>Ga0268261_10000423_pt1 | contig 26339 bp, 22 predicted proteins | sample TergutNc150P1_FD_190353 | JGI IMG/M metagenome (GOLD analysis project Ga0268261, IMG submission 190353) | Nasutitermes corniger P1 segment gut microbial community from laboratory colony in Florida, USA - Nc150 P1 (SPAdes) (version 2) | ecosystem: Host-associated > Arthropoda: Insects >... | reverse complement strand
GGGGGGGGGGGGGGGGCCTTAACAATTACAACAGAATACACAATTCTCCACACCAATATATTTTCACTGCAGCAATAAATAACATTAAATCAAGACATTTAATAGTGTAACGCAAAATATGGGGTCTACATCCCCCACTGGATGTTATAACTGTCTTCACTTTGTGCCACAAAGGGTCCTTAATTTATCTGGTTCACACTGTTGGTCACAACACAGGCCGATTCTCTTTACAGCTGGCAATGCACTACTTGCCGCTACTTAAATCTGCTGCCAGTCAGGATCCGCAATGTTTACACTGATGAACTGCCATCAATATTAAGTTTATACACACAACATCTAAAGGAGGTGCTGGAAAGATGTCAGTTACCACTACCTTCTCACCATATTTAACTTTCAACTGACAGGCCTGGACACTTAAATTTCAGAGCACCCTTTAGGTGAAACATGAATACTATATGAACCAATAATATTAAGAAATACACAGCATTTTGTGCAGAAAAAATTGAGAAATGTAAAGCATGTCTTAAAAGTGTTGTGAGTATCCCTGTTGCCTAAAGATAGTAAGTACATTTTGTGGGCTCTAGCCCAAACTGTGTCCCATATATATAGGGCAGGCAGAAACTAATGTTCAAAGGAGGTGCTGGAAATGGTTTCCTTTGGCTCACAGATGCATGTCAGATGTAACAAACACACTGTTCACTGAACATCAAAGTTCTGTTGGAAAAATTTATAACATCTTATTCGGAATGCTTTTGTTAGGCGTGTCTTCTCTGCAAGGATAATTACTACAAAATTCAGTCCTCAACATGCCCCACACGTGAAAATGATACAAGTTTATATCTGGTAACCATGACCAGCATAATGCCCTGCTGATTATTCTAGCACCAAAAACACTTTGTAAATGTCACATACAATTTAATTAAAAATCATATCCCATAGCACAAATGGTGTCCGAAATGGAACATAATGGTGTAAATTTATGATTTCAGAAGAAGAATGGGCCAAATAATATTAGCATGACTTTTTCCTTGTGGGGCATGTTAAAGGATACATATACAGCAATGCTGCTCCCACTGAAGATAACCTGAAATAAATACAACACATTCATGACAATGAACATACCACAAACATAAAAAATAGGTCAGCATTTACAACAGAGCAGATGTCTATTGTATAACCATGCCAACATTATCTATTTCACATTCAATGCAACATTTTTAAACTGAAAACCCCACTGACAGGATTACACACCTTCCTCATGAGAGACATTTTGGTATGCTGATGGGTTCAGGGCCCATTGGGAATACTGATTATCCCCTGACCACATAATTATGCTGTATTTTCACCTGAAAAGATAAAATCACTGTAGCAGATGACCAACATTTACTCACTTTCACATGATACAACATGTTTTCACAGCAACAGAGCACACATTTTATCACCTGTGTAACAGTACCACATGCTCTCTGGATTTTCAGTGTGTTAACATATGACTACAACTTGCTTGAAAGCAAGCAAATACCTATGCACCTTGTTAGTAAGAAAGCCCACTTTACACAAAGCTACCAACAAAATCCACTGTGTCAAAAGTGCAGTTCTTATGCTGTCAATAAACGAGACAGTGCAGTAAAATACTGATTACCGGCGTGCCAAGTAACAGACTGCTGATTATTTGTATATATCCCTACCTCCTTTTTCATTTATCTCAATGTAATAAAGGAACACAAAACTATTTGCTGTAAAACTCAAATTTTAGATCCCCATAAATAAAACCTCCTGGCTCTCCAACCACTGCTTCTAGTACATTTCATAAGCTGTACAATATTATCAAATGATGAATTGAATCAGACGATGAGCACAGTAGGGATATTCTTCCATCACCCACCCTCCTCCTTCACCATGGAAATACAATGTATCTGCCACAAGCAGGGCAGTTTTATTACACACAGTTTACACATCTGTCTGACATATATTCTGCTGATCGTGCTCATAGGATGTGGACCTCGGAGGAAACATGGATGTCATGCGCTTTGTACAACTCTACTCTCTGAGTTTAGTTAACTTCGTAGAGCATACTTTCTTCTTCACAAACTAACTGTTCAACATTCCAATAAATTCATGTTTTCTGCAACCCAAAGGTTCATAATGACATTCACAATAACCTACCTCTTGTACATATCCTGAGCCAAATTAATGAACTCCATGCCCTCCCAATCTATGCCTTTAAGATCCAATTTCATACTATCCTCCCATCTATGCCCATGTCTTACAAGTGGTCTCTTTCCTTCAGGTTTCCCCACCAAAACCCAGTATAAACCTCTCCTCTTCCCCCCACGTCACATGTCCCGCCCATCTCGTGTTTTTGATTTGATCATCTGAATAATATTTTGTGAAGAATATTAATCACAAAACTCCACAGTTTGCAATTTCCCCCAGTCCCCTATTAGCTCATCCACCATCCACACAGGCTGAAATATTTTGCTCAGCAACATATTCTTGAACATCCAAAATCTCTGCTTTTCCATCAGCATGACAGATCGAGTGTCAAACACACAGTAAACAACACGCAAAATTATAAATCTGTGCATTTCAATCTCTACATTTTTGACAGCACATGAGAAGACAAAAGATTCTGGACCAAATGATAGCAGTAATTCCCTGAGATTTATGTGCTCTTAATTTCTTCATTAATGCAATCTTCACATATTAGAACTGTTCCCAAGTATTCTAAGTTTATGAAGTGTGACATATCTAAAAACAGACTTGACATACCATTCAAAAACGCAAGCACAAAACTTCACATCCTGTACAATTATTACACAAACCTTGTGGTTGGTACTTACTATAACTGCTTTAAATGTAAATGAAGAATGAACGGAGCGGGGTAGGGTAGACAAAAGGAATGGTAAAGGAATAAATATGAAAATAAAGATGGCAATATGGGTATTCAAGAAGTGAAATAAAGGAAGAAAGCAGGAAAAGGCTGAAGAGACAAAAGAAATTATCGTTTCCAAGACCAAATCTTTACATGCACCAAAACATCATGACCAGATGATCGGACACCCTGAAAATACTTCTGGTTTATCCACGTCAATCCAGGATAATGCCAAGACAGTAATATATCAAAATCACTGCACTCCACATCCCTCCAAAACTATCAAAAGAGTGTAACATTCAATAAAAAATTATGTTTTAATGTGATAAAGTATACTACAGAATTCCAGACTTGTTATTGAAAGCATATATAAGTTTGCCTTGGACAATCACCTGCCTACACCCTGTAGAGGCAGGTACCACAGTCTCACATGTAAGTTGGTGTTTAAAACATGTTATAACTAGATTATATTTAATAAGTAATCAACAATCATAGAGGTGACATACATACCACTATTTCCATCATCTTATTAAAACATGCAACATTTCACACAAACTACAAAAGATTAAAATCTTTGTCACATGCTTGAACTGGCTAACGTCCACTCCCAATTGATCGACCCAATGGATCCAGCAGAGTAGGTTTCACAATTTGTGTATTCTGAAAACACAGGTGGAGCCGCATTCCATAATGTTGCATGTATTAACAAACACCAGTGATAATTGGAAAAGTCAAATATATGTCCACCTCAACAACCTATCATCAAAAACCTTCACACTTATCAAACAAAGTACAGACAGTTCCTACTACTGTATCCCTGAGCACAGCAGCTGTCAGAAGCTGCATATAACATCTGCATCCAACTGGAATTTAGAGCTAGTTTTTTCCCCTGTGGTCCAACTCATGTTACTTCACACAACAATCTGAGAGTGCCAAAGTCCAGCTTCTAAGTGGGTCCCATACCTTCTGCCAATATTTCCCAACACTTGAAAAAACACATCTTGAAATATTAACCATTATTTTTTTAAACTGTCCTTCAGTTCTTTCAAAGAAAATTAACTGTCTGACATTTTCTCTTCTTCTGTTAATTCCCTGAATAACAGTATCACACCAAAATCAAGATGCAAACCCTACACATAATTCTGCTGACTGATTACTTGCTCATGCCATGATGCTGGCAAGACTTGGGACAGGAATGGTAGTTGCCCAATACGGTAAATAGGTCATCATACTTAATTGCTTGACTTCTATTGACTTATCAGATAGATTTCCTGAGAATATATCAGCCAGAACAGTATGGCAAGGTGGGTTAGGGCAGGTTATTATAGCAAGGATGACTTACTCACTCATAATAATGCTAACACAGAAATCTGGAATTTTGTATTAATGTTACATTTAGATAAGGCACATTTTGTATGAAAACCATCAGAGTGATCCCATGAATAAAACAAAAAAATCCGTCCCTTATGCCTAACTAAGCTTCCGATCATGTGCACCTTGGACTAGAAGCAATACTCATAAAATTACAGTATACTGAATATTACTATATGCACACTCCAATCCTACTCCGTCCTCTTATCGTCGAACTCTCCTCAAACGGCTTGGTTATATACAACCTGCTTCAATACTATACCTCTCGTAAAGGCACATACAAGAACAAATAGAGGATTCAACGTGAAGAAGAAACTACATTCCTCTTTAAATAAGCCGCACAAAAATTATGGTTTATCTGCAGTGAAATAAAACTCTCTACTGTCAAAGTGGCCAAAAGTAAGAACATCGTTATTGTCATCTTTTTCAACTTCCGCACGAACTTAATCAACTTATAAATGGTAGCCATAATGGAAATCAAGAAAAACACCAAGCGTAAATACGACTCAAAATCCAAACCTTTTAGCGCACCAGTTATAGACATCGATTACTTCGACACAATTTTAACCGTGCATACAACACAGATATTACGTTTAGAGGAAATCATAAACTACAAATCGACAAATTCTGCTATGATTAATGGACAACCAACAACACTCATCTCCACAGATTACCCTTTCTGCGTACTACTACACAGCCATATGCGGCGTGGTCGTGTGTGACCATGGATCAGTATGGCAACTGCAAGATTCTCAGTGGTATGTTAAATAGCGCGGATTACCTGTGTGCAGCGAGCGACAACGTGCTATTGGGCATGAGATAGTGCACATAGATCATACTGACACTTATCAGTAACTTTATGGTCGGGGCCGCCGTGTCTGACCATGAATCAGTACGACATCTGCACATAAAGTAGCACTGATCTGATCTGTGGCTGTGATTTGCGTCGACTAGATTGGTTGTATTTGGGCTTGACTAAGTGATCATGCATTACACTGTCATTCGCCCGCATCCTCTGATCCATGTTCTGGACGATGGGAATGATGACTAGAACGTGATGCAAGGCTGCAACTGCATTTTATTTCTTTCAAGTAAATTCCCTAAATCCATGAAACGTTAAAAAGAAACCTACTGATTATAGAATAAGTCAATACAACAAGTCAAAAATACATATAGTAATAACAAATAGATAAACAGAGATCTTAATTAGTTCAATCTGCTCATTGTAAGAAGTTTCACGTCTCTGTTGTATAACCATGTCTTGCGTCTCCAACCACCTTCAATCGGTGACCATGTATTAAACGTGACCACGCTGTCCCCAAGTCATGGCTGACGAAATAGCAGTGTTATTAATCAGTGGCGAGGAAGGTAATGAGCATTCAGGGGTTTGGTGATCCGACTTGAGGGAAGAACACTAGGAAGACCTAAGCATAGTATGGGAGGACAATATTAAAATATAACTTCAAGAAGTGGCATTAGAAGGCACGGACTTGTGGTGGGCTCGTATGAATGCGATACTAAACCTTAAGGTTTTATTAAATGCCAAGTATTTCTTGACTGGCTGAAGAACTGTTAGATTCTCAGGAAGGTCTCTGCCCATACTGGTTAACAATCTGTAGCCGTAGTTGAGAAATACTTGCCAGAATGGTGCATGCAAAGAGTTTACTTCTGATGAAAATTGTATATCTAACTCGCCGTGGGTTCTCGAAGGGAAAGAGACAGAACCCAAACTGTCGAATGGTAGGATATCGATAACTTCATATGTCCTGTCATTCACCCCTGTTTTACAGACTCGAAGCACTTTTGATTCCAAGAGTATCAGTATTGCTTCACACATGCTCGAGCACATCCTTCTACCTGGTAGGCTGCTTGCATAAATGCATGGAAGACATATTATATAAGGCAGCATGTACAGTATAGTCTTCCTGATGATGAACATAAGATATTCGAAACATGTAGAAGACAAGAAGAATTGAATTAGAGCATTAATTTAAAAAATCGCATTTTGTTACATAATTGTATCACAATGCACGGTGCAAAAAACATAAAGTGAGACAGTCTACTTTTCATCCCCACTTCCACGGCCTAGATCACGGATTATCCCTACTAACAGTCGGGCGAAAGGCAGTGCACAGTACATGAGACTATGTCTTTGCTGAAAATAAACGAATAGAAAGCAAGAAACGCAGAAACAGATGGCAACGCACAGCAGAGCAGTAGATTCACCAGAATTTCCTCTAACATACACGCAGACACAGAGCGACGAAACAAAGGGCGGTTGAAATGCGCACCAAGTAACCGGCTATCCTTCTCATCCCTCGAGACAGCAGGGAACGACCATGATCTAACCGAAAAACGAAGCTGTCATTACGTATGTGACTCTCCAAAAAAATACTCGAGTAGAAATAAAGGAATTTGCAAAAAATTGGGAGTCACGTCAGAGAAGTGGTTTCACAAGCAATGTTGCAACAAACTGCACACTCACTGCACACCAAGCAAACCGCTAAACTTTGCCGCCTTAGGTCAAAGGAACCTATAGAAATCAAGGTACCCTACAGCAGCGAAGCAGACAGACTAGCAGAAAAAGGGAGTCTAAAGGAACGACACGCTAAAACGCGTATCAAACCCGCAACCATTGCCATTACGATAAAGAGATGGGTGACATTAGGACCTTCGACTGGCGGAAAGAGGAGGGAACAACGATTAATACAACAGCACCACTGATGGAAATGAGGGAAAACGACGAGCAAGTGACGCCAGCGCCACACACGGGAGACTGAAAAAAGATTATGCACTCACTCATTCGGAAGTACAGTATCTTAAAGTCGGCATTGTCACGGCTTGGTACCGGTATCGTATATACTGTGATGTTCGTGAGTGCTGTTTGGTATGGTTGTGCTGGTGTTAGTGGATGGTTTCAGGTTAGAAGTCGTGTAGAATTATTATTATCATCATTATTATTATAGTTATGTGGTGTCGAAAATATGCTTTTTGAGGTGTTTGTATGTGTAGGGTTGTAAACACTTCGTATCACAACGGGAGTAAGTATTTTTCGTTTCGCATACTACTTTTTACAATAAAGGTTGTTTCGGTTTACGTTGAGTGATTGACCATGAATAACACCAAACTGTTCACGTTATCAAAACAATTTGAAGAAGTTTACCGCGGTAACCATATATACCAACATTAAAAATTAACTCCGCTTTTCATAAGCAAGAGAAAATTTGAATATTACAAGTTGTCCAAAAAAAAAAGCGTGTTAGGGGAAATTACACTACCTTACAGACGGTATGTATGAACACTGTATGTAGGTGCTGAGATACACGAATTTATCACCAAAGTGCAGCGTTCCCAGACCACTGGCAAAACAACCTGTGATGCATTGCAGTACCTGACAAAATGTGTATGTAAAATTTGTTGGGCAGTAATATTATAAGAGGAAGATAGTAATGTATATGTAAACTGAGAGTTACTGTTAGTATGGATTAATGTTTTTAATGCATTTAAGTTGTTTGTAATACCTAGAAATAGAAATATATGAATTCTACTCGTGCTTGTTAATACAAGTTTTGCAAGTACACATTTGTGTACAAGGTCATATGAATTGTAAGCGTAGTGTGTACTTGATGGTATACCACAAGGTTATACAAATCCCCTGCAATTGTCAATGTGGAACTTGTTGCATGTTGCCCTTTTGGTGCATTGGATTTGGAGGTTACTCATAGGTTAATGAAAGGAATTGCAGACCTGTGATATACTGTGTACAACTGGGTATTTATTGATTTTAGTATCGTATTGTAAAGCTGCGAGATGATTGTTTATATAAACTGAAACATTTAGTAGTATGTACAAAAGACTTTAAAATATAATATAGTAGTTGTAGCATTGAATGCTTAGGCACTTTGTTAAAATCAGGGATGAACAAATTGTCCAAATATCTAGGAGACCTCTCAAATTCCTGATGTTAGAAGGATTACTCTTGGCAAGCTCTGTACTGAGAACCCAGAAATACTAGGCACCACCCTAAAAAATTCATAGCTTTGGTGACATAGCACTCAGGATTTTTGCACCTCTGGTTAAAGTATACTACACTTGTGTACTTCCGCTGCCCATTAATGGAAGATTAGTTGTATAGTGCACGAGATGAATGGCTCTGAGGTGTACATACCTGTTTGTCGAAATTGAGTACAGAAGTTTGATATAAATGTAGCTAATAAATTGGTTCATAGTACTACAGAAGTGTGGCAAAATTAAAATATTTGGAACATGGCAACCCATCATAATTACATTCATGAAGAAATTTAGAGCAGATAACATTTGGTTAATTCTTGCTACCACTCATGACAATATTTTGCTTTCCTGTATCTATATAAGAATTTGAAAATCAAGGTTATAATTTCACCTGTAGTTTTTGTATGGGTGTGAAACTTTGTCTCTCTCTCTCTCTCTCTCTAAAAGATGAACATAGTTGAATGTATTTGAGAATAGGCTGCTGAGGAGGTTAGTTGACCTAGGTGGAAGGAAGTGACAAGAGGCTGAAGAAAACTGCATAATGAGGACCTCCATAATTTGTACTCTTTATTATGTGTTCGTAGCATGATGAAACAGAAGAGGTGGGTGGATCATAGAATGGAATAAAACAATAGAATTCAGTGGATAAATTAAAAACCCATAAAAAGTTTTGTTTGGAAGACCAAAGGGCAAGAGCCCATTTGAAAATGGAGGCAAGGATGATATAATGTTAAATTGGCTTGTGAGTAAATAAAGTGGGATCATGTGGATTGGTTTAATGCTGTTGGGTGGGGGATCTAGTGGTGGCTTGTTGTAAGTGTGGTAATGAACTTTGTCAAGTGTCATAAAAGACTGAGGTTTTAATACTTGAGTTACTTTTAACTTCTCAAAAAGAAATGTGCTCCAATCATTAGTTTAGTAGCTCCTTAGGGGTCATATATGTAGTTTACGAGTGAAGACCTCAAATGTCACGTAGCCTGTTTGTGTCCCCACATTGTTTTAAAGGAAATGCATTGGCCGTATTCCTTTCCTTGGGTTCTAATGGCCTGTTTCCAAGCAGTTTCCTCCAGTCCTTCATCATAATTGCATTTTCCATTCCTGTTGGATGACCTGTATATTAACCTTTTGGCACCAGAGTTTTACATTTAATTCAAATAAATCACCAACCCGATGCAGCAATTTTTCAGTTTATTATCCTTACGTTTGTTTACAGCTCAACATGTTTCGGGCGTTTTCCCGCCCATCATCAGGAGCTCAATGACTGCATTGGCAGCCTCTGGTTTTACCCTCGTATTGTGGTGACAGTCGTGCGGTGTTCGTGGTCAGGCCGGCCGGCCCGACCACGAAACATGTTGAGCTGTAAACAAATGTAAGGATAATAAACTGAAAAATTGTTGCATCAGGTTGGTGATTTATTTGAATTGTACGATGATACACGGACTTACAGACCTTACATTTTACATTTAAATTTTAGCACACCTTGTGTGTAAAATGTGAATAATACAGGAACCAGACAAGGTAGCATTATGAAATAAATGGCATTTTGAAGAGAAAAACAGAGGGTGTGCAGCATGTTTAAAATACTCAGTACTTATATTTGTTGAAAAAATATATAAAATGCAACATCTGGAGGGTAGCGGTATGCCCATCCTATATATAGGACGCACGGTTCTTAAAGGTTAATCTACACTTCCTTCTCATGCTGATCATCACTGTGACAATTGAACAGTTCCAACACTCGATGTGACTAACCCCTAACAACCAAATTCTCATATCACACAGCAGTTTGTCATAACCCATGAATACACAGTCTTACAGGAAACAGAAAACACCTGACAGATCAGTAATGGACCAACACTTAAGTGTGTTGTCTTTTTACAAAAACATTTTGACAAAAGGCATGTTTGTACCCCAACTGTCTAGTAATGTGGGCATCTCAGTTTGAGGAGTTGTGTGGGTTATGACCACTGTTACATGAGCGATACTTTGCTTCACTTCTGATCTGTCAGGTGTTCTCATCCTGGATTCTTGGTTGTCCCAGCAACTGTGTTTTGTACAGAGTCCCCTAATATTCTTAGCATAATTATTACAGTTTTTTCCCTTACATATAAAAATAAATACCAGTTCACATGCACCCAGCAGAAAATGTCAGATAGCAGTTAGGTTCTTGGGTCACACCAGACTTAGGTGTCCTCAGTATAGAACTTGCTTCATGTCACCCAGCTGGCACCTAGAATTTGGAGGTGGCTCTTAGATTTTTTAAAAATATGTGAACTCCTGTTCCTGATACATTTAACTTTGTAATGACAGTACTGTTACTTGCCAGAATTGATGAGGTTTAGTCAGTGTTTAAACTGATTCATTGAGCAGGCCTCATACCATGAGACAAAATTATTGAATCCAGATACAAGTAAATATTACACTCTATGAAGTTAAGTCCTCCTTGAGCAGAAAACAGTCACTTATATACTAATATAGCACGCAGGAAATTGAGCAATTATAATCACTGGTCCTTCATAAATATATTGCCTTGCATTGTCACTTGTATTATTAATTGGAGAATGCACACTCTGAACAGTAATGTCACTAAAAACAAGTTTGTCACATCTACTCATATATCATCCTGGCACTAACAGGCTCACCCCTGTTACTACAGATACGATTTCTTTCATCATCTTCACGTAGTCTAACAACAGGTCCATAGCGTCTTCCAAAATGAGGACTTCAGAGAGACTGGTCTAGTGCTTCCTCTTTCACCTTTCTCTCATACGTTAGAAATCCTGTTAAGTGATGTTTCTCATTTCCATCTGCATAGAAAATGTATAATTCTGAGTACTACCCTCGTTCTGTCTGTTATGTATTTCCACTAAATGTCATTTAATTCATGTAGCAGAGGCTTTCTTTAGAAACTAGTAGTTCCAAAACCAGTTAAGAAATACCTTGCATAGTATGGAACATTAAGGCTCATTGTCATGTTCACAAAAACCTGCCATTTGTCTGTATCCTGAGCTAGATGAATCCAGTCCACACTCTCCCATTTCATTTCTGTAATGCTCATTTTAATATTACCCCACCATCTAAATGTCATTTACATTTGCTGATTTCCCTGCTGCTATTTTTAATGAACTCAACGTATAGAGACTCCCAGCATTCTAAAATGCAAATCACATGCTTATTTTCCCTTGCATAGGTAGTTCTAAACCAACTGGCATAGCTTAGTCAATATAGTGAGTAGACTGTGGGCTGGATGATCAAGGATTAAAATCCTTGTAGAGGCAAGAGATTTTTATCTTCTTCAATCATCCGAACAGGCACTGGGGCTCACACAGCTGCCTATTCAATGGGTGATGGAGTTCCTTCACAGGGGAAAGTGGTTGGGGCATGAAGGTGACATCTAACCTTCATCTAGTGCCGAGGAAAAGAATGAGGGAAGTTGTACCTCTACTCTCTTGTGTATGCCTTCATGGCATTGACAGGGACTTTATATATGTATATATTGTACTTTTTTGGTTATATCAAAAAAATCTCTCAAAGCCCAAGACACTGTGTAACATATTTAAAAATTCACATTTTTGTATGGTCAGTTGTTGTTCTTCCTCCCAACCCTGAAGCTGGAAGACCACCCATTATCATTTATGTCTGACTGCTTATTCAGTATACTCATAGCTACCCTCTGCATCAAGAGACTGTCATGTCTGTCCACAACCTAAGAATGTTGACATAGAAGCACCATTGTTACAAGTAAATATTTTTTATTTCAGACTTTCGCCATGTTCTGAATGTCGTATGCTTTCTTCTGGGTAATTTCCTGGCGTCTGAATTTCTTATGCTGACATTTCAGAACATTCTGTTTATTCCATCTTCATGGGTGGATAGGTATGAAGAATGACTAGGTTTGAGAAGCTCTCTGTGACCAGGATTCCCTCACCCAAGAACTAGAATTTCTCACCACTGTCTTCAAGGACAATGGATACAGCCCTCAACAGATACGACGAGCCATGGAACCGGCAACACGGACTGCCAAGACCAATGATAAACCCACCTCGACTGCATGCATATCGTACATCCAAACAACGTACGGCCAACTCAGCAGAATGCTGGCCAAGTACAACATCAGAAGTGTCACCCTACCACCTAGAAAAGTATTCAGCTACCTTCCACCAGTCCAGGATGCATTGGGATTAAGAACACTGGGTATACGTGGGCAGTCCATAAAGAAACTGAACTTTTGAAATAGCGAGCCAACGGGCGCGCGCAGCATGCTTGTGATGGTGGCGTTGTATAGCGGGGACTTTAAGCTTTATTCTGACATGAGCAGCATCATGCCACGTCAATTAGTCATCGAGCCACAACCATTTGAATGAGTTTGTGTTTAGTACCCTCGGCGATTTTTTGCAATTTGAAAAATGAAGGATCTTAAGGAACGACACTTTGTGTCAAATTCTGTTTCAAATTGGGAAAAAAAACTTTTACGGAGGCTTTTCAGATGTTGCAACAGGCTTGTAGAGAGGATTTGTTTGAGCCGTACGCAATATCACCAATGGTACCAGCGTTTCAAATCGGGCAGAACGTCCATCGAAGATGACCCCAAATCTGGAGGCCTTCCACATCAATGGACGACAGTCACGTTGAGAAAGTGTTTACTGTGATTCATCAAAATCGTCACCTAACTGTCCGTTAAGTTGCCTAAGAAGTAGGAATCTATAAAAGTTCATCCCACCTGATTTTGACCGACAAACTGAAGATGCGTCATGTTGCCACAAAATTTTTGCCGTGTCTGCTGACGGGTGCACAAAAAGAGAACTGTGTCACAGTCAGTCAGGAGCTGTTTGATCTTTCCAATGCCACCCTACTTTCCAGATTTGGCCCCTGCGGACGTTTTCTTGTTCCCGAAGTTAAAATCCTCACTAAAAGGTCACCGATTTCAGACGGTAGAGGAGATAGAAGAAAATTTGACACGGGACCTTTGTGCCATCCCGCGAAACACGTTCCAGGACGCGTTCCAGAACTGGAAAAAACGTTGGGAGCGGTGTATCAAGAGTGGAGGGGAGTACTTTGAAGGAGACAAATTTGATTAAGTTGTATGTGAAGCAGTAACTTAAAAACAAAAAAAGTTTGGTTTCTTTATAGACTGCCCTCGTATACAGGATCCTGTATGAATGCGGCAGGGTTTATATTGGACAAAGCGGTTGATCCATCCAAATCAAAGAGCACAATAGACATATAAGACTGGCACAACCCAACAAATCAGCAGTAGCAGAACACAGCTTTAGCCATGACCACCTTATTAAACAACAGGACACAAAACTCCTTTCTGCTAAAACCGGATACGTGGATTGACTCATCAGGGAAGCTGTTGAACTTGAAATGCACCCACACAACATCAACAGATGAGATGGCCTGACCTTAAGCAAATCTTGGAAACCCCTTCTACACAAGCTTAAGGAAAGGAGACAGCCACTTAAAAAACACAGTAGTTTGACCTCTACCATCCCATGGCTGACCCCGACATGCGCCCTGTCTCCTTCACATATGCATTCGTGGCCTCCATGTGGGTCATTACCGTCCACAGCCTGTTTCTGTACTTGGACCTCCCCCTACCCTGTCACCCTCCTTCTTATTGGCTCAGGCTATTTTCAAGCCAAACCTTTTCCTGTATAAATATTCCAACATTCTCAAACCTAGTCATTTGTCATACCTATCTGCCTATGAAGATGGACCAGACAGAGTGTTCTGAAAAGTTGGCATATAAAATTCAGACGCCGAGGAATTACCCATAAGAAAGCATACAATAGGTACATTTTTGTGCAGGTAATTTACGAACGTGTTTAGTACCGCCTCCACAACTTGGAAAGAATTAATATCTTTTTGGGTTTTTGTGTCTGTAATGTCCATTCATAATTTGAATGTATCAGAATCGGTACCATAAACCAGAATATGTTTCACCATACCGTATTCTTTATACATTCAGCTAAGTGGTTAAGCTGTCAAGGTTTAAAAATGACATACAGACATAGACCTTATGAATGACAGTTCAACAGCTTGTTAAGAAGGTGGCTGTTTTTATTTAACTCGGCAGCAATTTGCCATTGGCCCCAGTCTTCATATTTATCAATTCTGAGTTGAAGATAAAGTTAGTTGACCTTGGCTGTTATTCCCCCAAGTAATAAAACTCTGCGGCATGTGTAATCAGCTTTCCAACTCGCTTTGAATTGTGTCTGTAGGCATAGCATGACCAGGGATACAGCCATTGTCAAGTGACAACTTTAGTAAAAACTTTTGGAATTTTGGGAATATTACTCTACCACTGTTTCACAGCCATTACACTTAGAGTGCTTAGAATTTATATGTGTACTTACATGCGGGTTACCTAATAACTATAATTTTCATGCATGTGGGTAGTGGTCATGTTAAAAAATGGTGTTGATCGGGCAAGGAATTACCTGCAAGCAATATGCCTCTGCAGAATAGCATGACATTCCACAAGTTCCCACTATTCATTGCTACAAGAACCATGAATCTCTTACAAACCGTATTTCTGCTTTCTTTTCTTTCAGTTGATTTTGAAAAATAAGCAATGGCTGCAAATCTTGGTGGGAATTTGGGTCAACCTCAGAATGCAGTCACAACCATAGGTAATATTCCAGCTGCAACAGCAACAGTAGTAACAGTACCTGGTCATCTACCACAGCAGCAGACTGTGGGCACAAGCATCGATACACCACTGGAAGTAGAATCTGTAATGCAGTCTGTAGGTGAATTTTTTTTCATAAATAAGAATGAAGTTATTGTATGTTTTAAACAATGAAGAATGCAAATTTTTATTCATTGTATGTGCATTTAGCTTTTTCGTGTATACTCCCAGTTTATATAATGGCCTTGCATTAGGCACTTTTATTTGGTGACCAGGTTCACTCATTTATGAGCAACACATTCTGGAGCAGCAGTGACCTTGTGAAATGGAGACAAGATGTTTTGTGACTGATACACACAAGCAGTATATCCATTCTTGAAAGGTTAGAGCTACAGCTGTGAAACAAAACTCTACCATAGATGCATTCTTGAAGAGAAAACTTTTAATGGTTGCATTTATATCTAAAAGTTCTGTTTGGCTGTTTCACAACATATGAGGGACTTCAGTGATCATGTAAAAAATCACATTCACTCATTTATTGATTTCTGGTATGTTTTCCCAGTGCACACTTGTATTGCATTTATCTTTATATTCATTGATCACATTCTTTGGTTATTTAGCAGTCTGTTGCTAGGTTTGGCTTCTGTGAAGTTAACCAGATTGTTGCTTGAAATAAAGCCAGAAATTGCAAGAGAAACAGATCTACACAACATTAATTCTGTGCTGTACATGTTTCTTGTGACAAGTGTGTTTTAAATGATAACATTAAAACTGGAGTGGAGGGGGTGGACTTAGGTAGAAAATTAAAGGAAATTGGATAACGAACAATGCATGTTAGGGCTTAGGTATAAGACTCTGAATCACTCCTCCATAGATGGTTCCTCATTAACTGTGGTTTTTATATCAGGAATATGTACTTTGTATGTGTGTTTCTAAGTATGTTATATTCATCAGGAATCTGTTCTTCTGAGATATGGTACTGCATCTCTGGATATTTTTACCCTTGCAGGTGAGACCACTGTGTTGTCTTGAAATGCCGGGAACCAGGTATCCAACGATGCTAAATCGCATCCCAGAAGAATGGATACTTAAGCCATACCCCTGCCAAAATTTAAAAACTAAAAATGTGGTATAATGTAATATTAGCATGTATTTGGTTCATTTTTTCTTTTTAGTCTGTGGTATCTTCAGCCCAAGTAAGTGCCTCCTCCATACCAGGACTGGGGAATCTCCAGTCAGTAGTAGGATCTGGTATGGGAAATGCAATTACCACTGCATCTGTTGTGACCATGTCATCACATTCTCCATTAACAACAGCTCTGCAGAGTGGCAACTGCAACATTCAGTCTTCCACTAATACTGTTGGCACTCAAGTTAAAAGTTCGTCCACAACTGCGACTGTCTCCACCACAACAGTACCTCATGATGTTCAGACTCAGGTTAGTAGACTTCAGATGCTCTTTGTTGTTGCACTGAGTAGCAGGGCTATTGAATCAATAACCATGGTACTCAGTGCAGTGGAATTGGGGTGGCATAGTTGGTATAGTGATAGCTACAGGCTGGACAGTCCAGGGTTCAAATTGGGACTACAGAATTTTTTCTTCTCCAAAACATCTAGACCATCTGTGGGGCCCACCCAGCCTCCTATTAAGTGGGTGCCAGGGTTCTCTCCCCCAGGTAAAGCAGGCAGGGCATGAAGTTAATTATTCGCCTCCATCTACTTCCCAGGTTAAGAATGAGTGGAGCTGTACATCTACTTTTCCTATATCGCTTGGTGGCATGGTCAGGGAATACTACATCACTGGAATTAAGTTTATTTGGTTAGTTCTTGATACACATACAAATTAATATATGGAATGTATTAAAATAGTTAATGCCCAACAGGCAAAATCAGTGTATGTCTACAGGAATACAAAACAGAACTACTAAAAAAAACGGCTGCATCTGGTTAAGTGAAAGATGTCAAATGAACCATCTAACTCCAAAATAAATGAACATCACCATTAATGATAACAACAAACAAAAATTCTAACCAATCATTTGGATTTCAATATTGTGGGGTAATTTGACACATTCAGTGACACTGTATCCTTGTAACAGAAATGTCACCCAGAAGATGGCCGAATTACCAGTTGATACATGTAGGTGAAAATATCACTATACAAATACACCAGTGGAATTAAGTGCATTTTGTTGGTTCTTGATACACAGTATACAAATGCAGGGAATTTGAAACGTATTAATATAAGGATTTTTTTAAGTGAGTGTAACAACTTTTGAGTCAATAACTCTGCTGCTTATCATAACAACCTAGAAGGTCTGAATCCAAAACAGTCACTTTTGTGGAAACCTCAGATCTGTCCCAGTTAAGTATATTTTTGTGATCAGGAAGCTGGAGTATTCATTCCTAGCCAACTGTTACATGATCTGATACAAGTCAGTCTTCCCTCTCATGCCTGTGCTGTGTTCATGACTGCTCTACTGGTTTTTTGCAGTCCTGGGGAAATGCAGGTCCATGGGCTGCTGGCCTACTGGCTGTTTGTATTCAAGTGATATATTACCGAGAACTGACTGCTCGTGTTCTTATTCCCATACGAAATCAAAAATTGTGATACGTATTTTCTAATGCTTATACTTGTAGATAGCAGAGGCAAAAAGGTTAATGCAAGGGTGAGTTTGGACCCTGACCCTGCAGCATTTTGGTACCTAAACTAGAAAATAGATGGGGAGAGTACAGTGTAGGTCCTTTCATCGTTTCTTCTAATGAACAAAGTCAGTCGTGCAGAGCCCTCCTTGAGAAATTTATATGTACTGATACTCTTGAAACTTATTTTGTCATCATCATCATCACTGAAGGTTTATCACCTTGTGCACAAAAGTCTATCTTTCAAAAGACCACTTAAATGTAATCATTATTTAGCCATATGAATGTTATCTTTCCATCTACTCCTAGTATTCCCAGTGGTTGTCTTCCTTTCATGTTTAATGGCCGTAAACATTGCGTGTGCTATGTATCACACCTATCCAGTCGATCTGTGATTACCCTTACAATATTAGGTGAAGTGTACAATGTACGAAGACCAGTGGTAACACCTCACATGGGTGTGAAATATTTGTACTTATTTTGCAGACTGATGGTTCAGTAGAGTGGTTAGCATTTTTGCTTCGTATTTGGAAGGTCATGGTTTATTCTGAGCACAGAGTTGGATATTCTAACCAAGGATTTTGGAGGTTTTCCTCAATCCTTCCAAAATCACCCTGTGGTTAGTGCTATTTATACAGTATGTCTGCATTCAAGAAAACTCTGGTAAATAAAATGAACTTATTTTATGCAGAAGAATAGACTAAGAAATGGCCATGTTTTCAGTTCCAAGTAAGTAAATTGATCTTTGAATCTTGTGAATGCCTTTAGAATAAAGAGGTATAACTCCTTGTATTGTAAAACTGCGAGCCAAAGGAAGGTGTGTGTGGTTAGCATCATGCTATGACTGCATTTACCTTCTGAAAAAATTCCTGGTAACAATGAATAAAACTGAGGAGGTTGCCCAACCCATTATCTTTCTGTGTTTGGGCACTGCCTGATTGATATCTTAGCTGGGACACAAACTATCCTGAAGCTTTCATGATTTGTCTCAGATGCTCCAGATCGCAGAATAACACCACAGTCACTTCTTGCCACATCCTTTTAACTTGAGTGTTCATTAATTATTCCATTTTTTGACACTGTTTTGAGCCACTTACAGTGAGTTGAATAAATCACAAATGAGTAGACACAGGCTAGAAACCTGATTAGTCCTCAGTGCTTTCAGGGTATGGTGCTGAAGTGGAAGAGTCCCATTTTGTTTTTCAGGAGTAGGGAAATGGGTGTTAGGACATTTAATATATGATCAATATATGATGTACTGTACAGGTGAAGACATGAAATATACAAGAATTTATTGTAATGTTGCTCATGAACTGAAATGTACACAAATGAATATTAAACATATTCAGGCAGTGTATATGATCAGGTTTTTGTATTGTGCCTTTTGAGTTTCCAAATATTGCCATCAGTGGTACTAACACTGTAGTTATGGGAAAATGGCATTTCATGTGCAGAGAGCTATGTGTTATGGTGTCAAGAAACAAAATATGTGAATTGAGTGCTAAGATGATTTACTGAGTCTGTGTCTATCTGCAAGTGTTATAAGTAGTTCACAGAGGTTGGTTGCTTTTGTAAAGGGAACAGTCCCAGTAAATAACCAGTCACTGAATGTAAGGTGAATGAAGTTCCGACAATTAACAATGCAAGCCCATCAATAGGCATACCACAGTTGATAGTTCACAAAATTCTGAGAACTTGTTTGAGGTGTAGAAGTTACAAATACGAATTTTGCAAGAAGTAACAGCCAAAGACGAAGTGTATGCTCTGGTGATTTATATATACCGACATATGTACATAAAGTATGTAAAATGACAAGTTTTCATAAACATGAATTCTTCTACATCCATTCCTCAGGGAGATGTCAGTACGGAGGATGTCTCCCTGAGGATGGCAATTTATTGCTGAAACATGTAGGAAGTTTATGTTTATGGATAATTTATAATTTTATATAATTTATGTTCCCATGTTGGTATATATAAACAATTAAGAGCACAGTGCATGGAATGCGTAATATTAAAATAGTTACTCTCCAAATTTTGCAGTGATAGTCTTTCAAAACTTGAAGATGATGTAATTTTTACAGCTAAAATTGTGTGTAATGATGAAACTACTCTTCATCTGTTCAGTCATGTTAACTCACATAATGTTAAAATTTGGAGGAGCAACAACCCTAAATCAGTGTCTGAAAGTATAATGGACAGTCCCAAATTCATTGTCTTTTATGCCGTGTCTCTCCAAACAGAAGGTGTTGGGGCCCTTTCATTTTTGCCAAATGCACTGTGATGGTTGTGATGTTCCTAGTAAAGCTGGAGAAATTCCTCATACTGATTTTGGAAGAAGGGGTTCCTAATGCCATGCTACTCCAGCAAGATGGCACTTCTGCATTTTTATATTGCAGTTCAGGCAGGACTTCTTGGGTTGTTTCCATGGGATTAGATTGCCACAGGTAGCCCTGTCACTTGACTTCCTTGTTCCCCTGGCCTTAAACCACTGGATTTCTTCTTCTGGGGTACATACAGTATGCTGTTTATGTCCTACCTTTGCCAGCCATTTTTTCAGAACTTGCTGGGAGGATATGAGCTACTACAGGTACGGTTACACCAGCTGAGGTTACAAATACATGGGTCATTTTAGAAGTTTTGTGTATGGTGACAGTACCATGCAGTGCTTCATATGACTGAACTTATATCACGTGTGTGGCACTATTGGTACTATTTCTGCTGTCACAAAGGTGCACTGTCTTTGTGATGTCTGTTGCTGTTTAGCTATGGATCGGAGAAGACTACAAGGAAGTTTCTCACTGACAGACATGAGAATATTAATAACATATCATGTTTTATTGGGTAAAAGTGCTCTAGAGTGGTACAAGTCATTGGAGGAAGGTTTAGGGACATGTGCTCCTTAACATTAAACTGTTTGCCAGTGTGTGAATGCTATTAAGAATGGCTGGGAAGAAGCAGTTGATGCCCCTCGCAGTGGAGCCCCAACGTCGGTGATGGATGAATGTAACATGGAACAAGTGAAATCTGTCCTCGAACATATGCACAGTATTTCATGCACTACCTTCAGTTTTCTCCTCATGTGATTACTGGTTGTTTTCATGTGTGAAAGAATGTCTTCGGGGTAAACAATCTGAATCAGAAGTCGATACCAACACTGCTGTCACTGTCTGTTTATATCTGAGCAAGGATGAATTCAGAGCTGCATTTAATCATTTACCACATAGATGAGAAAAGTGGGTGGACAGTGCTGTTGATTACATTGATTACAGGACATACATGTCAACATTCAGGAATATCAGTAGTGATGTTATTTTGTATTTTGTTTTTATAATAAAGTCATACACAAAACTTTGAAGTGACCTGTTTTTGTGGACTGCACCTGAATACAAGTGTGATCTATATGGTCTATGCACTACGCCTTCATTGAGCGTCTGTAACTGTTGATTGTAGGTCAAAATCTTGATCAGATAACATACCAGAATTTAGTTTTCATTCTTGTGCCCTCTTCTTGAGCAGTATTAAATAGCAGCTGTCTACATTTCAGGTGTTCACTCTGTATAATCATTTCTAGTAACTGCTTGCATATACATACAAACTTTATCACAGATGCATTTGCAGATCCTGACTCGACCGCGTCTTCAAGACTTGGTTCGTGAAGTAGATCCAACAGAACAGTTAGATGAAGAAGTAGAGGAACTTCTTTTACAGATGGCTGATGATTTTGTGGAGTCAACAGTGGGTGCTGCTTGTTTGCTGGCCAAGCATAGGAAGGCCTCTACTGTCGATGTGAAGGATGTTCAGCTGCATCTTGGTAAGCTGTGTGAGAGCTGCTTTGCAATAGTTCTTGGTGATGAGAATTATACCAAACATTGTTCAGACTGTGGGCAGACGATGACAAACTGTAACATTTTACAGACAGTTATAAAAGATAGGCACTGCAGCCCACCATGGGCCTAGATCTTGTAGATCTGTAGTTGCAGTCTTTCTTAACCTCCTGAAACACTATGTAGAGATGAGTACTTAGTGTCATGCTGTGGCTACTTTACCTTGCAGGAGCCCCTGGTATCTAAGGAGGCTAAGCAGTCTCAAAATTGATTTGGTTGGGGTGCCTCCAGGAGACTGGAATTTAAATGGCTCACCCATTATTTTTCATGTTATTTGCTGACAGCCGTATGGTTCAGCCTTCTCAGCGTTGCACTGCATGACGACTATAGCGTTTTGTTGGCGCCAGTAGGTTAGGTGAAATGTCTGCCTTTGCAAAGAATTTAACCCCAGTTCTTAGTCGTGAAACCAGCATAGTCACTATACTGGCTGCACAATGTGGCTGGTGTACAGGTGATGGCAACAAACTCCAGAAACAGTAGCACCAACTTTATTGGATGATTCACGAGTTTGGTGGCATTTGTTGTGATTTCTGTGTAATAATATTTCATTGTTGGTCCTGTGGCCATAATTATTCTACTAGCTCATTTAGCTAAGCTGTCTTTTAAATCCACCATATATAAATTATCACTTATGAGAAAACTTCAAGTTTCCAGTTGAATACTCTTATATTATTTCATAACTCTGGGAGTGTTTATTTGGAATTTCATTAGAACAAATGAGTTATTGGAGTTTTGGTTACTTGCTCACACATATCGAAGTTCTGTTGTATTTGCAATTGGCATAACACTGCTAGCAGCCAATAACAGAGCCCCATCTTGGTGTACTATACTGTTACTGCTGTTTGTTCAACCCCTTGATGTTGTCATTTTACCTGATTCAGAGACACTGAATTGATTGGAAGAAATTGAGGATTTTCTTATCTTGTGGATGTAACTGTAATGGTCGAGTTACGTGTACACCATCATCGCCTTTTATTTTGCATATAGGAATCAAAACTGTTGTTCAAAAACTCATTCCACAAATTAATAATTTACTTGGAAAAAAAAAGTGTGAATTTGACAAAAATTTTGTTTATAAACCCACAGAAACCCTGTTGTATTTATTTGGTTTTAGAAGTTATAGTAAATTTTGTATTCATCCTGTTTGGATTTTAGCCATCTTTACTTAAACATTGGCAAATACAAAATGTCAGAAGAAAAACAAATATAGATTGTTTGAACCAAATCACTTTCCTTAGGAAGGAAAGGCAAGCTTATGTTAAAGTTCGCTGTTTGTGTAGATATATGTTCATGACATGCTTTGAACAGTTTTGTCACTTAAACTATGCCTGAATCCACACAGTGTGCAAATATAACCATACTGTATCAGGAAACTAAATTAACTTTCTTTTCCTTTTTATTTCAGAGCGAAATTGGAATATGTGGATTCCAGGTTTTGGGACAGATGAACTGCGTCCATACAAGAGAGCTGCAGTGACAGAAGCTCACAAACAGCGCCTTGCACTGATCCGCAAAGCGCTGAAGAAGTACTGAACTTTTGTGGCTGTAGGAAACAACTGTGAATTGTTATTGAATATGAGTTGACCAGACAGTGATTAATGTTCCCGTGTTGTTATATGTGAACTTTATTTTTGCATCATAAAATGTGTGATCAAAACACTACATCCTGTCTTTGTACAAGCCAGTGTTTATGTTTATGGTTTCCTTGCTATGAACAGTGACCATCAATACGATATTGAAAAGTCTTGGCCTCCTCTGTTTTTTTTTAGGTTTCATAACAATTTTTTTACAGGGTGAGGTCGTTAGATTCACGCCCAACCCCCAACCTGGAGGACCAGCGTATCCTTTTTCATCTGGGTCATCACCCTTGACCTGTCAGGTATGGGAGGCCCTACCAGTAGCATATGCCAGCATAGCTTTTGGGATCATATGACCACACAAGCCCCACCACTGCGTCAAAGTAGGGATACTTTTGCGCGGGGAAAGTCATTATATGTCACTATTGCTAACATTTTTTAAATGTAATATACAATAGACTTTGTTTAATCTGCCACCCACATGTCTGACAGGTGCCAGATTATCAAATATTCTGGATTATCAGAGAGTATGTAGGCTGTACTGATGGGTAATTTTTTATTACTGCCTACAGGGAACATGTATTTGTCAGTAACAGACTTGGCATATTCAGTTATTACAGGCCCAGACACAGGTTTTCCTTTGGAACAAATTGCTGTAAGCAACCTATACAACACCTTGTCCAGTTCCATTAATTGAGGCTCTTTCCATATCTGTTGCTTGACAAGGTTATTCACACTATTGCTGGATGCCATAACCAACTGTAATTAGTCCTTGTGTTTCTTTGAATCACTGATAGTTGACAAGCCAATGCTGTATGAAGCCATAACCTTACTTTGGCTTTTGCCACTTTCACGCCTCGTTATTTCAAGTTTGGCAGATATCATTACAGTTACATGTTTCATCACCAGCAGTACCTTGTTTACTCATCTTCGGAATTTTTAAGCCATTATAGGAGTTCAGTGGGTTCAGTAAGGTCCAGATAACCCAAGTTAAAGTCATAGAATCAGTGCACACACCAAAAGTCATGGGTGGCAGAACTTCCAGTCTTGAGACTACTTTCCTCAAGTATCAAACTGTCTTGGAGTGCCAAATTATCCGGGGCCTGATTAAAGGAATTGTGCTGTACATAGTAAGTTAAAATATAGTATTGCAGTATATGTTAGTGTGACCATTGTTTCCTTCATTTTGTTTGTGAAATATTGACCCGCACTAACAGAATGGCTCAATCTGATACAAAGATGAATGAGAGATCCTGTTTTTAATATTCAGCATTCCCGTCATTGCAGTATCCATCGGTGTTTTTAATTCAAAGACGTTGTATCATGACAAACCCTTTGTATGTTTCATGCCTTTCAAGCACTTACCTTGTATCTCTGTCCATTACTCACTCTCTTTTATATGAGGGTAATTAAGGTAATTTAAATGAAAGCAATCGTCTGGCTATAAATGGCCTGTATTGCTTCAGAGTACAATTACATTACCTACTTCTTCAGTTCAGATCTTCCAGCAGTTCACTAATGCCATAATGCCATGAAGTTGGGGTAGCGCAATTGTTATTGAACTCTCAGGGTCACACAAATAAAAGAATGGCACTAGATGGAAAACTGGGGGCCCGCACTCTTATTTAGCCATCGGCTGTTTGGGCCGCTGAACCCTGCACCATTAACTCTCATGGGGACAGCATACGTACTAAGTTATTTACCAAATCAGTCCGGGCACTTGCCTGGGCCATTTTCTCATCACGCGACGCTTTCATCTGGTTGCTCTTAACGTGTTTGGCTGGTCTCTGTCGTAGTGTTCATACAGGGCCACTGCTATCTAGTCCTTGCTCCGAGCGCACTTGACATAAATCGTCAACAGTCAAACGGTACACCTTGGATGCAGACAAGACCATGCAACACAACAATAACCCACAAGAGCCAATGACTGAAACCAAACTGCCCAACAGGCTGCTGGCAATGATCACAACTGGGAATGCCTGAGTAAAACAGCGCTCTGCTACCAGCAAATATATGAGCCCTTAGGATCACACAAATAAAAGAATGGCACTAGATGGACAACCAGGGGCCCGCACTCTTATTTTGCCATCAGCTTCTTGGGCCACTGAGCCCCGCAGCATTGACTCATGGGAACAGCATACAGGGTAACAAAGCCAAGTGTATCAGCATGTATCTGTATAATATAACATAAATGTCTGTATCTGAATACAGTCACAAACAGAACTTACAAAACCAATAGACAAAATCAAACAAGTAACCAAACAACTATTCTTTATATCACAAAGTCATGATCGTAAACCTTTCCTACAAAAACGAGATCTCTCTCTTACATTGGTAAATCAATATAACTCATTGAAATACTTCTTCTTCTTCTTCTTCTTCTTCTTCTTCTTCTTCTTCTTCTTCTTCTTCTTCTTCTTCTTCTTCTTCAAGGCACTACAACTTCAGAGAAGTTTTGGCCTTCTCAACGAGTTTCTTCCATTTGATCCGGTTTCTGATGCAGTCCTTCCAGTTTGCTATTTTCATCCTTGTTATGTCGCTCTTTACATCATCCTCCCATTTATTTTTAGATCTTCCTAGCGATCTTGTTAGTGCGGGTGACCACCGATATACTTTTTTTACCATGCTGTTATCTGGCATACGATGTACGTGTTTGAACCAAGCTAATCTTTGTGCTTTGATGTAGTTTATGATGTTTTTATTACCAGTCAGTCTATTTAGTTCTTCGTTCAATTTAATCCGCCATGTCCCATCCTTTTCTTTAGTGGGTCCATAGATTCTTCTTAGTACACTCATTGAAATACATAACACAAAACTGAAGGAGACAGTCTCCCTGCCCCTGACTTTTACTTCCCCCCGTCACAAACCCACCATGACGATTGCTGGGTAGGCGGCCGTATCTCTCTTCGTCTGGTTCCAACCCTCTTGACCTGTCCGGCTTGGGAGACCCTGCTGGTAGCAATGCTACTGCCGGCTTAGCTCTCAGGGTTACTGGAACTCACAAGGCCCTCCACCACGACAAGGTGTAGATACTGTAATGCCCCGGGAGTGGTGGAACTACCCGCTGCCACCAATGTAATGACCCGGGGGTTGTCAAACCACCTATGTCACCTATGTAGTGCCTGGGTAAGAGCGGGACGCGTTCCAGCCAGTTTATCCAGACACTGGTACGGGGTTAACCACTGGGGACACAGGATAGGGTAGATCGTTGCTGCCACCAGCCAAGGGAACTTGGCAAGAATCGAACTAGGGGTCGTAGTGAGGGGATTAATAACATGCCGATAACTGTAGTAATAAAGATATATTCTAACAAAGTGACTAGAAGAGGTAATATATATATA
>Ga0268261_10000422_pt1 | contig 26419 bp, 15 predicted proteins | sample TergutNc150P1_FD_190353 | JGI IMG/M metagenome (GOLD analysis project Ga0268261, IMG submission 190353) | Nasutitermes corniger P1 segment gut microbial community from laboratory colony in Florida, USA - Nc150 P1 (SPAdes) (version 2) | ecosystem: Host-associated > Arthropoda: Insects >... | reverse complement strand
CTTGTTAAGTTTACAGTACAACCTGACGATGGCCAATATACAGGGCCGAAACATGTAGTTGTATACCCAGTGTACTATTCTGTGTGAAAATATATAGTTGTGTTCTGACCATATAGGTAATACAAACACGTATTTTCTGATTATATAATTAGATCAACATAACGGGGATGACTCACCTCAAAGCCCGTTGCTAAGTTTGAAGAGCTGCTGCGAATTGTCGGCCCCAAAATACAGAAACGTGACAATGTTTTCAGAACACTGATACTGCACGGACAAAACTGGAACCGACATTACGACACCTAGCCAGAGGAGCTAACATTACGTCTCTTCAATATGCATTCAGAATTCCTAAGAATACAATATACACATTTTCGATAGAGGTTTTTCTGCAATTTATGAAGTCCTGAAGTCTATATGAAGGTAAGATGAATTTAATCAAATGTATTGCAATATAAAGTACTTTTACTTTGCACCGCCAGGACGGCGCCCCAATGATAAATATCCAGTCAACACTTGGCACCGCTCCCGATTTGTATAAAAATGTTTCACTGCAGCGTTATTTGATAGCAACGGTAATTCATATACAAGCTCTACGCAGACAGACGTGTGTTTATGTACACATACTGTTCATAATACAGAGACAACAGTCGGTCAAAAGAAATAAAAAGAATGGGACAGCAGTGAATGACGTGTGCCATAAATTCGCCAGTTCTGATCTCGGTTATATCCCAAACGCCATTTATGGGATTTTAACTCCAGAGAATTTTGCAATACAGGAGCAAATAAAAGTGGAAACGTCCGCCGGGCACAAAACGTCTGGCGCATTCCTCCTGTTAATTTCCCTACATTTTAAATTTATGAACAGTTTCAAGAAAAATGAGAAGCGAGTGTTTGAAATGTTGCTTTGCACGTTTTAGAAGACACACAGTACACTGCGTCTGTGTCTCGGCAACAAATTTAACAATCGATCGTCACTTTGTTTACAGCGTGGGCGACGTCTCCGTTTTATTTTAGCAACGGATCCACAATCGATCACGAATCTCGCGTCTGTATGTCAGCAAACACACCACAGTGTCAGCACACGTGACGTCAGCACACCTGACACTGTATCAGCACACATGACGCAGTCTGGCCTCAATCACGAAGGCCTTTCACTGCGACAGCCCACGTGGTCTTCGTTTTTTGCCGATTTAGGCAAACCTGAATATGCCAGAAATATTAAAAAAAACTCCCCAAACAAAATTTCACACGTTGTTACAAAAAGAGAGACACGGACAGACGTCATGAAGCTATCAGTCACTTTTCGCAGTTCTGCCAAAACGCCTGACGACATCTGCCCGTTTTCATCGCAATCCGGGCTTCCCAACGTCTTCTCAACGCATCACACAGCTCTAGCATCACTGATATAGTAACAATTCAGTTACTACCGGTATTATATTTATTTAAAAACGAAGGAGTTTTTAGATAACAAATGAAACCTATTAGGGCGCACGTACAGTAAACATGTGTAAAAGTTTGGCTGGGCTGAAGACAGGCTCAGTGTGACTGACTGTCGACTTGCATTTTCCATCAGTTAGGGCGAACTTACCGGTGGGACTTTGCTGAAATTCAGTATTTCGAATTTTCAGTGAAATTTTCCCCAACATGCCAATTTTTGTTAAAATCGGACAAAACAGCAGGTGCGTTACATGAAGGTCTCCAGGCCAGGACAGAGCAAGATGGTGTGTTAAGGAACACGTATCGTAAAAAACAATACAACATAATTCGCGGGCATATTACTTAAGGTAATTGCACTTCATAGCCCAGTGGTCGAGCGGTCTAAAGCGTGGGTCTGCGGCCGCTCGCTTGCTGGGATTGTTAGTCAGAAGCCCATCTGGGGCACGGATGTTTGTTGTTAGTGTTGTGTATTGTCAGGTAGAGGTCTCTGCGTCGGGCTGATCACTCCTCCAGAGGGGTCCTACCGAGTGTGGTGTGTATCAGTGTGACCGTGAAGCCTCGATAATGAGGCCCTGGCCTACGCCGTGGGGGGAAAGAAATTCACTTCATACGTTTACCCCCAGACTAGCAGTTACTGTACCGACTCCATTCATTCATTCATAACTTTGGTTAGCACTTGGGTGTCTGAACAGCTGAAATGCCCGCTTCATCGATATTAAATACCTGTCCCTCTGAATTTTGTTTTACTCTCTGATCATTCTCTGTACACCGAAACTTTGGCCCTCTCAATCTTTCATCTCGGGTCAAAGTGGTTTCTTCTGGGCGCGACGTGAAAGTCAGGATCAGCCATCATTTCCTCCTGTCTAAAGATGTTACAAATCATTTGCTTCTGCAAATTCGAAAGAAAGATTTCCAAATTCTGCTCCACACATCCCACAAATAAACTGCATGTTCTTTTAACTCCTTCACGAAGACTCAAAACAAAGAGCCCTTAAATCTACCGTTAGTTTGGAACTCCAGTGAGCAAAATCCTTGTCTAACGAACACTGTAATGTGGCTGTAGCATGACTCGGAACTAAGACATGTCTTCTCTCTATTTGCCCAGAAATAGTTTTTTCAGGGTCTCCTGATGACACTTATCGACCATTTTTGTCTGTACATGTCAGAGTTTTTTTTTTTTTTTGCGGGTAATAAAACAAATTTAACTGTGTAAAGTTTTAAAAATTACTGACGTATGCTCTTTATATTTCAATGAAAACGTTCATACTCGTAAATTAAAATGCTTACCAAACTACACTGTGCTACACTAAAGAGTAAAGCATGAGAGTGAACATACTAAATTACGTCGACATGGGCATTATTTAACAGGTAAGCAACTTTTATTTTCTGCATAAAAACAAATGCTAATTAGGCCAAGCAAATTTAAACGAAGGGGTCAAACAGATTTATTCTCCAAACACTCGCGATCTGAATTGTTCGTCAGATGTCAAACTCGTCGCTACATCAAACCCCATGAGATAGATGAAAAAAGGACGCAAAATTGTAGTCGCATACGGACGGGAACAAACTATTTTCGAAGCACTGGGATGGAGGGATGGATCTGAAAAAAACAGGATGTAATGTGGACTGAACTAGCTCCGGATAGAATATATTGGCGGGCTATTGTAAACACAATGTTGGAATTTTGAGTTTCACAAAAGACGAGATTTCTGAACAGACTGACGAATATTACCTTCTGCAGAAGGACTGAATTCCTTGGATTAGTTGCGGCTGGCTGTTCACAATGCTCGAAAGACTGGTCATGTAGGGAGCTGTGTTGACGTCTTCATGTGAGAAACGTCAAAGTTGAGTTCAAGATGGCGGAAATACGAGAGCGCAGCGGTTGTTAGTGGATAACAGACGTAGAAAAACCGATCGCAGCGGTTATGAACTTCCTCTATTTTAACAGAAAGCACGTGGCGCTAGGCAAGGGCACGCTTAATACATCATAATAAGAAGCCATTAAATGTATCTCATTTATTTCGCTGAAATATTATTCTTCAGCACAAACCCTCAGCACAATGATACATCTGTCCCAATTTGGCACGAGTACAAATTCTGTCTCGGTAAAAACCGCGCTGGGTGCACTATTTCATTCCTCAAACGAAACCAGCTACAACGCGGTTTGGGTCGCTGAAGCAACACTTGGGAAGTTGCGCCGATTCCACAGTAGTGAAAAAGTGGCAACGGCTATTCGTGAATGGTTGCAAAGGAGAGAGCGCGATTTCAAACATGACGAGATTTTTAAACTCTTGCCGAGATGGGACAACCGCATAAATGTTCTGTGGGATAATGCTGATAAATTGTTAAGCATTACGCTTAAATCTGATAAGATTTCTCAATTTCTATGCTGTAGGGAGCCTTACTGATAGAAAATCTAACGAGCTGATCAGCGGCTTGCACAAAACACGAAACCGTGAAAACCGAGAGGCAGGACAGCCGGTATCTATGCGCAGAATGAATCTGCGATTCTGACTTCGTGCGAGAGTAGCAGTTCTCCCACATGTAGCGACATAGACATGACAACGCTTTCACCCGCTGACGTCGCCATAGAAATAAGCAACAAGAAATAGGTGAAGCGTGAAAGTACAAAAAAAATCGAATATTCACCTCGTACGGCGCAGTAAACAAGCCCCGCCTGTGTTATAAATAAATCAGTTAGACGATGTTTCATATGGAAATAATCGCTGTTTGTTCCGAGACCCATGAAAAACACAAATGAACTCTGTGGGCATAACGAAGAATCAGTAAACGCTAAACCTCGTGGAACGTAAAATACCAGAGGTATCCTGTATTTAACTGGCACCACAATATAAGAACTAATGGGCATTAATTTGACAGAAGCAGTTCCACGCTCCGGCTCCAAGAAGAAGTACAAGTTGGGCGAATCCCACAGCCGGTATTCAGGCAGCGACGAGCACAAAATATCTCCAGTTCCCTGGTCTTCCAGCCCCTAGCCAACTGGCTATACCGACTGGGCGATATCTGCTGCTGGTACGTATACAGATGACGGCACGAATAAGGGAATAAATACCACAACCTACCACAATCACGGATTCAACTAATTCATACTTAACAATCGGAGAAAAACGACATTTGTCAAAAATTAGCTGGTATTTATACTGATACAGGAAGTCGATTAGGAAAAAGTGTTCGGGAAGTGGTATGTATAAATACCGACTAAATCAATTTGCAAATAATGTGGGTGAAGACATAACATGAAGAAATTTTAACACGCAGTCCTAAAAAAGTTTCATACAAAACAGCAACAACAATGACATTAAGACACTGATTGAACACGTAACAACAGGTTGAACAGTGACAACAGCTAAAATTAAAGTACACTATCTTATGATGAACGCCACGAACCTTGCGTGATCCTGAAACTGGGTATGAATAGCATGCCATTGCAAGTAACTCCACGTTTGTACTTTGTAACGCACTATTCACTGAACTACGTGGGTGGTCTGAAAAGGTCTCGGCCTCGACCACAGATGGCAACAATATCGGCAAGATTTTTTTCCTACGTTGGTACATCTGTCATAAGCACCCATGTGAAATTGCAAGTCATTCTATCAAGTAGTTTGTTTTATAGAGCTCTTTGAAACAGGAGAGTTGTCTGTATCCCTTAAAATGGACAAAATTCAGTATCGTGCGTTTATAAAATTCTTTGTAAAAGAATGTTTAACGCCAAATGAAATTCATTCATAGCTCATAAAGGTTTATGGGGACTCTTCTCCTTCGTTTTCAACAATTGAGAAATGGGCTGCCGAGTTTAAACGTGGCCGTACCAGCCTTGACGATGACCCACGTGAAGGACGTCCAAAAAGTGCAACAACACCAGAAATCATTGAACAAGTGCACGATGTGGTATTGGATGACCGGCGGAGGAAAGTAAGTGATATTGCTGAGACTATGGGCATTTCAAAAGATCGTGTAAAATATATTTTGCACGAAAAATTGGATATGAAAAAGCTTTGTGCAAGATGGGTGCCACGCTTGCTCACAGCAGATCAAAAACGCACTCGCATGAAAATATCTGAACAGTGCTTGGAGCGTTTTAACAAAACTAAAACTGATTTTGTGCATCGATTTATTACTATGGATGAGACTTGGATTCACCATTACACACCAGAATCCAAACAGCAGTCAAAACAATGGACAGAAGCTGATTGTTCAGCGTCAAAGAAGACAAGGTCGGTTCCATCAGTACGAAAGGTCATGGCATCGGTGTTTTGGGATGCCGAAGGCATTTTGTTTATTGATTGTCTTGAAAAGGGTAAAACAATAACCGGGGAATATTATTCCAATCTTTTAACCAGACTAGACGAAAAATTTGTGAGAAAAGACCCGGTTTGCAAAAGAAAAAATCATCTTTCATCAGGACAATGCACCCGCCCACAAAAGTGTTTTGGCAACAGGAAAATTAAGGGATCTGCACTATGAATTGTTGGAACATCCACCCTATTCCTCAGATTTAGCTCCCTCTGACTTCTCTCTCTTCCCAAAACTCAAACTCTTCCTCGCTGGTCAGCGTTTTTCTTGGAATCAAGAGGAGATTGCAGCTGTAGAGGGGTATTTTGCAGATCTTAAGAAGAACCACTACAGGGACGGGATAATGGCGCTGGAGCATCGCTAGAATAAATGTATTAGTCTTACGGGAGATTATGTTAAAAAATAAAAATAATTTTGAAATTATATATTCCTGTTTTCACTGTTAGGCCGAGAACTTTTCAGACCACCCTTCTAAGAACATCGGCTCAGGATGTTCGAGTGTAGAGGTGAGAAAGATCAATGGGCCTAAAACGGAGAACGACACAAGACAATGGAGGAGACGACATAATAAGGAGCTTCGTGATTTGTATTGCTCACCGCATATTAAGAGGGCCAACAAATAGAGCGTAATGAGAAGAGAGGGGCAGTGACTTGTGTGGACGAATAGAGAAATGTATACCGGATTTTGCTGGGGAAACCTGAAGGAAGAAATCGCTGGGAAAACCCAGGCGTATATGGTAACTTTTAAAACAGATCTTAGAGAAACAGGAAGGGATAGCGTGGACCGGATTAATGTGGCTCAGGATATGGACAAGTGGCGGACTGTTGTGAAAACGGCAGTAAACATTCGAGTTCCATATAACGGCAGTCGTTTCTCGACTAGCCGAGGAACTGTTAGCTTCTCAAGAATGGTACTGTTCCATAGACTTGGTTACGTCGTGAGTCGGTTACTTATTTGTGTACATCGTTTGTCATCTCGCCCATCGCGCCACTGTTGCCACGGACTACATCTTCTTGGTTCAATCAATTACAGCTAGCGCAGGCGCACAGTTAACGACAAAACAGACCTCACGTGCGTTGACATGTGGTTCGCAAGCGTCTTCAAAGAACCCTGCCTACGTAACTACAAAAAGATATGTCCTGATAATACTTCTTTTTCCAAGAAACAATTTACGGAGTTTGGCACACCCCCGTTCTTCGTCCCAAAACCGCCATTTCAAATACGTACGTTGGACTGGTATTAGAAGGAAACCAAAGCCTGTCGGTAACGAAACATACCGATGTGTATCAAAATGAGCCCCTCGTGCATTCCGTGTGTGCAAGGCGTATTTGTCAGTTGTCTTTCTTGTTCCCCTCTCTTCCGTCTCTGCAGTGTCGTAGTGGGTTGGTTTCTGTAACCACAGCAACATTCCCTGCGGCCATATAATGACTCCACGACTATCGTTACAGGAAATAACGACCTGTACCTGCTCCCTATTTCGGTGTTCTCGTACATTTTCGGACACAGAGGCTAACCATGACGAGTTTTATTCACATTTACAAAACACCCTACAACAGACGTCTAGGAATGTACTGTATTAAGTACTCGTATTCTATAAAGGCAATGTCACAAAAACATCTGCTTCGAGCGGAAAAGGAAACAATACATTCTTGTACGGTAAATGTCGAAAGATGGACCACACGCAGAGCCGTCGACATCGATTTCGGGCCCCGGTGAGAAAATTTAAGGAAACAAAGAAGAGAGCGCCATACGCAAGATGGCCGCTGGCCGCAAGTGCGTCAACACGCCAGATAACTACCAAAATTATATTTGATAATACCGAGACAGACAAACGAACACAGTCGGCTCCCGGGACCCCTTCCAGACCGCCGGGCCCCGGTAAATTGTACCGGCTTCCCCACCCCCTCCCTCCATCCCCCGTCGGCACTACTTTTAAGAGCGAGACTGGGTGTTCTGATAATTCAATTATATTGGCAACATTCCTAAATAGGTAGGAAAACGCCGGCGTAACCTCTCTAACTTTACTTTCTCTGACCTCTTCTACCTACTCACTGTAGTGTAGCTGGTTATTGTCGCACCTGATCACGCTCAATGACACATACACACTCGGTAGGACTTCTCTGGACGAGGGATCGGCTCGTCGCAGAGACCTCTACCTAACAATACACAATACTCACAGAAAACATATCCATACCCCCGGCGGGATTTGACCCCGCAGTCCCATCAAGCGAGTGACTGCACACCTACGCCTTAGATCGCATGGCCACCGAGATAGGCTCTGACTTTACCTCCTGCTCACACATCTGCGCTCACTCTCCGATCCTTCGGACTCAGAATCGTTGGGTGCATTTTGTTTACCATCAGAATTAAAACTCGTTAACAACTCTTACGTTTCTTACGTATAATATTATTAATTCATACAATTCCTTCAGCGTGTAATAAAACTTCTTGCTCCTTCATTCAGATTAGAGGAACCTGTGCCTTGTAAATTCTTATAAAACTGGAGGACGCAAGTGTTTATTTAGACGAGTGACTTTTTGGTTACTGTTTTGAAAAAGCTATCACGGTTAAAACTAGACACAATTCAATATTAAAACCGGAACACGTCAGATAACCTCACACAGTGGGCTCGCGTGTTCTGCATGGACAGCCGTAAGCAGCACAGCCTGTGTGTAAGCCAGATATTAAGAGAACAGCAAGTTGACCGCCACGGTCACTATACAGAAATCTGCACACGTATTTATAGTAAAAGGGGGGACTGAGAACTTACTGCTGTCGTTTATCAAAACATACCTCGCTGTACTTACGTAAGGAAGGACTATAGCCTGCAAACACCGTGCATAACTCAATAAAGTTACGTACGGGCTATAGCCTATTCTCGATAGCGTATATAACTCAGTGAGGTTACGTACGGGTTAAAGCCTATAGACGGTAGCGTGTATAACTCAGTAAGGTTACGAACGGGTTATAGCTTATAGACGGTATCGTATATGACTCAGGTTACGTATGGGCTATAGCCTATAGACAGTAGCGTGTATAACTCAGCAAGGTTACGTAGGGATTATAGCCTATAGACGCTAGCGTGTATAACTCAGTAAGGTTACGTACGGGCTATAGTCTATAGACGGAAGCGTGTATAACTCAGTAAGGTTACGAAAGAGTTACAGTCTATAGACGGAAGCATATATAACTCAGTACGGTTACGAACGGGTTATAGCCTATAGACGGTATCGTGTATAATTCAGTAAGGTTACGTACGGATTAAAACCTACAGACAGTAGCGTGTACAACTCTGTAAAGTTACGTACGGGCTGTAGCCCATAGATGGGAGCGTCTATAGCTGAACCAAGTTAGAGTCTCTGATAACGCGTGCAAAGACACATGCCTTCTTGCAATACATATTCAGAGTGCAGCGCTTACTCACATTGACAGCTTCAGCTTCTTGTCGCTGCTGCACACATTCGTAGAGACATGTCTTGGTGGAAAAAAGATAGTAAAGTATCTGAACTACAGACTTCATATTGCTTCAGTTCTCTATCCTCTGCAGTGCTGCCAAAATGATCTTTAAGATAAGAAACTGACTTCAGTTTCTTTTACCATTCCTCCTAATAGAAATTCATTACTAATTTTTTGTGTCCACTACATCGTGAAACTGGCTGTACGGAACAACGTTTAAACGTGTAGATGTTCCCTGGGGAGAATTATCAACTGCTATAACAGGAAACACCCCTACACCGAACCCTTACGACAACTATGATAGTGAATACGGTTTACTTTACTTACAACCCTAACTAGAAACTACTCGTGTGTGTATTTTGCCGCAAAACAACAACTACCCTCTGCCCACTGTAATGTGAAGGGTTAGGGTGTGTTATTTATTTAAGACGATTATTCGGGCAAAAGAAAGAGTTATCGCGCTAATCCTGAATAGGGCGCACAAACAGGTGGGGTTCGCGTCTTAAGGTTGTTTGCCAGGGTACGCCACTAGGCTGTTCTGTTCAGCGCGAGCTGAACGCGGGCAACATGCTACGAAAGGCACCAATATACGTCTTGTCAGTATCGACGCTGCGGTTCCTAACGTTACACAGCGTCAGTAATATGTAAATGAGAATGGGTGTCAAGGATTGGTGTAATGCACTGACAGCATAAAGCCAAAATACATGTGCAAAATCTGCCCTTCTCTCATTCGCCCTACCATGAATCCCACACGGATTGGCCTGGGATCGAACCCGTAGATCCGCGGTGATTGAGAGTATGGCATGGTATGGCCAGTTCTTACCAACGTAAAGATAAAGGTGAAGGTAAAGGTAAAGATAAAGTTGTTCCTGCGCTTAAACACTAATCATGCAGGCTGTTGGAAGAGTGGAAATACGAATCCACGCACTATGAAATTCTGCACCGAATGGCAGTAAATGGTCAGCCAATCGCCAGTCGTTTTATTCCTAGCCAAACAGATGCGGTACCTGCTGGGCAGGAAGCTGGGTGGGCCCCAGAGCTGGACTGGGCGCTTTGGAGAGTGATAAAACTCCTGCCTCTGCCGAGAGTAGAACCCCGATTCCTCGGTCTTCCACAACTGTCCCAGTTAACACATCAACTTACGTGTCTCATCTCGAAGGAATTTCTTAAGCATTCCTGGCGTCAGTATTCCGTTGCCTGCTCCATCCTAACTTCAGTGCAATAACGAACACACATCACAACCACCGCCTTCTGGCTTCCGACGTCCACACAGGTCCGACACCATGCCATGGCATCGCATGCAAGTGCATCGACGATTCAGAGGATCTTGCTACATCCATTATCACGAATATTCCAAAACCAGATCTGACGGCGTCATATCAAACAACAGGATGATTTTCAGTCACCACAGTGGGAAACGCAAATCCTACTTTCAGACATTTCATAAAGACTAGGGAGCTGCAAAGTGTTCAAACACAGCAAGCAGCAAATTGTGAACGAAGACTCAAGAGAAAAAAAAAGGTGGAGAAGAAAGGTTTAAAGTTCAAACGGGAGATTACAACACTCGTACATGCGACAAATGGACTTTAATAAGATATAAAAATACATCGCCTTTTGTAATTTAATCACGAACATATCTCCTCACCGACTGACACAAGCATCCTAATTTAAGGCTAAACCTCAGCTAAATTCTGCACCTTTCATGAAGTGCGAACGTGCACCACGTTCACAGCACGCCTCTGTACTTTCAGTCTAAAGCAATTCCATTTATTCCACACCCTTAAAACATACTGTTTATTTAACATATATTTTAATATTATTCCCCACTAAGCCCAAGTATTCCTTGTCATCTTTTCTTCTCACATTTCCCGACGTTAACTACCACAACAGACACTTCCTCCATTGCAGAAGGAATCGTCGCGCGCGCGAGATCGCTTTACACACAGACAGAGGGTGGGAGTAAGAAAAGAAGCCGAAATATAGGCCTACCTGTTAATTTATTGACTAGGCTATAAACTGCACAGCCGGCGAACTGCATTGCGATTCCCGCCAGAGGCACAGAGTTCCCGCAGCCTATCCAATGGGTACCGGGATCCCCTGCCCTAAAAGTAAAGCGGATGGAACATGAAACTGACCATCTAGAACCGATGTCAAAAAACATCCTAATGCCCTGACGCTTGATTAATCACAGGGGAACTCGATCTTCACACGTAACTGTCGCTGACATCTCACGCGTGACAACAGGGGCGTAACATAAATTTGGGCTTCACAGAAGTGCACAAGGTTTGTACTCCTTCATACGTCCTTTAACAAGCAAACTACCGTTCGCGTAATAAACAGGACCTTGATTCGTCGTCTAATTATGATGACTAAAATAGACTCAATCAACACAACGTGGGCCGAATAATGAGTGACTGCGGTGTTGCTGAAGGCTCAAGTCTTCTTGGATGCTACGCTGTCTTTGGGTAAGCAATTCCCGACGTTTCGAAGGGTCGCTATACTCATCCGCGGGGTTAATCAGTCCAAATTCCACTGCCTCAACCTTCAAGATAAAAACAATACGTTCTTTTGAAACATCGGGAATCGCTCATCCCACAACACAGCGTCACATGCCAGAACACTTGAATTCTCAGCAACACCGCTGCGAGAACTTCAGATCTTCAGTTGCAATGCTTTATACTCCAATAACAAGGATTATGATTATAATGCATGATTTGTTTTTGTAACTTTGACTGCTTTATCATGAACAGATGATGGGTACAGATATGTCACTGTGACGAGCGGCTCGTCGACAAGAACTGAAGGGCTGCAGCCATCCCAGAAATTCTGAGTAAAATTAGACCAAATATCCGAATAAAAGTTATTGTTAGGTCATATAAACATTCCTTTAAAAATGTTAATAAAATCATTTTAAATTCAGATACTCATGACGAACGCAGAGAGCTGCGGAGAGCGAGCGGGCTATGCCCTGCCTAGACGTTGCGGGGTGAGTCACAGCTAGGCCGCGTGGTGGGAAGACAGCGGCCACGTTTATCGCGGGCCGGGCTGCAGGCACTGCAGCCAAGGGAGGGTTTAAAAGAGGGATTCTCATATCTGCATACTTTTTCTAACGTTTTAAATGTCGGAATCTTGACAACCATTTTTACTTAGCTGTTTTCAAAGCCATATTTGTGGATGTTTTAATTTTAGCAGTTGTAATTTTAAGATAAACATGAACAAGAACAGTGTGAAGCATTTGCACGACATACATTTTTCGCAACTGACTCCGAGAAGACTGACATTAAGAATTTAGGTCGTGCAACAGCAAATTTAGTTATTTTTCAGTCATAATAAAGCATAATACCAACTTACGTTAGAAAATTCAACCCTGTTATATACGCCAAATTTAAGTGGTTGAGTGGCTGTGCTGAGAGGAACGTTCTGTTACGACTTCTCATTAGGCGTCTAATAATCACAGATCCTGGCCTATCATAAGGAAGTACCACCAGCCACCAATGCTCACAGCGCACAGCAACTAACATAAAAGAAGTAAATAAAGATGAAATGTGACGCCAGCTTCAAAACCGAAAATTTAGTGCATTATGGGGCGGAGACACTGACTGCAGAAAGATATTTCGAAATATCCGGAATTACTCAATGACAACGGTACGTATTATCCCAGAATGTTCATGAGTTGTGTAATGCATTACTGCCCCCATCATTCTGTATCAGCTTAGCAGTTGGGCCCTAATACTGACCAAAACTGCCCGTTATTGTCCTTGCTGTTCCGTTACTCTTGAATGTTACAACCCCTGAAAAGCTGAACGACCAACACTGAAAGAACTCTCTAGAGCAGGGCTGGCGAATCTTTTGGAGGGCGCGTGCCCACATTTTCTATACATTTCGAAGAAATTCCTTCGCGTGACCATGGGAATTTTGAAGAGCAAAACGAAAACTTGAAGTCTTCAATAATAATTATTAATTTTTTTTCTGTGGCGCTGCGACCCAACGCGGGTCATGGCCTCCTCATTCTTGAGGTTTCTAGATCACACACAACGACGCACCACAATCGGTAGGACTCCTCTGGACGAGTGATCAGCTCGTCGCAGAGACCTCTACCTGACAACACACAACACTCACAACAGACAAACATCCATGCCCCCGGTGGGATTCGAACCCACGATCTCAGAAGGCGCGCGGCCGCAGACCTACACCTTAGACCGCGCGGCCATTGGGACCGGCAATAATTATTAATTACTACAATATTATTTTAATGCATATTATAATTAATGGACAGTGTGATTATTATATTTCTAATATAGGCCTCCTCGAGGAATGCGATAAGAACAAAATATGACAGTGATTGGACCGCTACTGCTTCCTGTCTGAAAAGCCTTTAAAATGTTCTGTCCAATGTCACGTATTCGCCCAGCTACCAAAAGAAGACTGTAAAACGTTTTGTCCAATGTCACGTATTCGCCTAGTCACCGCCAGGCCGGCGCCCCACTGACAAATATCCAGTCAACACTTCGCACAGCTCCGATTTGTGTAAAAATGTTTCACTGCAGTGTTATTTGGTAGCAACGGTAATTCATATACAGTCTGTACGCAGTCAGACATGTGTATATGTACATACACATATTCTTCACAATATAGAAACACTGGTCGGGCAAAAGAAAGAAATTGGGACAGCAGTGAATGACGTGTGTCAAGGAAATCTCCGCATGCAATTTTGGGTACGCGTGCCATAGGTTCGACAGTCCTGCTCTAGTGATTCCAAAGCGTTTCGTTATTTAGTTAATGTCCCTTTCAGCACTACAGAGCACGAGAATACAAAGTTACTGACATGGTAAAAAAGTGTGATCACCACATTTGAACCCACTGATGGTTGTCCTCTGTGTGTTGAACAGAACTGTCATGGACCACAATTTGTTACCACAACGATGCAACAGAAAATATGATTGTGCACTCTACCTTTCATACTGGAAGCAGTCAGCTTACGAGTCACACAACCGTTTTCCTGCAGGTCCATACAGACAATTTCCATCATGCTATCGGTAACAGTGACCGTTTCTACGCTGCTTTTGACATCACTCGCAAACGCTGACTCTCCCCTGCACCACAGTTCTGTACAGGGCCTGGAATTTGTACTTCCCACAGGAGCACTACGCTCACACGTCCAGCTTCCTTGCCCAGTATCTGCGACGTCTTCACACTGACATTAAGCCACTTCAGTAATATCTTGATCGGTGTTTGATTTGATGCTATGACAGTAAGAACGCCAAGCATTAAGACTGCTTTGATCCACCATACGGAAATGGGCACGAACTACTCATATTTTCAAACAAATGGCTACTACATAAAACAAAGGGGCGTCCATACATTTTAGTAGTGGGACATATGTTCACGAACTTGAAGGTGTGCGGGCTGCACGGATGTTTGTTTACAATGGTGTATAGTCTATCAGTTATTTAAAAATCTGGATATTTGTAGTTCCGTTTATGCTCGCTAATTACGTAAACGCTCTTTTGCCAGAAATTTCAGGCGTGACACACTCCACGGTCAGACAGAACGCATTTCGTCCGCAGGCCGCACATTCGACGTACCGCGATTCATACAACATTCGACTTTGAAAATTTCGGCCAACTTAATACACCGAATCAACTACGTAACCCACCACCTGACTCCTCGGGCAGTCAAAATTTATGGATTTTATTGACCCGAAGGGTCATTACCGTGTTCACAATACCCGCCACTTGTCCATTTGCTAAGCCAGATAAATCCATTCCAAACCACCCCAACCTATTTTATGGCCCATTTAATGACATCCTAGCTACGCCGTCTTCTAAATGGCCTCTTTCGTTCGCGTTTGCACACCAAAATTCTGTATGCACTTCTCTTCCAAACAGGCCGTATGCCCCGCCCATCTCATTCTTCTTGATTTGATCACCCGAATAATATTTGGTGACAAGCACAAATCAGAAAGCTCTTCACAATGCAACTTTCTCCCGTCTTCTGTTGCTTCCTCCGCCTTAAACCCAAATATCTTCCTAAGCACCTTGCTCTCGAACACCGTCAGCTTATGCCCTTCCCTTAACACGAGATACCAAGTTTCACAACCACACAGAAAAACGGGGGAAATTATAGCTATGTGTTTCTATCCTTTATTTTTAGATATCAAAAGGGACGGAGTACAAACGACTCTGAAGCGAATTGCAGCAAGCACTCCCGTAACTCCAGCTGCTCTTCATTTCTTCATGCATGCAATTTTGCCACGTTAGCGTCGTTCCCAAGCACTGCAACTCTGTCGTGTTTGCATACGATTATCTGGCATTCTGACATTACATAACGCCTCTCCCTGTGGTGTGTGTTTTTCCTACATTCTGTTCGGGATATGCAAACATACTTAGCTTGTTCGGTATTGACTTTTAGAAACCCAGCCTTATTAGCAACTATAAAGTTTATTTTACGTTATAATATATAACTTCTCACCCAATAAAACTGCATGACCGTAGACCAGAACCTTAAGTATTCACTCAGTTTCATTCTCTACTGAACAATATTGAAATAACATGTCAATCACAACGAAGGTCTTGCTGTTTTCAGAATTTAATATTCACTGCAAGTTTCGGCCGATTTGGCCACCTTCCGGTAATACGCAATATATATACAAAATACTTCTGAAGATATTAGAAACATGAAGTTCTGTAAGAGGAAATGAGATCTCGTTTTACACAAAGAATAATAAAATATAAACGTTTAAGTTCTGATGTTAACTTGTAAGTTCTACAAATTCCAGCTGTTTTGAACTTCTGTCTTTTACCAGTTTAGGGTTGCGTGATTTCAGACTTCCGCCGCGATGTAGATGAGATCAGCACTTTTCTGTGATATTACGCAGCAAAGAGTGGTATAATTCCTTACAGACGTTTCAGTGCAACCTACTGGTCCCATCTTCAGGGGCCAAGAATCCAAAAGGTCAAGACCCCTGACGCTGGGACCGACAGGTTGTTCCGATAAGTCGGTAACGAATTACCACTCTTCGCTGTGTAATATCCCAGAAGAGCGCTGATCTCAGTCTAAGGTTCTTTTACGCCAAGTACTTGATTATGGTGTATAACTTTACTTCTGAAGACTGCGTACAATAGATTCATGGTTTTAAAGACTGCGTACAATAGATTCATGGTTTTAAAGTTTTCTTCACTTGCGCCTAGATTGTCTGAAAGATTAGTATTACAGAACATCGGCAGAGCATGTTCGTAATTTGTAGATTATGAGCTTCTTTTTATGGTGAATTATTCTTAATAATCCTTGCAATTTAAATCAGCGACTTGCCTGTGATCTAGTTTTGAAGATATAATGTGCGGTTTTGTTGAAGAAATATGCATGTAGATGGGTTTGTTTGTATTATAGATTGCTGAGTACTGGCGAGAAGGCGGATTCCGTTTTCACTGAACTTCAGAGCTTTTAAAACAAACAATGGCGAAGTTGTTATCGATGAACCACCATAGGGCTCCGAGAATGAACCTGTGCACCATTCATGGAACCGTGCATTCTGCTGCAGATTGCCGGCATTTTGCAAACTCTTCCGGCTGTTTTTTTTTTTTAATTTTCATAATTCTACGCCAGTTTTACGTATTATTGTATAATTATGTGAACTGGCACAAAGTTTCATGTGAAATTCTCGTAGTCATGCAAGTCCATCGACGAATTAAAGTTCAGCTTCCACTGTACGTAAGATGCCTAAAGTTGCTAAATGTGGAAGGGAAGGCGTGAGCATGAAAATATAGGCTGAGCTCTTGAAGCATACATTTCGGCAGTATTTTTGCCAAAACTAAGTTTTGTGAATTGATATCTACAGTGTGCTGCGAGTTTCTTTGCAAATTACACCCTAATGATGCAATACCTTTTCACTAAATTGGACTTACACGTGGCTGTGCCTTCAATTCTGTCTAAGAGGTATTATTGTTCAAGTTGCGCTAACATATAGGGAACATAACACTACATTCTACACGTAAGATATCTGTAACAATAATAAATAAAAACAGTTATTCACATTCTTTTGTGTTTAATTACAAGATTTTGTTTTTGACCTCCATTGGAAATGCTAAATAACATAATTTTACAAAATAAATATTACTGCATTACAAACCTATATTTTCCTACATAATTCTCGCGGTCCACTGATGGAAACAGTGTGGTTTATTCATGGAATCCTATCGCTACGAAATAGGCCAATTACAAAGGTCAAGAAAAAAAATTTTTTTTGAACATTTACTGATGGGTTAGATTTGCGAAATTTGGCTAGTGATAGAGAACAGAGTATAGTATTTAATCCAATGTCAATAAAAAAAAGTGTAGTGAACATTTACTTCCCGTTTCTTTATACTGCTGTGCTTCGCAATTTCTGTTGCAGCTTAAAGACAATTGTCAATATCCTACGTCAGAAATGTCGACCCATGGCGCGCGGAAAGATTTGCTTGGCACGCGGCATTCACTCTTGTCCCCCCACCCCGTTTTTTTAACTTCTTTCGCCCAACCAGCGTCTCTACATTGCGCGTGGGGCTTGTACATGAATTACCGTTGCTACCAAATAATACCGCAGTAAAACATTTTTACACAAATCGGAAGCGGTGCCAAGTGTTGACTAGAAATTTATCACTGGGGCGCCGGCCTGGCGGTGACTGGACCAATACGTGACATTGGACAAAACGCTTTACAATCACCTCAATAAACCGCTGACCCCAGTGTTCAAAACACAACCAGATGAGCATCCCCTTCCCAGTATTAAGGTGGGTACACACTTGTAACGTTAGCGCGTGCCATAACGTTAAAAGTGATTGACACGATACGGTGTTAAGAGCTGAACGTTTCAAGTGCCTCACGGCGAAACAGCATCCTGCGAGCGTTACACATTGGGGTTCCCAGCTTCTTATGGGAGCCCGAGCGATTTCTTTGCGGGTAGCAGCGGCTTCGTACAATTATATATATTAAGCTTTAAAGAAAAAAAGAAAAAAGCGGTGGTGGTGGTGGTGGGAAAGGCAACTGTACACAAGTAGGGAAGTGTACAGAGGTTCAAGTTTGCTGGCAGACTTGAATTTTCAGTTGCTCAGTGGGTTATATAAGAATTTTATCAGAATGTCTCCCAGTGAATTTGAATTTGGAGAAATAATCTCGAAAAAGGACACAGCGTTCAGGAAAGCCATTTCTATTCAAGAAAGGTTGACACTGACGCCACGTTTCTTGGCAAGTGATGATTCGTACGTTAGTCTGCTGTACCTCTTCAAAATTTCCAAGCAAGCAATTAGCTGCATCGTGCCGGAAGTGTGTGAATCTCTCGTTGAAAAATTGAATGATTACCTACAGGTAAGACAATATTATAATTTGTGGTTTATGAAAGAAGTTTAAAATTAGATTGTAATCAGAACTTTTATTAAAATACAATAGGTGCTTTGGGTCCCATATTATTTCTTCTCTTTTATAAAGTTCGATTAATTCTATGACACTTTCCTCAGTCCACTCCATTTCACAATTACAAAAACGCTCAATAAACCGCACAGCACTACAGATTCGCACCACTCTTCCAAGACAGAGAAGCAACGGGAATGAAAAGAAGGGCAGAGGGGCGGATGGTTGTGACGTGTCACGTTGCACGTCCAGAACTGCTCAGGCCGTAACCGTATCATCCCTTTCATGCGACGGCCAAATACCGACAGCACACCGAACAAGCCCGTTACGTTACCGCGTAACGAACTTTTGATACGTTACGTAGTCACGAGTCCCGTGCACACTGTCACGGTACGGCGTTACGGTAGGCGGTAACGTTACAAGTGTGTACCCACCTTAAGAGCAGTTTCTTTTGAAAAGACAACCGAATGGTTGGCACTGGATCTTTCTGCTCACACTCGGACTTCGTTATTTTATGAGCGAACGATATCTTCTGACATATATTTACACTGTTATTAATTGAACTACCGCGTTTCCTTGATTCTAAGACGCAATTTTTCACACTTTACATTTTATTAAAATGGGAGTTCTCCTTACATTTGATGGAGTCTAAGAATCTGTGTCTAAATTTAATTATGATTCTTGATGACTAGGGCACTGCTGCAAGCATAGCTCTCAGAGCAACTAGAAACCTGACGTAAAAGTGTCATCTTTGGTGCAGCTGGACAAGTAGCACTAACAGTAAAATATGTTCACACGCTTTCCCTTTTTTTAATATGGCCTATTACAACCGATAAAATGACATTTTATAAATACTGTTGTTTTTAAATTATCTATTTTAAATCAACGCAGATTTATTATCAGTTACTCAAACAGGTTCCTGTACGGTGTGCACTGATTTTAATCTATTCTGTATTTTTATTAGAAAAAAATTATTACAGATAAATATAATTACAAAAGAAAACAAATATGACAAGAATTAATAGTTCTTTAAGCTTCGCACAAAGTTGCTGTCGTTCCCTTATTACTGTCACGAAGTAGTTAACGCTGTCTCTGGTTAGGTAGGCCAACTACTGTGTTTATAAATAACATGTTATTTCTAAAAGTGGCTCATTTAAAATTATTCACAATCATCACTGATCGCCTAAACGCCTCCTAAGGATGCATTCAAGTACTTCGTTCTCTCCCACTCTGCAATCATTTTTACAATAAAAGTAATATACGTGTACTAATGACAAAATATACGTCATTTGTACTTAATTATTCGGTTATTCTTTTCAAACAGGAAGTAGTAGCAGTCCTAGTCACTGCCACATTGTCTTCCTTATCGCATTCCTCGAAAAGGCCTTTATTAGAAATATAACACAATAATTATAACAAGCATTAATTATACAGAGCAATTATAATATGCATTAATGATAATAATGCAATAATTAATAATAATTCTGGAAGACTCGAAGACCTGATTTTGCTCTTCAAAACTCCCATGGGCACGCGAAAGAATTTCTTCGAAATTTATAGGGGCATGCGCCCTCAAAAAAAACTTCGACATCCCTGCCCAAGGTTCACTGCTTCTGATAGGACACTTGGCGAACAGGCCTGTCACTGCTGCACACGAACCACTTGGGCTCATGTCATAACTGATTTCCTTTGTCTGGTGTTTTCTTAGAATAACCTTTAATACAGTCCTTTAATGTGTGTGCTCATGTATTAAAATCAGACCTAAATCACTCTCATTGCCCCCCCCAAAAGCGTCGACGGTGCGAAAAGCTATAACATTCCTCCCCCATTATTCATCACCGGGACCGCTTTATGCATTAGACAGAAGCCGTTATGGTCGTCCTGACGCAGAAAACGGAGACACGAAGGGATTTTCATATATATGAGATACAGAAGCGTCACAAAGTGGGGTAAGCTTAATGCCCATGCACTAATATAGTATTGGGCGTTTTTAATTAAAAAAAATAACGAAACAAAGAGAAAAACAAATAATTAAAACAAAAGATGTCTATAACTGTGTCCATGGGCGAGTTTGTAGCCTTTCTTTCTGTTTTGTTCTAGATTGTGACGTCACTCAATAACAAGCAGTATCGTCAACTGCACGTGGCCTCTGATTGTAAAGTACTCTGTAAGCCCCACTCTATCGCAACCATGGAAACAGTGTTTGTGATGTCACTCGCATACCGGGTACTACCGTAACCATGGGAAACCGTACGTTGCTCAGTAACAAATTACGGGCATTAAACGTACAGAAATTGTAACAAATTTACAAGTCCCACTGTGTGCAATACCTTTGCATCTTCCTGACTGAGAGAAGTTCTGACATATTGTCGCCATAATACGAGGTAATTTTGGCGTACCAATATCAATTTTAATGCAACATATAACTAGGTTTCTGGCACTGGCTTATTACCCGTGCTAGGGTAAGAATTAATACAATCAAATAGAACGTGAATTTTCTTAATTCATAGCAGTTTGTAGACGGGCGTGCTCACTAGAGGGGTGATGCAAAGTGTATTAAAGCACCGAACCCATTCAGGCCATCACTACTTCATACCTGCACTAGGTGTGAACGACAACACTGAAGCCCATGTTGAAAATGTTCCAGAAACTGACACAGTAATGTCCTTAAATCAAATAAGGAAAACAGACGCAACAGTTAAGTATCTAAGGAAAACAGACATTTATTTCCGCCACTTCAACTGGTTTATGTGTCACGAACACGTCTTAACAAAGATCACCACGTTACATGGACTCAGTATGGAGAGATCCAGCTAAGAACTCATAGAGTTGTTCGCTACAGTATGAAAGCAAAACAAAATATATCCAGAACATGAGCAGTGACCAGACGAGCGAATATGTATGACACGCAAACTATGCGGTCAGGGACAACAGAGAAGCATCCCTCAGGTGTCCCAAACATTCCTTCCAATCGCATGTAGTATTATTTACCTAATGGATCACCAAAACTTCGTATTTCTCTTCGCAGGATAGGCACGAGCATTTCTGCTGTTATAGTAATCCACTGACCTATAGAGATTTGAATATAAATTAATAACGGATGCATGGAATACATTCAGAATGCCTGTGAGAATTTTTTTAATCCACTCGAAACCCCAGAAACATACGGCAGGATAGACGCATCATTAAAACGAGCTTAAGAAGTAGGGCTGTGAGGTGGACACAACTGACAAAGGATTGCGTCGAATGGCAGGATTTGGTAGTAGCGCTGCTGAATTTTAGAGTTTTAGCATCACAGCTTTAATTAGTTGTTACAGCAAAGGTCAGGCTTTAGGTTGGCACAACGAAATAGCGCTGACATAAACCCCAGCACTGCTCGGCGGTTATGGGCATCGTAATGCGAAACTAATGGGACTGGCCTTAACGGGATTTGAACCAGACCGCCGTAGCCGTAATGTACAATTTTCATTGCTCAGCTTAATGCCAATGGCGGTTCGTGGTCTATACCGGTGCTTTTCAAACGGTGGCACGTGGACGGTCGCGGTACGAGAAAAAAAATTACGAAATTGGTAAATAATTAAAATATACACCTTAACTGCGCAAATAAAATTATTTTAAATGCGTTGAAGTGTAGAGAAACACATTTATGAAGTTGTATAAGAAAATGATTCACTGCTAGAATGCAAATAGACTCTCGCCCGTCGTCTAACAGCGTTAAATTATAAAAGCAGCATATGCGAAATCTGAAATTTTCACAGAGCTGACGTGTCGCTGGTTGGAATGAATGGGTAAACCTGCCAACCAGTGAAACATCCTGAAAGACCAGTATCCTGAAAGTAGGCATTAATATTTCCAGTACCTAGCAGTAGGAGTACATGATTTGCATTGTGACAGTGGTACGCGAGAGAAAAATTTCGCAAAGTCCTGGCCAAAACAACCCACTGCACAGCAAGCCTCGCAGCACAGCAACTGCTGCCCTCACAGACTCTGCTTCTTGGCGACAAGCAAGTAGGTCACCTAGTGCAGTACAAAATGCTTACCAGATGCAGAAAGTTCATGCAGCTCTGCTTCGCGTTATTTCTTTCAGAAGCGCACCTGGAGGACACAACCAGGTCCGAAAGTATGCAACTGTCCCTACGGTGCACAGCCTACAAAATCTGTTCACTAACCGCTACGTAGTGGATTCGAATTCCTCACAGAGCACCTGATATCCTGAAGCTTCTTTGTATTTGAGATTTTAAAGTCCTCACCGCCTATGAAAAATATGGCCTTCTGGGATGTAAACTTACAAATAGCATCTCACTAATCTTTGTTCCGAATATCCGGAAATACGAGCTCCGTTAGGCAAGGCTACTCGGCAGTGTTACATCATACGCGATGCTACGTGATACGGCCGCTCAATCGCTGTTACCCATACTTAGAATCGCGGTTCAGAATGAGTGCAGCTGCAAATTCACAGCGAACTGCCGGCACATTTTCATAGTGTGGTAACCGAACACAAGCAAAATTATTTATGCAGTTCTACGTGGTATATCGAAGTGAATATTTAGTTCATTTCTGCCATGACGATGCAGGTGGTAAGTTCCTCCAATACGCTGACAAGCGCCGGTACGAATAAAATCTGTCATAGCCCAGGACAACATGGGGTAATTAGAAAACACTGACCAGACTGAGCGAATTACACTGCTCTTAATCATTTGGACAGTCCAAGGTTCAAACCTGACACTATACACATGTTAACTTGAGAGGCATTTCGTGCCTGAACAGCGCCTCAACACAGGATACAATTGCTTTCTTTATGTTCAATATCCACTATCCTGTCACTCAAAACCACAAAACCTGAGCTACTGACAATGCCTTCACATGAAACATAAATGTAACACACGAACACAAGCCGCTGTTCCTTCACGGATAATTCCTGTCTTACCAGGTCTTTTAAAAAGACCTGTAATGACATGGATATAAAAAAGGCAGATTCAAAAATATCTAAAACATTTTAAAGCTAAAGACTAAACAGCTCGCGCGTTAATTACTGATCCAGTAAAACGTACTGCACAACAGAAACACAGACATTATAAAAGAGTAGGATCACTTCCGCAAGGTCCCTGGCCTTAGGCAGCAATGCTGAGCTGACGTCACAGTACTCAAGAGCGCGAAGTTGTGTTCATCTTCCTCAATTTACGTGAAAATGTACATTCAACTTCTTACTCAACACGGAGTAACATATAAACCAAAAACTCTTAAAAATCTGAACATGCTATTTTAAAAAAACATTACATTATAATACTTTGTTACGGTTACAGACACAAATAACTGAATAGCGTGTATGCCACACGTCACCAAACCGAAGAATCTTCAGGAAGTCATAACAAGAAGTTTTAACGGTAACAATTATTGAAATATCGCACCATTGTCGCGTGTTTAATAATTACTGACTGTACTGAAAACGATAAGCGACATTCACCATATCAAATGTAGAAATGAGATCTCATTTAACACATCGAATGCAATTGTATATTATTACTTTCTATGATGATAAGAGGGCCTGAAGGTGACCAAGATCGGTCGAAAACGTGCTGCTTGAATAACAATTTATTGTACGTACATCAAATCAAGTTGCGTTGACAGTTTCAATTTTCATAACCCTGCTATCATTAGACACTGTTTATATCTACCCTTTTGAGTTTGATTTACCTACTACAGGCGGGAAGATGAGAGATGGCAGCAGAAAGGACAAGCTACTCTTCCTCAATGCATTAACCCTTTAAACGCTGAATTAAAACCCATCTGCTATTTTCTAGCATTATTAGGAACTCACCATTTTCTCCACGTTAGCAGGATAAGGGTTAGGAAACACATGTGGTCTGCCTTCCCACAGCTCGCAAGGTGTTAAAGCCGGATCTCTCACCATAATAAGGGCCACAGCCGTGCGTTTATTTCTGGACGGGACGTGTTAACTTACGCAAATCTGGCCAAGCTCAAATGTCCTGTACCTCGAAAAAACAGCATACACGCATTGCGTTTAGAGTTACGAAGTGTATAAAATTAAAGGAGTTCATTTCAAGGGATGTAACAACGTTTAATTGCACCAAGCCTCGAACTCGGCATGTCCTAACACTTGTTTTCCGAGACTCCCGCAAATTTAACTTATTAACTATTTAATTATTAAGTCACGGCATATCTGAGTGTTTCAGCAGTAAAAACTGTGACTCCAAACCGGATAAATAAACGAAGACATTAGTCTAATGGTAGAATTCAACACGATGGTAAATGGGGACATTCAATGGCGAAGTTAGAACCATACCGAAATGGTTATTTCCCTCCGCGCCCTTTAACGACGCTGTCAGTTGCTAAGGTTTTATAGCGCCGGTAAAAGATGGAGCACTCCTAAAAGGACGGTGATCACAGAAAACGTGTCAAAATGTCACTTCATACACCACAAATCCCACATGAACTAGTCTGGGACGGAACCAGGGCCTCAGCGGCGAACGACCGCCAAACTGTTCCAAAAAACCCGAGCAGCCACGTATTTATTTACTATTTTAATCCTGCCTTACGCCCCGTAAGCTTTTGCGAAAATGAATCCATTTCTTGAATCAAAAAACTGAGACACAAAGTAGAGTGATGGTCGAACAAATTCGTATGGATGGTCTGCAGTCACTTTATACATTAGCGCACTGGCTTTACATGTAGCCGGCATATCCGAAATTTCATAAAATCGGCTAGTGCTTCTTTCGTCTGTTCATTCTACCATACGTTTAACAAAATATAACAAAATAATGATCTGCCTCGGAATGCTTTAAGTTTTTTCACACACGTATCACCATGATGGGTCCGTTATCTGCCCGCACTTGTTCCTTCAGAGTTTTTAAACTGTCTGTTCGCAGCATTTCTTCACGCACGACCAAAGACCAACTTCATGATTACTGCTGTTTCTCGTTTTCCTGTTAATTCGTTTTTATTAAAAAAATTTAAAAAATATTTCAATCCGCGTGCAATTATGACTACAATCGCACGCACAAACCACGCAAGAGTAAGTACAACATTCAGTGTGGGGTTTCAACTTGGATCGTGGGTATTAATTATTGTCACCGAATAACTTATATATATACACACACACACACACACACACACACACACACACACACACACAAAGGTCCTGTTTCTTTACACACTTCAAAATTAGGCACAAGCTATTAAACTAAATAAGGAACTGGAGCTGGGACCAAGGACATTACGCTCTGATGGCCCAAGCTGCCACCACAAGACGTTTGAACACTGCCTTATAGGGGTGACTGATTGATTGATTGATTTGGGTTCGAGCCCTAATGGTCCCAATGCACCTAGGCCTTAAAAACGGGCCCTTTGTGCCCCATAATCTGATAATAGTTCAGGGGAGCCCTGTTACTTTGCTAAAGTTCCAGATTACCCCAAGGCTTAAACTCTTAATGTCCTCTGGATCCAAAAAGGAGCCCAGATATACATGTCTAAGTGAAGCCAGAGCTTCACACTCACAGAGAGTGTGGAGTGAGGTTTCTTCCTCTGCTCCACACCTCTTACATAAGGGACTACTGGTCAGCTCCATTAAAGGAAGATGTCTTCGCAGGGCATGATGTCCATTAAGAAGGCCAATAACAACCCTGGATTGTATCTTATTAAAGGGCACAGTGGGGGGTGAGAAGGCAGTTCGACCTAACCGCGACAAGGGGGAAAAAGCAGTGTGTCGCTTTTGTGTTAAACCAGAGCATCCTCTCTTCATGGATATACAGAACTATGAGAACATACATTTTTTATGTTGACAATCAGGGTTTCATCTGACGACAAATC
>Ga0268261_10000421_pt1 | contig 26432 bp, 18 predicted proteins | sample TergutNc150P1_FD_190353 | JGI IMG/M metagenome (GOLD analysis project Ga0268261, IMG submission 190353) | Nasutitermes corniger P1 segment gut microbial community from laboratory colony in Florida, USA - Nc150 P1 (SPAdes) (version 2) | ecosystem: Host-associated > Arthropoda: Insects >... | reverse complement strand
AGTCAAGGTTATGCATTATATATATATATATATATATATATATATATATATATATAAAAATATAAAAAGAGAGGTTGGTTTTTGTATTGTATTGTGGTCCAGCACTGAACTTGTGATGTGATATTTTCCACTATTCTGTATCATTTCTTGTTATGTGGCACTGTTGGTGTGGGACTTTTGTACAGAACTTTGAGTGACATTTTTTGCTTGATGTTCCTTGTAAAAGCATTGCAAATGGACACTTCAATGGAATACATTTCTAGCTTGAACTGACAGTTTATGTCTGTGAGTCATAGCATGATGAGTGACTGTATGTGACTACATGACATTGCAGTACCAATAACATGATGTAACATACCCCTGACTCACCTCACATAACTGATTTGCATTTTCCTGTGTTTGAAGTAAAGTGTTTAGTCGTGAGATGCTGTGTATGACTTTCAGAACAGAAAGTGGCACCTAGGGCTGTTATGTCGTAATTAGAATTGTTGAGAGCCGCAGCCATAAATGTTGCCCTCTTCATGTACTTGCAGCCATATCAGCTTGCATATACAGGATGGCAATATCGCAAAGAAATTTGTGTGGTGTGGTAGGTTGAATAGTTGTGAGGTGCTGTTGTTGCTGGCCTGCAGAAAGAAGGAGGAACTGAGGTTGCTTGTTTCTGTACGCACCATTGCCACTTGTTTGTTTTGTTGCAGGTGCAGGATGACTGGGGAACAAATACCACAGGTGTTGCTGCTGCCTCCGACTGGGGCGGTTCAAACAATTGGAACTAAATTATGTGTTGTTTGTCTTCAAATGCATTGTATAATGGAGATTGTGATAAAGTGACAGGTTTATGAATCACTTGCATTGTACATTAAATCTCGTCTGTGTGCCACCTACAGTAGCCAATGAAATCTAACCTAATCCAATTTCATCCAGTGCCCGTTACCCATCATAACTTAAAGGTGAAGGTAATGTCTCTTTTCTCACCATGAAGACCTATAAGGAGGGCAGGGGTGTAGCTCCTTATTCTTAACTTCAGCACTAATTGAAGGTGAGTCATCAGTTCCATGCTTGCAGCTGCTTTGCCCATGAGGAAAGAAGCCATGGTACTCATTGAATGAGAGGTGAGTCAGCTGCTTCAGAACTGGTCTTTACATTTCAGAGGAGGGAAATAAACTTCATCTTGCCAGGAATCAAATCCCTGATTGTTCAGCCTTTAGCTTAGTCACTGCACCAACTTATTCCCAATGTAACAACAACCACACATATTATTGGTATATGAAATTACAGGCATTTAACTTCCTCTGCCAGGCACATGCATCAGATTTGTGCCAGGCATCTCCTGAAGGTTTAACTGTTTGAACCTGTCAGGGTAGTCTGTCCTGCAGGTATTTGAACCAGGCACCTCCTGAAGTGTTAACTGTTGGAACCAAGGTGCTCATAGCACTTTATGAAATAGATTGGTATTATTACTGGAACTGAAACGTACACTGCACAGTGCTAATAAGGCCTTGCAGCACGATTGACACGTTGTTTAGAATCTTCAACATAAAATTATTGGCTATGCAGTGGGTCAGGTAAATGGTCGCGGGCTGGTCATTGTGAAGGCTTGGGTTTGATTCTGGACGTGGGATTTGTGGAGGAAAAAGTGGCACTTGAATGGGGTTTCTCACAGCACCTCTGTTTACTCTGTCAGTAACATTCCATCAACGTTCCATGCTCATTCATTCATGTATGACCAGTGCTGTATGATCTTGGCAATTGGTAATGTCACTGAATATCACACACTGCATGAAACTGCTTTTCTCCCATGCAGAGACAGAATACAGTAAAGAGACTCTTAAGAATTTTCCAATTTATACAGAAGAAGTAATGCCATGGAGCCAGTGCTTCTATAAAAGCTACTAGTACCATAGCTAGTCTAGATATTCCCTGCATTTAATGGAATCCAAAGATTTGTTACCACGTTCAGAAGGTCCTGCTTCCTGTCCTGAGCCATGTGAATCTAGTCCAAGTACTTCTACCCATTATTTATGCAGAAATAGATCATATTTTAAAGATGAGGTAGTCATTAAAAGCAGTGTTGAAGCACTCTGACTAAACATTTGCTTTAGGTCCTAATGCATTCTTCACTGTAAATGTGTACTTGTCACTGGATATAGGTGCTTGAAGTGGTGGTGGTGGTGGTGGTGGTGGTGGTGGTGTGTACATCACATTTCTCTTGCTGTTAGAAATGACCCTGTTTGAACCACGTGGACGTGGATGTTGAGTGTCTGTAGGTGACAGAAATGGCACTGTCATTTTTATGCTGGAATTGCAGTGTGCAGAATATATTCTGTATAGGACTTGGATGGGATTGTAACAAATGACAGACAGACAAAAATGTGCACTATGATGCCATACTATATGTTTATTTATATGATAAATATAAAGGACATTAAATAAGCTTAATGATAGTAATTAGGATTGTAAATATGTTGATATGATAACAAACTGACCACTGTCTCTACGACAGCCAGGGGTGGCAGTGTGACACTTGCTCAGGTGGTTCAGCTTTTGGAAATGTAAGGAATCATGCTGCAAGATTTGAGGCTCTCGTGGCAGTGCTGCCATCTGGGATATGGCTCTGTGTCACTGGGTGAGTAGGTAGTGCATTCAGAATGCCGGCTACTGTTCACCTGGCGACACAGCATCACATGCTGGCAATACAGTACACTGGGTTTGTATTCACACGGCTGTAAAGACTGTAGTTGGCTGATAATGTGTGTTGGTGGCAAATATTGTAGGTAACTGAACAGAACTAAACCACTGACAGACTAAAATTAATGTGAATAATATATAAACACTAATTTTGTACCTGACAGTAAACACAGTGTCCATGATGAAGATAAACCAGATAATGCAATTTAGGGGAACATACAGAGCCCACAGATGCACACTGTGGGCAAAATGTGGAGTTCCTTCATGTCAAATTAGGTGGTTTACATAGTTACCACTGAAGATTCAATGAACCCACAATTAGTACAAGAAATGGAGTTGTTAAGTTGAAGCCATATGTATAAGTAAAATTTATGGCTGTCATTATTGACAGATTTATTGTCAATTTCAGAATTATGCGGTTATATAAATTATTACATGTAACTGTACAGTGCATAGAAGGTAAAGGTAAAGTCACACCATAACGCGACAAAGGAACGGAGATTAGAGGTACAGCTCTGCTCTGCTCATCTTGGGGCTAGATGGGGGGGTGGGTGGCCTTGCCCCGGCTGCTTTAATCCCTGGAACGAGCCCCAGTACCCATTGTTCAGGAGGCTGTTTGGGCTCCAAAGCTGCTATGAGGGGGTGTGGAGAATAGAAAATGTCTTGACTCACTTGGGTTAGAACCCAAAGTTGCCATAGTAACTATGCTAGCTATCCTGGCTCCCACTAAAATAGATCACAGGAAACAAAAACATGTCAATATTCTCTGTGTATGACCTTGAAGTTCTCCTCTATGCAGGGTGTAGTAAGACATACTGATACAAGATGTGTTGTGTATATAAATACAATAAAATGTGATCATTTAAGAACCAGAACATAATCTGAAGCATGAAGCAGAATGTTCAGGGATAACAGTGGCAGGTACAAATTTATTTGTCCTCTGGAAAGAATTCCGTATTGCCACCTAATATTTAGGGAAATCAGCTAGAGCGGTGTTGCGGAAATCAATCATAATTGTTTTGTCCCCTGTGGCTGTGTGAACTGAAATCAAGTTCAGGTGTGGAACATGCTTTAAAAGAAAATAGAATAATCTCAATAAATGTTTGTCACAATGCCAGTACCACGAACTGCTTATGTTAAATTCCATGTTTCAAATAATTGTCTTATTATAGTTAAAAGGGAAAGATATGAGTGCAGTACTAAAGCAAATGAGAAAAAGCAACCATTTTTGTTACACAGACATCTGAATCTTCCTTGCTCTTTGTTGCATTTTGATTTTCCCAGAGGATGTTGTATTTAACTGCCACTCTGCACATTCTGCAGGTAACATTGTGGTGAGGTGGATTTTGACACTATAGGATTGCAGTTTGGCACCCTTGTTTTGGAGGAATTTGCTGTGTCCATCTTTAGGGTGATGGAATTACATCCAAGTAGATACAGGGAGGAAGGAAATGACTGATGATGTGGGTTGGTTGCAAGGATTGTGGCTGATCACAACCACAGAAAGGGGAGAGGGGACAGATTATGCTGAGGTAACAGGAACTTCATACCTGTAAAGTTGAGAAAGTCATACAGCATGAAAACAGGCAACCTGACTTCGTGAAAGTAGTGTCAGCTGTTCCATCTTTGGAAAATGTAGGGACTGGATGAGAGAAAGGCTAGCACTGCTGAGGGAGAACCCACCCTCCTGGTTAGTGCTGTGGTGGTACTGCTTCTGTAATGAGCTGGTCCATGTGCTTATTTTCCTGTTAAGGATACTGGTGTTCATTATACTGGTTTTCTTTTCATAATTTTTTCATAGTGTCGGCTGGGCTAGCTCAGTTGGTATAGTGACTCGCTGTGGGCTGGACGGTTGGGGGATCAAATTTCACTGGGGGGTGAGATTTTCTGCACCTGTCCAGACCAGGCCCTGGGCCCACCCAGCCTTCTATACAATGGGTACCAGGTCTTTCCCAGGGGTAAGGTGGCTGGGGTGTGGCGTTGACCACCTACCCCCATCTAGTGCCAAGTTTAAAGAAAGAGTAGAGCTATACCTGTACTCCACCTCTGGGCCTTTGTGGCCTGTTACAGGGTGAACTTTACCTTACCTTACTATTTCATAGTCCTTCGGACGAAGACCTATACCCACTCCCCTTTCCATGGTTTTCATCAGCCACATTCCTTCCAGTCTGCTTCCTACTCTGAGTCATTGTTTTCTGCAGTTGTAAGGCCAGTAGGCATTGACGGTACAGTTACACTGTACAGCCACCTTCCCCATCCAATCACAGGCCTTTAGCCACAGCAGTGTCCTCACAGGTTGCAAAGGCCTTCATCCTACCTAACTGAACTGAACTGTGGATTCAGACTTCATCCATCCAAAATTTTTCCCTCTAAAATGACATGCTTTCATTTTAAGTCAGTATGACTGAGTGAAGTTGATCAGCCAAGATGATAAATCGGTTAGTTTGTAGTTCAGTGGTTTCCATGTCGTGGCACAGTGCTGTCTTGCATGTACAGAAATGGCTGAACTGATGATGAGATGTTGGCATGAAGCTTTTTGGTTGGTAGTTGGTTGGTTTGGTGGGCCCTGAATCACTTCTGCTGCTACCTGGCCATAGTTCCATCACTTCCTCTGCAATGTAAGTGTCAACCTGTGGTCCTGTATGGTATCAAACCCCGTGGGGACTGTACTGGATAAATAGCTGCTGTGAGAGCTGGAAAATGTTCCAAATTTCTCTTCTGTGTCAGAACACTGGACTTCCAGTTCAGTTCTTTTGTTGTCCTGGACCCGGTATCTGTCATGGTTGATGCAGGCTGTATGGTGACAGCTGCTGTGCTCAGTGACACCATACGAGTAACAGAAGGACCTAATCAAAATGGGACATTTCATTCTGCACATGTGACCTAATTGTAATTTAGTTTGAGCAACTATGTGGAACATCTTTACCACAAACATGTGACATTTTTCACATATTTCTGCAGTTGTCAGAGCAAATTATAGTTTGTGTCAGCATGTGCCATCATGAACTTGGGTTTGTCACATGTGTATTTCTCCTTGCATGTTTTGGGCCTCTTTGCGCCTGATTTGTAGGCTTCAATGTAAGATCCCAATCTGTCTCGAATCCTTGATGGCGCCAGCGCACGGAACTTCTCAAGTAACCTGCAATACATAACACTTGTGTTATTCTCCATTGCTATGTAGGTCCTTGATTTATGCCATAGGTACATTCTAAAAACAGTCTGTGTAAGGTGAATTTGTATAATTTGATGAGAGGCTCAATTTCTTTTTCACTTTATGTGTGACTAAGGCAAAAATGTGTTTGGCAAGTAATGACTTGTCACCAGAACACGTTAAAAGTATTTTAATGCAACTTTACTTGGAAACTCATGAAGTCATTTTCTAGTAAATCCATGCCAAATTAAACACAAAAGGGTTACTTCTAACATTGCTCTTATGGGAAAATGTGATTCAACTTACTGGATGACTTTACTGCTTGTCTGTCTCGGTGTGTCTAAATTAGTTGGCTGCATATAAGTGAAGTTGTGCTTATTGTATGAGCTTTAAATGAGTACCTTTACTTGCTGCAGTACGTTGGGAAAGTTCCAAATCTTCCATGTGGTTATTAAGTTAATTCTGTATTTCATATTGAAATTTGGCTTGTAAGTTTTGAAGTCATTGTGTTTGTGTGTTTGAGGCGCACATTTACATGAACTAACTCAGCTTCATTTATCTGTGTTCTACTTCTTTCTGTATCTGAGCTGTGAATGCTATGTTCATTATGTGATGACGCCTAGAAACCGAGGTGTACACTGACATGAAACTTTTTAAACTTGTTCTGGGGCAAGGTGGTGCCTTTAGCTGCCAACCTCTCACCGCAGAGGCCTGACTTTAATTGTAGGCCAGTTCATGTGGGATTTGTGGTGGACACACTGGCATTGGGACAGATTTTTTTCTGAATGATTTGGTTTACCCTGTCAGTATCATTTCATGTGTCACCCATGGTATGATGTCAACAGTTGACCGCATAATTGAATAACATCCTCAGAGCCACTTGACATGTTTTAGTTCCCCAGATGCACAATGTTTGAGCAGTAACAGAACACCTTTACTACAGCGGGTACTTGATTAAGTCAGATGGCTTGAAATATGACATCAGGTTGTGCCTTTAGTTTCAGAGCACTGGTTTTGAACTGCTACTGGCATTAAACAGCACCAGGGATAATTGTGGCATGAATGATGCTTACTGGCAGGGGCAACACTTTTTTTTCTCTCTAAAATGTCTATACTGGCTCTGTGGTGCACAGTCTGTGATTCAGTGGGTGCCAGGGTTTCTTTTCATGGGGGTAAAGCAGTTGGGGCATGAAACTGATCACACAGCTGCCTCTACCGCCAAGGTTTGGAATGAATGGAACTGTGCATCTGTGGTGCCATGTTTCTGTGTTTCATTCTAGTGGTGGGAACATGTACTGCAGGTTCACACCTACTGCCAAATGGGGTTACTCAGGAGCCACAGATTCGTACAATTTAGGGCACAGCAGCTTGATCAAAATGCCATATTTGGAAATTGATGACATAGGGTGGGAACAAATATAATCTGTATGATGTTAGAACAGAGCTGGTAGCTTTGGCTGCTGTGTCACATTCTGAAGTGTTCTCAGTGGACGGTACCTTAATGCTGGTGGCAAACAGCTGTCAATGGGTATAAAGAGCTCCATGTCACTGTTGGTGGTTCATTCTGTTGTGCAAGGAGTGAGATGCATTGTTGTGCTTGGTGTGATCAGGTGATGTTGGTGCTGTGGTTCTGGATGACACTTGGTGTGCAGGTGAATGTGGTTTGATCAAGTGGTTGATGGACTCACAAAACACACATTTGTGGGTGTCAGGAAACTACAGGTGGGCCAAAAGTAGGTGTACAGTAATTTATATACTATATACTGTATACCTACTTTTGGCCCCCCTTGTATAAGGAATCATTGCATTGTGGAGAAAGGAACTGATTGGTGTGCCGTGTCTCGGACCGAAACTGGTTTGTGCTGTGCTGTGCTGTGTCTCGAACCGAAACTGGTGTGTGGTGTGCCGTGTCTCGGACCAAAAGTAGTGTGTGGTGTATTGTGTCGTGGACCCAAATTGGTGTGTGGTGTTGTCTCAGACGCATATTTGTGTGTGGTGTGCTGTGTCTCGGACCGAAAATGGTGTGTGGTGTGCTGTGTCGCGGACCCAAATTGGTGTGTGGTGTTCTCAGATGCATATTTGTGTGTGGTGTGCCGTGTCTCGGACCGAAACTAGTGTGTGGTGTGCCGTGTCTCGGACCGAAAGTGATGTGTGGTGTGCCATGTTTCGGACTGAAAGTGGTGTTAGGTGTGCTGTGTCTCGGACCGAAAGTAGTGTGTGATGTACTGTGTCGTGGACCCCAAATTGGTGTGTGGTGTTGTCTCAGACGCATATTTGTGTGTGGTGTGCTGTCTCGGACCGAAAATGGTGTGTGGTGTGCTGTGTCGCGGACCCAAATTGGTGTGTGGTGTTCTCAGATGCATATTTGTGTGTGGTGTGCTGTGTCTCGGACCGAAACTGGTGTGTGGTGTGCCGTTTCTCGGACCAAAATTGGTGTTGTCTCAGACGCATATTTGTGTGTGGTGTGCTAAGTCTGTGACCGAAACTGGTTTGTGGTGTGCTGTGTCTGGGACCGAAATTACTGCGCACTGCGACCACAACCTTACGGTTCTCAATGTATAAACGCGGTGACCCGCTGCTGCCAGCACGATGTTGCAGGCCACATTGCGAGCTTGATAATTGACAACTTGGCAGACAATTATCCCAGCACTGTAGGCATCATGGACCCTGTCTGCATACACACGCTCGCACCATCGACATCCCCAAGGAACGGCAGCCTGGAGGTTGCAACATTGACGGTAGTCCCAATATTCGGTATTAATTTGGATCGATAAAATAGTCACGAATATCGGAATCCATTTTCAAACTAAAACTCGTGTTTGGTTCAGAGAAGGTATGAAATGACGGTAACAGTAATAGTAACGGTAACAGATAACCTCAAAAATCTTAAAAGCCGCGAGTTGATGATGATGGTGATGATGATGACGATGCAGAACGGTACGTGTACGGCGAAGTTCAGGGGGACGACAACAATCAGCCTTACTTAATGAAGTACTGAGCTGAGTGTGATCTGCACATTAGCAGCAGAATGGGCTAAGCTTGCTCTCATCTCGATTCGTCAGGACTAGTCACGAAGGTGGAAACGGTGGTGTTGCAGGGGGTGGTCACGAACTGTCGAAATCCCGAACACCGCAGACTATGAACGTGTGCTTGCTGTACTTGCCACTTGCAGTGTTTCGTCCAGATGCATGTGGACAGCGGTGACGACCTGGTGTGACGGGATCGCCTAATGTGGGTACATTACAGTCATACGAAAAGTCATTCCAGTGTTAACTGTAATGTCGTTATTTTCAGCACATTCCCCGCACACAGTGATGCATTTGTCCGATCTTGACACCAGGTTAAAAATTCCGCCGTGTTATAAATCGGACTCTTGTATTCGTAACAATTTACGAATACCCATCTCCACTTTCTTATAACAGTGGAATATGTCAAGACGTGACAAATGCGTCGCTGTGCTCAGGAATTATGCTGAACAATAACGACAATTCAGTGCAGTAAATAAGCTGCTTTTAACATTGTAATGACCTTGAGAACGTTTCTTACTGCACATCTCTTGTATCGGTCAGCCAGAGGATCGCTCCATAGAAGAAGCAACTCACCATAAAATGACGTTGGTATACGTCGTGGAGTCGTGCTTAGCGGCCATCTTGCAAGCCAGTCTCTCTAAGCACTGCTGAGATTCGAGCACTCGCTGAGTGAGCGCCAGAAAGTCGTGACTTGCGTCCAGTTCCTTCCACACTGTTCCAGTCGCAGCGTCGATGTCCCTTCTGCGGCGTCGTGACGTCGTTTTTTCTCTGCTTGCCGTCTGCGGCGGCGGCCCTAGTACAGGAACAGGTATCAGAAGCAGAAGGGGGAGGAGCAGCGGAAGCAGCAGAGGAATAAGAAGTAGAGGTGCGAGAGGCAGTAAGAGTAAAGGCAAGAGCAGGAGAGGTATGAGGGGTATCAGAAGGAATGGAAACAACGCAGAGAATGTCAGTAGTTTGAATAGCTTTACGGCTTTGAAAAGGAAGAAGAATTTTATGGCTATTTTAAGCAAGATCAGCGGTATTTTTGCAAGCAGTAGAAGGATGACTTTGAATAGCCCCAGGGCTTTCAACTTTGCCAGGACGATCTTGACGATGGCCAGTACTCCCAGTTTGGAGTACTCCTCCTTTTCGTGTGTGTGGGCGGGGTAGTATACGGCGGGAGGCGGGTAGTGGATGGGGTGGTGGTGGTGATGGCCGTGGTGATGGTGATGCGAGTAGAATTCCGGCCCAAGGTGATGCCCTCCGTCGTATTCGTCGTCTTCGCTGAGAGCCCCGTAATCGCTGTGTTCGTCGTAATGCCCGTAGCTGTGTCTCGAGTTGGTCGCGGCGTTGCTTGCACCGTGCGTGTAGTAATCGTGCAAGACGCCTTCGCGGTCCTCCTGACTCTTGTCAATCTTGGCTGTTGTGGGCAGACCGCCTGTCAGCGACGAGTACTTGGAACTCAGCTTCGCCGGCTTGCTGACGCCGTCTGCCTGTGCAGCTGCTGGCGGTGCGTAGACGGAGTACTTCCCTTTGTCGGTGAAGGTGTTGTAGACAAAGGCGTGGTTGCCGCTGTACAGGTTGTGCAGGTCTGGCGGCGAGTAGCTCAGCTTCTTTTTGGCGGTGTCAAACGGATGTGACGTGGTGGAGGTGGATAATGGCGGCTGGAAGTTGCGGGCAGATTTTCTGGCCTGTTGCTGGGCGGCGGCGGAGGTGGTGGTGACGGTCGACGTGGAGGTAGTGTCATTGTGCAGAACTGCGTCCGGTACCGGTGTTTGTGTCGGTGGCGTGGCCGACTGAGTACACGCCACGGTTGACAACAGGCAAGCAATGAGTATGTGCAGCATGTTACGTCGCGGGTCACGTGTCGCTTCTACCTGAAAGTGGAGGAAAGGCGTGACATGAGGCGGCTTCATTTCAGCTCTTCACAGCGGTTACTTCTGTATTATTATTCATTTATTTTACTTTATAACGAAACTTATTATTTACACATGCATTTTGTGCGACTCAAATTTGTCAGCCATAACCTCAAAAGTTTCGCATCGTCTCCATATTTGTAGTCATTGACCAGTTAGCGTATTTTGTACGTAATGTTTAGGAGCGTTTACGATAAGTGAAAATCGGATGGCTGGAACACGTCAGGTGTGGGGGAGAAATGTATACAGCGGTTTGGTGGGGCAACCCGAACAGCAGAGACGTCTTGGTAAATCTAGGCGTAGATGGAAAGTATGGATGGGCATGGACTGGATTGAAGTGGCATAGGGACTGTATTAATGTGTCCTAGGGACCATGGATGTGACTCAGAACTATCGGTGTCCCGGGGACTATTGATGTGCCCCAGGGAGTATGGATGTGTCCCAGGACCGTAGCGATGTGTCCCAGGGACCATATCGATATGTCCCAGGGACTATCGATGTGGCCCAGGATTATATCGATGTGGCCCAGGAGAGAAACAAGCGGGGGGCTGCTGTGAACATGGTTATGAACCTTCTTGTTCCATTATTAGCTTCTCAAGGACCGCGCTGCCTGTAGTTAGTTATTAGTAACATTTACGATGAACCTTCATACCAAGTGTCACATGACCAGCTCCACAGAATATCAACTGTCGCCCTCTCAGAACACTGCTGCCCCTGTCAGTGCTGCCACACGGCAGTATGTTGTCCTCCAAGGTCTGTTGCCAGCTAGTGCTGCTGTTCTTGCTGTCAGCAGCCATCTTGTATTGACTGACTTTACGTAATTGACACGTCCTGCAGTGTTATCACGTTCATAACAAATTTCGTGAAAACTGGTCGAGTAACTCAAGTGTTACAGCATGATACTGTGTTGCTGCACGCACTGAGCCGGATGTGTGTCAACGGGAACCAACGAATTGTTGGAGCCGTGACGAAGGAAGTCGAGTGTCGGTCGAAAAACAGCGAATGGGCCTGTCGTGTGACAACAGAGAAGCCTAAGAACATGATGGGCAGGGCATGGGTTCGATTCCGCACCAGTATATATGGGATTTATGGTGGACAACATGGCACTGGGACCAGTTTTTCTCCGAGCATCTGGGTTTTTCCTGTCAGTATCGTTCCACAAATGCCCCGTGCTCATTCACTTATTTGTCACAGACGCTGTATAAGCTCAGCAAATGACAGTGTCGTTAAATAGCAAAATCTGACGTGCAGTGTTGTTATGGTTGCAAACGACCGAGGTCACGTGACAGACCCTAACAGGCAGACTTCTAACTGCACATCTGATCGGTGAAGTTTGCGAAAAAACCTCGAAAGACTTTTGGTCTCAGATGCATCGACAGTACGTCCGTGCAAGGAAGGTACTGAACAATAGCCTCGATGCTCGGGATTTCGACCTTTCGTGATCACCCATTTTTATATACCATTGTTTCGACCTTTCGTGGCTGGTTCCGACGAAGTGGGCTGAGACGACGTGGTTGGCGATTTGGCTTCCCCGTTCTTCCGCTATTGCGCAGATCACTCTGAGAGCTCCGCCGTTCGTCATGTGATGCTGAAAGCTGCTGTGCCTTACGGCAAGAGACTGTCCTTCCATCATTTAACCCTTTAAACGCCGAGTTAAATTCCATCTGCCATTTGCTGGCATTATTAGAAGCTCATCCTATATTCCACGTTAGCAGGATAAGGGTTAATGTATTTCATGCTCCAAAATGTGTTTTATTGTGTTAACAGCAAAATGTGCCTTATGGCCTTATTTCATATTATTAGTTCGTAAGTTCTTGCAGCCAAATGGACATTTATACTGGCAATGAATTTCGATGTTCGTGACGGTTTTAGCGGCTCCAGTTAATCACGAACATCGAGAGAGTACTGTGTTTCCAGATCAGAAAGTGTGCGTAATGCGCACCAGCCGCCGTGTGTCCATCTTATGCGATCGTGCAACAAGATGACGACCTTTTTATTGCAACGCGGAAAGTGCCTTCTCTGCAGACCGTTTCGGTAAGGATCTGGTACGAGACTAGACAGTGACAGATGATCTCCAGAACAGTCACCTTAATTCGCAATTCGCTTTTCCCCCGTAATTGTTTCAAACAACTCTTCCTCGAACTAATGAGTACTGCGCGTGCCTACAGTTGTCAGAAGTTTAATGTTTTGTTGACCGTGCAACGTGATATATCCGTACAATAAGAACCAACAGGATGCATTATTTGCTTTCAATTTATTTCAGTAATTAACTTCTACATGTTTCGAGCAGGCTTACTGCTCATCATCAGGAGGTACTACTGACAACAAAACGTTTTACGCTTTTTAACGACTAAATATGTATATATACTTAAGTAATCTTAAACAGTACGATTATTTTCAACATGACGTATACCAATCGCCGTATATACAGAGTAGTACCTTCTGATGAAAAAAGTTGTCAGAAGGTTGCTTGCTGGCTTCACTTGCGACGGAAAAGGAACTCCCAAAAGCGATTATTCTGTTGTCTTGCAGTCAGTGCCGGCAGCAGCGGAACTTAACTGTGCATTAATGCAGTCACAACAGGCTAGCTGCCTCTGTTCGCTGTATCAAGACAGCCGTCATGCTTCCCAGTTTCACATTCAGCCCTGTGCAACCTACCAGTGCCATGGAGCAGAATCTTTCTTGAGCAGCTGATACTTCCTTATTGTGTGGAACCCTACGGTTCATTACCTTGTTCACCACAGCCCGCCACTTGACTGTGTTCTTGAATGAATATATTCCACGCCTTTCCACCTTATTTAAGATCCATTTTGGTAGCCACCTCCGCATGCCATCCAAGTGTCTCTTTTCTTGATATTTATCCACCACAGTTCCACATTTATTTGTCTTCTCCCCGATCCGTGCCACATCCCCCGCCTATCTGATCCTCCTCGATTTAATCATCCTATTGATGTTTGGTGGCCGATCCTGGTGGCCGTGCGGTCTAAGGCGTAGGTCTGTAGCCGCTGGATTGCTGGGATCGCGGGTTTGAATCCCGCTGAGAGCATGGGTGTTTGTTGTGTTTGTGGCGTTTTGTGTAGGTATCGGCCACTGCGACGGGCTGATAATCTCGTTCAGAGGAGTCCTGCCGAGTGATGTGTGTGTGTCTAATTGTGGGAGATCTAGAAACAGGTGGCCCAGGCCCGATTTGGACTGTTGCGACAGAGAGAGAGAGAGGGGGGGAGGGGATAATACTTGGTCAGTACCGATCACGATTGTCCTAATTTTGAACCGCCCTCATTCTCCTGTTACTTCCTCCTAAGCCCGAATTTCTGCCTCAGCACCCTGTCCTCGAACACCCTCAGCTTACCTTCTTACCTCAGTGCGAAACCTAGTTTCACTCCCATGTAAAACTGTAGTCCGATTCTAGTTCTTTTTTTTTCCTGTGACTGTTTGTACACAACACACAACAAACTCCAGAAACGACCATCTTTGCCCCCAGCGGGAATCGAGCCCGCGATCCCAGCACTCAAGCGGCTGCAACCCTGCTCACAGCATGCCGATCGTCCCGTTCTGTCCATGTATGGTCTACACTTCTTACGCCACACTCCGCACTGCACGAATGTTTGCGATGTCATCCACATATGTGATATCAGGGGAGCGCTGGGACTACCGGAATGGTCTGGCACGGCCAGTCAGTCTGTCAGGAAATACAGATATGCGTCGCTTAATGACGGGGATACGTTCTGAGAAATGCGTCGGTAGGCAATTTCGTCGTTGTGCGAACACGTACTTACACAAACCTAGATAGTACAGTATAGCCTACTACACACCTAGGCTATATAGTAAGTGTCTATTGCTCATACTCTACAAACCTGTACAGTATGTTACTGTACTGAATACTGTAGGCAATCGTAACACAATGTATTGTAATATTATGATATTATAACATAATCTTATGGGACCGCCGTCGTATATGAGGCCCGTCGTTGACCGAAACGTCGTTATGCGGCGCATACTTGTATAGCCAAGTTCATCACCTATACTTTGCACCAGTTCCTCCATATACAAGCCCTCCTTCAGGTTTCGGCTATTATTTGTAGCCACCTTCAGGGTGTACCAACACTTATAGACGTATGTAGCATTATTATACAGCTTTGTCAACTGTAAGTGGTACAGTACATAATGTCTGTATGCTATTGAGGCATTATGTATTGTGTTATGTTAAAATTATGCTAAAATTACGTGACAAAGCTGTGTGACGACGCTGTGTACATCGTTAAGAATTGGTACTTCCCGAAGTTGGTTATCAGTAATACCGACACTTAGTGCAATTTGTTGGTGATAAAATTGTTTATGTGTGTCAGATGTACAGAAGATGCACGATATTAATGCAGGAAACGTTTCTTCAAGGAATGTCCGCAATACAGTTTGTGAGATAAGGGCCGTGGGGGCAATAGAAAACTTCGCCTGCTTTCGGCTATCTCCGTAAACGTTCGTTAGACAGTTGACGGTTGAACACGATCAGGCAAGTACACGACATATAATGTTTATGGATTACAGCGGCATGTTTCGGCCACTTCAATAATTCTTTTATAATTCTGTGCAGCCTGAAGATAGCCGAAACATGTAACTCTGATCCATACAAAACATACGTTGTGCAGTTAACTGACTGTACTCACTGGCATATAACCTACCGCACATCGTATAGCAGTTGCGATATAGAATGGCTGTAGTTAGATGCCCGCCTAAGTTTATGTGGTTTCGATATTGCGGTCGGTGAATGTCAGAGACGTCCTTGCAGTTAATTATTAAGTGTGTAGTAATGACTGAGATTGAGCTTACGTGTAACAAAGAAGACTGAAGTGCTGTGCTGTGGAAGGTGAGTGAAAAAAAAACGTACTGATATGGTCTGTAGCTTGCAGTAAACACACATATCGCAAAATACTGATATGATCTATAGCTAGCAGTTTCTATCGCAAAGCACTGATGGTTACACAACCGGTGACCAAACACACGGCACTGCAGCGGGTTAACGTGAGCGCCTGTGGTTCTGATTGTTCATTGCCGACACAACTACAGTCTGTTTCTTCTTGTGTGTGTTTTGTGTGGCTGGTTTCAGATTGTGAAGCCTGGCTGCCGTACTGCAGCGCTGCTGTCATAAGGCTTTATGCGAAGGCTGTTCAATAAATAAAGTCCTCAAGTCCTACAAATGAAATAAGAGGCCACTAAATAAAATCTCTTACACTGAAGAACGTTTACCTCTCAAAGTAATCACCGAACACACTGAATTAAATTCAGTCTCAGTAGAAAAAATGATCTTGCACCGAGAAGCACTCTCGAATAGCGATTTCATGTTGTTTTGTTTGAGCAGTGAAATGGTGCAGCGATGTATCAACAGCTGTCAAAATGGTGCAGCGATGTATCAACAGTTGTCAAAGTGGTGCAGCCATGTATCAACAGCTGTCAAAATGATACAGCGAAGTATTAACAAATGTCAAAATGATACAGCGATGTATCAACAGCTGTCAAAGTGGTACAGCGATGTATCAACAGCTGTCAAAATCCCGATTTTAACTGCGATGGAATTTTTGACGTGTAGCCAAGACGTGACAAATGCGTCCTGTGCCAAGGGATTGTGCTGAATAATATCGACACTTCAGTTCAGTAAATGAGCTGCAGTTAACATTGTAATGACTTTGGGAAAGTTACTTACTGCACACATTTCCTATATTCAGTTTACCGCCTTTAGTACAGCACGTAATTACGAAACACACTGTCTTTCAGCATATTGTAATTACGAATTACTCATATTCGACCTTTAAAACCACATTTGGAAATTATGTCCATCTTCCTATCCGTGACGCGCTATCAATGACAAAAACAGTTGTCGATTTTTTACTCCTTTGTTATGGGAGTTCTTTACAAAACTTGTCGAACAAGCATAACTTTCTTGAAATTCGGCTCAGGGACAGCAGTACGTTGCTTGAGGCTTTCAGTGGATTTCTTTCCGTATGTCTTGATCGGTGTGGGTACAGTGCGTTACATTACAGCACTACGTAATGCTGTCAGTTTAGGCACAGCCATGCAGTCTTTGAGGATGTGCAATAAGTGCATTGTCTGTCCCAGTGTTCCACTTTTATTGCCCGATTTGGGCGTAATTCAGTGTAGAGATGTGCCACAGTCTGTTAAGGATTGCTGAGTTTCGTGAAAATCGGCGCCTTAAGTGGAACTGCATTTTGACGTGTTCTGCGAACTGCGTGACATTTGGAAACGGAAAAAAAAGTTGTGAAAGGTAGGTGTTCTGTGTAATGTTACGGAGTACACCGTCCGCAGTCTTCTTTATTATCGGTTGCTATTAATTTTAGACACATCTTTATTTTTATTACACATTTTAATTAAGGGACAAGAGAAATATGGCTCTAGAGCGAGTAGAATTTATTTACCGGCATCTTGATTTGACTCCAGAGGTAAAGGTTCACTCTGTGGAGAGTTTAACACTAGATGTGCATTAGACGTGAGATTCACACCTAAGCCGATTTTATCCTTAAGGAATGTGTCACAGCCTGGCTTGACTCGAAGTTGATGGTCAAAAGAAGAAATGTTCGAAACTATCTGAAGCCAAACCTCGATATCCAAATCGCAGTCAGGCACGAGCTGTGTTGTCAGATAACGTTTACTGCTTAAGATGTTAATATTATGTTCATAATTTTTATCCGATGTTCTGAATTGTTCACACACACTTTGAAGGCAGGACACCACATCACATACACATGGTCCTAGTGTTACGTATATGGCAGGTGTTGAGATAACAACAGTGGATCCAGTCTGCTGCCATAATACACTGTGGCGGTGGCCAAATAGTTACCGATGTTTCGAAAGATTCTAGTGCCTTCATCTGCAGGGACAAGTCATCGACCCTTCTTGGAATCTTTTTTGATGCCGTTGTCATTACATGATATTCCCAGGCAGTGCCCGCTTGTAATTTTGGTAAGGTGTACTGGAAACGACTGAACACAAAAAATTAACCTGACTTACATGTAAAAGACCAAGTCCGTACCGCGCAGTAAACACACTCTGTCTCTTATAAAAACCATTCAGTTAGTGCTGCATAGGGAAATAATCGCTGTTTGTTCTGAGATTCACTCAAAATACACAAATACACTGTGGGCAGAACGTAGAATTGTTGAGTGTCAAACTGGTGGTACATATAGTGACCACTGGGCTTTGAAGGATTAATATACGTTACACGTAAATTCAGTCCGTACCGCGTAGTAAACACTATCTCGGTTATAAAAACCAGTCAGTTAGTACTGTATAGGGAAATAATCGCTGTTTGTTCTCAGATCCAAACAAAACACATAAATACACTGCGTGGGCAGAACGTTGGATTTTCCAGTGACAAACCTGGTGCTACGTGCGGTACCAGAACGGTCACGTGTGAACTGTACGTGACACCATGTAACTCGGTCCAGCGGTTTAACACAGTTTGTTCAGCTACGCGTAATGAAGTGGTTAAGTACGTGCTGCTTGCACAGCCCATTGTGTGTTTCCTCTGAACTTCTGTGAATAGAATGAAACACTTGAAGTAAGCAGGGGGTTTTTGTTACAAAAGTAAAGCGACTGGAATAACTTCCGCAGAACAAAGTGGCCATGGCTGTGCGCTCCGCTTCATCATCATCATCACCACCACCACCACCATCATCATCATCATCATCACGGACTGCAGCAAGACATCGAGTTGAGTTGCTTTATATTATGTGAACAGTGGCACTGTTCAAAATAGTGGCCTGTGGGGTTGCAAGGGGAGTGGAAAAATACATTTAGACAAAAATGCAAGTGGTAATGGCCGCTTTATCCTGATTTACTTTGATGACACTTCAAGGCTTATATTCGTTTATTACAATTTTCCTCGGGCCGAGATTTGCTGGGGTTTAGCACATTCTTACAGGAAACTGCGTTACTTTCGTCACCACGTGAAGACAATCTGTAGCGTCCTGAGGAAGACATTTGGGCCTAAGTGGGAAGAAGTAACAGGAGGCTGCAGAAAATTACATAAAGAGAAATTTCGTGGTGTGAGCTTGTTACCAAATGTCACTAGGATGATCCAATCAAGGAGGATGAGATGGACAGGGCATGTGGCACGTATGGGGGGAGGGGGCAGAGAAATGTACAGAAGGTGTTGGTGGGGAGGCGTGAAGGACCAGAAGAGAAAAATTTGTTGCTCCTGCCGAAGTCGAACTGCGATCACTCGCTCGGGTTTGCAGCTCGTAGCCTAGTCATCGTACCGACTGCGATATCCCAGCCACATATTCTCAGAATTTGAAAGAAACAAGACAAAAGAGGGCACGGCGCTGTGCAGTTGGCAGTAGCGTGTGGGGCACGGGGCACAGCTGACAAATTCCTTCGGGAGAAGTTAGTAGTCGCTACGCTGGTCCACACAACCATTCGCATTTTGACCCTATCCTAAGCCAGAGTAATCCACTTCACAACTTCACGCACTTCGACAATTATTTTGACACTACTGCCGTCCTTATTTATCAAGTTTCTACAGAAATATTCCACATTAGCATTATGTTCCTTCTGTGGCACTTCGCTTACAACGTGCAGCCCATTGGTAATTCATTCCGACAGTGTGAGTACAAACATATTTGTTTCACAATAAGCGCGTTGTTTATCGTTTCCAGTAAAAAAGAAATTACTTCTCTATTAAGTGCTCCTGAATTTCCGAAAGAGCATCGCTGTTTGGAAGGTACCCAGGTTTCGCACTTCTGTCCTGGTAAGAGCAACATGTAGGTGAAGATGGGTATTGACCATTGGTAGAATGCTACTGACAGGGGAAAAGTTAAGTGGGCTACTATGGGAAAAACCTGTTCGAGTGTCACTTTGTCCCACTACAAATCTCACGTGGACTGTTCCGAGAACAAACCTGGGCTTCCGCGGTCGAAGCCTGGTCGGAGCTATGGTGCGGCCTTCGAAAGACTAAGCTTAACCTGACTACTTATAAATATTCAGTCCGTACCGGCCAGTAAACACTCTCCGTCTCGGTTATAAAATTAGTCAGTTAAAGCTGTATAGGGAAATAATCGCTGTTTGTTCTCAGATCCACACAAAACACATAAATACACTGTGGTCAGAATGTAGAATTGTTGAATGTTAAACTGGTGGTACATATAGTGACCATTGGCTCTAAAGGTTTAAATACGTCAGCGTTTTTTCATCCAGGCTGACAGCATTCAGAGTTGTTTTAAGTGTCAAATCCAGCTGTCAGACTTTCTCTTTGTCCATAGGATTCTGACACCTGTTGATAACTTAAGTGTGAATAAAGTCGACCTGTCGTTCTGTAGGCCATACCACGGCTCAAGCAGTTAGTCGCTGGATTCTGACACTAGACACCCGATTTCGACGCCAGGGCACACCAGTGGGATTTGTCATATGTTCTAAGAATGTCCCATATTTAAGTACCTCGCACAAGTGGTACTGTACTCCCATTGGCATTAGCATTGCCAAGGGATTCGCTCTAACCTCAGATAGAACAAACGTATAACGTAACATTCAGGCGCGTTCGTGCAGCCATTGTTGCAGTGGAAAAGCAATACTTATTACACATTCTAAGTGTGTGCCTGTAGCCTTAGTTATACAGCATGCAATGCGCATGCGTTATGTTGTCATTTGTGGCCTATTGGGCTGTACCGTATTTTCCATACTTTCTCACAAAAGGCAAGATGTTCAAAAAAAGTTTTTGAAATTAAAATGCGTGTTTTGAATTTCTGTAAAACTTTTGTTTGAAATATTGCTCTTTCTAAGAAGAAACGAGTGAGATGTGATGAAAAACATGTCGGTCCTCACGTGAAGTGCACGTTATTTTTGTCAGATTGCAGTGAATCTTGAACTTTCCCGACAAAGTTTCGAAAAGTACTGAAATACCAAATTTTAATGAAAATCCGTCCAGTGGAGCCGAGTTGTTACCTGCGGATGAACGGTCGGATGGACGGAAAGACAAGACAAAGCTAATGGTCGCTTTTCGCAATTCGCGAACGCGCCTACAAATAAACAAGTATTTTCTAGTACCGTACGTGAACAGACTTGGTTTTAAATCGACCCCCATCCATAATTTTGTTTTGTCAGATTCCAGCGTTTTCAACGTTGCTGGGCCGGGTATAACAAAGCAAAAACGCAGTGTGATTCTGTCCCTTTAACCTTCTAAGGCCCAGTGGTCACTTATATGTACCACCAGGTTTAAGATTCAACACAGTGCTCACACAGTGTATGTATGTGTTTTGTGTGGATCTGAGAACAAACAGCGATTATTTTCCTATACATCATTAACTGACGGCTTTTTGTAACCGAGACGGAGTGTGTCTACTGCGCGGTACAAGCTGAATTTACGTGTAATGTATATTAACCCTTCAAAGCCCAGTGGTCACTATATGTACCACCAATTTAACATTCAACATTTCTGCTTTTTGCCCACAGTGTATTTATGCGTTTTGTATGGATCTGAGAATAAACAACGATTACTTCTCTATACAACATTACCTGACTGGTTTATGTAACTGAGATATAGTGTTTACTGCGCGGTACGATCTGAATTTACGTGTAATGTATATTAACCCTTCAAAGCCCAGTGGTCACTATAGGTACCACCAGATTAACATTTAACAATTCTACGTTTTGCTAACACAGTGTATTTATGTTTTTTGTGTGGATCTCAGAACAAACAAATTCCCTTCCCTCCTCCTCCCCCCCCCTTCCAAGAAAACCTAACTTTTATTCAGTAAAAATGACGGCCTTAAGTGAGACATGACTGCCCACCCGCCCCATGGCAGGAACTAAACTGTCTGTTCATTTGTCATGAAGATCGGTGTAGAAGCTCTTAACGAAAACTTTGCTGGTATACATTGAGTCTGATGGCACGTAAACTCGACTTACGGGCGAAAATTGGTTTTGATCCATATTTCCCATATTTCTTATAAATTCAAGCGAAACTGAGCACAAAATACGTTCACGTTATGCTGCTGAGGAGTTCTGAGTTTCGTGAAAACCGGTGTAGTGATAGTCAAACTGTACGTAGGGGCGAAAAGGAAATTTGGCACCATTTTCCGCATTTTTCCAGCCGTTTTGCAAGAAATTCGTTACCAACAATGACCACAAAACTATACCGAGTGATATTGTGAGTGTCGTTAAAACAGGCGGGGTGACCACCGTACGTACTGTAGGTAGGGCAATGTTCTGCGCACAGTCACTGTCCGGTGTAGCTACAGTCTTCACGTAATGCCGTTCGGTGACGGTCGGTGCGGTGTATTTAGAGGCGTAAATGTATTCCATCTGCACTGTCGACACTTACGGTCGGACTGGGAGGAAGTCTGATATAAGCAAGCCGCACGTAATTTTACAAACTCTCTTATTTGGTAACCAACCTGTCATTGTACAGCGACTGCTGCTGTCCAGGTACCTTCACTGTAACATTTCTAATGTAAAAATTTCCTCCCCTATCGCACTGTGTAATGTTTATCACTTTCCTTGTTTACTTGTGTCTCGTTTTACTAAAAATACGTTCAGTTATTTTCGCTCAACATATATGCCCCATTCTGCAGTTCAGCAACTGTGTCAGTTGTTACTCGATCCGACAAATTAGGCTCCAACTGGCAGTTTAACCTTACATTTCACTGACATTTTGTGCCATCCCGTTTAGTGCGCGATACTGCACAAGTTGCAGCACCACTTTGGTTTACTTCTAATTGTAACATATTTCTGTGCTGCTGAGCAATAATGAAGACCCCGTTTTCCGTCCAATATTTGGTAAGAAACTTTAAGGTTTTTAAATGAAATTCGATGATGTAGCTGAAAAAAGCTTCGAACTACCGCCCGTTTTGCGAAAATCGACGCAACGGAAGCTGTGCTTTACTTCAGGGCGTAAATGGATTTCTGGATGTTCTTTCAGCATTTAGTCTTTCGATTTGGGTGAAATTCGCCTGAAGAGCTCTGTACATGGAGATGTTTAGAATGTGTTGGTTTTGTGATTATCGGCACGGGGAAGGCCGCTGTTTTGTTATGGGCATAAACGAAATGACGTTTGTATGTGTACCGTGAGACGTGATTGACTTTTCGACAGAAAAGAACGCCTGGGTAAAGTCACTACACCGTTTGTGATGGCTTTGAAATAATGAAATATTAACATTCCACGTGAGTCTGTTAGACCGTCTGTTAGTTTCATCGCAACGTACAGCACAACGATAAATACTTACATGTGTTCGTTAGACGTTTCCTCAGTCTCACTGCAACTCCAAACACAACAATCAACACACTGCACACTGCGCAAAGCACACCAACTTATGGCCCGAATTCGGCCGTCGATTCAACTTTAAATAGTCGCAATGGACATTTGCACGGGGGAGGTGCTTGAGGTGGGATTTGTAACTTCAGCACAAGTAAAATAGACTGAAACATGTCAAAAATACAGTCAGTCGGAGAAGGGAGCGGGGGGTGGGGGGTGCTTGCCGTGTCATTGTTGAGGTGTGTGGGGAAGGGGAGGGAGGAAGGCTATCGCCATTACGGTGATGTGAGGTTGGCAGGGCAGTGCGAGGACGGAGTGGGAGGTGCTGAGGATGTTATTGGGCCCTGGGACAAGGAAACAGCGAAGTGATGGTAAATACATCTGAAGAGCTTTGTAAGTGCTGCATTGTTCTGCTGTCATTGCCCCTTTAGAGGCTGCAGAGTGAGGGGGGATACTGTAGGGAGAGACTTGATATTTAGTATTTATCTTGGACGGCGGGGGTGGGGGCAAAGTCCACTGTGCTAAAGGTTTCCAGGCAGGCAGTTCCCGCTCGTCCATCCGGTGAAGGTTGACTGGAGGCAAGGGAGGGCGTTGGGAAGTGGCCTGTAGGGAGGAGAGAAGTTGAGCAACTGGGCTGAATTTTGTGTTTTGAGGGCAGCATTATGACGAAATTTTGATCAGGTTTGGAGGGCTGCGTTTGGGCGGAAAACTTAGGTTTGAATCATGTAGTGCAACGTGGAATTTCAGTACTGACGGAGCATTTGCTCTTGAAAAGAGGAAAACCACAGGAAACGAAGTATATTTAAGGATTCAGGTCGTAGTAAACATACGCCCTCTCGGTTATAAAAACCAGTTAGTTAATGCTGTATAGGGAAATAATCGCTGTTTGTTCTGAGGTACACAAAACACATAAATACACTGTGTGGGCAGAACGTAGATTTGCTGAATGTTAAACTGGTGGTACATATGGTAACCACTGGACTTTGAAGGGTTAAATCAAGGTAGATTAGATAGGTGGAACATATAGCAGGTACAGGATACTGATGGAGCTGGACGATTCTAGTTAATGTTAAAGGCTCGATATTCGTAATTCTTGTTGTGATGTTGAAGGCTGAATCGAGAACTGGAAGAAAGCGATATTTGTCCTTTGTGGGAATAAGTTGCTGCTTGTGGAGGGTCTGTTGCTATTGTCGGTGTGCAGTGGAATGGGAAAGAGGCGAAACATGCAAGCATTGGATAATATTTCCAAACAAACCTGAACCACCTCCTGAAACTCTTGATAAGCATCAATAGCACAAAACTATTTACCTTCTGTCTCTCTCGAAAGTTTAGCCACAGTGTACAACGGTAAGCATTTTGTGGTGCTTGTTTTGGACGGAGTAGTTTGTTATGGAAAAGAAAGTGAGGTTCTGTAAAGAAAGAAGAATTTTATTATTTGGATGTGCCTACAGCTTATTTTAAGAAAAAAAATTGCAGATAATCGCAATTGTATATTTGGTCATCGGCAACTGAAGGAACACTGGAACATTAATCCTAGCGGTCACTATATGTACCACCAGTTTAACATTCCACAATTCTGCCTTCTGCCCACACAGCGTATTTATGTGTTTTGTGTGGATCTCAGAACAAACAGCGATTATTTCCCTGTACAGCATTAACTAACTGGTTTTATAACCGAGATGTAGAGTGCTTATTGCGCGGTACGGACTGGATTTACGTGTAGTGTACCATGAACCCTTCAAAGCCCAATTGGTCACTATATGTACCACCAGTTTAACACTCAATACTTCTACGTTCTGCCCACACAGTGTATGTATGTGTTTTGTGTGGATCTGAGAAAAAAACAGCTATTATTTTTCTATACAGCATTAAGTAATTGGTTTTTATAACGGAGATATAGTGTTTACCGCGCGGTACGAGCTGGGTCTTTACATATAATTCCGTTCAATATGTTTCGGTTTAATTTTTATCTTTAAGTAACACAAAACATGATTTGCAGTACAAGGCCTATAATGAGGAGGGTAGTGTATATATGATGTATTGTAAGTGGTTTTATGTAGAATATTGAAAGACCTTTATGCAGGCTAAGATAAAATGTGTGAAACCGACAAAGTTTCTGAATGACCGTGGATACACCCACACCCTCCTCACAAGACAGGCACCAGTACTACGTAGACTGAAATATGTTCGTGAGCTCCTCACTTAATCTAACTGGCCGTCATTCTGAACGTTACTGCAGCTTAGTGCTGAGGGTCAATGTGGAACTTGGAATGTACTTCTAAATTTACTGAGAATAGAATCACGTAGAGGGCTTTAATTTTAAGGTTATTCATCCCCGTTGTGCTGTTGATAATATATATATAATTTTCCAGTAGAGGCTTACACTTCACAATATATAAGTCGATTAGACAACAAAATTCAGTTTATTACAGGTCATTATCAGGCCTTTCTTGAAGGAACTATTGAACACAAACGTGTGACTAGGAAAGAGATCTGTATCGTGTATATGGTGAATAAATGAATGTTAGACCATATGTGATGTTTAATTGAGGGAAACTTCGTATGAAGTACTCTGTAAAGGAAGAGATCTCTGTCCTAATTGCAGTCATACGTTTTATTGAATGGTTCTTACAGGAAGGCCTGGTGAATAATTCTAATAAACCGAAACTTGTTGCCTAATCGACGTATAGGTGGTGTTGTGTTGTGTATGACTGTATGGGGAAATACAAGTTTATGTATATTACAGGCTTTCATGAAGAAAGTGATGAATCGGCAGCTGACGTAATAAGACACTGTAACAGCCGTAGTAGTTCGGTGCTGTTATTGCGGTAATTTGAATACGCAGTCGTTATCATAACGTGAATGACGGTAGGAGAAAACCCCCTATCGTAAACACTTCGTTAATCTCCGTGACGATTCGGCAGACAGTTGACAGTCGAATGCAGAAGGGAAGGTGGTAGTTGTCCTGTGTTTGAGGAAAATGATCTGTGACAATGTGACCAATATTTGTACGAAAAGGATTTCGACAACTGGCGGGCTAGAAGACTGAAGTGCTGTGCTGTGGAAGGTGAGTGAACAAAACGTACTGATATGTCTGTAGCTTGCAGTAAACACACTTAAAAATGTCGCAAAATATCGATATGATCCGTAGCTTGCAGTTTCTTGACGTTCATGAATCCGTGTATCGTGATATAATTATGAACACAACCAACGAGATGCGACTCGTTGCATCTCGTTGATTGTATTCATAATTACTTGCAGTTTCTATCGCAAAGTACTGATGGTTAAGGCTCTCCCAGACCGGCGCGAAATATTCGCAGCGGTGGCGACGACGACAATTTCGCCCAAGTTTCGCGTGGACTGCGGCAAAGAGATTCGCGTGGTTAACCACACCAGCGCGTCAGTTTTGTGGT
>Ga0268261_10000420_pt1 | contig 26490 bp, 21 predicted proteins | sample TergutNc150P1_FD_190353 | JGI IMG/M metagenome (GOLD analysis project Ga0268261, IMG submission 190353) | Nasutitermes corniger P1 segment gut microbial community from laboratory colony in Florida, USA - Nc150 P1 (SPAdes) (version 2) | ecosystem: Host-associated > Arthropoda: Insects >... | reverse complement strand
CGACGAGCTGATCACTCGTCCAGAGGAGTCCTACCGACTGTGCTGCGTCGTTGTGTGTGATCTAGAAACATCAAGAATGGGTGCTCCATATATATATGACATTAGTCGCCTAAGGGTTAATAATGCTCGCAGAGGTACCACTCTGTATCACATACACTCCTGCTCTTATACAGTTCTCAAAGCCCCATAAGATAAATAATTTATTACTTCCACCACATTCCCTTGCACTACAAATAACTATAACTTTCCCAGAGTGATACATTCCAACACTGCTAAAGTAGAAAAGATACTACTGGTTAAAGTTTCCCATTAAATGAAAGTGTCTGTTAAAATGAATTTACTGCAGTCATGCCAAATGCAGTTTCTCAATCACATACAGTGTACTGTCGATTATCTTTGCATGGATTATCCAGTCCACATATTATCTGTAGCCAATTGTAAGCTGTCAAAGACTACGGACAAAGGTGGAAAATAACATAATTTAGTGCCAAGTGCTCAAACAAAATCCTCAATACAAACAAATATCAGGTCCTACGTACATAAAGAGCAAGTGTCTAATCACAAGCTACATATATATTATGTATATAATAAATAACAGTTTTATTTTTGTCCGTGGCTCAATAAAGTATGTGTGCTGGATTAAACATGTTTCTCAATTATCCATGCACCCCCTCCCCACCATTACACTGGATAATCAAGGGTAAACTGTAATATCCTTCCAACATTCAGTAAATACAGCAGTGCAACAAACTTATCTAAACCACACTACTACCAAGTGTTATGATGCCAAAGACTAATATGTGCAATGTATCTGTAAAGGATCAAAACACAAACATTTGCAAGAATCATACATGTATCAGAAATGTAAAACTACCATCAAAACACACTATTGCAATGTTAACATTAAAAAATAAATGCATAGCATAATTATTTTTGTGCACTTGCTCTTCTAAAAATCCAAGTAACAGTGCTAAAACCGATGCACAGTTCCTGTTATACTCCAGTGCTGCAATGTCGCTAAGATACAAAACAACATAAAATTTGACATTCAATGTCTGGGGCAGAAAATTTCCACTTTTGGCAAATGGATATTAAGTATTTGTTATACTTTTATTTTCTTAACTTACATGATCGGAACTGTGCACACACCAGAACAAGAAGCCAATGTTCTGCATATGCACAGAACAGAGATGTTAATGTTCACACCCATAGAAGCACATGTATGTCTTTGTGTAACATGGTTATTAAAACTGTCTTATCTAAACAAAATCTGATATGGCTTGACAACTTTTCACCAAATTCTCAAATTTAAAATTTTATAAATATCCTGGCAGCTTTTTTCTTATAATAAAACCAAATTCTCAAATTTATTCTTGAAATGAAACTCTACACATTTCAGACAGTTCCTCTGTCCATCATCAGGAGTTTATCACTGTACACATAGCAATGGTACACTTCATAGCATCAGGATCAGGATGTTCCATCCTGATCCTGCTCACAAGCTGTCAGCAAACCTGTGTGACATATACCATTGCTGTGTGTACAGTGACAAACTCCTGATGACGGACAGAGGAAATGTCCAAAACCTGTAGAGTTTCATTCCAAGAATAAATTTGAAAAATTAGTGCATCTAGTTGGTTTTATTATAAGAAATTTAACATGATGCATGGCCCCATGAACGTCAATATCCTGGCAGCTGTTTTTGAATTGTTATATAAGTATGGCCAGGCACACAGGTTAACATACTAGACACTCAGCAAGGATGGAAATATATTTAAAACAACCTCAGTACTAAAAAACAAATTTTTCTGGTAGGAAGAAATAGACTGATATTTTTGCTTCTTCCTTCTATGTAGTTTTCAAATGGGCGCAATTTGCTTCTAATAGCAATATATGGAAAGGTGCTAAGCTACAAAATATACAGACACCTAATGGTAACTGGTGATATGTTTTTCTGTGAAGCTCTTGATAAGTACACCCACCTACAGTAAAGGATAAAATTACCTAAACTGAGGCTCTTTAAAAACTGGTTAATATGACCTGACAATAACAACACTGGTTAATAAGACCTGACAGTAACAACACTGGTTAATAAGACCTGACAGTAACGAAACTGGTTAATAAGACCTGACAGGAACAAAACTGGTTAATAAGACCTGACAGGAACAAAGTGGTTAATAAGACCTGACAGTAACAAAACTGGTTAATAAGACCTGACAGTAACAAAACTGGTTAATAAGACCTGACAGTAACAAAACTGACAATTGAGACAGCTCAGGTCTCTGTTCTTCTGAACTGTAGCACCACATCACTGGGTGACCAATACCCAATGTTTTGAAACATCGTAATGGTCAAAAATGATGAGAACCAATCACCCAGTGACACAGTGCCATACCTCAGAAGAATGGAAACCTCAACTACACGGTCGTAGAAAACTAAAAACTTGGAAGAATGGAGCTCTTTATGTATGATGTGTACATTTAATCACTTCTATGTTGAGAATTGAGGGGAAAATGAACACAGAAAAGAGATTATGATGAAGATCATTTATTTCCATTTATCCTGAAGTCTGTGTAGTTTCACAAAATTAAGAAAACATCAAAGTTTTAATGCACAACTTGAACCTCAGATAACATGAAATGGAACTAATTAAATTGTATGGCCACTGCAGCAGTCGAAGCAAACATATTTTTGGCATGCAAGTACAAACAAGCATGCAATAACAAATTTGTGCCACACCAGAGTACAGCAAAATTCCGTTAATCGAACTCACACAGGACTGGACAGGTGCTGAATTATTAAATATTCTGGATTATCAGATGGTACATTTTTTACCTAAGTTCTTAAAGGTAATTTTATGTTACTGCTCCTGTACTTGGACTGTACATCCACGAAGAGAAGTATTCCATTTTGATAATTTCTCCATGTACTGGTTCGGAGTAATCAGGGTACTCTTCTGCGTTTTATGGAGTCATCATAGCTGAAGAAGTTAATGGAGTAAGAGAAAGGGGTCTGTTGATAGCATAATAGTTGATGTACAGACACCCTTTGAGGCATTACCATCTGTCTGCATGGGAAAACTCAGCTTTCACTAAATGGATTTTCATTAAATTGGATATTTGAGGATTTTTCTAAAATATGTCTAGAAAATTAAAGTTTGGTTACAATATGACAAACATAACAGGTACATTACATACAAATCAATGTCCACATATGATAATATTTCACTTAATTCTTCTTAGAATGAGAACTCTGTCAGACAAAACTTGCAGAGAAAATCAAAACACATTTTATACTCAATATTTATTTTTAAATTGTGCCATTTAATCAGATAATGTGGGAAAATGTGTGACACAGCCAGACAGGCCACAGATGACAATGTAATACAGTGCAGAACATATGCAACATGCATGCCAGATAACAGCAAGAATACAGACAAAAACTCATTAATATTTAATAATTATTATGGTTAACTTTGGTATGAAATATTTGTGGCTCAACAACAGTGCAAAGGGAACCCACTGTTGCATTTACATGGCAACAGTGAACACTTTTATATAGTTCATAAACACATCTACACTCACAAACATAAAAAGGATATTTATTATTGCATTTTCACAGCAACAATGGTTACACATATAAACCACAATGTAATATTGTACAAACACTGTCTATCTTGTCATAACACATTTTTTTCTGAACATGCAGTAATGACTTCTACCTGCAATAGTTATGATCATAATGGAATATTTTAATATAAATGGGTCTTTTCTGTGGTGCCCAGAAGCAACCAAAAATTCAGTACTATGGATACATATCCTTACCTTGATTTCAACTCAAAATTGTAACCTCCTCCTCCTCCTCCTTCTTCTTCTGTTGGCGCTACAGCCTGCTGTGGGCTTTGGCCTGTCGAACAATACCTCTCCATTTGTCCCTGTCTATCACCAACTCTCTCCATCTTCCCACTCCCAACACTTGGAGATCTCTTTCCACTTCTCTCCATTTTCTTGGGTCTTCCTCTTCATCTCGTCCCTTCCAGTTCTCGAGTGAAGATCTTTTTGGGCATCCTATCCTCCTCCATTCTCTCCAGGTGAACCAGCCAGCTTATCCTTTGCCCCTTTATCCATTTTACTATATTTTCTCCTTTATTCAACTCTTCTAGTTCTCGATTCATCCTAATTTTCCATTCCCCGTCTTCATATTTAGGACCATATATTCTTCTAAATATTTTCCTTTCAAAAATAAGCAAAGCTTGCTCTTCTTTCTTCGTCACTGTCCATGTTTCCACTCCAAATGTTACTAGCGGTCTTATTAGTGTCTTATATAATCTAATTTTAGTAGCTCTGGATAAAAGTCTGTTCCTGAAGAGACTTATAGCTGCAAAATAAGTTCTATTGCTGGCCAAAATCCGTCGTCGTATTTCTTTTTGTACGCTATTATCATTACTGATTAGCGTGCCCGGGTATATAAACTCGGTTACTCCTTCATAAGTTACACCATTTATGGTTGCCCCTTTCATTGATCTTCGGGATGGGGACGCTGAAAATTTCATATATTTGGTCTTATCGGGGCTTACCACCAGGCCCACTCTGCCTGCTTCTCTACTTTACTCTATACACAGTACTTCAAGAGCTGGAAGACTCCTTGCATTTACCAAAATATCATCAGCATATCCACAGATTTGTGTTAATCTGTTCAGAATCGTATTGTTTTTTCCCAGGTTTTTTAGGGCTTTGTGAAGAGTGAGGTTGAACAGTGTTGCTGATAAACCATCTCCTTGCCTAACCCCTTTGTCTATGGTAAAAGGGGCACTTATTTTCCCATCTACTATTACTTTTGCTTGAGCTCCTTCTAGTGTCAGTGGTAATAAATACTTTGTAGCCTTTAGAAGTATTTCCTGAATGTGGAACAAACTGGTGCATTCCTGATGACGAGTGATATGTAATCATGTGCATGAAGTTCAGGCAAGTCACAGGGGAAAAAAATTTCATAATTTGTCAAAGAAAGAACATAATAATGTAAAATATATGCTAGGCCTGTGAATGTGGGAAAAGGCCTAATACAATCTGTTGCACACAGTCACTGATTGATCATATGTGTACAAAATAAAAGACAAGTACCATACACATGCTCATATAGAATGTGAGTGAGTACAATGCTGACATTTACAAGGAGGAAAAATGGTGACTAACCACACCAAAGTACATCAGAAATTTATTTCTTATTAACCATGCATACAAAAATCAAAATTTAGTGTCAGCAGTGATATCATTTTTGGTGCAGGAGAGTACATGACATTCAGCAGCACAATAAATGTGAAAACATTCAAAAAAAATGACAAGGTTGATTTCTCCATCACAAACTCCACATGTGAAAGAAATAAATCAAACTCAGGTCCGTAAGGTGAAAACTTAAAAGTCATATATTTCCTGGTCTTGGAAACAGATGCTGGAACCACCAACCTCTGAGACTTTTGGCATAGTAAGTGTAATGCCATATCATGCAACACAAAGTCATATTTACAGTGTACACACACATTCTGGGATCTCTTTTCCCAAAAGAAAAGCTTCATTATGGTCCTACTATTTCACAGTAATTGTACAACTGCTACCACTTGACCTCACAGAACACTAATTTCATTACAATAGGTATGTGCATGGATTTACTTTGATCACTGAGCGAGTACCACTTCAACAAAATGCTACAACTTACCTCTCTTGACCAGCTGTGTCCCACAGCTGCAGATGCACCCTCTGACTGCGACCCTGAGACCGATACACCTGCAATATCATGAATCATAAATGCTGACATTGTAAAATACATGTAAGCAGGAATGTCAAACAACATTTATAAGGAGGCACTGATATAGTATCTTGCACTACACCAGACATGAACACAACTACAGCCCAGGGCTCATACTACACCCCACAGATCTACCGTGAGAATTTTGTCTAATATACCTGAGACTGCGGTAGCAGAACCCACATATTCAACAGTGCTCATAACAAAGCCCCAGAAAAATTATATGTTTCCCATTCTGGCCATATTTACAACCCACCTTTACCTAAGGGGATAAATAACTCCCTCCCCATATTTCCCAAATTTTTTGGAACCACTTGGATAAAATTTGGTACAGAAGATCTACTGGTAATGCCACGTACCAAGTGCGTGTTTCCTGAAAGGAGGCTCAGTGAAAGTCAAACTTTAATCAAGGACATAAATAAATTTCTAGCAGTAAGTTCCACATTTCTTAACCAATGCTGGAGCTATTAAGTATAGTGAAATTACACATAAGGCCACTCAGTAACCACAAGTTTCATGACAATATGTGCAGTCAAGTGATACCACACTTAAAGACATAAATGAATGTCTGTCTTAGATTTGCTATTTCATAGACTGATTTGGTTGAAATTCATTGTGGCAGAACTACACATAATGCCATTGACTAACTATGAGTTACATAAAAATTTTGCAGTCAAAGTGATAATTTACATAATGGCATAAACAAAGTTCTGTATGTGAATACCTTATTTATCTACCGATTTAGCTGCAATTTGGAATTACAAAGTATATATAACTGCACTCAGTAACGATGAGTTTCATGAGAATTGGTGCAGTGAGGTCCATCCTTTACATGCAGGCAACATATACTTTACACCCATACTTTCTCCATTTTTTATCCTATTTGGATACAATTCAGCACACAAACCCTTGGAGCATGTGTCTCCTGAAAATCAGCTAAGCAGCAGTCACAGTTTACATAAGGATGTAAAGGGACTTCAAATCCTACTTTCCCATATTTAATGACCAACAAGAGCAACAATGTTTTGCACAACACAGTATACATTAATTTTTAACACACTACACACAGTACTGCTATACAGAGTATAACTGTATTAGAGTAAGCTTAAATAATTCATTGACTCTCAAAAGTACTTTTACAGTCATCTTATTGCTAGACCACATTATTGAGGGTTGAGTAATACAATAAATTAGTGACAATATGGAAAAGAACAATAGACCCTCCTGTTCACAGGTTCATATATCACATTTTCACTTATTCCTGGAGGAATTATTGTGCCAGTTCTCATGCAGTGTGGTGTAGGTCCCTTGGTCATACACAGTCATGCTCACATACGAGTGAGGAATAACACACAAGATGCCACATCTGCCCATTTGTCTCACTCAGTAGCCCCACCTTAATACTGTGCAATAAAGAATGTACTTTAACTGTATTTTTTTAGAACTGTGTGTTTCCCTTATCACTTAATTTATCTGGAACGGTGATATGGATACTGAAGATGAGCCTACAGATAGAAACAAAAGAAAAGTTACGACCTAGTTCGAGAAAATTGAAGTGTTGTGTAAATGGAACAGGAGGATGAGCAATGCTATGGTCAGATGTCATTCTAGTGTAAATGACTTGTTGGTTCCCCAAGAAAAATGAAGAGAAAATCAGGAGAAACATTACAGCCAGTGCTCCAACAAGTGTGTAAGTTGGCAAAATGCCTTCGCAGAAAAAGTAGAGAAGGCCTCATGTGTTGGATCAGAAGCAGACACATAGAAATGGTTCATTTCAGTCAGTGGTGCTGTGGTGAGGGAGAAGGTCTTGCCAGGAACAGTGGTTATAAAACTGTCTTTTGGGTCCTGGAATCTAGCATTGAAGGTCCTTCTTGTTCTTCATAATGCCCCAGGGCATCTGCAGGATCTTCATCTCACCTACCTGAATACTGAAGGTGATCATCCGTCTAGCACCACAACCTCACTGCTGCAGCAACCCATCACCACAGTATCTTGGATGCAAGATAGGAGACCTTTGTTAGAATCAGTGAATGCTACAAATCACAACATAACTGACTCTACATTAAATAAAAGTATACAGCAGTCCATGGTCACAGTGAAGTCCACAACTCCGAGTGATTGCTGACACATGGTGTGACCTGAAGCAAATGACTTCTGGGAATTTCCCAGGCAGCAGGATGAAACACAGTATAGCCCTGCACTGAATGACAAAGTACCAGGGGAAGGATTCTCAAATTTTAATGAGGCTGATATCCAAAAAATTCTCCACTTTCATAATGCTGAGTTAACTGAAAAGAAGCTTCAACAGATCACAGCACTCAGTGAATTACAGTACGAAAGAAGAATCTGATGCCACTGTGCGAAACCTCAGCTGGCTACCAGTGCTCTGAACAATTATCACCAGATGGCAGATAACTTAGACATTTCTTTGAAGTTGGCCAGTTTATGGACATGTGCCTGCAATTTAAAACCATGAGATGGATTCTGTCATGGCACAATACAAGGATGTGTACAGAAGTAGGCAAAACAAAGATCACCTCTTTCATCACCCAGTCTTGTGTTTTCCCCTCTGCCATATTCTCTTATAACATTCAAACACTCTGACAACTTTCAGCCAGGAACAATGCCATTCCAATAAAAACAGACAAAATAGTTTTGTGTTTATTAATCATATACACAGTATCATGTTGCAGGTGTCTTCAGTTCCCATAACTCCATTTCACCCACTTGGTGTCAACTTCACACATTGCAGTGTTGCAGGGCATAACACTTTTCAAGATTGTGACTCCTGCAAATGATATGGGTTTGCTGCACAATAAAGTAATTTCATTTTAAACTGTTAAAAATACGGTGAAAAATTCAATTTAAGAATTAACTTACAAGTCGTTTTTCTCGGAAGTCTATGCCAACTGTTGAGATGAAACGGTTATTGAAGGTTCCATCTGTATACTGATAAAGGAAGCTCGTCTTCCCTACTCCAGAATCACCCAGAGCCAGAAATTTAATTAAGTAATCATAATCCATTGTAGAAACGTAATCTGCGGCTGTACGTGAAAAATAAAAATGGCATAAGTGTAATGGTTGCATAATTACATAAGTGACAAAAAGGAATTAATTTAGGAAGATAAACTTTCATTATGAACGAAGTATTTAAAAGAATATTTAAAATACTTCTTTCACAACAAAAGTTTCATATCTTCATAAATGGGTCCTTTCCATATACTATTCTTGAAATCTATAATAAACATGTTTACAACACTGAAAGTTCATAACCTCATTTACGTTAGGTCCTGAAATCACGAGGGCATTTTAATTCAGTTTATAAGCTTGGGATGTAGTGAAGTTTGAATTGTCTAAATGACTTTCACTTCTTCTCCTAAAACCCCACTGCTTATCTTTTAAAAAGGACAATCTGCGGATCCCTATTGAAGCTGGCTGTCCCATTTCCATCGCCATATCCACCTATGTCCACACAATAATTTATTTATTCAGTTCGGTTCGGCCACTTCAAAACAAAATAGGGACGAAAAATATCAATCATTGCTTGCATTTCTTTTACACAGCGCATATCCCCGAAACACATACAAATTATACCAATTCCATAGCTCAGAGGTACATGCACCTCTTCTTATAAATTCCACAATTTTTTCTCCTAAGTTGGCAGCACATCAATGTTTACTCCCACTACACATGAATGTGGGCAAAACAAACTTCCACTTCTGTGTAAGTTTTTTGACGTTATGTATGACTATTTATGTAGTCAAAAGTATCAACTGTTTCAAGATTACTTCCGTAATATCATATAAATTACTATGCAAATTCACATGAAATGCAAACATACCTGTTGCAGTGTCAACGCCCTCTATGAAACAAATGATGGTGGCAAGGAATATAGAAATTAAAGAGATAGAACAGATGGGATGTAACATGTAATGTAATCATTGAATTGTCCTTTGGTAGTGTATCAGGGTTGTCTGATTTGATTGACTACAGGTTATGGATGTGAAAGTAGAAGTCGAATATTGGTGAGTTTCTTTGAGCACGTGCGTATAATTCATGCCGCATCGTTCTAAAGTATGTTGTCTGCTCGGCATCGTACAAAAAGCGTAAGCAAAGAGCTCAAGTGCGCCTGGTTGAAGTGGGGTGTAGGTTGAATGTGGAAGTCGCAATGAATGTACAGTATTTATGGTTGCATTACTTACTGAAAGTGACCCTCCCAGGCGGTGACAGGTCATGTATGCCACCTGAAGTCTTTTCTGTACGGAACTTGCACACTTGCAACACCGTGCAGCACCCTTCTTGCTTTTGCACAGGGTCTCTTTTCCTGTATGTATGATGTTGAATAATAAGTGCAAGAAATTATCAGTATGGCGCACCCGTGCTGCTGGATGGCAGAGTAAATAAAATACCGGTAAAATTTTTGGGCCGTGAAAGCTCAGTCGGTATAGCGACTCGCTAGGGGCTGGGGGTCCGGGGATCGAATCCAGATGGGGTCGAGATTTTCCGTATCCGTCCAGACTGGCCCTAGGACCCACCCAGCCTCCTATACAATGGGTACCGGGTCTTGCCCGGGGTTAAAGCGGACGGGGCGTGGCACTGACCACACACCCCCATCTAGCGCCAAGGTTAAGGAAAGAGTAGAGCTATACCTCTACTCCCCCTTTGGGCTTTTGTGGCCTGTGCTAGGGTGAACTTTACCTTTGCCTTTACCGGTAAAATTTGACTGAAACTGCAGTGATATATTTATGATGTTTGGAAGAAGTGTGTGGACTTAAAATTGTGTCATAGTTGCAACATGTTACTTAGCAGATATAAAGTGTCAGTGGAAGAGTGGTGGCCAGGGAGGTGTTTTCAGTACTTTCCTTAACACGTTCCTTTTTCCCTGATTTGTAGCATAAGTAATTAAATAAGTAAAGTTTTTTTTTATTTTAAAAGTAAAGGAGGAATTGTCCACTGTATTTGGGCGCACTTAAATGGCTTCTAGTATTTCAAGTAAATGCTATTAAAATCATTTTAGACACCATATTTTGGTGCACTGATTGCTCTTCTTCTCATTCCAGCCTTCTATTTACAAAACAAATATTGTTCCACTTGTATAATAATTCTTCTTGCAGTGGTTCATGTGGTTATGCTTCTCGTTTTGAGGAACTAGCATCCCAAATACGCTCTAGTGTACCTACTGCAGATGTATTGGGCAAAGAGGGCCGCAGAGGTAAGGTGGAGTACTTTAGAAAATTGTAAAAAATTAGAAAAATATGGTGACATTGGTAGTGGAGGAGACCAAAGGGCTGTTTCCTTTCTATTCCAGTTTGTATTAGCTTACTAAATATGTTATATATCCACTTACTTCTCTCCTATTATACTGCTTACTTGATTTTGTGTAAGAGGCAGGGTGTGCATATCAGTATTAATCATTAATGTTAGGATAAGGCAAAAGTCATCCTAGCACTGTTTGTTGTCAAATGATGGTTAGTTTCTTTTATGTTAGGTTACTTTACTTAGGTGTGATGTATTTGGTTTTGTTATTAATATTCGTATAGTACGAGCATTGCTTTTGATTCAGACAAGTACTGAATGGTGGGGGCAGGGAGACTCAAGCTTTGTAATTTCCATTGTTTCATTATGGTAATTGTGGAAGAGAGTTTATAAAGTACCTGTGAGGAGAAAGGAATTAAGTATTATCACAAAGTGTAACAGATTGAAATAGATTTTAGCCCTTGCATCACCATATATATTTCTTTTTGTAATAAACTGTATTAAGCACAGACATTATAGGAAGATGAGACCCAACCTTCATATCTGCATGTACAACACATCTCATATGACAAGGGTGGGTTTCAAACCCAGGTCCTAAGATTTCTTTCATGGCCAGTGGTTTGGGAACTGTTATCAAATGTCTATATGCTAAGGGTTGTATATTTGCCTTGACACTCCAAATAAAATATTTCAATGCCTGTCATCAGGAACAGTGATATAAGGGGAATTAAGTAACCAACTCTGTTTAGTAAAATAATACATGTTTCCACAGAAGTTAAATACATTGGCCTAACTTTTGTCAAGGGTTTGACATGGAGAAAACAGCTGGGCAGAGTTACAAACAGGAACTGCAATGCACTGTGGAAATAGGGGGACTGATAATTATGATGCTGTACAATTACCTATGCTGCCATAGTGTGGTGGCTTAGTTTCAAATACATTAACCTTTTGGCACCCGAGTTTCACATTTAAATTTTAGTACACCCTGTATGTAAAATGTGAATAGTACAGGAACCAAAAAAGGTAGCATTATAAACGGCATTTTGAAAAGAAAAACAGAGAGTGTGCAGCATGTTTAAAATAGTCAGTACTTATATTTGTTGAAAAAAATATATAAAATGCAACATCTGGAGGGTAGCAGTATGCCCATCCTATATATATGATGCACAGTTCTTAAAGGTTAACATCAGGACCAAGCTGTGCAAATTGCCTGTCTGTTTATATGTGGAATCATAAAGATGGATTACTACAGCTGCATTTAAAGTCCTTTTGAGGCTCCCTGTGGTGTAGTTTAAGATGAATGTAAGCTCAGCCCAGCTGCAACAAACAGTGGAGGTCAAAGTCTGTATGGTTTGAGCATATGTATGTCTTGGCACAGGAAGACATGACCCATCCTGCTCTATTGGTTGAGAGGGGATGACAAAATGATACCATTGTATGTATGTAACAAGACAGATATGGTGAGGTTTCCTGACAGAATTGGATTAAAACGCAGTTTTCATCTTGACAGAAGTGGGGGACTAGTCTGGTGCACAGATGATTCCAAGGCAAATGAAGGTATTAGTGCTGGGGTGTGTAGCTATGGCACAAGGAAGAGGCTTACTTCGGTCTTTGGCAGTATGCCATGGTATTCCAGGCTGATGTGTATGCCATTCAGGCATGTGCAACAGAATGTAGACAGGGACTGAAGAATATAAAAATAACAAACAGAAAAGTTGTGATCAGAGCACTTTGTCATTATCATACACACCCTGTCCCTAGTGAAGCTTATCAAACATAGCAGGAATTAAAGGGAACATTCCTGATTTCAAACTTTTGCAGTGTTCTGCATGTCGTAGGTTTTCTTCTGGGTAATTCCCAGGCATCTGAATTTTATATGCCGACGTTTCGGAACACTCTGTCTGTTCCATCTTCATAGGCTGGTAGGTGTAGAATTACTAAATTTGGTCATTCTACACCTACCAGCCTATGAAGATGGAACAGACAGAGTGTTCCGAAACGTCGGCATATAAAATTCAGACGCCGGGGAATTACCCAGAAGAAAACATACAACATAAAGGGAACATGTTCAATTTGCAACAGATGGATTTGGGCATTTTTAACATGACCTCAAAAGGACACCTATTCAGACTAGTCTGTAAATAGTCTTACCTTGTAAAGGTGCTGTGACAAAGATAAACATGTGCTTTTAGCTTATTAACATTTCATCACATGGGACTCCACTTTGTGAAGATAAGTGACAATCACAAGCCCCATCGACCCTTTGATGCCTAACATCATGTTTACCCATCACACAGTGTTAGGCTTAAAACACCTAACATCAGTTTAAGCTGTTGGCATTTAATGGCCTTCCTTTTATGCAGAGCTCACTTAAATTCTGGTCTTCTACAGCTACTAGTGGATATTTAATTTTGGTGCCAAAGGGTTAGGCAGAGGACTGTGTTTCGTTCATGGATGGTTATGGTACAGGGGCGCTTTTAACACAACCGCTTAAAGGGCGGAGATCAAAGAATCAGAAACTACCATAAACCTTGGAAGTAAGTTCACACGTTTTGAATGGAATGGTGATAAAATTTTTTTCATCATGGTTTATGCATAATTCACCCACTGAATACCATAAGTTCCCATTTAAGGTTCCTTTGAATAGCAGTGGATATGAACCATAAATTTAGTAAAGTCTTAAATGGAAGTGGTTTAAAAATGAGATTTCTGACTTGCGACCATTGCAGTTAACATCAAATGACCAAAAACCTTAAACTGAGAAATATTAAGTGTGGGTTCTACTGTAACTGTTAAGCATTTTTCATAAGTTTTGTTGTAATGAAGTCGTGGAGTCCACTGATCCATTGCATTTCACAAACATAAAATTCATACACATTATGATGACTGTACATCCATGGTTCCAGAAATACACCTTAAGTCCACTAACATGTCACAAAATCCACATGCTGTGTTGTGTGGTACAAATACTTTATAGTAGGTAACATTTAAAAATATTAATTACCAAGCAAGTTCTCTCAAATGGTAACACTTCTGACTTGTATTCAGGAAACAGCCGGTTTGAATCTTTGCTGGAACACAATCTGTCCTGAATTTGACGTTGGCAGGTCCGTGCATCGTCATACAATTCAAATAAATTAACCAACCAGATGCAACAGTTCCACAAGTTTATTACTTGACGTTTGTGTGTTGCTCAACATGTTTCGGACGCCTCCACGCCCATCATCAGGAGCTTACAACTGCATTAACAGCCTCTGGTTTTACCTTGGAACGTGATGGTAGCAGCGTTGTTGGTTGTGGTCTGGCCGGTCATAACAGGCCAGACCATGACCAACAATGCTGCTACCACCACGTTCCAAGGTAAAACCAGAGGCTGTTAATGCAGTTGTAAGCTCCTGATGATGGGCGTGGAGGCGCCAGAAACATGTTGACAACACACAAACGTCTAGTAATAAACTTGTGAAACTGTTGCATCTGGTTGGTTAATTTATTTGAATTGTCCTGAATTTTTTTTAATGGCTTTCCGCATTTCTTCTAGGAAAGAGCCAGGAGTATACCTTAAAGTAGATCATGACCACTTTCTTTTAAATAATTTACAGAGTGTTACTCACTAACCATCCATTCATCTCCATGTAGTCTGAGTACTGGTAGCTACATTAAACACACCATACATAATTAACTTAATGAAAATGTGATTTATTGTTTAATTGATTTCTGCACCTTATATGTGATAATTATTTGTTTTATTAAAGTTTTAATATATTCAGACCAAGGCTAAAAATGTATTCACCAAGGTTTTGGCAATTGAATGAGTGAGTGAACTTATTTCTGAAATCCATACAATCTGTACTACTACTCAAAGATAGTGAACAAAGGTGTTGGGAAGAAGTTCACCATTGGTGATTTATAGCAATATTCAACAGTTTTAGAAACATGGCCCTCCTGCAATTGAAAAAAATCCCTTGAATTTCACAGTCCATACCAAATTTCTTCTCTCTTAGTTTTTAATATACAGGGAGAAAAATATTGGTATATTGGTTTCTACCAGAAAATAGTTCAAATTTCACATGCTTTACCAGCAAAAGTCTGTGCTATACTTATTGACCTTAGTTACTTCATAGCAAAAATGGAGGTAAGACTCCCATTTGGTTACCAAATTTATATTTTATCTCTCATCATATTCAGAATTTTAAAACTTTCCATTTCTACTAGTTGATAGCGGCCAGTCATATGTATATTTAAATTAATTGTTCGTGGCTTGCTGTATTTCATACTGCAGCAGTAGTGAAGGTTTTGGGTAACAGGTGCTAACATTGGTAGGAGGGCAGATATCGGATCATACAAGTGACTGAATTCAAGGCTGCTTATTTGGACTTTCTCATATGAATTGTTACTACAAAAATTGCAGCCCCTTGGTACATCTGCTGTCCAAAAGGAGGCCCAAAAAGAGTCGGAATCTCGAGATACCCCTCGTAGCTGAAGATAAAAATATAAACCATTTGCAAAATGTTGTGGCTTATATTTGAAACTAAGGCGCTACTGAAATCCAGAGAAACGTCATAAAAGTTGTGTCACACCATCATTCATTTACTTTAAACTTATGCGTAGTCTATGATTCAGAATCTTTTGTGGTGGCAGTGTTTCCTCTCTTCATTGCATATCAGAAATGTGGGTGAGAAACTGTTAGAAGAAGGGATGAATGTAAAGTGTTTAGCTAAAACTGAAAAAAGAGACCACCAGCAATTACAAAGTATATAGTACAAACTGTCAGGAAGGGACTTCCAGCAAAGTTTCTGTGCTTGGCAGGGTTGGACTGGATTTATAAGGCCTACACATGAACACATTCACTAAAGGAACTTACAAGAAATAAGCCCAGGTTTTTGTCAATTTGCTAAATATTAAATTAAATCATCTGAAAGTCAGGTTAAGAAAAAACATACAATACTTAGACAAGAGCATATTTTCTGAAAATCATTACAAAATTTGACAAAGGTTTGAAAGAATGCAACACAGCACATGCCATTACACTATTTCTGTACGTAACTTACATGACTTATTTTGGTACAAAGTCTTGCATGCACAGATAAAGGATCGAAACATTTATTTCACAGTGGATAACATTACATTAGTAGTAACAAATCTACACTACTATTACTACTACTACTTCTTCTTCCTTGATGTCTTCTTGCCTCCAGACTTTCCACCATACTTCTCAGCCAGCATGTCAAAGAATGAGTTCACCTCTGCAGCACGATCTTGCTGTTTCTTTTGAATCATCACCGTCAGGTCATTATCCGTATCATCCAAACCCTTTTCCTGCTCCATCTTTGCTGCCTCTTGGGCTTCTTTTTCCCACTGTACAAACATATCACAAATTCTTTGTTCCCATAATTAAAATTAGTCATAATTCTTTATTTCATTTGTATATTCTTGTCCAAGTACATGGCATTAGAGAATTCCCAATGGCCTATTTTACAGTAATATTATCTTGGCACTCAACAGAGGGAACCGAGTAGGATTGCTGGTCCCCAGTCATAATTTGAATTGGGTACATTTTGAAGGAATTTAATGTTATGGTCATGTGACTCTCTGGTATACAGGATGTTTCAGAAGGGAATCTGCCATACCTTGGGAGAATTAGATTAAATTACATTGAGATAACCAAAAACACATGTGTCTGAAGTTGAACAGTTAAGGAGATAATGATTAGAGAAGTTTTAAACAATAAGACCTGCTATACATTGACTGACTGCCAAATACATATTAAAATTAGGAGGAACGTATAGTTCCTGTAATGTTAACACACGTACTTCACAAATAATTAACATCTGAGTGACGTAAAGACATTAAGTAAGAAAAACTAGCACTAGTTTCAAAAATATCATTCTTCGAGTTCCAAGTGCAAAGCACACATGCTGCCAAATGGCTTCCCTTGGCTGTAATATAACCTAAGGAACATTCTCCCAAAGTATGTTGGATTCCCCCTCCAACTCCCTGTGTAAAACATGGAATATTAAACGTAACATGTGGTTGTATGTATTCGTGCAACAATTCTGCATGGTAATTTTTCAAAAACTAAATAAAAGTAGTGTTGATGTGCCAAGATCCCTAAATACCAGTTTATCTAAAATTCTGAAAATTAAAATAATTTCTAAATTTACATCCAGTGCTATTCAGTGTAACATCAGAACTACTGGAGACAGTAATGAAATGTCAGATGACCAATCAAAGGACAGTGATGTGTATTGGACAGTAAACAGGTGTACAGGAAGTAGTCACCATTCTACTTAAAAAATGTTGTCCTGACATTCACTTGGAGATACTGAGAAAATCATGGTAAGCATGGACACAGACAGGGCTTTTACCAATTTACCAATATGAAACAAGTACACCCACCATATATCAGGCACTTGACTTACTCTGCCCAGTCAGACTTGCATCAAATATAGTAAACAAAATAAAACCTTTATTGAAAAAGTGGCAATGGGACAGGTTTTTCTTCAGACTTTTGCAGTAGTGAAGTGGAGTTATCCAATTCTTCTAGGATATAATGTGTAATCATTTACTTCCATTCTTACAGAAACTCTAAAATTAAAGGGCAACATTATGACACGAGTTACATATCCCCCACCAAATCATACTATCTTCATCATATACATAAGCTGAATACTGTTTAACCTGGACTAAAGTATGAAAACTACAACTAAATACAACTAATACTTTAATATATTCCATCTTCCACGCATTAATCAGGTCCATAATATATAAATAACCAACAAAATGCACCTCAATGTTTATCATAAACACTGAAGTGCATTTTGATGGTTATTTAACATAAACATTGAAGTGCATATTGTTGGTTATTTGTATATTATGGATGGCTAATACTGATTAAAAATTTACATGGTATAGTCATATCAGCTAAACCAAACCATAGCCAATGCTGAAAAAAAGGTGTGGCAGTAGCTCAGACCTCTATCCATGTTGCATCACTGAATAGGACTGCAGTAGGTGCATCTTATAAAATATGTAGGACATAAAAGGAGAGAGGGAAGACATAGGTAGTGTGGATCAGTAACCAGTTTTGTGTGTCTGTCTAGTAAAACTGACGAACAGTGAGTTATCAGACTCTTGCTATAATTTCCCTGAAACCCATCTCCAAATGTGCAGTATATACCACGACAGTAATTAAACATGAATATGTAATAAATAATGTATCACCTTTCTTTTTCTTCGTTCTCGCTTCTTGGGTGTCTCATTTGTAAAAGCCTTATACTCTGGCACATCTCCTTTATCAATCAATCCTTGGATGAGCTCTCTTAGTCTTGGTTCTTCATCTGTATGTGAGAATGGCACAGCCTCCAATATGAAATCCATATCTCCTTTTCCATTCAAATAAGCTTGCTTCAAATCACAAAGTTCTTCTTCTGAACCTGAAATATACATAGCTCATGCCAGTCCAACAGTAGTCTAAGTAAGATGACCATACTGCCTGCCAAAACTTTGCATCTGAGAATAAGAGAGACATGGTAGAACATGGAGATCCTCAGGGTTCCATACTCAGTTCTGTATTTTTTCTTATGTACATTAATGAATCCCCCCCCCACAACCTATACTATTTGCTGATGGTGCTAGTATGATTATGTATCATCCAGGAAGTGACCACTTTCAAGACTTCATTATGATGCCTTTGCCAAGCTAAAACACAGAAAATTAAATTTTGACAAAACAAAGTTCATGACATTTGCTACTAACAACAAAACATGTACCAATATCAGTATGGCTTATAGTAATTAAACAATTCAAGAAGGGATTACAATTCCATGGCCTGCAAATTTTAAATTACCTTAAAAAACATACTGAATATTTTTTAAAGTGATTCATGACCATGCACAAATGATTCGTTATGAGAAATAAAACCAACAAGTGCATATATGGATGCGTAAACTTATTGTATTATAAACAGTGTAGCATCCTACAGGTTTCAGCCATCTAATGAGGCCATCTTCAGGGAGGTGTTCTTTAAAGGATGTATATAACATTTTATATTTGTAAATTGTTTTGATGTTCTATGTAATATATCCTTTACAGAACACCTCCCTGAAGATGGCCACAGTAGGTGGCCAAAACATGTAGGAGGTTACTGTTTATAATACAATAAATTTACACATCTGTACATGCACTTGTGGGTTTTCTTATAGTGAATATATGTTCCCCAAACTTAGTTCAACATGCTTTCCTATGATGGCAGACACACTTTGGAATTTATTTACTTTGCATCTTTCCATTCCATTACTGTCCTTTATAATGAACAATATCAAACATATTCGGAGGCACACAGTATAAATACCAGTCATCAGTTACCAGAAAGGTGTGTATGATGCATAAACCAAGGTACACAATGTTATGTCATCTGACATGAAAATCTTGAACCATGATGCACGAGTAAGTTGACAGTGAACAATTAGGACATGTTCTGCATCCTCATATTATAAAAGATCTATGTAATGTAAATAAATTCTATTCTAAACCTACATAAGCTGCTTTACTATAAGGCAGTGTCTTTTTCACTCAGGACAGTCCTTTTTGCAGTACCTTTATACTTCTTCTCATAATCAGAAATATCTTTCACAGTGATCGGTTTGAATAGCCTCCTCCAGTATTCATTCCAATCCCTTTCCACCATTTCATCGCTCTCTTCATCAAAATCGCCTGAAAAATACAAATACACACTGATTAAAATACATCTATCGCAATACAGACCAGATTTTCATGTAATCTGTAATGTTTAAGGTGCTTGCCTGATTCATCGTAAATGGCTCTCTTCTCGTTGTCGCTTAAAATTGAGTGGATCCTTCCCAGAACTTTGAATTTCTCTGTGGCCTCTGCTTTCTTCTTTTCTTCTACTCGATCAGGGTGAACTAACAACGATAGCTTATGATAAGCCTTTCGAACTGGAAACAGAATATATACATATGTAAAGGTAATACTGCGTTCACAGTGAAACCCCACGATTCGTGTTAAATGTCTGTACGTAACTTCTGTAAAGGAGACAAAGAGGTTAGTCAGCAAATTCATGCAAATAGCGGTCACCTTGCTTTTGATTTGCAGAGTTAGGAATCTTTAGAACTTCGTATAAGTCCCTGCTTCCAAAGTACTTTTCACATAAGTCGAGTAACTTAGGCATTTTGTCCTAATTTTATAACACAGCAGACATTTGACAGCAAATCTCTCGCTTTCACACTTTTGGCGCCACAGAGTAGTACAGAATGGAAGCAGCAAGTATTATATTCGAGAGGTCGAATTGTATTACTCCGTGACGCCATCCGTAACGGTGATGGGGGCTAGTACTATGATCCATGGCTAGTACCTATACACGAACCGAAGGCCGGGTTAATCGATAGCCAGATCCATACACGGCAGCTGGCTTGGAAATTCCGAACACTTGATGGAATCCTAGGGTCTATGCCCGTGATCAAAGGCCCTTGCCATGTGTCCCTAACGTTAGCCAGGAATCAAGTCTGTTGGAGTGTTGCAATCAGATACGTATAACGCGATCAGATCGTGTGAAATTTTTAGTTGTATGTTTTGTGCATGCGGGATATTGACGCCGTTTTGTATAATACACCGGCCTTGAGGCCCACCCAGCCTTCTGTGCAATGGGTACCGGGTCTTGCCTGGGGGTAAAGCGGCCGGGGGTGTCGACCAACCACCCCTACCTAGCGCCGAGGTTAAAGAACGAGTAGAGCCATACGTCTACTCCCCCTCTGAGCCTTCGGGGACTGTTCTAGGGTAAACTTTATTATACTTGCTTAAATGGTTTGTGAGAAATCGCTGCCCCTGCCGTTCATTATAAAATTAACCCTTATCCTGCTAACGTGGAAAATAAGGTGAGCTCCTAATAATGCCAGCAAATGGAAGATGAGATTTAATTCGGCGTTTAAAGGGTTAAATACGTCTTAGAACAGGCGTAACCAATCTGAGGTTCTAGGGCCGCACCAGTGAATAATACGTAATGCAGTGATAGTGTAGATACTAAAATTTCTGTGTAAAATACAGTATACTAATTGTAACCTCAGCAACTCAACGGCAACCATGGATCGTCCACAGCTGCTTAAGTCTGGACTGCGTGTAGGCAAGCTTGAACATAGCCAAATATGATCCGTGGCATTGCGACATTTCGTTCGGAATGCCAGCAGATGGGAGATGGGATATAACTCGGTGTTTAAAGGGTTAACCCTTTAAACGCCGAGTTATATTCCATCTCCCATCTGCTGGCATTATTAGGAGCTCACCCTATTCTCCACGTTAGCAGGATAAGGGTTATGATGTCCAGGGCCTATTTGTTATGGAATACAAGATTAAAGATGTTGCATTTGCAGTTCTTTTTACAGTAATTGTAGAGTATTACAGAATGGCCTAATTCCCACAACAGACAGCTGAGCCCTGCTTGGAATAGCATTTGTCAAAGTTAAACTTATCTTTGCATATTTATATTCATGATAAGTTTCACTGGATGGGCATGACAAAGAAAAAGGTCTGATGATGGCTTGCTAACAAAGGCGAAACTGGTTACCTAGGGAACTTGTATATATGCTGTGTAAGACTTTGTTTTTGATAAACTTTGAAAACCGATTGTTAACACTAAAAAGTTTTTTTTTTTCAGATAAAACTTATTTTATATTCAGTGCAAAAATTATAACTGAGATACATTTATACTAATTATTAACAGAACATGCCTAAGTTACAATTTGTTTAAAATTAAAAGAGTAAGGGGGACAGTGGAGCTAGCACTCCAGGTTTTCCTTACTGTTCCCACTTTCAAGATTCCAGAATATGTTTGCCAATGCAGTATGCATAAATCCCATTATAGCTTAAATACTGTTTACCAGATTTAACTTTACGTGTGAAGTTCACCAAATCCAAAAAATAGTTCTTCGTTTTGACCAGAGACCGTAAGTTAAATGTGTCTAAAGCTTCTCACACACTGAAAGTGGAAGTTTGGCGTGCTGCAGGTTGTTCAACGTTTTCTGCCCTGCAAATCACATGTGTCCAGCATTCAGTCAGCAGACTTACTACATCTGACAGGGATCCACTGTTCTGTGTTCACAGGAACATTTGAAGTGTCTGTCAATGGTACTTTGGTGTACTCCAAGCTGTCTACGATGGCATTTCCTGATTTCAAAAATGTTACTGATATTGTCAGTGATGCTGCTAATGGGAAGGACGTGGTACCTGTATCAAAGCAACAGCCAATTGATTGCATTATTTTGTAACCCAAGAGCTCTATTTGGTAATTGTATTTATATAATGTAGTGAAACCACATGTTCCCATGCAGAATAATGTTTAAGTGTCTAATTTTTGCATCTTAAGATACACAGTCATAATTATAATAAATATGTAATGTGAGGGTTGTGTTTGGTTTTTCTGTAAATTTATGTTAGCTTTAATGGTACTTTAAAGGGTTTTTGTGTACTTCAAGATGCAGTCTTGTTCATAAGTGAAATACATAAATGTAAGGCTTTACCATAAATTTACAAATGTTCTGTAGTTCAGAGATTTATTCTACAACCTGTTTTGTTTACAGTGTGGTAGCATCTACAGTTTTCCTCTCCCCACCCTCCCCCCACATAGTCACCATGCTGGGTGCAGTATTTGTCTTATTTGAGAATAAACTTTTGAGTACATACAGAATTTCCTGTTAATATCTATCAGCCGCTAAAAGAAATACCTATTTTTGGATACTTCGTAGAAGTGTCATATTGGAGAGTGAGTTTGATAACATCTAAAAGTGTTGCTGTATTTTTGCAGTGCAAGTATGCAGTAATGTAAAAAAAAAGTTCCAATACAAAGTATTAGAATGTTTAACTTTGTAAGTGCACCTTAGCTCTGTCACATCTGTCAGTACATTCCACAAATGACAGCATCAGAAGTATAGACCTGTTCAGATGAAACACATTATGCTAGAGCTGTACTACTTTTCCACCCAGGCAGCTTGATTTTGGTGTAATTCAGTTCATTTTAAATGCTGCTGTACTTACAGCTTCTCTGAATCTTTATGCTTATCTTCCAAGGCCTTTGACAGATTTTTATTAACCTTGATACTGTACTCTTATTTTGGAGTTTTCTTTTAGGAGAGCATTAAATTTTTGTTAGCCAACATTATGTAGAGGCATGATTATGTTTTGGGCTTGTCTCACCAACTATTTAACAGAGAGAAAAATGTCTGGAATAAAAAGGTAAATTTCACCCTACAGCAGGCCATGATGACTCAGAGTGGTAGTAGTGGTATAGCTCTATGCTTTCTTTAACTTCAGTATGTACTAGATGGGGCGGTGGGTGGTCAACAGCACTCCCTGGCCACTTTACTCCTGGGAAGGAGACCCAGTACCCATTGGACAGCAGGTTGGGTGGGCCCCAGGGCCAGTCTGCAGCGGTGCAGAGAATTTCACCGCCTCCAGGATTCAGTCCCCAGAACATCCAGCCTTATATGTCACAATACAGACTATGCTGTCCTTGCACATATAATAAATAATTTACACGAGGTAAATTATTTATCAGAGTAAATAAAAGGTACCCCCCTCTGCGCACCACATCATAAAGATTTATGGAGGAGGTCAACTGCATGTTCCTAACCTTGGCACTAAATGGAGGTAAGAGAATTTCAATCATATTGAATGTTCCCATGCTTTTACATGTTCATCTTAATGTAGTATACTGGGATGACCATTTGTGATTTAAAACTTCCACAGTGATGTAAATAAGATCTGCACTCTTCTGGGACTTTAAGCAGTGTAGAATCCTTGAAGAGCACAGATCTTATGACCATTCCTTAATTTTGTACTTAATGTACTGAAATTCCAAGCTGAATAAATTTTTATGTTGTCAATATATTCACCCTAATTAGACACCTCATAACTTCAGCAGTTGACATAGCATTGTAAAATAAAAGAAAGTCTCTTCATTTTCTGCTTTATATATGTAAATTTATCATTAAAGTGGACATGCATTTATGATCCAGATATTTTTCCTCACAGGTTCGTGAACAGTGGATCATTAATTTTCCCGCAAGGCATTGAAAATTTTGAGCATGTTTACACTCAGTAAGCAGTTCATATGCTGTATTTCAGGATTATGTTAGTCAGTTATATGAATCTAGCCAGTAGATGTTCAGTGGACTGTTGAACCACATAAATGTTGGCTATGTATAAAACAGCAAGTTATTTTACCAGTTTTGTTTCTTATTATAGAATACTTTATGTGTTATAATGGCATTACATAAAGAATACATATACTGTTCCTAAGTTTATTCTTGTAAAATAGTACAAAAAGTGTATATACCTTGCTTCCATGATCAGTGGTACTACATAACTACTTAACTCCCTTGGGCAGAGCTCTTCTTGTGAAATTAATGGTCACAAAGTTACTCAAGAATTTTCATATGTTTTGTGGAGCACAAAAGTTCACTACCACTGGGGTGCACAAATCCTGGATGCCAGGTTTCCCAGGCAACTAAATTTTGTTTGGTGGTGCCTAATATTTGTGGGTCCTCAGTATTGAACTTGCTTCATGTCATGCTTCTGGTGCCTAGAATTTTTTAGTGGCTTCTAGATTTTTGGAAACTTTGTGGAACCATGCAGTACCATGTTTACTAGAGGCTGATGCAGGTCACTATTCTGAGCCAAACCACTGCAACCACCACCATCCTGTTTCTCTAATATCCATTTTAATATTATCCCATCTATGCCTTGGTCACCCAAGTGGTTTTTCCCTTCAAGTTTGAATCTGGCTGTTCCCAAAATGTTCACCTAAATTATAATGTTGTGTGACCAATACATGAAAATTAAAATTAATCAGTAATTCTTTATCATCTCTTTGTGTATGCAATATATTTTGAGACTCTTTCCTTTCCCATAAATACAGGAAGGCCATTTGGCAACTCATGGATTGGAATGCCATGTATAGGATTTCCTGTGCTCCTGTTTCTGTTGTATGGTGCTGATGTGTCCACTCTTATATACCCAGGCATCATATGAAAAAAGTCACTTTGGGACAAGTTTGCCATTTTAAGTGTAATGGAGATACACTTGCAGGAAATAATAGATCACAGCTGTTCATATCTGTTGTGGTTCTCTTCATCTCTTTGATGCTCCAGTTTCTTGTGCAAGGCACTTCAGCAGCTTATATGTGTAAATGTGCCATACAATAAACTCAAACCTCATACACTGAGAATCAAACCAGAATGAATGTAAAATACATACCGAGAGCAGTACAGTAAAAGTGGTTAACTATTTTTGTAAATGACACAATTGTTAGCGTGGCTACAACTGCTAATGTGCTTTGAATACACTTACATGTAACTCCTTAGAAAATAAGTCACTGTTTTTCCCCTAGGACCACAGTACAACATGAACTTTATAAGTGTGAAATTATAAATGTGTATATTTACTTTGTGTAAATCATTTTGTGTACTGCCGAAGTAAAACATAGCAAAAGGGGGAATATTTCATGTTATATCAAACAACTGAAACCAATCATTTCATAATTGTTCTTAAAGGAAGGATATGTGAGTTCTAAATGCAGTGGTAAATGTTGGGGAAACATTTTATTCCATCTCTGGCATTAAAATGGGTAGCAGCAGTAGGGGCACTTGTGTTCATAATCACTACACACTGCCCATTAGTATACAATAAAATATTTCAACAGCATAACATTTAATATACTCACAATCTAAATATCTAAACATATGCATGAAGAACTCAAAATATCATATCTCGTACTTTTATATACTCGTATATGTGGTTTAATGAACACAGTACAGTGTTTCAACAGCATAACATTTAATATACTCAAAATCTCACTAAAAATTATGCATAAAGAATTCACAAAACCATATCTTATGCTTCTGTGTATATGCAGTTTAATGAACACTTAACCACAAAATTCGTAGGTGTTACTTCTGTTGGTGTAAAATATATCTCACATGCCTGATTTATGATACAACATGAACAGAATCGATTACTTGTACCAATGTAAAATGTTAACAAACTGATGATACCATATCACACACCTTGAGGCACATATATGGTGTAACCAAAGTGCCTGCTAGAAAATTCTATCACAACCCAATATTATTCACAGATCAGTGCGTTAATTATCTGTGTGCTTAGAAGAAAATCTGTCCAGGCATTTTTACATGAGAATGTGTTATGAATGTAGATCATTGCAATTTTTAACCCTTAGGCTACTAATGTCATATATAGATATATGGAGCACCTATTCTTGATGTTTCTAGATCACACACGACGGCGCACCACAGTCGGTAGGACTCCTCTGGACGAGTGATCAGCTCGTCGCAGAGACCTCTACCTGACAACACACGACACTCACAACAGACAAATATCCATGCCCCCGGTGGGATTCGAACCCAC
>Ga0268261_10000418_pt1 | contig 26516 bp, 16 predicted proteins | sample TergutNc150P1_FD_190353 | JGI IMG/M metagenome (GOLD analysis project Ga0268261, IMG submission 190353) | Nasutitermes corniger P1 segment gut microbial community from laboratory colony in Florida, USA - Nc150 P1 (SPAdes) (version 2) | ecosystem: Host-associated > Arthropoda: Insects >... | reverse complement strand
TCACGAGGCTGAGTGGACCCCGTTCCAGACCCACTACTACTCAGAAAATCTGGTAGCGCCGGGAATCGAACCCGGGACCTCTGTATCTGTAGCCAGAAACTCTGACCACTAGACCACAGAGGCGGTCTATTGTGCTTTGACTATGAATTTTAATTAAATGGTATGTTTTTCTGTGATGGTATGTCGTTTAATTAACATATAAAAGTTTCGCAAGCGGTAAAACATCCAAAAACGCATTTTTTTTAAATCTTGGCTGTCGTAATATCTTGCTTGTAGAAAGGCCTAGGTTGTGTGTCATAATCAGACACGTATTCAAAAAATGGCGTCAGAACATACCGTAAGAAATATGTACATGACCTCAGGAAAAAGCGAACCCAATAATCATGGTTGCAGTCATATCTCACCAGGCACTGACTTTTAACATAATGAAACTGAACTGTGTGAATTATCATGGGATTTCCCGCAGACTGTTTTTGTTACTCTGAGTTTACGTATTCACCCTGATGACAACAAGCGTCATCGCTAAGCAGAATGAGCGTGTTGTCTGTTTTCCAGCTTGCATCACATGATCAGTTCACAGAATTCGATTCTGCTTCACGATCAATGTCGTAGCATTTTTTTAACCATAGACGATGCGAGTGCAGCATTTTTTTTTTTTTTACATTTGTTGGAGCTGTCTCCAATTAAGCATCAGTTTCGTCCAGCTTTTTCTCGGTACTTGTATTGTGCCTTTATATATAACCTGTTCGTTTGGCTTGTAATACCGCACATTATTTTCAAAGCGACATGCTTGTACTCTGTCTACCGCTAGACGCTGATCTCGTTCGTAAATCTACGTTAACAGTCCTTATTGTATATCTTACCGTATATTATAACGAGTGGTGCAAATTACCACCTTCAGATCAGACATGCTTGACACCTTGTCTGGAAATTGCCAATACTCTGCGCCTGGTGATTTCTTTAAGGTCCTCCTTTGTGTTTGTATTTTTTATGACCGGTATGTTTCATAGTTCCCCGCAGACAATGGCCTCATGGCGTCAAATCGGGTGACGGGCAGGCCCACTAATTATATGGTCCCAGAAAGTAATATGTAATGCGGACTGTGATTTACAATCTGTATGAGCGATTGCACAGTCTTGCTGGAAAAACCCGTACTCTTTCTCATCGTGTAAGTTTACAAAGAAAGTACGCAAATCGGTTGACTGTAGTCTTCATGAAGTCACATCCCAAAAGACGATCGATCATATTCTTATTGTTTTCCTGACAGCATGAAATACTCCAACTTAATGTCATGTAACGCATGCCATGTGTTAGTTTAGGCTTTTTTGCCGATCGGTATCTTATTTTGAGCATTTACGTGGCCGTTTAAGTAATCTGATCTGTGAAATAAGTTGCCATTTGATCGACTCTACCACTGCGAACTACTTGAGAAAACCAGTTACAAAAACCGCAGTCTGGCAACAAAGATTTTCGTAAGCATTTATTCTGGACTCACTGCAATGTTGTTTCACGTTTCTTTTGACGGAGCGCGTCGTTTTCGCTGTCTCTTCTGCTGTAAGAAATAACCTCTTCGAAATTTGTTTACCGGTCGATGTACAGTTGACTTTGAAGGAACTGAAACACCAGGAATTCAGTTCACTACGACAGTATGATTTCTTTCACGTATACCTCCGTATCTACAATACAACTCCCCATGTTAAAATGTGCTTCACACTTACGAAAAAGAATTAATTTCTTATGCTAGTAGATTATGAAATTTGACTTTTCTGAGGTTTTGTCGATGTGTGTGAATAGGTCTGCAGTCGATGTGTAAAGGAACTCGTGACGATGAAACTGCCGGAAATGAGTCCACAGGCGGTAAAGCTAGCCCACAGCCGTTCACAGCAGTGTAGCTGGCTCTCGAAAGAGTACGCGTCTCACTGACCTAGGACTTCTTATTTACTGTTCTGCCAAAAACTTTCTGACTATACGGCATGTATTTTGTATTACTGCTTTCTGCATTAGAATATGTAGAGCAGGGCGGATATTAAGTAGTTTTAAACTTTCGTGTAATCTGCAATAATACCCATTGTGGATAGTACTAGCGGTATTATATAGGTCCTTTTCAATTGCGATATTCTTAACCTCTCCAGTCAAGTGTCTGTATTTCCGGTAGGTCTCCGTGATGGTGCTGTGAAGGTTGTGACTGTTAGGAATTGCTACATCTGTTACGTATGCTAATATAACTATGTGCGGTCTGTTGTTATGGATAGTTTGGTCGGTTATTATAGGCTTGTGATAGTATATTTTATAGGCCACATTTGATACACAGTTCTTGATGGACAGTGCTGGCTCTTTAGTGATGATGGGTGTGATTACATTGAGCTAGTGCACGACGTGGAACGGTTATATGTTGAATGGTTTCTTATTTATGTTGACATTTTCTCCAGAAATCGTTCGTAGTGTTCGGATTATTTAAAATATGCTTCTTACAATTATTAGTGGCAGTGACCTGATCCTGTATGGCTATCATAAATAGATTTGTTTCTGGGAAAAGGTCGCCAGCCTTTAGCCACGCTTTCGATGCTATTTTGAATCTGGTTTTTCAAGGTCATAGGTGTGTCTCCCATGTAGCGTTATGCTCTTTCACGTTGTTATTCTTCCTTGTGTCTTTCTGATGTTCTCATATTGTTGCGGTAGAGGATCGTGTAAGTTGAGAGCTGTGTTATTAACACCTGTGTCACAATTCGATGTAGGTGGGAGGAATTCTTCTTGTGGAAGTAGGTTCTTAGTTATTTAACTTGGTGTTGTAGAAGTTGTGCATATCGGTAATTCCTAAACGGTACTAGTTTTTCGGTAGTAGAAACCTTTTAAGACGAGAGTTTTACGGTACATGCAGGGTTTTGGTATTTTAGTTCGTATGATTTTTTCTAGACTGTCGAGGCCTGTCGGAGACCACGCTGTAATGCTATACGAGTAGGTTAATGTTAGAATAACGTATGTATTGATTGTCTTCGTAAGGGGTTTACTATTTAAGTTAGTTTTTAATAATTATGCAGTCTGATGGCCAGTGCAGTTGTTAGTTGCTTCTCATCCTTAGTGTGTTGGATTTGTCCAGGCTGTAGTATAGCAGGATATTTGTAGTTATTAGTTTCATTAATTATATTTCCTTGTCATGTTTCGAACCCTTCTGGTTCCACCTTTCCATGTCTAATGTTCAACGTCCGACATTTGTCCAGACCAAATACCATTTTTATGTCTGTTTAAAATAGTTCCACTGTTTTGATCAGTTGATTCAGTTGTCTTGGCCGTCGTAAACCTTCAAAGTCATCCATATAGAGCAGATGGCATATAATGTGTGTTTCGACCGTGGGGCTTTTTATTTGGTAGCCGTATCCATTCTCATTTCGAGTGTTCGAAAGAGGGCTTATAGCTAAACATAACCATCAAGCGCTCTGAGGATCACCCTGGGATACCGTAGTCGGTTTTGCGACTCGCTACAGACTGGACGGTCCGGGGTTCCAACCCCGGTGGAGGCGAGATTTTCCCTACCCGCCCAGACCGGCCGTGAGACCCACACTTTCTCCTGCACAGTGGGTACCAGATCTCTTTCCCGGGGTAAAGCGGTAAGGACGTGGCGTTAACCACCCACCCCATGCAGCGCCGTTATGGCCTCTACCTTTTTACCTTTTGTTATTATTGTTATACTCTTTAAGATTAGAGGCGACATTTGGGAATCGAACCCGAATGTCTGCAAGTTTGATGGCAACCAGACACCTGAACATATTAGCATAACCAACCCTCGAGAAAGTACATATCAGATATAGCTTGAACAGTGGACAGTGTCTAGTGTATACTGAATCAGCAATTGTTAGAAAAGTTTAATACGGTTGGCTGTGGCACAGGTTGTGAACAGTCTTCCGTAACCATTGGTAAGAACTGATCGTCGTGGTTAATTCGTTGCAAATTTGGTTACAGTCTTGAGCATTGAATGAGATTGCAAGACGGTGTTTAATTCTTTGAGGCCTGAAATTTGTGCAACGGCAAAATGGTGTTTAAACAAAACACCGATGGCTGTACCGCACAGAAAACACAGCATCCATTACGGAGATCAGTCAGTTACGGAGTGCTTCCCCAATATTCTGGAAATTTGAACGTCGCGCGGGAACCGGTTTGAGTACGGATGGAGCGATTAGGATTTGGATTGTATCTCCTTTTATTTATTTATTTGTTGATACATTTCGGTTACTTTTGGATAGCACCTCGTAAATGCTGTTCAGGGAAAACATTGCTGTGTATTATGGGAATCATACGAAACACAAATTAACGCCGTGGGAAAATGCAAAGTTAATTTTAATGTGTGAAAAGGGTTGTACATCGTTACCATTGAGCTTTGAACCAATGGTTGGCAAACGTTTGGTAGTGGCTTGACAGACAGTCAAGAAATGAAGCAGAAGTGGGACAGGAAGGTTGTACGGGTAACTGGAGGCAGCGTTATCGCCCAGATGTATGGCGGTGCCGTTTGTTGTTTCCTAATGACACATACTGCTAAGAATTCTCCAACAGCTTTTGAAAATACCGAAAGAAATTAGTAACTGCTACAGAACAGCAGCTGAATATGTACGGCTGAATTCGATATAACACATTAAGATTTTGAAATAGTGTTTTTGTTTCTAATTGCACAATGACACCAGAGAATCATACGTCATTTAGCTTTAGGTGTAAAGCGTTCGTTTTACTTACTTCCTCACTCACTCACTTCTTGGCTCTACGGCCCTGTGAGAACCTTGGCCTCTTTAGTTGCAGGCGACCGTTCTTCTCTGTCCACTGTCTTGTGTCGCCATCTTCTAACCTTCATCTCCCGTATATCCTTTTCAACAGCTTCCATCCTTCTTAATCTAGGTCTTGCCATTGTTTTCCTACCGGTTTACTCTCAGATATTTTCTAAACTAACCCTCCAGTATGCATTCTTGCTAGATGCCCTTTCCATTCCAATCTTTTTTTTGTTTGTCTGCTACTATGTCTCTTTATGTGACTCCCGCAGTTCCTGATTAGTTACTGTTCTGCATATTCCTTGTTATACCACTGGTCCGTGTATCCTCTTCAGTCTTTTCCTGTCTCATGTATTCAGTCTTTTCATATCCGCCACTGTCACGGGCCATGCTGCAGTTAGTACACTACAGCTGGTTTCACCGTCGTTGTGTGTATTTTCCGTTTAACTGCTTTACTCATAGCTCTAGGTCTAAATATTGGTCATTGACTATAGAAACATCGAGTGCATGCAGCAATCCTTGATTTTATTTCTTAACTTATATATTTTTTTTTAAATTATCAAGGTTCATACATATCTAAAAATTTTGAACGCCTTCAAATACCTGTCCATCTATTAATCGGGTCGTGCTCTAAGTTTATTATATTTCTGTTCATTTTCATAAGTTTTGTTTTGCTTTACGTTTCAATTTAACAGCGTTGAAATACAGAAAGCTTATAAATTCATAAACTCTCAACAGTGGGCACATGTCAAATCATGACATGCGTTAACATCAGTGGGAAGATGGCGGCTGAAGTTGATAGCACGAAAATTGATATCCATTTCGCATTTGGCGTAGGATATCTGTAAATGGTGACGCAGATGGTCGTTGGTCAGTCTTTCGCAGGATGCCGACCTTTGCTTTAACTGTGAAGTTAGTTGCGATATTTAAAGCAGGAGAGGAGGAGGAGGAAAACCCAGCGAAACCTCAGCAAGATTACCTGCTATACTGACTAGGCCATGGGCAGGATGGTCTGGGGCTCGAATCCCGATAGGAGCAATAGATTTTTCTCTTCTCCAAAACGTCCAGGCAGTCTCTGGAGCCCATCCAGCCTTCTGTTCAGTGGGTACCGGGGTTCCTTCCCCGGGGATAATGCGGACGGGGCGTGAAGCTAACTGCACACTTCTCATCTAGTATCGAGATTGATCATGAGTGGAGCTGTATCTGTGTTCCCTCTTTATGCCTCCATGCAGTGACAAGGAAAACTTCACCATCTTTACCTTTATCGGTATCCAGGTGTAGACATTTTATCCGTGGACAAAGAGGGCAGGAAGTAGGGTGTAATGGAAAGCTCCGAAGAGTGCGAGGAGAGTAGCCAACATGCTCGGAGCACTTGGCATCTGTTGATGTAAATACTGCCTCGTGTCGTCGCGAGTTACGTAAGCAGAGACAACGCGACGGATGTTCTTACGTAAGGCGTTTGCCTTGTGCGCGTTCATCTTAGTCTCCTCAATTGCATTCCGACGTTCGTTTTTATGATTTAACATATACGCCAAATACAATGAACGTGTTCATTGGCAGCGGGTATCTCTCGGCGAATTCCTCCTATTTCGATGGTTCAGTTTTAATGGTGCACCAATCATCCAATTGTACGTCTTGGGTGAATTGCCTTGAATGGCCGAAGTAACCTATGGACTGATGAGCTTAATGAACTGATTACGCAGCGTATTAAATAACTGCCGAAATAACTAGGTTAGATATAGGGTGTTTTGGAAATACACGGGGCCACCGAGGGACGTGCACTGCGCACCAAGCGATGAAGTATAATTAAACTCGAATTTTTAGGTGGGAGCGAGCCTAGCCTATCTACCGAAATACCGTAACGATAGCTGCTGATAAGAAGCATAGATAGCAAAGCAAAACAGTTTATAAAATCATATTTCTTGTTGTCATGAACACTTTTCACATTTGTATTTACGTCTGGATTATAATTTACAAGAAAAGTGTTTTGATTATACTGAATGAATGCAATGCACGTAGAATTTTGGTATCGCTCTTACGAAACCCATATTGTTGTCACTTCTACGCCCGAATCTCCATTGACTGAAGGTTCTGTGGCTGCGGTTATTCATTTCGCATCTCCCTCCATTCCTGTTGCATGTCCCGTCCATCTAATCCTTGATCACCATAAAAATATTTTGTGAAGTGTGAAAATCATGATACTTGTTATGCAGTTTTGTACATTGTTACTTTCTGGCTCTTGTATCGCAGTACTCGCAGTATCCTGTCCCTTACGACACTCAGTGTGTATGCTTTCCTTCACTGCTCAATAGCTCTGGCATTTGGTCACCAGTTTCTCACTGTGGAGGCTTGTGTGCAATACGGGGAAGGCCGTGTGATGTTTGTGGTGGACAGACTGGCACTGGGACAGGATTTTGTCTCAGTACTTCAGTTTCACACATCACTCTTATGCATTCTTGCGTTTGGCAGACGGTCATTGAAGCTGAAATTCTAACAGACAATACGTCATCCTACTCCACGAATAAAGAATTGTGTCCATCCTGTAACAATTTTCGTACCTGTATAAGTAACAGATGAAGTAATAAAATTTCGTCTTTTAATCATTTTTGTTTTTAAATATGAGCTTCGAAGCACGAAATTCAGAACTGAATGGTTAAAATAATTACATGATTTTTAATGCAATTTCTCCTTGGTTTTTATTTGTAATTAATATATTTTATTTTTGCATCATGTTCATACTTACCTTCTTTGCATCAGTTTACTAGAAAAGAGAGGTTTTGAAAATTCTTTTGAAGATACCCCTGTAGCACCCTGTCCATCCAGTTATGGTATATGCCCTGAAAACAAGGGAGTGGATTTGCCCTCTCTCAGAAAATGAGCTGTCATGGAATTGGTTTATTAAGGTGAGCTGTGAGGAATATCGGCGGTGTGCTGTAAGTTTGGTATCCCTGTGGCTAGGCTGCAGCACCAGTCAGCATTATTGATTTGATACACCTACTGCCTCTTGCTCTTTTTATCGCTCCCCATTCAGACGTCTCCTCCCCCTCCCATTTACACTGTCCTGTACCTCTGACTTGGGGTTCTGCTTCCACCCCAAGTAGGTTATAAAATAGAGCATTTACACTTCACCAGCCACCACTACTTAAGTCTTATCAGGTGGGAGAAGACAGTTGTGTGCTGAAAATATCGTTATGTGCTTGTCTGAAATTTAAAGGCATAAACACACATGTAGACGCAAACAAAGAATTGCATTTCCTTCATTTTATTTGCGGTTGGGTAATTTGATGTGATCATTGAGTATTTGAAATGCAATAATTAGTATATTCCATGAGTGTTATATTCAGTTAGTGTTACGCTTCAACATGTGAAAGTGTACTGAAAATTAATGTTTTGTAAGCTACATACATTTTTATGGAGTGATGCACTGAAGTTTTTGATATCCAGATAATTCAGGCTAGTTTTATGCGTGAAGTTCAAGTGTAAATAACAAATTACTTCTTTATTCACAGTTTATTTTCATCATTTTGCAATTACCTCAAATAATTTTTAGCAGCAGACGATTTTAGGAGAATTTGAAGAAGTATATTAAGAATTACATAATGACTGAATACATGTAATTGATAATTTATTGCTTGCCTGTCATAATCGGTACTACCACAGAATGTGTGAACTCTGGAGTTATTTCAGCATGTAGGAATTTTTATAGTAGTGTGTGACTTTATTTTATATGTTAATTTTTGTTTAGTTATTAGTTATTCTCTTCATTTTGGTACATGTACCCATCAGTAAAGTTTATTGTATCAGTTTCTGTTGTCTGAATTATGATTTGTTTAATTCAGCCTAACAAAGACCGAATACTGTTGGGCAGATATTTATGTACATGATTTCTTTTCTTTTTCAGACAAGTAGTCCATACTGGTCACGGGATGACATCTACATTGATGATGATGGCAGCTTGGAGGGTTCGGGTGGAGGTCAGCGGGAGGTGAAGGATGACCTGGAATCCAGTGGGTCAGGTTTTGGTCCAGATGATGAAGATGCAGACTCTGGCTCAGGTGGTGAGTCTATATTCTAGGCACGGGCTGTTGTGTTGCCTGCACGGTATTCCCCACCTGCATGTCATATGTTGTGTCCTTAGCCTGCACCACAAGTGTTGGGAGCAAAATTGAGTTCTTTGCACATGCCACCCGGTTGGGAGTTGCGAGAAGCATTTGATTTATAAGCATCCATATATGACTGTACCTGTAAGGTGTTCCGTACAAGAGTGATGGCATTGTAAAAAGTTCTGCATGTAAATGAATACAACCGAGTAATCCTTTTACAGAAGTGAATATAGTGTAAGGAATTCTGTACGTGCATGCATACAGTGGAAGAAGTTCTCCGCAGAAGCAAATGCAACAGTGTAAAACATTCAGTACAGTGTAAAACATTCTGAAAGAAATTCTATACATAACATGAATGTAGTGTAAGTTCAGTACAGAAGTGAATACAACCTGGGCAGTTCTTTACAGAAGTGAATACAGTGTAAAGACGTTTGTACAGAAGGGAATTCAGTTGAAGGAGTAGAACCACCTTTCACCTGCCACTAGATTCACACATGCCGCTGGATTTGCATCTCAGAAGACAGTGTAGTATGGAAGGTTTCAGAATGGGGGAAGTGGATTTTCCCAAGTATGGGTAATATAGAATTTGTTTTTACCAGTGATTGGGAAAGTTTCTAATGGAGTCCCACAGATCCTTCAGTTCATGCAGCATGAGGAAATGATATCTCGGCCAGTCTTTTCATTGATGTCACATGTCCGAGGATAAGGATGGCCATGCATGGCTGGAGCGTGAGCTGTGTGATTGGGAGCTACACCATGAGACAAGTGCAACTGGTTGCCCTGTCTGATCGTCAGATGTAGAAACAGTACAAAGGAAAGCTGGTTAAATCTGATGATCCATTATGCCTGCCTGTACATTGTACCAAGATTGTTGCTGCAGAGGTTGATATGGCAACTGTGACCTCCATGTGTAACTACTGTGATGTAGGGCTTGAACACATTTTTTAAGTTTTATTGTAATGGATTGTGAATTTATGAATTTACAGGAATAACATTACAGGCTCAGAAGTCTTTGATGGTATGAAGTGTACAGTTAGTGTGAACAGTATTACAATCCCTTTTGAACATTGCTGTACCAAGGCAGAGAGCAAGTGTCTGATTTTACTTTAAAAGTATACCACAAAGAAAAGTTACATAAAAACACTGGCATATGATCACTTAGTTCAGGTGGAAGTAAATTATGTAGTGCGCCATACTGCAACTATGTTGCAGTATCGGAACAAGTGTGGGTGAACTGTGACCTGTTAATTTGGAAGCCACTTATAAAAAATGAATCTAGTCAACACTGGATTTCACCGTTTGTCAAAGGAATAGTGCCTTGTGAGTGTTTGCTTTTTGGTAGATAGTGTAAGGGAAGTATTGTCTTTGTAATAAATAAATAAATAAATAAATATTGAGTAATTAGAAATGAAAATACTGACATATCTGGAAGCTTTTGATTCCCCACTGCACATATTTATAGTTGTTGTCATGACTTGATATACAGTAATAAGGGTGGCAGTGGTGAATATTCCATGAATATAATGCACATAGTGCATGCCCTGGAGTTTTGTCAACGTGGTAAGTTCCAGCAATATGCTGTGTGTGTAATGCCTGGTTAGATCACCGTGGTTATTGTCTAACTATTAGCGCTAGTAATTTGAAAATCTGAGTTGTGCAGTTGCTGCCATATTCTTAAATGTTTGCATAGTTGTAGTTATGTCTTGGCAGTGGTGTTGGTTGTTTTAGAGGTAGAGGTTATTCCATATGTGAGTGTGTGGTGTAGTAAGCTGTTTCATTATTCACAGTCCACAAAGTGGCATTAAGGTAGTGTGAGTGCAGTGACTGGTAAAGTCTTTTTACTGTGTTATTACAAGTAGCAGTGGTGGTTTGCTCCTCAATTAGTCATGCAGGAGCCCAGGTGAACTAAACAAGAGTATTCTTCTGTACACCAAAATTGTTCAGGGCAGGGTGTGTGTGTGTGTGTGTGTGTGTGTGTGTGTGTGTGTGTGTGTGTGTGTGTGTGTGTGTGTTTGTTTGTTTGTTTGTTTAAGATTACTTGTCAGTTGTGCATTTGCTAAATCAACATATTATGCATGGGTTAGTATGAAATAGATGTTTTTAGTTTATTTGACAAGATTTTGTAAAGATTTTGGTTAATGAGAGTCTGGAAGTTATTAAAACCAGTTGGCCTACATCCACATTACCTAACTTCAAGCCATAGGTCAAAACAGTGCATTATTTGCTTACATTTAACAAATGTGTTTACAACAACAGTTCGGTTATTCAGTTCCAAGGTGATGTATAAACTTTTCTTTTCATCCTCTTTATTGTTTGTCAATGAAATTTTTTCTTTATGTGGCAGGCAGTGTGGTTAATCAGATCTAAACAAGGTATTATTATGAGCTTGATTGTGGTTTGGATTGGAAGACAGGAAATGAATACGAAATTTTTGTAGAGAAATGTCTGGTAAATGACTACTTGGGTAGGAGGAGAAGATAGTAGTTGTACATACATAAGTGGCTTGAGTTGAAATTTAGTGGTGAGATTTGGTGTTTGACTTTTTGGTTTTACTGTCAGATTTGGATGGTTTTTTCATTGGTTAGTATGCAGTTTTGTACTGTTACATGGCATGTGAACTGAGCACGATGTATTGACATATGCATTGCACTGTTACTGCTTGTATGTTTTCTCATAGAGAACCCTGTGTTTTGTGTCTTTTAGCATGTTTTTTCTTTAGGTATTCTTGTTTTTTCCCTTTTTTACTTGTCCCTGATTTTCAGTTGTGTACACATGGTTGGTAAAAAGTCACCAGTTCTATTCGTATGTTTGTGGCAGCTGTCTGGTGTATGAATAATGCTATTTGCGTGTGTTTAGGAAGTATCTGGGATGAAAGTTTAACCACTTACTTGTGGTTTGTATAACCATTTGAAAACTTAACTAAACTTGAATTATGTGTAGAAACTTGAGTTCCTACCACATGGTAAACACACTCAATTTCCAATATGGTGACCATGCAATTCCTGCTGTGTAGGGAAATAATTGCTGTGTAGTGTGATAATCAAACAGTATATGACATACACTCAGTGGGCAGATTTTAGGATTCTCAAATTTTAAAGCTGGTGATAGCACTGGATCTTGAAGTGTTAATGGGGCTGCCAGTAGTTCAGACTATCTTATATATAAAGATGAATGTTTGTGTGTTTGTTTGTTTGTTTGTTTGTTTGTATTTATCCTAAAATAAAGAGTGATTATTGAATAGTGAATTGGAGAGCATGGTGATGAAAGTAGGCATTGTTTGATTTGAGATACTCTAGTGGCATTTGCTTGGAGGAACTGAAGAAACTCAAGAAAAACCTCATAGTGAGTGGGAGAGCATGGTGATGGAAGTAGGCGTTGCTTGATTTGAGATACTTTATTGGCATTTGCCTGGAGGGACTGAAGAAACTCAAGAAAAACCTCATAGTGAGTGGGAGAGCATGATGATGGAAGTAGGCGTTGCTTGATTTGAGATACTGTAGTGGCATTTGCCTGAAGGGACTGAAGAAACTCAAGAAAAACCTCATAGTGAGTTGGAGCGCATGGTGATGGAAGGAATCGTTGCCTGCTTTGAGATACTGTATTGGCATTTGCCTGGAGGGACTGAAGAAATTCAAAGAAAACCTCATAGTGAGTTGGAGAGCATGGTGATGGAAGTAGGCATTGCTTGATTTGAGATACTGTAGTGGCATTTGCCTGGAGGGACTGAAGAAACTCAAGAAAAACCTCATAGTGAGTTGGAGCGCATGGTGATGGAAGGAATCATTGCCTGCTTTGAGATACTGTATTGGCATTTGCCTGGAGGGACTGAAGAAATTCAAAGAAAACCTCATAGTGAGTTGGAGAGCATGGTGATGGAAGTAGGCGTTGCCTGATTTGAGATCCTGTAGTGGCATTTGCCTGGAGGGACAGGAGAAACTAAAGAAAAACCTCAAGGTAGATGGTCCCTGGCCGAGGTTTGAACCAGGAACCTTCAGTGTATAAAGCCACAATGCTCTGCACTCATCTGCAGCGTTGGTTGAGTCTTCAGGGGTTACGGGCTACCTTTGTTGCCTACAATGAAAGCCAGGAAAATATGATACCACTTGCCAGATCAGTACTTAGTCAACATTAATGATCTGTTAATCTTGGTACTTGAAGTAGCATAGTTAACAACTCCACAGCTGGTATATGTTTTGTTTTTGGAGCTCGTTGTGCACCTCACCTCCCCACTGATGTGTTCTCGTGGCAGTTGCTTGATGATGGCAGTGTTGTAAGGAGACCATAAGATAAGGACATGAGCTGTTCTGGACATGATGATGAAGATATGTAGTGTGCCTTGTTACTTTGAATTGCTTCGTGCTGATGAGAATTACCTGTTACATGAGGGATGTTCCCATGTGCATGCATCATTATCAACATAGAAATATTAAGTTGCATGTGTAAATGAGGCTGTCAGTAACTCTGTTATGTTAAGTATTTATACTGTTGAGGACTCTGTTACACATGTATGTGCACTCCAGTGAAGTAAAAAAAAAAATCACTGAATTTTGGAACTACATTGTGCACAACACGTTAGACCTATCATAGCTTGTGTTGGCTTTTAGCTTTGGTAATGGAATATTGTATTTTGATTATCAGTGACCAAGAAATGTCTGTGAATAATTGTTTAAAATTAATTAAGATGATTTATGGACAACCAAAATTCTCGGTAGTGTCATATAGCTTGTAGTAGTTCAAACATATAATAAGAATTTCTGAAATAATTTGTTGAATTAACTGTAAAAGTAATGTGGATATTGCTGTCCCCAATAGTGGATTTCTTATGTTGTTAACACACTTATGTGTAAATGGAGTCATATCCATTAATAGAATGACAGGCAAAATTAGTGGCTGTGTTTGCAGCAGTTTGGAGATTTGTGTGTGGCTGGAGTCATAGCATGACAGAAGATTTTTTTGTTCTTTGGAGGTAATACAGTTCAAAAAATATCATCATGCAATATTCTTGATACCTTTGTCATTGCAATTGCTGTTCTTATGCTAATTTTGCATACACTTCATTCATGTTTGACTGCTCTGAATCCAAAACATCATCTCCAAGGTCAGTTGCCCACATTCTTCATTCAATCATGGGAATGTGAAACAAAACACTGCTGTACTGACTGAGACTTTCAGGCATGCTTATTATTGAATGAGTACAACAGTGCCAGTTCACTGCACTAGTATTGAACTTGATTAAGGTTACAGCATGCTTAAGTTTTGCCAACTTGTCACAGAACAGAAGTGTGTGTGTGTTCTTTCATTTGTAACAATGGGATTCTTTTGTTTCAGTTATAGAGGCTGTCCCAACACCCAAGCTGCCAATAGTAGAACCTCCCATCAATAAAGTTGAGGAGGTAAATGAATAACTTACATAACAAAACTTAGAGACGCCACTGTGTTACAGTTTACAGGTTACAGACCAGATGAAACAATCATTTTGAAAACAAAATATGTTTATACATACATGTAACACAGATGACTGTAAAATACATTGTCTCTATTAGACATAATAAAGCTTTGAGGTGGCTTCCAGTTGTGTAATATTGGTATGAAATGTAATCAAAGCCCATCCAACAGTTAGGTTCAAACTTACAGGTGGATGGATGGATAGTCATGATCAACAGTGTGCATGTTCATTGTGCAAAGAATACATAAAAACTGATGTGTTGCTTACGTGGTCCGACAATAAAGTTCGCGAACTCATTGTGGTAAAAATGCTACACACCTCAGTGCTGAATACCACCATGGTTGCCTTCAGTGTACTCCTCTTGGGAATGTATGCACCGATGCCAGTGCCTAGTCCACCCTTCAGAACAATTTTGAAACTGGTTTTGTGGAATGGCCTTCAGAGTGTCCATTGTACTACTACTGATGTCATCAGTGTCATCAAAATTCCTTCCTTTCAATATTTCCTTTATCTTTGGGAACAGAAAAAAGTCACTGGGGGCTAGATCCTGTGAATAAGCAGGGTGTTCCAACACAGTTATTTGTTTAGTAGCTAAAAACTCCCTCACAGACAGTGCCATGTGAGCAGGTGCATTGCCGTGATGCAAGATCCATGAGTTGGCAGAAAGTTCGGGTCGTTTCCTTCTAACTTTTTCACGCAGCCTTTTCAGTATTTTCCACATAGTAAACTTCGTTGACTGTTTGTCCACTCGGTACAAATTCATAATGAACAGTACCTCTAATATCAAAAAAAGTCAGCACCATTGTTTTGACTCCTGATTTGGACTGATGGAATTTTTTTGGTTGTGGGGAATTGGCAGTCTTCCATTGTGCACTTTGTTGCTTTGTTTCAGGGTCGTATTGGTAGACCCATGTTTCATCACCTGTGATGACACAGCCCAAAATGTCATCTTGCCTCTCCAAAGGATCTTGACAAATTGTGATTCTTCTTTGCTTTTTGTTCGGTGAACTCCTTTGAGACCATTTTTGCACACATCTTCCTCATGTCAAGACCTTCAGTTAAGATTTTCCTGACTGTTTCTCTGTTGATGTTCACTTGCTCTGCTATGCTCCTGACAGTCAGCTGATGATTTTCACGCACAATTTGATGAATTTTTGCAGTGTTTTCTTCAGTTCTGCTTGTTGCTGGCCATCCTGATCTCTCTTCATCAGTGACACTTTCTCTTCCCTCAGAAAAACGTTTCACCCACTTGTAAACTGCTGTTTTCTTCATAGCATTATCCCTGTAAACTTGCACTAACATCTCTCTGATTTTGTTTCCACTCTTTCCAAGTTTAACAAGAAATTTAATGTTTGTTCGCTGCTCTGATTCAAGCCCAGACATTCTCACGGCAGCACACCAAAACGCAGACAGTAATAGACGCCGCTCAAAAAGAGACTGCCATAGATCAACAACAACACAACTGTGAAACGCTGATATGTCAGCGTCATCAAACCATACTAAGGCTTTTGTCCAGTGTTGCCACAGCAAGCACACAGTGGCAAGTTTGCGAACTTCATTGTCTGACCACGTATAATTGAGAACAAAGAAAAGGGTAAAAGTGTGGGTTAAGTAACAAGTGTGTGAAGTGTATATACTTGTATAAAAAGTAAACTTCTATCTTTGTTGTTGTTGCCCAACAATTATTACATGTGTTAAAATTTTGAAAGCGTAAGTGTCTGAAGCACATGAGCAGACTTGAGGTATGTGGTTTGTATAATCACTGAAGTTATTGAAGTAGAAAATTGAAGTAGAAAATGAGAAAGGGTACAGTTAAAATATAGCAGCATTTCCTGAACCTCTTTATTTGGTTAATAATTTTACGTTTGTTCCATACAGCCACGTGTAGTAGCTGCACCACCATCAACACCTGTAGAAGGAGGTGACAACACGCCACACGTGGTTCCACCTCCAGACGAAGATAACGGAGATAAAACTGTGGGTAACGACGTGTACATCATGAACACCAAAACAGAAGAAAGGGCCACATCATTCTTTGCACAGCCAGGAATACTTGCAGGTATAATGTGCTCCACATCATTCAAACCCTAGCCCTACTTGCACATAATGTACAGCACTTTAACTTCTAAGACTTGCATATTTTAGGTGCATTCCTAAAGTTGCAAAAAGAAACTGCTGGCTTTGTCAAGTCTGTCCATCTGCCCATCCACCCACGTAGAACAGCTTTTGTCCCATCACACAGATTTTCATTAAATTAAATAGGGGGGGAATGGGTTGACTAAAATTTGTGAAAAAAATTCAAGTTTGGTTAAAGTTGGTCACAGAGAAGAGGCCCTTTACGTGAGGATGTGTGTACGTTTATGGCTTCTTTGGTTATTGGCATTAATCATTGTTGCCTTTGTTCCCATGGTTACTTGTGGTTAGTAACATTGCCATTGATTTTATGGTTACCTTTGCTACACCTCTTACCAACATTCACTGGCAGCGGTGGTTACATGAAGATGCCAGCAGTTTTCTGCTCTGAGGACATTTTCTACCTTGTATATCCTAGAATTGGTGCGCTCGTGTAAGCACAGGATGTACATTTGGTTCCATAAAAGGTGGAGAATCCCAAGTTTTTATGAGCTTCTCAAGAGCAGTTTTGGTGCAGAATTGGTTAGTTTGTTAGCAATACTTTAAGTTGGAATGGCTTCTGTTTCACAAAATACAGGTCCAAATATGCAGCAGTGTATGTATCAGTTGAATAAATCATCAAGAACCAGTGACATACATATATGATGTAGAATTAACAACTGTCTTATTTCCTGCTCAGCATTCCTTGTTCTTTGTCTAAACCATCTTCTGTGATTTGTTTAGAAAACATAGAGCAAGTACCAAACTTTGTAGCAGTAAAGTTGAATATATTAGTATGAAACACATACATGCATATGATATGTGATAGTAAAGCTATTCTGATTTATGATACCTTCTTTAATGTTGAATATGGGTGAATAATGTGTGCTTTTTGTTGTGTTCTATCTTCTGTGCATTAATGAGATCCATAATATGTAAATAACCAACAAAATGCACATCACTGTTTGTGATGTATTTTATTCAAAATTTTCCTACCAACATGTTTTGGCCACTATTACGGCCATCTTCAGGGTGATGTTATTATTACAACAATACAAAGGTACAAGTGTGGTTAGCTGTGTCATCACTCCATAAAAATAAAAAATTATTATAATTTCTGTTAAAATTATATGAGTAATATAAATATAGGTTAAAAATGGGCCATGGTTAAAGTCTTGGGAGTTAACATTTAGTTTATGTGGACTGATGCTTGATGCAATGATATGGTGAGTTTTAATCCATTGTGTAGATGGTGTGATGTACTGGTTGGAACTGGTTCCAGCCAGTATACCACATGACTGGAGCATGGCTGCAGCATGAGCTGTGTGGTTGAGAGCTGTACTGTGAGACAAATGCAGCTGGTTGTCCTGTCTGATCATCAGATATAGAAACAATACAAAGGAAAACAGGTTAAATCTGATGAAGCATTATGCTTGCCTATACATTGTACCAAGATCATTTCTGCTGGAATTGATAGAGCAATTGTGACCTCCTTGTGTAACTTCTGTGATGTAGGGCTTGAACATATTGTTGAAGTTTTATTGTAATGGATTGTGAATTTATGAAATTACAGGAATATCATTACAGGTTCAGAAATCTTTGGTGATAGGAAGTGTATGGTTAGTGTGAACAGTATCACAGTCCCTTTTGAACACTGCTGTACCAAGGCAGAGAACAAGTGTCTGATTTACTTTAAAAGTGTACCAGAAAGAAAAGTTACGTAAAGACACTGGCATATGATAACTTAGTTCAGGTTGAAGTAAATGGTATATTGGTTCCACCCAGTATACCACACCATCTACTCATCACCGACACAGTGGATTAAAACTTACCACATCACTGCATCAAGCATCACTCTGCGCAGACTAAACAATTTCATATCTCAAGATTTTAATCATTACCCATTTTTAACCATATTTATATTACTTATACAATTTTAACTGAAAATATAATAATTTTTAATTGTAATGGAGTGGCGATGACACAGCTAACCATATTTGTACCTTTGTATTGTTGTAATAATATCACCCTGAAGATGGCTGTAATAGTGGTCGAAACATGCTGGTAAGAAAATTGTGAATAAAAATACATCATGAAAATTGAAGTGCATTTTCTTGGTTATGTATATATTATGAATATTTGCATTACCTGCAGTTAATTCCATGTTGGAAGGATAATCAGCAATGACAAAAAGTTAAAAATTGCAATCGTGTATTACATGTACGTATTACTCACCTAGAAAGAAATATGTTTTTGCTGCTCATCCTGGTGGGCATTTAAATGGAATGATGGCCAAAATGGCTGAACAGAGACAAATAGCCTTTCAGGTTATCACTTTTTTGGTCATATTCATGTTTTCTTTGTCATATCTCTTACTATTTGCTGTCCACCAGTGACAAGCTTGTTACATCCAGTATTTCTGCTGCAGTATTGCTTTTCCTGAGTGGATAAAAAATAAAAGTGATTGTGTTCATGTTTCTAGTCCCAGAGGTGTCTGTCTGTCCATCCATCTGCCCACCTCCTGTGCATGCGTGCATTTTGGGGTTGGAGAGTTGAGTGCTGAGAATCTCTTGTTGTGTAATCTTGTTGTGTACCAGATGAACTGAATGGTTGTTGATATTCCCTTATAAAATGTTGCAGCGGTGATTGGTGGAGCAGTGGTTGGTCTTCTCTGCGCCATCTTGGTGGTCATGTTTATTGTGTATCGAATGCGCAAGAAGGATGAAGGCTCATATGCTCTGGATGAACCGAAACGATCTCCAACTGTCAATTCATACACAAAAAATTCAAATCGTGAATTCTTTGCCTGAAGAGGTCAGGAAAAATGAAGCGAGTCTTGAAATAGAATAGCAAAGCAAAATGAATAGCAGTTTTCACTGAATGAAAGCCACGAATGTTGCAACAACCATGAAGTGAAAAGGAAGCAACGATACGTGAGGAAAGTGGTGTAAGATATTTAAAAGAAGGTAAAGCAAACAATCATAGGACTGAGAATTAAAAACAATAATATTTTTTAATTTAAATGAATTTTATATTAATGGAAAGGACTGATAGCTTGGTACTAAATGACACATCTCAACCTGATGACAGAGTAAATGAGTTTGCTTAGGAACTTGAATGCCTTGGTTTTTAAATAGAAAAATGCAAAATTATAAAATCAGTCAAGTGATCTTGGAGTCAGACAAAATATTTGGCTTTTTTGAAGGACCTGAAGATTCTCTACTGCAGTGAATTTTATTTATGAAATACAGTGGCAAGAGACACATCAGTTGATTGTATTTGGGGTGGAGCTGATGAAAGTTTGGACTGTGACTTCCACAGCTGTATAGTCTCCATCAACTGTGCTGTAACTATTTCTAATCATTCACTAACACAGCCTTACTAATGGTAATGATCACCATCTGCATTATCACTTCAAGGAACTGGTTATTGTTTGACCATTGTAATAAATTCTTTTCCACATTGAAACAGTGTAGCTGTAATGTAAAGGCATCACACAGCATGTACAATTAGTTGTTATTTCTAATGTGATAATCTTGTATGTACCCCTTTTCTACATCAGTCTTGTTTCATCATTGCTTTCATATACACTGGCACTCACATCATAAGGCCAGTGCCTTCTGAGTAGTGTAACCCATCTGTAAAGCTGGGTGTTAAATTCATACTGCTCTTCGAGATGGAGGGGGGTTTTAAATTTATAGTATTCTTAAATGCGTTCATTGCTGTTTGGTGCACTGAGGCTGGCAGTATATAAAAAAATTAAAAGGTCCATACAGTGCACCGAGGCCATCATTGCAGGTTATAAATGTAGCTCATCGATGAATTGATTTATTTTTAAACTACAAGCAGTGCGAAGGGAACTGTGTAATTATAAAACATGTCCCCAGAACATGTGAAGAGGAGAAATGTTCAAGTATTTTGGTTCTTTCCAGTTAAAACAAAAGCACTGATGAAGCAACCTAGAACAGGAGTCCATGAAATTAAATGTTAAGGTGCACAAAACTTTTATACAAAGGATGTCTTTTCATCCATTTTAAGGAGTTGTTGGAGGGGAAAAATCACATTTTTTTCTTTGTTACTGTTACGATAAGTAAAATTTTTCTCCTCTGATAACGATCTTGGTGTAAGTGATGTATATTGTATTTACATATGTATGACTCTTGGTGTTCTTGAAAAAAATATGTATTGGAATATTAAGCTCTGACATGGATTACAAACACAAGTGAAAGTTCTATAAATTGGTTGTACCAGTGTTCCCATTAAGTTTTGATGATTGGTTAAATGTTTGTGATTCCATTCATGGCATATGACATTTAACCAGTGAATCAATTCTTGTTATCCGTCTTATCTCCAAAGATGAAAGGGTGCAAGGTGACATGTTGTATGTATGGCATGAATAATATCGTGTTGGCAGTCCTGTGTGTCCCTAGTGTTAGGTGGTGTTTTATTGATGATAATAGAAATGATGTATATGTGTAATTATGGTTTGTGAATGAACAAACTTCACAGGAAATAGGATGATGGGATAAGTTTGAAGTTGGATGTGGCCATGTAATATAAATGGAATACTATGCAGGATGGATGGTTTTTATAATAACTGTGAAAACACAGTTGTGAGTTATATATAGGTTCTTTATTCTCTTCCAGTACAGATGTGTGAATGGTTGAATGAAGTGTAACATTGTTCTGAAGTATCCTGAATGACGTGAAGATAATGTAAGCAGAAAAACAAAGCACATTGATTTAACTGTTGCAGTCTATTTGAATTTTTGCAGTAGCAGTTATTGCAATAGTCATGGAAAGTAATCATTACTTTGCTCACTGGCTGTTTCTGTGTTGAAGTCTTGGACATTTGTGTTTTGTGTCTCTACCTGTACAGGTTATTTGGTAACAATCATCGGACTTGTATTTCCCATCATGCTGTAAAATGTTACCAGATTTGTGCATATGCCTAGTTTTGTATACATGCTTGCATTCTGGATTTTGGCTGCTGGAACAGTACATATGTTCACTTTGCATCCAGAATGGAGCCTCCTACAGTGACACTTCATCATGAGTTTTAGTTGCCACCTCAGCAGTTTGGCATTGTGACATGCTGAGACTGTGATCAGATGCTGACATGTTCTGTCTCATGATATGAATGTGCAGCATTTCTGCCGCATTGCATAAATGGTGGAGACACTCTCACGAAGGGAATTTAGTTACAATCAGAGTTTGAGTCCCTTAATGTTTCTAAGCAGTGTGGTGCCAGTGATACCAGACTTATGAGAAGAAGAACATCATGTACAAGGAAATTTTAAGCCCAAATGTAATTTTCTTGCCATAGTTTCTGTACATAATTTTAAACGTGCTGTATTGAGCTTACAATTAATTGTGTTGCACTTCTGTGTGCCCAGTTTCTTGTTTGAAGAGTATAAATAAAATTTGAGGCTGAATTAACCCTTTAAAGCCATTTGTTGCTTTCTGTACCAAAAATTCCGTGTTCTGCCCTCATACTCTATTGATGTGCTGTAGTGGTCTCAGAACAAACAGTGATTATTTCTGCGTCCAACATTAACTGAATGTATAAACTAGACGGGGTTTGTTTACTTTGTGGTATGAACTGAATCTTAATGAAACTGACATCCATTTTTGTCCCTGAAGGGTTAAAGAATTATATTTCTGTTGTCCAGCATTATTGTCTTGTAACCTGGTTCGAGTCTTTTCTCAGGTGCCATTAATAGTGAGTGGTGGAGGTGACAGGTTTTGATAGTGCCATATTTATTTGGAGCTGTGGGTAATTTCTTAATTTGCGTCAGATGACTGTCAGCTTACTACTTCAAGGTGTGTAACCATGAGAGTAGTCTGAAATTGGTTTCTCTGTGCTTGCAAGCAGCATAACCAATAAGAATGACTAGCTTCCAATTTCTTGCTAGAGTTGTTACAGTGAGTTTTATCGTCTGGTTATTGGTAGCTTTTGTATGTCATGTAGAGCAGTGCAGACCCCATGACTTAGCAGTAGTTACATTCTGAAGTTCCACTGCAAGTTGAATTTCGTGCAAGTCTGATTTGATTATACCTATGGCCAACTGTGTATGTGTAAACGGGGGGAGTCCAGTTGAAATGAAATCTCCAACACACTGGAACCGGATCAGCTGCAACGTGACCACCCAGCTACCTGTGCTATCCCCAACAGCGTTCCTCTGTCACCTTTGTCGCATTGCGCATTCACTCCCACATGGAAAAATTTGGTGTAAATTTAAAAAATGTTATTGTTTTAATATTGTCACTTTCTTTAAAATTCTATAAATGAAATTGTGCAAGTCAGGGTGTGCCTGTGCAACACTGAAGTTTCAGAAAATTATTGATAGAACAAGTATTCTTATCAGTTACATATTAATTAAATTATCTAACTGCAGAGTTATATAGTTTGGAGATTACTGTCTTCTTGGATGTGACACCATATAGTTTACCCATAGATTGTTACATAGGAACAAACTGACATGGATGGATCAAGAGCTTAGTCCCAGACATCTGTCCACATGTATGTAACTGATTGTTTTTCCCCACAGCCTGCTGTTCTACTGTTCCTCCACAAACTTCATAGACTACCTCTCTATGAGATTGTTAGGTGGCACATCCAAGGGGACATTAATCTTAAGTCACCATGTATCTCACAGTTTGTTTTTTTGTAGTAATTTAAGTCATGAACTCTTGTCAAGACAGATGGTGTTAAGAATTCCAACATGTTTCTTGAGCTTCATTCACGTAACATACTTAGTGGTTTTGTGTATGGGGAATTGTATATTATGAAAATATTTTTGATGCAGTGTTATCAGTGCTTTATTACTAGTGTTGTGGAGTTGACTGTATCCTGTTCATCTGTGCTGGTGCTGTTGCTGCTGCTGCTGCCACCACCACTACTGCTCTTAAGTGTAATTTATTTAGAAACTTGGCATCTGATTTTGCAGATCCATTGGTGTGTTTGTTCCCATAGCTTTTAAAGCAATAGATGTGTGTCCTAGCATCTGCACTTAGATGCTGAAGGAATTATTGTGTGAACACAGCTGGGTTTTAGTATATGGGATGTCAAGTTGTGGCATGCACATGCAGAAATGGAGAGCTGGTGGCGTCTGAGCCAATTTATTGAATCATTCACACAGGAGAACAGGGATGCACAAATCTGGGTACCAGGTCATGTGGGCAACTAAATTTAGTTCATTGGTGCCTAGGATTTGTGGGTCCTCAGTTTGGAATATGCTTCATTTCACGCTTTTCACACCTAGAATTTTGAGGTGGCTTCCAGAGTTTTCAGAAATTTGTGGACCCATGGAGAAAAATGTTGGGCAATGTCTGATGGTATTTCAGTTTTTCTCTGTTGTCTATTCAGCAACATTAAATGATATACATTTTTTGTACTGGCACTCACACCACAGTACTGTCAGTCAACTTATATTTCTTTTACACTCAGCATAAAATTAAAAAAAAATTTATTAGCTGCCCACCCATGACAGGTTTCAAACCAGTGGGTTTGTCCTCAGGGACCTCACTCTTTACATAATCTGTGAAGTTTACACATTGCTACAGCAAGTTAAAAAAATGTATCATTATGTAGACAAGTTTTGTTGTCTGATATACAGACTGGATTTTATATATTTGTGTAAGGTTACAGGTCTTGTAATGAATTTAATGACATAACAATTATGTTAAAAACGTTTACCGAAGAATAAATTGTTAGAGTACAGTGTACACTGTTTTAGCTAATATAAGTGTATGGCCTTAAGGGATGAACCTGGTGGTTTGAAACATGTTGAGTTTGGTTAAGTAATGTGTTTGGAACATAACCGTTTCAAATTGTTGCTGTTAAAATATGAGACCAAGCATGTTATAACTTAGTACACAGTTTCTTATCTGTTTGATGAAAGTGGACTTTGTGAAAAGAATATTTTCAAACGTAGCTTACATGAAAAACCACTGTTGGTTGTAACATAATGTGCATTGTATATGATTCCATAGTGGGCTGGTGTTAACACAGCAGTGACTTTATTGCTGTTAGTGGAGAATAACAGAAAAATTTAATCCAATGAAGACTTCCAAGTGTGTATTTGAATGTTTTAAACTGTCATCATTGTAATATCAGACGTTTTGGTGCAGTGGGTAGTACTGCTTCATATTTGGGACATGTCAGGTTCAAATCTGAGCCAAGAGACTAGCAATGCTGACTGTTTTTTTTACATTTTTTGTAAGTCTGTGCAGTTAAATCCTGGCCTAGTGTATCAAATTAGGCCACAGCAGCTTCTTTCCATATGTGTTCCGGTTCTTTATTCATGAATCACGATACCATTCACTGCTGAATGTTATGATACTGAAAGTCATTGCATTGAAATGGATGGTGTGCTGGTTTGTATATGCAACATGTCCTTTGTCATTTGTTAATCATGTTGTTGCAAAATCCTTATTTTGGGATGAAAGTAACTGCACAAATGCTGGTATCTGAAACTGTGAAATAAATTAATTACAGATCTCACAGAAGTTGATGCCAGTGATATATGAATGAATGAATGAATGAATGAATGAATGAGTGAGTGAGTGAGTGGGTGGGTGGGTGTTGTACATGTATATGTAAGAGTGAAATGTGAGACACACACAAAACCTCTGTTAGTCACTAGTAGGGAGGAAGGTATAGAAGTAAATGCAGAGATTACTGGATATATGTTCATGTCTTAGCAAAAGTAGGACAAAATCATTTTAAACCCTGGTGCATTTAAAAAATATTTGGGAACAGCATGAACAAATAAAAATGACATTGATGAGGAGATTAAATTTGAATATGGTGAATACTCTTGCTTGCTACCATTCAGATCACACTGCTTGATCTTCCTGCTGTCATCCAGAAACAAAGATCAAAATTCATGAAACTCTAATTGTGCTTATTTTGTATGGTTATAAACCCTGGTCTGTCAGATTGAGAAAAAAACACTGAGGGTGTTTGAAAGACAGGATGCTGACGAAAATATGTGTGGCTAAGAGGGAGGCTTCGTGACTTTTTGTTTTTGTTAGATATTATTAGGAAGATAAAATGAAGGAGAGTGAGATGGGTGGGGCATGTAGCACACATGTGACAAGAAATATATATACATGGCTTTGATGGGAAGAACTGAAAGAAAGAATTGGTTGGGAAGACTTATGCATAGGTGGGAAGATATTATTAAGTGGTTCTTAAAAGCATAGACTGGGACGGTGTGGGTTGGATTCATCTGGCCCAAGGTAGGGACCATTGTGGGCCTCAGTGAACAGTTTATTAAACCTTTAAATCCCATGAATGGCAGAAAATTTCTTGAAGAATGTTTGAAATTTTCAAGGGCTTTGCTCATTGGAGTTCATTGGTTTCTTGCCCATAGAGCACTGTTTACAAAATGGATTAAAGGATGTCAGTATGACAAATTAAACTGCCCCCTGTTGTCAGAGGAGTGTTCTTAAGATCTAGCACTGCTGCACATGTCTGTTGCTATGTTAACATGTGCTCTGTGTACACACAAAGAACTGATCTGTGAGGTACATCAAGTATTTTCTAATGTGAATGAAGGAGTGGATAAATATAAGCTGAATGTGTGATTGCTGAGTAGTAACTTTGTTATTTTATTCATTCTGTCCACTGTGTGTGTGCAACACACAGCCAACTGTTAATACAGTTACCTTCAAGGAGGTCAAAAATTCAATAGAAGATGTATAGACATGTGAATGTGTCTTTCGGAAGTATGAGATATTACAGTTATATAAAGCACAGGAACATATGAATTCATTGCTTTATGCACTTGTTTTCCAGCATATGTATTAAAAGTTGAGACATTGCTGTGTTGTGGTGACAGGATTAGTCCCAGTCTTTGGACTTGCTTCTTTGAAGACATTTGTGTTACTGCATAATAATTATTTACACTGAACATTTGTGTTGAAGACAGCAAGCCTGAAGACAGGGGTGGATCCTGACCCCAGCACATAGTAGTGTTAAATTCTGCTGCGTACGATGGGAAAAGTCATTAAAGTCATTGAATTCAGATGTCATACACCATCCCCAGAACCCTATAGAGTAGTATCACAGAAATGATTGAAATGAATTTCCCCCCC
>Ga0268261_10000417_pt1 | contig 26560 bp, 24 predicted proteins | sample TergutNc150P1_FD_190353 | JGI IMG/M metagenome (GOLD analysis project Ga0268261, IMG submission 190353) | Nasutitermes corniger P1 segment gut microbial community from laboratory colony in Florida, USA - Nc150 P1 (SPAdes) (version 2) | ecosystem: Host-associated > Arthropoda: Insects >... | reverse complement strand
CCCAAACATTAAGAAATGAGGGTTATTTATTTTTTACCGATTATTATAAATCTATCTAGTAAACTAAAGAACCGCCGTATACGGAACCGTACGTACGGTGGTGTGAGAGGTCGGCTATTCAATTATTTGATAGCCTCCTACTCGATTTTTTATAATATTTGATATGTTAATTTCATTGTGTTAATGCACCCAAATAGATTTTTTAGCATTGAATTATTTTATTCTTAAAGCATTAAAAGTTGACATTAAATTTAGTATCCCGTATCCCCATTGAGTGTTAGGATAATCCAAGATACCACGCCTTATAGCTCCTTCTATGATATATGCTTTTGCTCTTGTTGTATTAAATATAGGTTCATAATTTTCTACTATTCCCCATTGTAATAATAATGCACAAGCTCCTGCTACTATTGCTGTACTTATACTTGTACCAGACATTACTATATTTCCATAATATACATTTACTCCTGGTGCAACTATTACTGGTTTTTGAGCATCTACTCTATTTGGTCCTCTTCCTGAACCTACATACAATGTGTCGTTATTACTATTATATGCACCAACAGAAATAAGACCAGTAGCCGATGCAGGCATTGTAAGTGAATAGTCTGCTATTGATTCCAAAAAATAAGTATCTGCACTAATAAAATTACTTATAGGCAACCACATATGAAAGCGACCATCAACTACAACATCTCCATTTACTCTTATAACCCAAAGTCCAGATGTTGGATTTTTTATTCTTAAAAAAATTTGTTCTGTTAAATTTTTTTCACTTTCAAAATTATATCGAACTCCTACAATAGATTTTTCAAAAACAAGTGAAGTTTCAAAAAAATTACCATCACGTGTTGGCAAAGTTCCTATAAATTCTCCTGTAGGGCTTGTAATAGAAATAGATAATCTGTCGGGTTCTGTTGCATATATAAAAACAGAAAATCCTTTTTCATCTTCACCAACTCTTATTTCTACATCTTTATAATCTCCTGTTCTAAGTAGAGTATGTTTTGTATGTCGTCTAATTCTTCCTTCATTCCCCATTGCACATGATATTATAATACCATTTTTTCTACATACTTCATTTAAATATGTTTCAAAAATGCCCAGCCCGTCATGCGAACCTTCATTTGTCCCAAGTCCTATACATACCGAAATCGGTTTTCTTAATTTTAACGAAATATTTCTTACATATTCCACAGCCTGCATAAGATCGCTGGATGTGTAAACATTTTGTATACTTTCATGTATAGCTGTTCTATCTTTTGTAATTTTATTTGCTTCTTTTAACTTTACAATAATTAATTCTGCATCTGGAGCAGCACCTATATTATCTGTACCTGACTCTTCACGCCCACAGCTAACAGCTGCTAAAAATGTTCCATGACCTACTTCATCTCTATGGTTTACAATATCAATCGGATTATCAGATGTTAATGCCCTATTTATATCTTCTTTTGTATATTCTGTTCCGTATAAAAAGCCCTCTGGAGGGATTCCATTAATAGATTGGTCCCATATAGCTACTATTTTTGTTGTATTATCTTCATATACAAATGCTGGTTTTGTATAATCTATACCTGTATCAATTATAGCAACTAACGTTCCACGTCCTCGCAAATTTAAATAAGGTTGGTTCTGTACATTTAAAATATCCGTTGCCTCTAAACTTTCACGACCCATTAAACCCATACATTTTGTATATTCCTGTATTACTGCTAAATTTTTATTATCTTCAAATGATGATAGTTCACTTTCTGGCATTGTTATAATCGCATATCTGTCCAATAGCAATTTTACATAAATATTTTTTCTATTCTCTATATATTTTTTTAATTCATTATTCATAATAGCTACTACATCTATTTTATCCTCAAAGTTGCTTATGTAATTTTCATTTGTAAAAATATTGTTTCCATTTGTATCAAATTCTAGATTAAAGTTATTATTTTCAATATTTTCATTGTTTGCTTCTTGTATAGATATTTTATTCGTATTATTTTTAGTTTCTATGTTTTGCATATTAAAACTTGCAAGAGGAGCTTTTGTAAGTGTTGTTTGATTATTTCTGTTCATTTGATTTAAATAATTTAAAGTTTGGCTAAGACATAAACTACCATATCCCCATTGAGTGTTTGGATATGCTATATCGTCTATATGTTTTGCTCCCAATCGTAAATATGCTTTTATTTTTTGTCCGTATAAAAATTGGTCGTTGTTATCTACTATTCCCCATTGTAATAATAATGCAGCAGCACCAACAACATGGGGTACTGCAAAACTAGTACCAGTTTGCGGACTATATCCTCCACCCGGTAATGCTGAATCAATAGAAACAGCAGGTGCTACTAAATCTGGCTTGTTAAAACCAGATATGCGAAGATTTCCACGACCAGAAAAACTAGCAGATGTATTAAGATACGAATTATACCCGCCAACTGATATTACATGTAAACAAGTAGAAGGAACTGTTAGACTAATATTGTTGTTTGCTTCTAAAAAATATGTTTTTCCTGAAATTTCAGAAATAGGCAACCAAGCATTAAAGGTACCATACACAATAGAATCACCAATAATTCTAATACTCCAAATACCTTTATCTATATATGTATTTTTATTTGATTCAAAATAAAAATAAATTTCCTGTGAGCTGTGTAAATAACTTGGTTGACCAAAACTAACGTATAAGGTACAGTTATGAAATATATATCTTCTTATATCATTAGAAAATCTTATAGTCCCGCTACTTGTACCGTCTGGAGCTATAATTTCAAATGTGAAAAAATCTACAAAGTTTTTCCACAAGTTTATACCAATATTAGATAAATCATTCGATATAGAATATTCCATATCTATTGTTTGACCTTGCTCTATTGTAGCTGAATAATGTTTGCCTGTATCACCTTCATTTCCTGTTGCTACTACTACAGATAATTGCCAAGATAAGCTTATATTATCTATAAACCACTCAAAAAGCGAAAAACTATCGTGAGAGCCATCGTTTGTACCATAGCTTATATTTATTGCCATAGGCATATTCAAGTTTCTTGCAATATTTACTGCGTATGATATTCCACGCATAAGTTCTGTTGTTCTTGCAGTAGGACTGTTTATATTTCTACCTATTTTTACTATTACAAGTTCCGATTTTGTTGCAGCACCAGAAATACTACCTGCTGCTATAGAAGTTATACTTGTTCCGTGTCCAAGGTGGTCTACACTTGGTACTACTCTTCGTCTTTCATTTATATTTCCTAAACTTAATGCCTCATTTATATCTTCTTTTGTAAATTCGTAACCTATACTAAATCCTTGTGGAGGGTTACCCGATATTGTTTGGTCCCATAATCTAACTATTCTTGTTGTTCCATCTTCATTTAAAAATTCTGGATGTGCGTAATCTATACCAGAATCTAAAATTGCAATAAGAACACCTCTTCCATCTAAATCTATACTTGGGTCGTTTAGGACACTTGTTATACAAGATGCACGTAAACTATCAGCAGAGTTTATGCTAATTTTTTTTGGTCTTTCGATAAATTCTACTTCGCTATAATCTATTAATTTATTTATATTTTCTTTTGGCAATGTAACAATAGCAAATTGAAAATCTAAAATTTCTACGATTGCATTTAAAGGTTGCTCTACAACTTTTATATTTGAATTATATTTTACAATTACTTCCCAAATATCACTTTCACCATCATAAGGTAAAAAAAATTCTGGCATTTCTACTTTTCCACTATCTGCTATTTCATCATCTAATATCTCATCTTCTTCGTCCATAATTCCTCCTGCATATTTAAAATCCATATTAATTTTGTTTTTGTTAATATTATTAGTATAAGTTTTTTGTATATTATTGTGTATGTACATAAAAAAAGATAAGCACACGTCTTATCTGTTACAATAGTACCATTTGGGTTTTTACCATTTTTACTTACTTTTTCACTGTTACAATATATACATTTTATTTTTATATTTGCCATAATCTAATTTCCTTTTTAGATTATTATACTCTTTTTTTCCCTCACTTAAAGTGATACATGACCTTTATTTTGTACTACATAAATATAAAGCAGCCTTTTGATTTTTTAAAAGGCTGTTTTATTATTAATAAAGGTATTTTACAATTCAGAAAATCTTTGTATTGCAGTTTTAGTAATTTGCCATTGTTTACCTAAATTCATATAATATGAAACATTTGCAATTATACGATTGAAATACTGCATTAGGATTGATAGCATACCGATAGTTGTATTTCCATTTAAAACTGCTAATCCTCCTACAAAAAATACTATACCTTGCATTAAAGCAACAACAGAGCCTTTACTTAACTTTAAGTTATTATCAACTAATAATCTTTTTTTAAAGGCTTCTAAGTATGTGTAAAAAACATTATTAAATTCATCATCATTTAATTCTATTTTAGGATTTATACGATTTGCAAAGGTAGCATAAAAATTGGCTGTAGCTTCTCTTGCTTGCAAGTTTCTATTAAAAATAGATTTTTTGAATAGGTGGTATACAGAAAAATATATCGGCACTATTACAAACATTAACAAAGCTATAATAGTATCCGTTTTAAATACAAAAATAGCAATTGCTATAATTTCTATAACTTTTAAAAAAAATGTTACGTAGTTACTAATAAAAAACATTGTTATTTGTCTAGCATCATCATCGACACGTTTACTTAGATAAGTAACATCTTTATCATTATTTATTAGTTTTTTAATTGCCTTTTGCTTAAATGCAAAAACTATATTTTCTGAAGTAGGGTATAGCATTAAATTAACAATGTAATCAAGTCCTATGCTTATTAAGCTGATTATAAGGAAAATAATTGATATTCTTAATACTTCTGCTGTTACTTGACTCGATATTAGTTCATCTATAAAAAAACCACTATAAAAAACAGAAAAGAGAGAAACACCAGAATATAGAAGGCTTAAAATAGCAAGTACGACAAATGCTTTTCGTTTAGTTTTGAAAATATCAATGTGTTCTCTCATTCTATTCCTCTTTAAACATTGTTTAATGTACTCTCTAATAAAGGTAACCAATTACATGATTTATTTTCTTTAGCTGATAACAATGCAAGTAAAGCTCCAGTTACACCTGTTTGTAAATCAGATGATAATTTATAAAACATTTTACCAGGTATTAATATTTTGTCATCAGTTTCAATAAAATAAATATGAACAAGTTGTATCATATCTTCTATTTTAGTTATTTTACTAAAAGTTGGCAATAAAATGAAACCTAATATACCATCATATAAACTAGCATCGATTGAAATACGTGAATCTTTGACTTTTTCTATTTGCTCAAGCTCTAAACTAAAATCATTATTCATTGTAACCCGTTTATAAACATCAATTGCTATTCCTAAGCCTATACTACCTTGTGAAAGATATGGTAGCATTCTATTATGATTATCTTTGAGTTGTAGAGAGCCATCGGTATAATAGTGTTTATTTTCTAATTCTTTTAACAGTAGACTTTTAGATTTTATTTTGTATTCATCATGTTTTGTTACCCAAAATAATATAGAATAAAAAAGTGAAATACCTGCTAATCCATCCATTAGACCAACATTAACACTATCCCAATCTGTTCCTATTGCTTTATATTCTTCTTCTAAAATATCCCTTATAATATTCGCAATGTCTCTCGCCTTTTTAAGATATTTGTCATTAGATGTATGTGCATATATCATCGTAAATACTAATCCTATGCCTGCAAGACCAGAACGCAATGTAACATTTTTTCTTTCATTAAAAGTTATTTTATCAATTATTTCTAAAGCTTCTTGTTTATAACCTATTTCATACAAAACAGAAGCTATACCAGAAATACCAGTTAAAAAACCTTCATTAAAAGTACTTTGGATAATTTTTTTGATACTGTTTTCAATCCAATGCGATGTATTACTATTAATTTTTCCGACTTTATTAAGTGCAAAAATTGCACCGAAACCCCCATTTTGTATATTATAAATACCACAATCAAGTTCATGTTGTCTAATATCACCACTAATAAGACTAGGGGAATTTACATTAACATCTTGTAATAAGCCGTTAGTAAGTAATAGTATAGTAGTATCTATGTCTTTATTATATATTATTTCATCTAAACTTAATAATGCCTCTTCATAAGTATTATAGAATATTTTTCTAAAAGTTGTTAGATTTTTTTCAATGTCTAATTGAAAGCTTATATAAAAATCAAAGTTATCTTTATTATAGTTTTGATATATCCATTTACAATTTAGAACATTAATAGAATAATTGAAATCATAAATGGAACCCGATGGCATTAATAAATGGTGAAATATTCTGTTTAGTGAATACCAATCACGGTCTTTTGGAAGTTCATTTAATTGATGTGCAAAACCTTTTGTACCAAGTTTAATACTAGATTTTATATCTGGGACTTCTGCAGTTTCAAAGTCTATTATGGTTATTTTTAAATTTTCATCAACAAAAATATTATGTGTCTGTAAGTCGCACATAGCTATACCATTGTTATGCATACACTCTATTGTTTTTTTTATATCATTTATTATTTTTTTTACTTTTTCAAAGTATTCTTCAGTTGATTGAGTTTTAGAAAATGGATAGTTTCTAGAAATCCAGGAATGCAAAGTAATACCTTCAACTTTTTCAAGAACCATGAAAGTATGTTTCCATACTTTGAAATAATCATAGATTTTTACTACACCGTCAACATTTTTTAATTTTTCAAGTGCTTTATATTCGTTATCTAAACGTTCGAGTGATGTTGTGTTAGTGGTATCTAATCCAATTTGTGAGCGTGCTTCTTTAATAACACAAGGGATACTATCGGATTTTCTAATGGCATTGTATATACCACCCGCATTAGAGTATCTTATAGCATTTTCTATTTTGTATTTGCTTAGAGGACTTTGAATTTTAGGAGACATTTCTAGTTCATCGATTTCTAATAATTCTTTCGGCAAAATAATAAAGCTCGGAAGTTTGAATTTACTAGAGCGTTCATCTACTATAAGTTCACCATTTGGGTCAAGTATGCAATATTCACCATTTTTATTTTTTATTTGGTTAAAAGCTCCGTATCTATAATATATATTAGTATCTTTATATTGTTTATCTGTAAATATATACGGACCTTGTTTAAAATGTGATAATTCAGGTTCTAATTTTTTTAAAATATCAACAAACTGCTCTTCCTTTGGATAAGCAGTTATAAATTTTCCAGCTTGTACACGATTACCATGTTTAGCATACATATTAAAAAGATTTTCTTTAGTGCTAACATATTTGAATACTATATTGTTAAAAAATAATATTTTTGAAGCTACTTGAAGAAGCTGCTCTGCCTCATTAAATTCTGTAGATATGTGTATTTTGAAACCTTGATTTGGTATTTTTATATCTTTTCTATAAAGCATTGTCCAGAATTCGTTTGTTTTATCAATATTCCATTTTGAGGGTATATTTTTTATAACAAAAAAATTTGGTTTAGCTTTTTTTACCTTTGAATAATATTTATTATCTACATCGATATATTCAATATATTTTTCTAAATTTTTCATATAGTTACCAATTTATATTTACATTATAGTTTTCTGCATTTGTTAATTCCAAAGTTATACGTAAATCTCCTTCGTTATTCTCGGAAAAATCTAATGTTATATCATAATCTGATAGTAAGAATGATTGTGTTTCGTACTCTGTTTCCAAATGGATAGTAACAGTACCCATTTCTACTTCAGATGTTATGTTTAAAGTTTCTACGGTGTTAAGTCTTATAGTTCGGTAAATAATACCATCTCCGTAATTTGCACTGACGTTCCAACTACTTGCAAGATTTATCTCTCGTAAACTTGTAAAACTTCCCTCTCGACCTGTTCTTATTCCAAGTGTAAAACCATGTATAGCTATATTTGCTGAACCTGAATATATTTGTATTATGATAAACGATATTAGAGTTATCAAGACAATTATCGGAACTACTATAAAAAATTTTTTTTTGCTCATTTTTCCCTCCCAAAGAAAAAAATAATCAAGCCAAAGCCAAAAGACTTTGGCTTGATTTTAAATAGAGTTAGCTAAGCACTATACATCCGGCACTAATAGTTGAGTACCACAAAGCAATACATAGTAAACTCCCCAGGGAAAGCATTGCATCTTGATTGTCATCATCAACTTGTAGCTCTATATCTTGTAATTCAAGAACCTCATACTTCATACTAATACCTATCCTTTCTAAACTACAAACACCACCAACTAAAGCATAACATCAATATTAAAACAATTAATGCTTATGGTGCTAATCATAGCGTCTACTAAATCTGGTTCCAATTCTAACAATTGTAGGTCTAAAACCTCGTTTTTAAAATATACCATTTTGTTTCCTCCTATTTTGAAACTATATTTTTATTTTTTATTTCAAAAACTTGCAAAAACTTTGTAAATATGATACTATGACAAAGTCTTTTTGAAATATCTAAATTTCTATTTTAGCTAAGAGTATTTAGACGTTTCTCAAATTCTACCGTTTTAACTACTAACACCACCAACTAACAGCTGAAACATCAACCACTACACAAAAAACGCTTATGGTGCTACCCATAGTGTCTACTAAATCTGTTTCTAATTCTAACAATTGTAGGTCTAAAACCTCGTTTTTAAAATCTACCATTTTGCTTCCTCCTATTTTGAAACTATATTTTTATTCTTTATTGCAAAAACTTGCAAAAACTTTGTAAATATGATACTATGTACAAAGTCTTTTTGAAATGTCTAAATTTCTATTTTAGCTAAGAGTATTTAGACGTTTCTTAAATTCTACCGTTTTAACTACTAAAACGTCATCGTTTCATAAGTCAACTCCTTTTAAAATTTATTTATAAGAGTACAACACATAGCAATATAGCAATATAGCAATATAGCAATATATCAATCTATGGCATTTATTTGTATACATATCTTGGTATCATTGTCTTGACTGATACTTGACTGATACTTGACTGATACTTGACTGATACTTGACTGATACTTGACTGATACTTGACTGATACTTGACTGATACTTGACTGATACTTGACTGATACTTGACTGATACTTGACTGATACTACTTCTTATATAGAACCATTATAAACCATAAAAAATTATTTGTCAATACTTTTTTAACATTATTTGAATAAATTTTATCATATTTGTAAATAATACTATTTTACATATTTAAATAAAAATGACCGATTTTTTAAATCGGTCATTTTTATTTAAATTAGTTCGATAGTATTCGCAAATGAATATAACGAAGATTTGTACAATTACAATATTTATAATATCCAAATTGAGTATGAATATCAAGAGGGATGATTAAGGAATTTATGTGAAAATAAAATTATATAAGAAGCTGTCTAATGTCTAGTTAAAAGTATAACCTTTTCTCATATTTTTTCCTTTTTATATTAGTATACTGCTTTTTAGTTTAGTTATTGCTCCATTCATAAATACGCCAAAACCAATTGCTTAAATACGAATGAATACTCCACAAACCATTCCTTCTGTTCCATCCTTCTTCGTCCCATACTGTATTCATAATTTCATTATGGATTTCGTCTAGAACAAAGCCATCTGCTAATTCTGTAGTTAAAATAGATAAGAGGTCTCTCATTTCTAAAGATAATGCATGTCTTTGTGGTACATATAAAGACCCACTAGAATTAACTGGGAATAAGTTTAAAATTTCATCTCTAGTATTTCTTATTCTATCTTTTTGAGTCATAAAAAGTTCATCTATTCCATTTTCTAAGTCTACTATTAACTGTTCTAAAACATTTTCTAAAAGAGGAATAACAAAAGCAGGCATGAATTGCATTACATTTAAAAGTGGAGGTATTGTTTCTAACAACGCATTGCTACTATCTGGCAACATACTGCTATCTACAGAATTAAGTAAATTATTTACTGAATTAATAGTTAAAGGTCTAGAGAGCGTTGCATTTATTTCGTCTATAGCATTCTTCCATGCGTATTGTAATTCTTCTGCTTGTTCTGGAGAAATATCAGTATTACTGTGGATAGTATTTATAAGTTCTTCAGTTAATATGTGAATTATTTCTAAATCTATATCTTCTATATAGCCTTCTATAAATAAGAAGTAGTGAAGAAACGAAATTCCCAGTTCATACATATATAGCCAACTACTGTGGGATGTTATCAATCCTTGCAATTGGTATTGTATACCCATGTCAACATACCAAAGAACTGAAGATAAAAAAGTGTGTAAAGACTCTTCTATTATTCTAATGTTTGGAGAAATCTCATACCAATATGAAACGTGTAAATTTCCTTGCCAATCTGTCCAATTAGAATAGTGCCTTTCTACATATTGAGAAATAATATCTCTAAAAAAACTTGTAGTTTCTGAGTAAAGATTATTTATGTGTAAAAAAGTATTAAAGGCAAATCCATTTCTGTACTCTCCAACTACATTTATAAAGTTATTAAGAGCTAAATATAAATTATTAGGAGTTAAATTATTTTGAACCCATTGACCATTCTCATCCCAATACCCTTGGGAATTTACTTCTCTGAAAAAATCCCAAAGAGAAAGACCAGTACCAGAAGGATGAGAGCTTAAAAGAGTCTGAATTCTTACTTTAACAGGGTCTCCCATACCTTCCAAATGCCAAACTTCAAATATAGAGCGTGGGAAAAAACTTAAATGAAAGGAACTAAACATAAAAGAAGGAGCTGCAAATCTAGCTTCAGAAATATTGTTTTGTATTTCTTCCCACAAACTATTAGACATATCTCCTTCGCCATGAAATTGTACAAATTGATTATAAAGCTCTAAAATAGTTAAAATTTGTCTTATTTCTCTACTTCCTCTATTTAGAATATATTCAGAAAATAAAAGTCTTAATTCTTCAGCTTCATAAACAATTAAATTTTCTAATGCTCTATACATTTCATAAATTTCCGATATAGAAATGTCTGAACGTGTGTATGTTCTTATCGTTTCTCCATAAGGAAGCGGTAAAGGAAATATAAGATTCCACCGATATTCATCCCTTGGAAATTCCCAAGGAGAAAATCTTTGATTAAAATTTCTAACTAAGGAACTATTATTTTCATTTTGAAAAGTTCTTTCAGTCATTTCAAAAGGTGTAGTTCTCGCAAATGGCGGAGTAGTATCTATTTCAAAAGGTGTAGTTCTCGCAAATGGCGGAGTAGTATCTATTTCAAAAGGTGTAGTTCTCGCAAATGGTAGAGTATCATCTCTTTCTAAAGGTGTAAAAACTTCTGTTCTAGGCTCATACAACAAACTATCCATAAAAGCCAAGAAACCTTCGTATGTAAGAATATCTGGGATTTCTTCTAACAGTGTTGTTAGGTTCGTTTCTGAATTTACCACAGGTAATACTTGTTCTGGGTATTCTTTTTTATCAGTTTCATGCTCTTCTTCTAGGTATTCTTGCTCACCAATTTCATATTCTTCACTAATCTCTAAAGGATTTTCTTGTGTGTACTCTCTTTCATAAACAGCAGCTAAAGCATTAATAGGAACAGAAGAAAATGCTATTAAAAATGCTAGGGATACGGATAATAATTTCTTTTGGTAAGTCTTTTTCATATGGAATTTCCCCCTTCTTGTATAAAATATGTTTTATTTATTAGTTAAAGTATAACATATCTATAAAAAATATAATGGTGAAAAATAATATTTTTTCAAAAAAATATTTGACATAACTATATATAATACGATATAATATGCATTACAATTATACAACATATTTGTATCACCTTGGACTAATTTTGAAATACATAAATATGCTGTGTATAAATGTAAACAACACATAAATACTTTCGAGGAGGATTTTAAATAATGACACTAATAACTTTGATGGCAATGATTAGGTTTGGTACTGGAGGTTCACCAGAACCTACAAAGCCAATCCTACCTGCGTGATAGCCTATGAAAAAATTAAAAACAAGAGAGGAAATGGACGCAAATTACCAATGGGATTTATCTGATATTTGTTTGTCGGATAAAGATTGGGGAACCTCTTGCAATGAAATTTTAATTAAATTAGATGATTTTTCTAGGCATAAAGGTAAACTTTCCACAAGTGGAGAATATTTTTTAGAAGTTACAAAAGAAGCATATGATTTAAGAGAAAAAGTATATCATCTTTACGTATATGCAAGAATGAAACACCATCAAGACACGAAAAATCCTTTTTATCAAGGATTTCAAAATAAATCAATAGAATTACTTACAAAAGCTAATATTGGTATAAGTTTTCTTGAACCTGAAGTTTTAGAAATAGGAAAAGAAACAATAGATAGCTTTTTAGAAAGTACACCAGAGTTACAAATTTATAAACATGATTTATATGATGTTTTTAAAAAAGCTAAACATACTTTACCAAAAGAACAAGAAGAATTACTCGCTATGTCTTTTTCTTTTGCGAATACTTCAAATGAAATTTTTAATATTATAAATAATAACGAAAATTTATTTGAACCTGTTTTAGATAAAAACGGTAATGAAATAGAAGTTACTCACGGTTCTTACTTTAAATATATTTACTCTAATGATAGAGTATTGCGTGAAAATATTTATAATTCGTACTATAATTATTTTATTTCACGAAAAGAAACATTAGCTGGTTTATATAAATATTATATACGAAAAGAAGCTTTTTATTCTAAAGCTAGGAAATACAATTCTTCGCTTGAAGCTTCACTTGTACAAAATGATATACCAGTAGAAGTTTATTCAAACCTTATAAAATCTACAAGTAATAAATTGAGTTTATTTCATAGATATATAGGTATTCGTAAAAAGATACTGGGATTAGAAAAACTAAAGCCTTACGATTTGTCTGTTTCTTTAGTAGAAAACATAGATTATTATGAAAACAAAAACAAATATCCGGGTGCTTATAGTGGAGGTACTTATGGAACTCCTCCATATATACTAATGAGCTATGTGGATGATATACATTCATTATTTACTTTAACACATGAGCTTGGTCATTCGGTGCATAGCTATTATTCTAGGAATAATCAGCCTTTTGTATATGGGCATTATACTATTTTTTAGCTGAGGTAGCTTCAACGTTACACGAAAACCTGCTTATAGATTATCTTCTCAAAACTACAGAAGATAGTAAATTCAAAAAATATGTAATAAATTATTATATAACTAATTTCTACATTACATTTTTTAGACAAACAATGTTTGCTGAATTTGAAAGAGATGTACATGAATTAGTAGAGAATACAGTAATAATTAATAGTAGTGAAGAGTTTAGTTCAATCTACAAAGGATTATTAGAAAAATATTTTGGTCCAGATTTTGAATTAGATGATAAAGTAATTTATGAGTGGAATAGGGTTCCACATTTTTATACTAGTTTTTATGTATACCAATATGCAACTGGTTTTGCTTCTTCTGTAGCTATAGGAAAAGCTATTTTGGAAAACAAGCCAAATGCATTGAATGGATATATAGAAATGCTAAAAAGTGGTTCTAGCGACTATTCCATACCGCTTTTAAAGAAAGCTGGTGTAGATATGACCACAAGTAAATCTATCGAAGACGCTTTAGATGTTTTTGAAGAGCTTTTAAATAAATTTGAAAGCGATTAGGAAAGTTAATTATTATGGAAAAAACCACCTATTGTAATAGGTGGTTTTTTCATTTAAAAAGGAAAAACATCATATGATAAAATTATCGAAATACCTATACTCATTTAGAATATATCGGAAATTATTGTATCAGATTTTGTTTATTGTGTCAAGCTCAATTATGCTATCTTTCTTTGCTTACTACCCACTATGAGTTCATCGTATATTTCATTTATCTCAATCGTATTTAAAGAGTATTTTTCCAACATCTCCTTTATAATTTATAATAGAAATTATTTTTATTACTCACTATTTTTACTATACGAGAAAAAACAATAAATTTTGTTAATTAGTATAACTACAAAATATCCAGTCAATAATCTTTATAGTCAATAATCTTTACGGAGGATTTAATATGAAAAATAGATTTAAACAAAAGGGATTTCATTATTCCTTATATGCTTGTCTTTGCATAGTTTTAGCAGGTGCAATAATGGTTGCAATATACGTGGGTAGAACCCCAGAAGTAGTAACAGTAGACACTTTAAGCACAAATATTTTACCACAACAACCCCCACGTGCACAGATGCCTGTTACAAATGTTCCTACTTGGGATACACCAGTACCTATGGAAGAGGCAGATATAAGAGAATTTTTTAATTTGGATACGGAAGGTACTGTGGCATCAGAACAATTAGAGCCTGTGTCTGAACCAACACCCGTACCAGTAGAACAACCAAGCCCACAAGCGATGGATGTAATAGATGTAGATGTTATACCTGTATTTAATTCTTTCAGTGAAGGTAGTGTAATGCTATGGCCTGTTATGGGTGAAGTTTTGATGGAATATAGTAGTGACCAATTTGTTTTTGATACAACTCTAAATTTATATAGAACACATGATTCTATTAACATATCTGCCGAGGTAGGAGACAATGTTCGTGCAGCAGCAGAAGGAAGAGTTGTAAATGTATTTCATGAAAGAAGATACGGAAATTCTGTAACAATAGACCATGGTAATGGATGGGCTACTACGTATAATCAGCTAGAAAATATCGAAGTTTCACCTGGTGATATAGTTTCTACGGGGCAGATAATAGGTCAAGTTTCCGAACCAACTATTTTTACAAGTGGCCTTGGAGAAAATATTGGTTTTAGAGTAACTTATCATAATGATACTATTAATCCTCTAACAGTATTACAAAATTAATTAATAAAAACAGCTTAGAATTTTCTAAATTCTAAGCTGTTTTTAATGTGTTAACAATTAATTATTATCTCCCTATTTGATTATTCATTATATGGTTTCATAGTAGGAAATAGCAGAACATCTCTTATAGATGGTTGGTTTGTTACAAGCATAATTAATCTGTCTATACCTACACCAAGTCCTCCCGTTGGTGGCATCCCATAAGATAATGCTTCTATAAAATCTTCATCAAGAGGCATTGCTTCTTTATCACCTTTTTCTTTAAGTACCTCTTGAGATATAAATCGTTCCTTTTGGTCTATTGGGTCATTTAGTTCTGAAAAAGCATTTGCATATTCTCTGCCGACAATAAAAAGTTCAAAACGCTCTGTAAGATTTTCATTGCCATCTTTTCTTTTTGCAAGTGGAGATATCTCTATTGGGTGGTCTATTACAAATGTAGGCTGTATTAAATTCTTCTCTACTTTTTCTTCAAAAAATTTATTTAATATATCGCCGATTTTATAGTGATTCTCAAAATGGATACCATGATTTTTAGATATATTTCTGGCTTCTTCCAAATCTTTAATATTTTCAAAATCTATATTTGTATATTCTTTTACAAGGTCTATCATACTAGCACGTAAGAAAGGTTTTTCAAAATCTAACAAATGTCCATCGTATTCTAATTGTAATTTTCCTGTTATATTTATAAGGACATCTCTAATAAGTTCTTCTGTAAGAATCATAATAGACTTATAGTCTACATAAGCCCAGTAGAGTTCTAGCATTGTAAATTCTGGATTATGTCTTGTACTAATACCTTCATTTCTAAAAACACGCCCTATTTCATATATTTTTTCAAAGCCACCAACTACAAGTCTTTTTAAATACGTTTCGAGAGATATTCTAAGGTACATACCCATATCTAGAGAATTATGATATGTTGTAAAAGGTTCTGCGTTTGCACCACCATATACGGTTTGTAGAACGGGAGTTTCTACTTCCATAAAACCTTTTGTATCTAAGAAATTTCGTATATTTTTTATTATCTTACTTCTATCTACAAATGTTTTTCTTACATCAGTATTAACTATAAGGTCTACATATCTTTTACGATATCTTAAATCTATATCTTTTAAACCATGGAATTTTTCAGGTAGAGGATTTAAACTTTTTGTAAGAAGTTTTATTTCTGTAACTTTTATAGATATTTCCTCTTTTTTTGTTTTAAAAACCGTACCTATAATACCTACAATATCTCCAATATCCATTTTTTTAAATTCATCGTACTGTTCCAAAATATCATTTTGTTTTAAATATATCTGTATAGTTCCCGTTTCATCTAAAATATCCGAAAATGAGGCTTTACCCATATGTCTTCTGGACATTAACCTACCTGCTATTTTTACTTCTTTATTTTCAAAATTTTCAAAATTGTCTGTTATTTCTTTTGCTTTTGTATCTATATCGTATTTTACTATTTTATATGGGTCTTTATTTTTTTCTTGTAATTCTTTTAACTTATTTAATCGTATTTGTTTTAACTGATTTATATCATTTTCTTCATTTATATTTTCATTTTCTATATCATTCATTTAATTTTATTTCCTTGTTATTTTGACGCTATTTCCAAAATTTTATATTGTATATTTCCATCTGGTGCAGATATTTCTACAGTTTCATCCACAATACGATTTATTAATGCTTTACCAAGAGGAGACTCATTGGATATAAAGCCACGACTAGGGTCTGCCTCGGCAGGACCTACTATTTTGTATTCTAATTCTTCATTAAACTCTACATCTAAAATTTTTACCATAGAACCGAGATTTATAGAATCAGAAGAAATTTCTTCTTCATTTATAATTTCAGCATTTCTTAGCATTTTTTCTATAGATACTATTCTAGCCTCTATTTCTGCTTGCTCTTCTTTTGCTGAATCATATTCTGCATTTTCCGACAAATCTCCCTGTCCACGAGCTTCTTTTATTTTTTCTGCAACTTCTTTTCTTCTTACTACTTTTAAATTTTGAAGTTCGCTTTCTAAATTTTTAACACCTTCATATGTTAATAATGTTTTTTTTTCTGACATTTTTCCTCCAATTTTTTAAATATCTAATTTTAGTTTCATATAAAATTTATATTTGAAATACTTTTTTTCAAAAAAACTAGCTTTTAACTTATCAAATTTTAAAAATCCTAATTTTTTGTACATTTCAAGTGCAGCTTTATTATTATCTTTTACTGTTAGTCTAAATTCTGTATATGGTAGTTTTTTTGTAATATATTCTAAAAGCCTTGTTGCTACACCTTTTTCACGTGCAGAAAGGTGTGTTGCAACTGCTTCTATATAAGCCGTTTCATCGTTATAACTAAGTGGTATATGAAATTCTTTTTCTAAAAATGGGTATACAATATTTCCTTTTATAATACCTAAATTTTGTATAACATCTTCTTTGCGTATTATAAATGCACGACCACCATTATCAGAACAAGCCAAAATGCCTGCTACATTGCCATCCATCAATGCAATATAGAACTTTTCTTTTACAAAAGAATTTTTAAAAATCCGAATAAGTTTTTCTTTACTATGCGTTAGAGCTTTTAAATCGTCATAAAAAGAATCTACAAAAACCATAGAAACATTTGTTGTAATGTCTTCTTTTATTTCATCCATTCTTTTTACTTCTAACATTCCATCCAAAAAAAACACCTCCATCTCTATTTTATCTTTTGTTAAAAAAACTATCTAAAAAATAAATTTGTAAGTAAAACTATAATAGGTAAGCCTATAATCGTTCTAAGTAGAAAAACAATAAATAATTGTATAATATTTAATGGAATTTTTGATTTTAAAATTAATGCTCCTGTCTCTGCAAGATAAATAATTTGTACAATAGAAAGTATACCTATTATAAATTGTGTCCTGATAGGTGCAGATGAAAGAAGTACAGCTGGAATATACATATCTATAAAACCAACAATAGTTGATGGTGCAAATTCAAAAGCACCTTCTACTCCTAAAATATTCAAAAACCATCCCATAGGAAATGATATTATATCAAAAACAGGTGTAAATTCTACGAGAATAATAGCAAGTGTTCCCCATGCTAAGATTATAGGTATTAAATCCATAAAAATATTTACATAATTTTTAAGTCCTTGCTCTATAACATAGCTAAAACTTGTTTTACTAGCTCTATTACTTGCCAAAACTAGTGCATGGCTAAATGGAGATGTATTTTTTGGGACATCTTCATCTATTTGTTTTCCTACATTTTCTAAATAATCATCTTTTAATTTAGAAAGTGGCCAAATTCGGGGCATTATAAATGCTAATATTATACAAGTTATACACATTATTAAATAAAAAAGTCCAAAATGAGCAGATAGACCAAGTGTATTTGCTATTACAAAAGTAAAAGGCAAAGAAACAAAAGAGAAATTAACAGCTATAACAGCAGCTTCACGACCAGTATAAAAGCCTTTTTCATGTTGAAGTTTTGTAATTATAATGGACACTGCAGAAGAGCCGAACCAAGCTGCCATAAGATCTATAGAGGAACGCCCAGGTAATGTAAAAAGTTTTCTTACTACTTTTTTTATCAAAACTCCTGTAAATTCCATAAGTCCAAAATCTGTAATAATAGGCATAGCTGGTCCAAGTATTAAAAAGACAGTCATTAGACCTGCTGTAAGCCCTATCATAACATCTCCTGTAAAAGCATTTATTATGAAATCAGGTCCTCTACCGGTAAAAATCATTATTACTATTACAAAAGCTATAAAACGACTTATTATATAAACTGGACTTGTTAAAAATATTTCTTTTAAAAAATCATTTTCTAAAATAAATTTAGGTTTTAATGTATATGCCAAAATGGTAAAAATAAAAGAAATAAAAATAGCCAAGAATGCTAATAAGTAATGAAAAGATAAGTTGCCAAGTGCATATTCCCCAAAAGATATGCGAGCAAAAATACTGTTTAACCAAGTAATAACATGACCTAGAGGAATATTATAAGTACCCTCAGCATTTCTTATTGGTATCATAAATAAGAATATACCGACTAGAGATACAATAACAAATTTTAAAATATCTTGTTGTTTTAAATTTTTTTCAGACATCAAAACTTTCCACCTTTATAAAAATTCTTAGTTTAATTTATTTCATTATCAAAATAAATTAACACATTAAGTTTATTGAATGTGTGTTCTTGCCCTGTTAAACTCAGATGCATTGATATTTTAGCATAAAAAATTTTTAATTACAATAAAATTACAAAAACAAAAAAATCACTTGAAATTTTTATGCCAAAATATTTCAAGTGAATAAAATTTATTCTGCTTCCTTATCTTCAAGTATTCGTATATCTTCTTTTCTTTTATTAATTTTTGTGGATTGAATTTTTGTTGTAATATCTGATGTTTGATTTTCAAAAAAAGAAACCAAATAATTCTCAAAATCAGAAATACTCGAAAATATTTCTAAAAAATCTGTAGTTTGTACATTTTTTAAATATCTATTTACCAAGTCTATATATTCTTGCTGCAATCTTTTTACTACATCCTTTTGTTTTTTTACAGAATTATGTATATATTCAAGGTGAGTAAGAGCATCTGTCAAAATATCGTCCGCTTGAGCATTTGCATTTCTAATTATATTATCTGCTGCTACTTGTGCATTTAAAATAGCTTTAGAGATTGCAGAATCTTTGTCTTTGTATTCTTGTATTGTTCTTTCCAATTCAGATATATATTTTTCTACTTGTTCTGGTCTATAGCCTCGCTTAACCATTTCAAATTCTTGCATAATACCCTCCATAATCTAAATATTATAATAATATTAACATATAGTCCTATAATATTCAATGTTTATGTGCGAGAAGCCCGGTACATAGGAGTTTTTAATTTTTTAATTTTTTAATTTTTTAATTTCATTCAAGGTAATTCTTGATATATCTTTGTGAATAACTTGCTTTTTGTTTTTCGCATTTATTTTGTAAATTTTATATACTTTGTTACCTTTCTCAAAGCATTTATTATATCCATTGTAAAATATACGCAATCCCTCTGTTGTTTCGTATTTCTCTTTTCTTTTACCCCTTTTTTCTATTCTTTTCTTTGCTTCTTTTATATCTATATCTAGGTGAAAAACAATTTTGGGCTTTTCAAACATATTTAAAATTTTCTTTACTAGTTTATTTTTTACTCCTTTATGATTTAGATAAATATGTAATGTATGTATATACCTATCTGATATTATTACATCTGTACTAAAAAATAAAGAAATTAATGTAGAAAATATAAATCGTCTTCCTATTATTCTTACTTTTATATTGTTCTTTTTTAGAAAATCCAATAAAAGTTTGCATTGTGTTGTTTTTCCAGAACCATCTATTCCTTCTAATGATATAATATAATTATTTTTAAAAAATTTCATAATTTTACGTATCTAAAACCTCTCTAGGTCATTTTACTAAGTATACTATACTATTTTTCCAAAAACAACAAAAATATGTTGGTTATGTATCAAAACAGCATAAAACCAAATTCGAGGTGATTTATATCTTATCATACTTTATGCTTTTATTCTATTTTGATACTAGTGTTTAAAATTTTTTTACTGATTTTAATCATAGTTATGTAAAATAGAACGCTCTCTATCTGATAGTCTACTTACAAGTTGTCTAATATTATTAGTTCCATTATCGTGAGGGAGAGATAGTAATATTTTGTTGTTTTCTAAAATCCAAGTTGCACCTTCTGTTTGTAAATCTCTATCAGAAATTTCATTCGAAAAATATCCATAATAGTTTAAAATATTTAAAACATCGGCGATATTTGTATATTCTCTTCTTTGATTTCGTGTATTTTTTTCTATTTTATAAAGTTCGAAAGTATTACTAATTAGTATTGTAGATTGAACATCAGCCCTAAGTTTTGCTCTGTCAGTAGAATTAAAAAAATTTGGTACAACAATTGCACCGATTATTGCCATAATGGCAAGCACTATTGTAAGTTCTATAAGAGTAAGTCCATTTGTTTTTTGTAATTTTTTCATTTAGATTGTCCTTTCTAAAATAAATTATTAATATTGCACAACATTATATAATAAAATTAGCTATAAATAAATATGTTTTGCTATAAACATTATTAGATAGGTTAATCTATATAAAAATCACCAAATTTTTTTATATAAATTTGGTGATTTCTAATTACTATAATACACAAAAAATATTACTAACCCTTTCTAAATTTCAACAAATTCCTCATTGAATCTAATGTGAAATTTAACTCCAAAGGATTCATCTTCATCAACATACTAGTAGCTTCATCTAATTTTAATGAATTTTCGGCTACAAATGGTATTTTTTCTTTATCATTTACAAGAAGCTCCAGAGAAACATTCAAGGCTTCTGCTATTTTAACTAAACTATGAATACTAGGCACTTTATTATTATTTTCTACTGATGATAAATAACCAGCAGAGATATTTGTTAGCTCTGATACCTCTTTTAATGACATATTGCGAAAATTACGATATTTTTTAAAGTTTTCAGCAATTGTAGATTTTAAATGATCTCCTGTTGTATAAAATTTAATATACTTTTCGTATTCATTTATATCATTCATTGCCATATCATATATAGCAGAATTTCCAGTTTTTTTAATAAGATTTAAACCTTTATCTATTAAATCAAATTCTAATAAGAAAAGACCTTTTCTAATATAGTTTATGCCAATCATATCATTAAATTTATTTTTTTTACATAGTTCAATTGCAGCATCTATGTGTATTAAAAATTCTTTTTTTAAATATTCATAGGAATTTTCTAAATCTTCAAAATATTTAGCACGTAATGATTTATATGAAACATTTGAATGTATGGACATTTTTATTCGAGGGCATCTAGGATGGTCTTTATATTTCTTTAAATTTTTTAATAATTTACTAGCAATATAACAAGATTGCCTAAAATCTTTTGTATGACCAACAGCAACTGTCATAATTCTAATATCTATTAAATCTAAATCATCTTGGTCGTTAGCTCTTGCAATTATAGGTTTTAAAAGTTCAGTAGCTTTTTCGAAATTGTCAAATTTTGATTCAAGTTGGGACATTTTAGACAAAAGCAAAGTATCTTCTATTTGTATATCATAGCCGTTGTGTTGTTTATATTCTTCTAATTTTTTTCGAATATCTATATCATCTTCTATTTCAGCATTACTATTTACACCAAAAAATATATCGAGTAATTCCTCTTTTGTATGTTTATATTCCATTGTTACCTCCTAACAATTTATATTTTTAAAATTCATTTAACCTCTGGATACTTGACCAAGAGGTTTAAATACCGTACCTATGAAGTACAAAAATATCAACATTTTAATTTTCTCCTAATTCATATTTTTCCAAATTTATTTAACCTCTAGCTACGTCGGCAAGAGGTTTAAATACTGCACCTATGTAATACAAAAATACTACCATTGCTAACACCCCCTTTTAGCATTAATTTTTTTCACTTATATTTACTAAACATAAATTTATGTAATAAAATGTACCATTAAAACAAGCAAAACCTTGTACCTGTACTTTGTTACAACCATCTATAGAAATATATTACTATTTATTTTTTGTCGAATCAAATGTAAATTATGGTATTAGTAATGTGTTGGATTTTTATTTGGTGATTGTTAGCAATCGAAACTCAATGTAAACTTGAAACTATTGTAAAATCCAATAGGATAATAGTATAATGTATATATTAATTAAAAAAAGAGGTGTACAAATTGTCAGAATATAAATCATTATTAAAACTAACAAATGATGCTGTATTCAAAGCATACTTCAGCAACAAGAAAAACCGTAAAAATTTAATCTTCTTCTTGAAATCTATATTAAATATTTCAGATGATGAATTTGTAGACCTTGAACTATTAGACACTAATTCACTTATAGAACAAGAAGATGATAAAAGAACTATATTAGATTTAAAAATAAAGTTAACGAACCAAACAATTATAGTAGAACTGCAAATTGATAATTAGAGTTAAAGAAATTACCTAAAACAGAAGATGGAACGCATTTATATAACTGGTTAAAGATAATAAAAAGTGATAGCTTGGAGGAATTAAACATGATAGCAAAAAAACATGATGAGTTCAAAGAAACAGCAGAGTACTTAAAAGAAATAAGCCAAGATGAAGCTATGAGAGAAATTGCTTTTAAAAGAGAAACTTTTTTAAGGGATTGGGCTGCTAGAAATAAGCAGTCTTTTAATAAAGGCCTGGAACAAGGCATTGAACAAGGACTAATACTAACTGCTAAAAATATGCTAAGACGAGGAACACCTATAAAATATATTTCAGAAGATACAGGACTAGATATAAGCATAATAAAAGCATTACAAAACAAAATATAGATATAATAGTAAAATTTGATAATTTTATGCTATATGACTAAATTTTAATTGTTGGTTTAGAAATCAGAATAAATTTTTTATATTATGTAAAAAAACAGAAGTATTTTAGGAATAATTAGTAAATTTTGACTTTTGAAAATTTTGATGTATAATTAAATTTAAAAATTTAATTATACATCAAACAAACTAAAGGGATAAATCGTGTTAAAATACATTATAAAACGAGATGGTTTAAAAAAAGATTACAACATTTTTAATATAGAAAACGCAATTTTTAAAGCAATGTCTGCAGTAGGAAGCAATGATAGAGCAGGTGCTATAAAACTTTCCAAATCAGTTGAAAACGAACTATTAAAAAGTTTTACAAATGAAAATCCACCTACAGTAGAAGATATACAAGATGAAGTAGAGGCTCAGATAATGAAAGCAGGATATACGCAACTTGCAAAGGCGTATATTTTATATAGGGCAATGAGGTCTAAAGAAAGAAGACCAGAAAACAACTACTTAGAGTTAAATTCTGAGGTTGGTATAAAAAAAGATGGTTTTTTTCAAATAGAAAAAGATTCTCTTGCACTCGAGGCTTATTTAAAAGAAATAGACAACAAAAAATTAAAATTTGAAAATATACACAATCATTTGTCGTATCTTATAGACAATGAATTTTATGAAGATTTTTATGAAAAATATAGTCGAAAAGCAATAGAAAAGGCTTATAATATACTTAAAGATGCCAATTTTCGTTTTTCTTCTTTTATAAGTGCATCTAAGTTTTTTCAGTCATATGCAATGAAAACAAAGGATAAGGCTATGTATTTGGAGGGCTATGAGGAACGCATTTTAGCAACAGCACTTCATGTAAGTTGTGGAGATGAAAATTTACTATATGACCTTTGTAATATGATGATAAAACAACATTATCAACCAGCAACTCCTACTTTTTTAAATTCAGGAAAAGTAAAAAGAGGTGAGTTAGTTTCTTGTTTTTTACTCGAAATTGATGATAGTTTAAATAGTATTAGTTTTGGTCTATCTACTAGTATGTATTTGTCTAAAATTGGAGGAGGAGTTGCTCTTAATTTATCTAAATTACGTTCTAGAGGAGAGCCTATAAAAGAAATAGAAAATGTTGCAAAAGGTGTTGTACCAGTATTAAAACTTTTAGAAGATGCTTTTAATTATGCTGACCAAATGGGGCAACGCAAGGGGGCAGGTTCTGCATATTTAAATATTTTTCATAGTGATATAGAAGAATTTTTGGATACTAAGAAAATAAATGCTGATGAAAAAAGTCGTATACAGAGCTTATCGCTCGGGATAACTGTACCATCTAAGTTTTTTGATTTGGCTCGGGATAATGAGCCATACTATGTATTTTATCCTTATACAGTTTATAAAACTTTTGGTAAGCACTTGGATGAAATGGATATGTCCGAAATGTATGATGTACTTGTAGCAAATTCAGATGTACGAAAAAGGAAGTTAGACGCAAGGGAAATGCTTAATACAATTGCAAAAACGCAGTTTGAATCTGGTTATCCATATATAATATATATAGATAATGCAAATAAAGCACATCCATTGAAAGATATTGGAAAAATAAAAATGTCTAATCTTTGTACAGAAATTTTTCAATTACAATCAAGCACAAAAATAAACAATTATAATGAAGAAGATGATTTAGGAAATGATATATCTTGTGTTTTAGGTTCTATAAATATTGTAAATGTAATAGAAGATAAAGATATAAAAACAGCTGTTAAAACAGGGACTAGGGCTTTAACAAATGTTAGTGATTTAATGAAACTTGAAAATGCACCATCTATACAAAGTGCTACAGAAAGTTACCATGCTATAGGGCTTGGTGCTATGAATCTTCATGGGTTTTTAACAAAAAATATGATTTCTTATGAATCTGAAGAAGCAAAAGATTTTGCAAATATATTTTTTATGGCTGTAAATTTTTATAGCATACAGGCTAGTATGGAAATATCAAAAGAACGTAAAAAAACTTTTGCGAATTTTGAAAAAAGTGAATATGCCAATGGGAACTATTTTGAGAAATATCTACAAAATGATTTTGTACCAAAAGAAGGTGTTATATCGAAAATTTTTGAGGGAATAGAAATTCCAACAAAAGAAGATTGGAAAATATTAAAAGAAGATGTAGCTAAATATGGTATGTATAATGCCTATAGGTTAGCAATTGCACCAACACAAAGTATTAGTTATATACAAAATAGTACACCGAGTATAATGCCTGTTATAGATCCTATAGAAATAAGAACTTATGCAGATAGCACAACATATTACCCTATGCCATTTTTATCTAAAGAAAATCAACATTTATATACATCGGCGTATTTTATGGACCAGTACAAAATACTAGACCTTGTAGCTACAATACAACAACATATAGACCAAGGTATATCTACTGTTATTTACGCAACAAATATGAACTCTACAAAAGATTTGATGAAACTATATATATATGCACATAAAATAGGTCTTAAAAGCCTTTATTATACAAGAACAAAGAATTTAACAATAGAAGAATGTATTGCTTGTTCAGTTTAAAATTAAAAAAGATATAAATTAAAAAAAGAATGTCTACTATGTAAAATAGGGCATTCTTTTGAATATCTTTACCAAAACAAGATACCACATTTTACAATAAATGTAAATTATCTTTATTGCAAATAAAAAACCACCAAATTTTTATAAAAATTTGGTGGTTTTTCTATGGATTAACCAATTTAATTGTTAAACCACAAATATACAAACATGATTTAATAAAAAAAGAAACTTTTTATTCTAAAGATAGAAAATATAATTCTTCTCTGTATATTCTCTTCCCAAAACAATATACCATAGAGAAGTATATCATGATATTATAGAATTTACAAGTAGTAAAATATGGTATTTTTCAGTGTTTATTTTTTAATATGACTTTCAAAAAAATCTTTTAAAGGTACGTCTAATTCGTTTAAAATTTTTGCTACTAAGCATATGCTTGTTTCACTTTTTCCTTTTTCTATTCTTTCTAATGTTTTTGCGGAACAAATTTGATTGATAGTACCATCTTTAACAAGTTTTTCACGAGAGATACCTTTTTGTTTTCTAAGATTGGTTATTCCTTTTCCAATAATAATTTTCAAGTCGTTTTCATCAAGTTCGTTGATATAAATCACCCCTCTTGGCAATGGCAATGGCAATGGCAATGGCAATGGCAATGGCAATGGCAATGGCAATGGCAATGGCAATGGCAATGGCAATGGCAATGGCAATGGCAATGGCAATGGCA
>Ga0268261_10000416_pt1 | contig 26581 bp, 13 predicted proteins | sample TergutNc150P1_FD_190353 | JGI IMG/M metagenome (GOLD analysis project Ga0268261, IMG submission 190353) | Nasutitermes corniger P1 segment gut microbial community from laboratory colony in Florida, USA - Nc150 P1 (SPAdes) (version 2) | ecosystem: Host-associated > Arthropoda: Insects >... | reverse complement strand
GAGAATCCTCATGACTTAGGTCTCTTCTCCCATATAGGAGAAGGTAAAACGTTTTTGTTCTTTTGGTCAATTTACTGTTTCCACTTTGTACACTTCTTGTATCATCCTTTGGTTTTTTTTTTTTTTGAGTCTAATCCAATTACGGTATTCATTTTCTTCCAAAATGTGCTCTAGTATGAATTTATCCTTTTGCTTTAATTATAGATGAACTTGGTACATAGCCATTCTACAGAATGTCCAGCTAAAGGTCCACTCATATAATAAATATCAACAATCTGCATTACATAACTTACCTCATGTTAGAGCACATGTTGGAAATGACCTTTCACTCTCAAAACATGCTTGATATCTGGTAAATAAGTTATTAAAACTGTTTGAAATATTTCCTTTTAATAAAATGCTGATCCTCCAAGCCAAACAATTTTTTTTAAGTTTGTCCTCTATGTGTGGATTAATTTACATGTGTTGTTTTACACCATTCCTCACAAATCAAGTCATATGGTGTCAGAACAGGTGAATGTGCAGGCCATACACAACAACTATTTTTCCTCAAAAAATGTTACGTAAGACAGTCACTGGATTTATTGGCTATGTTGGCAGCAGCACTGTCTTGATGGAAGATCCCACATTACTTTTCCTCATCACTGACGTTCACCAGAAATGGTGTAAAAATTTGTCCACTGTATGTTTCTGAACTTACAGTGACAGACTGTAAGTCATAAGCTGTCAGGTCTTATGTGAATGCTAGCAAATACAGTCCACACAAACACAAAACGTAAAACCCTGTATGTTCGTCTTTTATTTTCCACTACATGTTTCGGTCATAACATATTGACCATCATCAGGCTGAATACAGGTACAGAAGGAAAAGTGCTACAGAAGAGGCTTCCCCTTTTACAATTGATCTGCAGGAGATGAATTTGGAATTTTAATGTTTGCATACCACATTTTTTAGTAAACACTGTTTGTTAAAATATATATTAGAAATGCATCTTAGCAACTTTTTCTATGTTCTTGAATTTATTGATGAGAAAAGGTTGGTTAGCTGATGCTGCCGAAATTCTTACATGAACAACTAACACACTGATACTACCACTATACACTGGATACTAATGAGATCTTCTCATTTGAAACATACAATACATTTAAGATAAGTAAGTTTTTGGATGTTTTTACATAACTAAAAACATCCAAATGTATTTTATACTACCAACTTTACCGTTCCAGTGTGATATATACATAGTGCCATCAGTTCCACATATCATGTAGCTGATGCAGCAACTCTAATTTTTATACACATTAAGTTTTATTTTAATAATTTTATCTTATAACTTAATATATTAACTTCACCATTATACATCTTATGAAGACTTATAATTTTATAACCGCTATCTAGTTTACAACCAGTTTTTACAATTTTATACTGTAACAATTATTGTAAACATGTGGGATTCCAAAGAGTGAATACACTTGTATTGCATTTTACTGTCTTTGTAATACACGTACTGTGCTCATGGCCCAACAATAGTTGTAAATGACCAAAACATGTAGCAGTATCTAAATAAAGAAGGGCAGTTGTGTTTGATGGATAGTAAATTATTTGTTTTTTCATGTTCCACATACACAACAGAATGCACTCCTTTAAATCATGATTGCAAGCCATGTAAAAGTTTTATTCACTGTATTATTCTACCTTCAAGCTTGAACTGCTGTTGTTGTTTTTCTATTGCATCTGGTTATGAATTTGTTTCACACTTCTGGCCTCTAATCAACAAAACAAAGAGTGCAAAATCTATTTATAAGGTAAGGTGTCTATAAGACATATTCTGTTATCACAAATGATAAGGGTGATCATGAAAGCAATAACTAACAGAGGAGACATAGAGCATAACATGGGCTCTCAACCAGAAGTGTGGCTGTGGTGGGGGGAGTGATGCAGTGGCCACCCCGGGCAGCAAAGTTGAAGGGGCAGCAAAGTCAACATATTTAATATAATAATAAATAAAAAAAACCTGTTTTTTTATGATCAACAAACTTCAATTTACTGAGCCAAATATAAGGAAATTCAATAACTGTGATTTATTTAATGTTCATAATTTTCTGTTACTAGTGGCCATTGTGACTACACACCCTGGGCGCCACTGATCTCAACCACAAGGGGCAAAGTTCTTTGTATTCTCACAGTTCTACCTCAGGCACAGGTGAATATGTCAATGTGTAAGCAGAAAAACCTGTGCACGCATCTGAAAGGACCGAACTCAGAACAATCTTAATGACAGTCCAGGATCCTAACCCTACACTACCATGTCTTTTTGAAAGAAGAGAATATGTAAACCCCTACACAATACAAATTTCGCTTATGGACTGCTTTTCCTCCATCCAGACACCCAATCATCATGATGCACCAGACTTTAACATACGTATCTTAAACCAGTTCCTTCAAAATGGGAAGTTAAAATGTCTCAGTGTCTAAGTCTTAAGCCATGGTGTACGCATAGGGAGCATGATGGTAAATTTCCACACATACTATGCCTTGACACTAAATTAATGTTTATTACCAGCTTCTTGCTGCAGCCATTTTACCTTATGATACTTACTGGGTGTGTATATAAGGCAGATTAACAGTATAACTAAAATTTGAAACAAATCCAGCGAAATGAATCACACACTTCATTCTACTGTAATATTCAACCACAGCCTAGGAACTGCCTGCTTAGAGGTAACAATAAACACCAATAACACTGCATAAACACCGCTTAGAATACACACAACTCGTGTACAAATTCTCTGGACAATTTATTAGACCCCAAACAATAAGGGTCACTACTCCTACAAGGGGGGAAAATGGTGCAGTCACCCCAGGCAATACTGTTTAAGAAGCAGTAAAATAAATATTTTCAATAGCACAACTGATTTTCTGCGCTCAATAAATTTTTAAAGGCCTGGCAAATACAAAGAAATTAAATAAATGATTGGGTCTTTTTTAAAGTTCATAATTTCTGCTAGGGGTGGCCATTGTGATTTCTCACCCTGGGTACCAAATACCTAGTCACACCACTGACTTTCCCACCTATTTGTAGAGGTGGGAGAACCTTAAATACAAAGCACGATATACCTCTTGCAGAGACGAAATAAAGTATTTGGTGCACTACTTTTAGAAAATGAAAAAGATGGCACAGACTGTGATATAACTGGATTTAAAGAAAGGATAAATTTTACTTTTGATGTCATTGATTAAATTATAAAAATAGCTAATATTTCTGTATGGCAACTGTCCATGATCAGCCTCTGTTCTTATTGTGGCATTTCCTTTACAATTCAGCAGGTCCTTAGAAACTGATATAACCAAAGGTTATGGCTTCAAACCAACAGAGTTCTTTCTGTATGGCATTCTCAAATGCCCCAGGGTTTGCTCATGTATTTAGTTTGTATCCTCCCCCCACCCTCCCCAAAAGTAGCAGCTTTTCTTAATTCTCACCTCACCATGGACCAAACAAAACAGGCAGGCGATAACCAGCCCCACTGCTGCACATGGTATAGACTGGGTGTGAACATTGAGAAGTCAAAAAATGTGTCCCTGAACTGCAAGAGCTCATGCGTAAAAAGCACACATCATAACATTGCAAGTTGAGAACTGTGCTCTTTAGGGGTATTACGCAGCAAGTACGAACAACAAAAATAATGAAGTTCTAATCTTCAGTAGTCAGGTGGGTAGACTAAGCATATCTAAAAAACTAAAAAATTTCTTTGGTGAGTGAATTATTAGCAGTAGTGTCTAACCACAGCAATAGGAATTTTTTGTGGGGTTTCTTGAAATATTGGGAATTTGCGAACTACCTGAGGGCACCACAGCAACTTCAGCAAGACATCAAAACTGCCATCAGTAGCATGCCAAACAGAGTTCTAAAATGTGTATTATGAAATGTATGCTGTGACAAAGCATGCTCAGAAGCCAGAGAAGGACAATCTCAACATACTGTGTATGCTGATACAGACATTTGTATAAGTGTATATTTGTAAATCTTTAAAACATTACATGTCAGTATCACATGGTTTTATGATCATTCGGCACATAAAGCAGGATAATACTCATATACGCTAAAATAAATAGGCCAATCTGCCATTTCGATTTACAAAATAAAGAAAAAATGCAAACCCTGTAGGAACATTACACAACATCTAAGAACGTGAGATGCATTAAAATTAATACAACCATAAAACATGACTTGCAGTCTTATAAATTCAAACTTTAAAACACTGATGATCTAACAATATAACCTACAAGATAGTTGCAAGTATGAGATTTGGTGAGATAATAAGTTTCCAATGGTTATACTTCAGGTTCTTTGCTTTCATCTCTGAGAAGCACACTTCAGATTAAACTTTACTGCTATCCCACCACTTTTCTTCATAGGTGCCATCAAAACTGAGGCATTTAACATATTCTGGGAAGGGCCTGTCCTTTTTCACAAAGGTCTGTGTCCTAGTATTATGAGCCACTGTGTCACAACTGTTTGAACCTTGTGATCATCTTTAAATCTAAGGCTGCCAAAATTTCCTTAAGCACTGGAAACCGATGATCTTCAGTTATGAAATTAAGTGCTACTTTCATTTATTCTCAAGCCAACATAAAAGAAAATAAAAATAAATTATTTCACAAACTAAATACTATCGCCATTTTTCTGGTTCCAATTTACAATTTATAGATTTTTGTTTTATATATACTTATATATTTATAGTGATAATACTCATAATAACAACAGCAACAACAATATACTGTATCTTTGACATAAATATGAAGCTACAGGCAAGGACAGGAAGGGCATCAATCACAGACATAACTAAATGTCCAGCACTATACACAGATTATCGCTTACTTATGTTGGCTTTCACACACACACACTCATCTGCCCATAATCTCACATAACTAAATACACAGATAAACACCACATTGAATAAGTACAGACTATGCTAGAAGCTCACAAAGTTCTAGCTATCAATATAATGTACTGGCTGTTTTCACAGCAATGAAAGTTCATACTGTTATCTTTTGGGTCAAGAAATGGTGTTTTCTGCTAACCTGAAGATGGAAGCAGCATGTACCTCCAAAACTTTTGTAACAATGTAACAAAATATACAAAATATAACCAGAATACCACAATATAACAGCAGTCCATAATTCACTATTCATTATACATTTCTAATATAAACTGTGAAAGAGGACATTTCTTTCTAACATAAACATATGCATCATGCAGATATTGTTATCAAATGGTACAAGAAAGATATGATGCAGAAATAATAGTTTGATAAACAATGCCCCTTCTTGCACATCACTGCTCAGTCTCCTACGTAGACAACTGAAACTAATAGTCATGTGCTAGAATTATGAAGTTGTACAAGTCAATATAGCAAGTGTATATACTCTGCTGTGATGGTACATGTACAGTAAGGGCACCATGCCATATCAATTTAACAGTATTAAATGAACAACTTACAAATAAGAAATACAGAATTAGACTCACAAAATATATTTCAGTACTGATCACGATCCCATCTCTCACACACACACACACACACACACACACATATATTCACTTGTGTTTGTGCTTACCATTTGATTATACAGCACTAATCAAATATCATAAATTCAACCAAATGCAATTAACATATAGGTACCTGTCCATTTATGTGTTCTTGTTTTGATGACAATGTGTCTTATAACTCCTATGGGTCTTTCTTCAGGGGCAGTCAATAGCATACTAGAGAAAATAACCAATTTTGCTAAAATTATTTATAGCATTCTCTCTAGAATAATGAACAACATTAATAATTGTAATACTAATACTGTTACAATTATTTACAACTTATTCATTGGGAAGAATTATCATAGATCATAATGTTGTGTCTTATACGTAATGTATATTTCCACATTATTATTGTAATCCTAATTATTTTGTAGTAATTATTATCACTGTTAGGTAAAACATTTTAATTACTATAAATTTTAAAACATTTTTAATGTTCAAAAACAACATGAAAGTTATAAAGAAGTGTCAAGTTAAAATCTCAAAACAAGTTTACAGCTTTGGAACACTCAGATGACAGCTGGAACATGAGCATGGATCAATACAAGCATTGCACAGACTATCTAAATCTCAGCAATAAGAGTCTACATTATTAAGATCTAAGGCAGCATAAACCATGATTTGATAAAGAATGTCTACCACTTTTAGATCAGAGGAAGCAGGCTAAACTGCAATGATTACAGGATCTGAGCCAAATTAATGAAGACAATCTGAACCATAAGACATGAAACTAGTTAATATGTGGGAAAAAATACAAAGGAATACCTGAAAGGGAAAATGAATAAGCTTCAAACAGAGCAGGAATAATAGACACTGGTCATTCATTCATTCTGTTGTCTGTCTGATGACAGGTCAGAAGCCTATTTCAAAGTGAGGTCTCCACACAGTGTGATCTAGTGCTTCCTCTTTCAATTTACAGTATCCTCTCATTTCCTGAAGGTCATCAGAGACTGGTATAGATCCATAAATGCATTTATAGCAATTACTAACCCAGAAATAACTCAGCAGAAGATTAGAAGTGTGACCTGCTTGCAAATTTCCACTGTATTTCAAATAGGTGAAAGAATAACTTCCATCAGCTATTGAATGTGCATGGGGTAGATGTTAGGCAGACTGAAATACAGACATACATACAGCTGGGACACCAGTACCCAAGCCTGGTACCTTCACATAGATATTACTGTTGACAATATAAGAACTCCATATACTGACAAAATTCTGACAAAACTGATTCAATCAAGAGGTTAAAAAATGTTTTGAGATGCATAAACTTAACAATTCTATTTAAAGCAAGGAAGAACTGCCTCATGATTGGAGGGAGTCTTATTACTTCAACTATTCACAGAAAGGGTGATAAAACTGACTGTAGTAATTATCTAGGTATTTCACCATTATCAACTAAATACAAAATTTCAGACACCAACAACATTTGTCCAACATGTTTTCTATGCAGAATGGTCTAAAACAGTATTCTAAGCAAATCAGAAAGGACTGAAATTGAATTGGACATACCAGCTTCTGGTTTATGCAGACAATTTTAAGTCACTGTGTAGGGTGGGGTGGTGCAGGAGAAAAACTACTGTAAAGGAAAATGGAGAAGCTTTATTAGTTGCTTCATAGGTGTTTAGTCTAGAAGTAAATGTTGAGAAAACAAAGTATATATTCCTGTTTTCACAACAGACTTCCAGACAAAGCCACAAAGTTTTCAGATTTGGGAAAGTTCAAATATTTGGGGTCACTGACAAAACAAAGAATTAACCAGTTTGGGGAATGGTTCCTACCACTAAGTTCAGCATTACTTGTCCGTACCATCTGCGACCTAAAAACACAAAGATTAAAATGCACAGAACTATAACTGTGTCTGTTGTTCCACATGGGTGTGAAATTTTATAAAACACACTATGTGAAGGACGCAGGCTGACTGTGTTTGAGAATAGGGTGCTGAGAAAAATAATTTGTACTCCTTATCAATTTTTTTTTATCATCAAATTAAGGAGAATGAGATGGGTGGGGTATGTGGCACAGATGAGATAGAAGAGGAATCCACAGAGGGTTTGGTAGGAAACCTTAAAGAAATAAACTGTTTGGAAGATCTATGCATAGATGGGAAGATGATATTAAAATGATCTTATGAGGGTTGAGGGGGCACAGACTGGATTCATCAGAAGGACAAGTGGCAGGTTCTTGTAAACACAGGCAAAGGACCTATAATTTTCTCAAGAGAGACTGTGATTCACAGAGTTAATTTTCAGCATTGAAACTATGTCTACTGCACTTTTGGTGTTACTATTTACTGTATTCTGGCGTAAAATTAAATGACTAAGAAGGTTCAAGTATTCCTTCTGAACAGTAGAGTTTCTCAACAGTCTATGGTCCTATTAACACAATTATATGTTAGCTATTGTGTGTGTCACTCAGAAGTTTTAATTCTTTTCTTGGTTCTGAAATTGTAATTATTGTACACAATGAGGCAGTTAATATTGAGGTCATTTGCCACTTTATGCATGATTAGTTTTGAGATAAGCAATTTGAGGGTTTCGCAGCACTGTTAATGAAGCCTGCAGTCTTCTTGGATCTGGCAACATGTTGATCAATAATTTGTTACCCACTCTCTGGAGGGGAGGATCTTGCTGCCTACAGCTTCAGAGAAGTTGAAGACGAATAACATGCTGGGAGAATTGGCTGCATTGTATATGTGTTAGGTAACAACCACAGCAAGCCAACAGCAGAAAAGGTGTTGTGGGGTGGGCAGGGTAAAGTGCAGAGCGTGCTAGAACCACAAAAAGCATAACACAGGAGTGGAAAAAATGAGCAAATGAAGAAAAGCTCTCCTTCCGCTTGCACTTTTTCATGTGCTCTTTTCTTTGATTGCTTTATTCCACTTTCCTTACCTCCTTTGGGCTCTCTACATATCACAAAAAATCCCCTCCTGCTGGTTTGTTATGACTGTGGCCTAACCCACCCTTTCCCTACATAAAGCAATAATTCTCCCAGAAACTTATTCCTCTTCAAATATCCAGAACATGCGGGCAGCAAACCCCTCCAAAATATTGGTTATAAATTACCAATCAACACGGCGCCACACCAAAAGACCATAATCTTGTTATGAGATTTTTTTTTTCACATTCTCTTGAATATGATTTTCTGATGCTGCAAGAGATTTTTAAGTGTAAATATTGTAAATACATGGACTGACTCTTGTACAACAAATGCATTTGATGGAACTGACATAAGAATTGCAAGAAATTTAATTTTAAAATAAAATTAACACTTTATGTAAAGTATCTGAGGTTTTCATAATGGCACAGATTCAGTGGGTGACACTATGTAATTCCACAGATTGGCAATAATATGTTGGAGGACACACTACCTCCATCTGCTCTAAAACAATGATAAAGATTGAAGATTCCTCTAAAATGATGCCAAATGTCTACTTGAATATACAGTATTATAACTGACGACATGGTAAACTGATAAACACAGAACTTCAACTGAAGTACGTCTCAAGCCACTTCACGCAACCAATTGACTATTATGAGGACAAAGTACCTTTTTTTTCAGGTGCATACCTGATGGAGGGCTATCTTGAAAGGGGGCACACAGGCATTCACGGGAACACAAGATTTAAGATGGCAGCAATGTTAGGGTTGTTTAATGCCTGCCACTCTAATATACAATACCATGTAAGCACCACACTCTTGAATAATTGCAAATTTGCACGTTGAATGTTCAGGATACATACAGGTGGATCAAAAAATCCTTGGAATTCAGAAGTATTTAGATAACTGGGCTTCCATTATGAAAGAGGAAACAATGGAGAAACAAATGGATCCTCCACATTGGCAATGAACCTTGTTACACCTCCCTCACGGTGCAGCAGTTTTTGTTAAGGAACAGAATTTACACCATCCACTAGCCATCACATGCTGCAGATCTCACTCTATTCAAATTCTGGCTCTTCCCAAGACTCAGAAATGGGCTCAAATGTAACTGTTTTGCACCTGCAGAATAGCAGGTCTCACCACCATCCTAAAACAGGACTTCCGCAAGTACTTCCAGCAAAGGCAGTAAGTACCGCTGCAGCAAGTGTGTATGTGCAAAAGTAAAGTGCTTCGAACATGACTAACGTAAATTTCACACATCACTTTTTATACAAATTATGCATATGTTACAAGAAACTGATTCTCCCAATGCGCAATTCAAGGCACAAACAGGTAGTACAGAGCTCCACGGGTAATGCTGCAAGACTAAACCATGCAGATGACCAACAGCAGCACAGAATACACAGTAATAAGGATCTAAACTGTCGATATACAACTCCTATGATAGCTGTTTTGGATTTGCTATAATAAAAGTTGCATATTGATTGACTATGTCCATATTACTGCATATTATGCAAACACACCGGGGATGTCACACCTTAAGTGCAGCACAGAATGAGCATTGCAGGTGTAAGGCCGGCAGGCAAGTTGCGTTGTTAACAACTCAGCAACCATAAGGAGGAGTATCAGATACATTTAATGCGTGTGACCATGGCTACATTTGTGTTGGTCAAGATTAGGAATCACAAGGCTTAGTACCATATCTGGTGGAAGTCCGTGGTGGCAGTGAGACGTATAAAATGTTACTTACTCCTCCATAAGAATTTAGATGTTTGTTACATTAGTTCACAGATGACATAAACTTATACTCCAATTCAAAAAACTTCCAAACAGATTATAACCTTGTTTCACAGTTTTTCATGGTGACTACTCATAATGTAATCTAAGGACTGTGGCATAGTGTCTCATGCCTATGAAATCCTATCTTGTGAACACACAGAACAAATAATTCCATTTGCATATAAAGACTGCATTATTTTTATTTATCTCAAGATGGTGATGTAGAAAGCATCAACCATCATGGGATCTGAGATTCTCATGGTAAATATCAAGATTACAGTTTTCTGGGATGTGTTATGTAAACATGCGAAGTTCCTCTTAACTGCTGGTACCTATCTTCCACATAACAAATGGCATCAATTCCAAGAAGACTGTAATATTAAATTGTCTTGTAAGTTTTTAGACTTTCATGGTGGTTGTTAATCAAAGACTCATCTTGCTGGGTTTCTGCAGCCTGCTATGGTTAAATGTTTCAACATTCGGAGGAACATATGGCCTCCATCTTCTCGATTATTGAATTGGTTCATGAAGATGCTTAAGTGATAAAAAGACAACCCAACCTAATATGAAGATGGCTGGCCTATTACCCAGTTAAATTTCTGGACTTGTCTGTGCCATCAAAGGCAACCTGGGCCCTAAATCTCCAGGCATATATAGTATCTCTTGTGAGTGCAGCAAAATGCATACTGGACAAACTGTTCACTACAATGAGACGTCCAGGAACATCGCAGCCAGTGTACGAAGTGGGGAAATCACCCTTGGTCATGTCCTTCCGAAACATTGCAACATTTAACCACTAAATGGTGATTGCAGCAACCCAAAAGCAAACAATCATGAAACCGTCATGATCATATTCTAACACTTAAAAAACTGGGTGAACAGAATACAAACCATGTTCATGGACAATCAAAATCCTATTAACTGTGAACTGGTGATTAAGAGACTAAAGATAGTCATATTCTGGGATTCTGGTGGGGGGAGGAGGGGGAGAAGGTGGAGGAGAGGAGGAAGAGGAAGAAGATGTGAAAAAGAAAGAAAGAAAGAAAGAAAGAAAGAAAAATGAGATGAAAACTTATATGTGATTGGAACAGTAAAATTGAGCATTTCTAATGCTCAATTTTTAATTAATGCAAACAATATCAATTACACATAGTACTTACTGATTTCCAAACCTTCTATACAAAGAATACTTTGTAATGTAATAAATGTATAAAATAACATATCCGATCATATTCTGCTATGCTTTCCATAATCCAACATTACTGATGATTAGGGAGTAGTTTTCTCTTGCACCAACTGTTAGCAGCTGCTCAAAAAAGGCTGAACCATGCAACCTATTTACTTTGTCAAATATTATACTGATGTCATATAGTCCATCTGCTTTGCAGTACTAAATTAACCAGATGCAATGCAACATCATAAATGCACTTCCCTTATAAAATGCAACACAAGGCTAAGCCCTGCAGTGACATGTTATTGCAAGATGAAGAAATCTACCTTGTCTCATCTATGGCAACAAGTGCATGCAGCAAATCCACCAGCTGATCATTTCTGGCATTGATAGTTCCCCTCCCAGACTTCACTCAAGCAAAGTATAATTTTTTTTTCTTTAAAACAAACAAAAAAGATGGCTCAGATGTTACCAACAGTGGATCAGCTTTTTGGCCTGCTACATACTAGCAACCATTACAACAAAGAGTGCATCTTAAGTGCAATGCCAAACTTACGATATTTTGCCTATGCTTGGATCCAATGAGGACAACAAAGGTAAGGGCTGGCTCACATCTCAATTTGTGCCTCTGGTAGCAGCACAGATGGCACAGTATAGAGCAACATAGTGAAAATGGCAGTGATGATTCAGATGCATAACAGCATTCAAACTGATGAGCTATCTGTAAGCCATTGCCATCTTTTGGTGAAAGGCTTAGATCTTTTAACAGGAGGAATTCTTATGTTACAAACAACAGCAGTCACTTCAAACCGCTGTTGTATAAGAATAAACACATTATTCTGACAGCTGTCAGCCCTGAGATGATCAACCACACAACACACAATGATTCATAGACATAATTATTTAAGAAAAAGGAGCTCCTGACACTGACATTTCATCAGCTTACAACATTCAGGAAGCTCTTAGAATAAACAATAAACTTCTGCTTAACTGTGTCATGATTCTCCCTTACCCAGACTAGTGACAAGGAGAATAAAGTGATCCTGTTGTTACTTATTCACGAACCAAAGTAGGACAAATACGACATGCTGTTTAAAGATCACAAATGTACTGGCATGATGGCAGTCAACCAATGCAAGTCTGCACAAAACTGCTAATATAACAGAACTACTGTCCAAATTACAATTATGATTTTTTGGGATGTAATGTGCAGTCTGGCAGATAGGTACCACCCTTTCACAGACACCTCTGCTTCCATCTTCAGGGTTTCTTCTTTCCTGGTAGAAGAGGTATGTTGCTACCAAATACATGTCATGACAGCCCACAGAAGACAATAATCATAACCATGTTCTCTGCTGTGAGAACCCTGTATCTCACAATTTCCACATCCTTCAGGGTCAAACAATGCACAATTGCATAAATAACATTTAAAATCTACAAAGCTGTGGTGTGATATATGGCGTACAGGAAATGAAGAAATCTGATGCCCAAGGGGATGACTAATTTTTTTACTCTGGTTCTATCGGCTCAACAACAGATTGACAAGGGATTCCAAGATGAAATTGGTATATGCACACCTGCTAGGCACTCCTGTTTTAAGAGTTCCTCCTCCTATCACACACACACACACACATACTTTCTGATAAGTTGTAAAAACCCAAACATGCTGTCAACCAAATCCTGTTTTTAAAAATGTCTGTGATGTACCATCAAATCTGTTCAGAAAACTTACCATAATATTTACGGCATTACTGCTGAAGTACCTAACAGGAAGGAGTTCCAGCACCATAAATAATTGACTGTGAAACAGTTAATAAAACATGATTAACATAATGTATTATGCTGCAGCCAGCTTCAGTGTGCTCTAACTTTACACTCCCTGACCCAAGATAAAAGGAAAAAAACTGTATTTATAAGCATATTTGATGTTCTGCTCAAACTGAAAGCCAGTGCTATCCTATTACTAGTTGAAAACAGACATTAAAATTTTTGTTTCTTAAGTACAGAGGATGTAAGATGATAGGTCCACAAACATGCCTTTCTTTATAAACCACAAGTAAGAAAAGTTAATGGTAACAGGGGATGGCTGGAACAATACATGAATGACAGTCTAATCCATGAGAGTAAACTGAACAATATGTCCAATGACACACAAACATGTTGCAATAATATTCTCTCCCTTATCTGTACTGCAACGTGCAACTGTCTGCTCCTGTAGAAGTTGGAATGACATAATGAAAACAAAACCCTTGCTGCTGTAATACTCACATTCAGACTATCATACTGCTATTGGCATATTCACATTCAGACTATAATACTGCTCATTCTGGCCATGACTGCCACCCTGGCTACAACTAAATTTTGCCAACATAAAGGGACAATCTGACCTGTTATATGAGGGGGTGTTGATAAGTCCTTAGTCCAACCTACTTCCCGATGTCGTAGGATGGAATCGATAGTGTCATCCAAAAGAGGGGTCTGTTCATGTGCCGAATTGCAGGTCTTTTCTTGTTACAGAGGCTGAAAGGAAGAATGTCTGGCGACGCGCGAGATTTCAACAACATCGAGATGCAAGCTGTCATCAAGTTTTTTTTTTCCTGCAAGGCAAGGCGCCAAAAGAAATTCACGCCATTCTGGCAGAAACATTAGGGGAACATGCACCATCGTATGCCGTCAAAAACCGGGTGGCCCAATTTAAACGTGATTTTTCCACCTGTGATGCACCTCATCCTGGACGACCCAAAACAGTGACCACCCCGGAGATTATTGATCAAATTCACGAGTTAATCTTGGAAGACCGCCGAATTTTGGATAAATCAATAGCTGAGCAACTGGGCATCTCATGTGAGCGGGTTGGGTCCATCATTCATGAAGATTTGGACGTGCGGAAGCTCTCCGCGAAGTGGGTCCCAAAATGCCTGAAAGGCGGATCAAAAATGTCAACGGTGCCGGGCATCTGAGCAACTTTTGGAATTTTTTCGGCGTGATCCAAATGACTTCCTGTCGCGATTGGTAACCATGGACAAAACCTGGTTATATCACTATGACCTGGAGACAAAGCAACAATAAATGGAGTGGCAGCATAGCGGCTCATCACACCCCAAAAAATTCTGAGTGCAAAAATCCGCTGGAAAAGTTATCGCTTTGATTTTTTGGGAGCAAGACGGCATCCTCATCATTTATTATCTTCTAAAGGGCCAAACTATCAACGTGGAGTATTACTCATCTCTGCTGGTGCAATTTAAGGACATTTTGAAGAAAAAACGCTGTGGGAAGGTCACAAGGGGGTCTTGTTCTTGCATGACAATGCCCCAGCTCACCAGACACTTGCAACCCAGAAGAAACTGGCTTACCTGGGGTTCCAATGTCTTGATCACCCATCCTATTCTCTGGATCTGGCCCCGTCGGACTGCCACCTGTTCCCTGGACTGAAAAAACAACTGAAAGGTCGCCATTTTTGTCCAACGCGGAGGTCATTGCTGCCGCAGAGACCCGGTTGGATGGACATCCTTCTGAGTTTTTTTGAGTAGCTTGCAAAAGTTAGAGCAACGGGCTAAGAAGTGTATTGAGCTCCGTGGGGAGTATGTTGAATAAATCCCGAGTTTGGTTGCTGTAGCTTGTTTCCTTCCTGGTCGGGCTAAGGACTTATCAGCACCCTCTCGTATTGGCAGGATATTCACACAAAAGTCCATTCTTATATAAACAGATTCTTTATTTTGTCCTCTAGCTCTAAGGATGTGAGTAGGTTCTTTTGTAAAAACTGAAATTCTGTCACACTTCTTGTCAGTACCTGTTGTGACCTCGAAATGTTTTTTTATTACACTTTGGATATTTGTTATGTTTGTAAGAAGGAGTTGGAAGATCTTGGACTGCAGTGAAGTTAGACAGCTTCAATTGTAGAAGCCAAGCTGCTGGATAAACCTACACATGCAAACCCACAGACTATTGAATGAAAAGGAAGAACTATGGAAACTACGTGAAATAAGGATGGAATCAGAATTTAAGTGCACACTTTTGTCTACTATAAGCTACAAATGAAACCCTGGAACATGGTCTGTAGACAAACTGTAAGACTCACTGAAACATTCAGAATGAAATACACAAAGTACAATGAATATAATGCACACTATGTAAAACAAACTACCACAACTACCAACATTAACACTCATTTCAGGTTGGTTAAAAAATGGAAGCAAGCTTCCGTCTGTCATACGTCTAAGTGTTAGCTCTCCCCCAGAACCCAATTATGTCCAGCACAGCGCATATCACAGATGTTTAGTTTAGGTTTGAGCAGCAGTACCCTACTCAACATTATTAAAAATAATGACATGTCCATCTCTGGAATGTTCAATTATGACTAACTGTATAAACCACACAATGATCATGCAGTATCTTCCAACAATTCAGGCACACTCAGGATCTCTGTGGTGTTACTTGTGCATCAAAGTAAATAACAGTGAAATATATATTCATAGGGAAGGTTAGTCGTGTGATGTCACATATGATAACTGAATCAGTATGACAGTGTAGAATATAACAAAGTGAACAGTTCTTATAACTCACTAACAACGTACACACAGATCAGCAAGGTTACTGCTATCTTGCTCTATCACTAATGAGACAAAGTTAACATTCCACATCCACAAAGTTTAAGTTGCTGCTTTGTGTACCCATGGGAGTGACATAGGGTTGCAGACAATGCAGTAACTAAAGAAGCGGTCAGCAAAATAGCGACAACGTGGTAAACTATAGTTTGAACATTTTCATATTTTATGTGGCCGGGAAATAAAGAACAGAAAAGGTATTCACATCTGCACACTCAATAAACCAGTGCCAAGAAAGTACTCAGCAGATGTGAGTTGCCTCACAACACTTTGGCCTTTCCAGTGTATGATACAACAACAATGCAGAAGGATGCCTACGTTAAACAGCAAGAGAAATATGTGGTATATTATGGAAGTGCTTCTCCACCCCAACCACACTTCCACCAGGTACAATTAACTTGCAGAAAAAGCTTACAAATATACTTTGCTATGGGCAAATACAGGAAGTTTCATAAGTCATTTTCCTGACATTTAAACAAACATTTTTTAAATAATGTTAATACAATGAGTACAATCTTGGTAAAGTTATTTATAAGTCACTCAGTGCGAAATGCTGCCAACTGTTGCTACTGTACACATACAACTGGAACAGATAACAGCCACATAATGCACGAAATTCATGGGTGTAATTTTATTATAAAAATGCACGAAAATTTTTTTTGAACTTAATTATTTCATAAACAAACTGCTGAAATATATTTCATCAAATATGAAGGAAAACTCTAAAAGATGTTTTTTTTTTTCTGTAGTGCATACATGAAAAAACTAAATCGTCTGATTTAAATTCTAGTCTGTGCATATTAAACCAGGCATTTTATCCTGGTGCCAAAGAGTTAAATAAATATTTGGTTTTTACACGACATCACATTTTGGTCTGTTTCATTTCCATGGAAAACAAATGAGCTCTTTGATGTAGGAACACCAGATGGCAGTACACCCTCCAGCATATTAGAGCTTGGTTTGTGCATGATGTCAGACACATTTGTTAGTTTGGTTTCTTGCTTTTGATGAAGTAGCATGTGAATACTATAAAATCACAATCTCTGTTTTGGCAACTGATTCTGAAGTGATCTACACAGAGATGTAAACAACTGACCATAAACAATGACAGCTGACCATAAATAATGATAGCTGACATTTGGAATTAATTATACCTGCTGTTCTATGCTCAGCTGCTCCTTCAGCTTTAGCTCCTACCTCACAAAGAGGAGCCTACCATATTGCATTCTCAAAGCTCAACTGCTTTTTGACCTCAGCATGTACCCCATACAGCCAAGGTGTGACTCACTCACACCTTGGGTACCTACTGTATTTTATGCCCAATGCTCAACTCTTTATTTGGCCTCAGCATATATGTCACAGTTGTCCAAGGTGTGACCCACACCAGGGGCATAATATGTAAGGTTTTCAGAAAGTAATGCTTTCATATTTGTATTTTTACATCCAGACAAGGTACTGTAATGAAACAAAACATAAAATATAGCTCAGAAGTAAATTTTTTCCAGCACCTCACTCTTCTATGTTGTGTCCTTCTAGTTCAAAACAACGCCGCCAGCACCAAACACATTGTATGAATCAGTCAGAGTACAGTTCTATAAAGAACTCTACATCGACTTTGTTCTCAAAACCATTTTTCCATAACAGCTTAAATTTCGTCATCACATGTGACATGAATTCCTTTCAGATGTTTCTTGAAAGCTGTAAACAACCAAAAGTCAGATGGTGCCAAAGCCAGGTTGTAGGGAGAGTGTGGAACAACTTCAAATGCAATGCTATCACCGCTGAAGTGGCAGTACTTGTTTAAGCTTTCATTTCCTGGTAAGCAGACTTGGCATAGGAGGAAGGTATTTTCCTTCTCTTTCTTTTTGTTTTGATTTGGTCTTGCCTGTTTATAGCTCGGGCAATGTGTGTGCCACTGAATGTAACAGTAGATGCCTTGTGCACCAGCTTGCAGCAGCGTCTCAGGCAATGGCCATCAGTTTTAATGTAGCTGAAAGAACAGTGATTTTTTAATAGTGACGATGAGCCCCATAATCCAGAGATTTGAACCAAATAGAGTTCATTTACATCAGCATTATTCAGTACTAGTGTGGAGTCTGGTTTTATCATACTGAAGAAGCATTGGTTTTCTTTTTTTTGCCCAATGAATATGAATGATTCATTGTTACAACCACTTCTGGGTGTTCACTTAAGTCTTGGAGTTAGAAACCTTAGATCATGTCCTGCTGAATGATGCCTCTGTAGTCCAGAAAACTGTGGGCATGCATTTTCAGGCAGATGGTTGAGTCTTGAATTTTTTCCTTCCAGTAGAAGTGGGATGACAATATTGAAGTGACTGGTTTTTCAGTTCTGGGTCATAGTGATGTACCCAACTCTAGTCCCCTGTAACAATGCTGTACAGAAAACCATTACCCTCACTTTCATAACTACTGAGTAATTGTTGACATGCTTCCAATGTTACTCTCTGTTTTCAGGCATAATGTTATGCAGCACCCATCAAGTACACATTTTTGTAACCCAAACCTGCAATCAATAATCTCACTGACACTAGGTAAACCAAAGTTTAGCTTTTCTATTATGGTTGTCTGAGAAATTAATTGATTTTCTTGGGGACATTTGTCAACTTTTTGCCTGTTCAAATAGTGAGTTGCAATGACTGGTCCTTCAGACTGCAGCTGGTTGTTCATGTCCATATTTCCGCTACTATCTCTTGACTTTCTTACCCAAAAATACACAGTACTCATGTCCACAGTATCTTCACCATAGTAAGCCAATAATCACTCGTGAATTTCAATGGAAGTTTCATTTTCATGCATCAAAAAATCAATAACAGTTCACTGTTTGATGTGCTTTGATACAGTTGAGAATGAGCCACCCATTATGAACCAAATATAATGCAAATCACTAAGTGTACTAAGCTGTACCACAATGCAAAAAATAAGAAATAAACAATGAATAATTTGGGACAACTACCGCCTCAAGGTCACACCACTTATACAAGATACTTGCATGGAAGGATTACTTTTTGAATGTCCCACATATACAGCAAAATTAAGGTACATAAAGATTAAAGACACTGTTGCAATCAGGGCCAAACCAGTCTCACAAGCTTTACAAGCATGGTCAAAATTACTGTGTTGTGCAGAAGGCTGAGGTAATATGACTCGTGGTATGCCCACTCGCTTCTGAGTGACACAGCATGGCAGGTGAAGACAAGCCCTCCCTCTAAGCAGAGGTGTATTTTGGCAGATCATTAAGAACTTAAAAAATCATGAACACATTCATAGGACTGAGGTCTCAGTAACAGTGTCACATCCCTGAAGACCAACACTTTCATCTACACCATTATGGAAACTTCAAACTTTGCAATGTAAACCAAATCCCACATTAATGTGCGTTCAGCGTCAGTTCTGAAGTCCCCATAGACAGCATACATTAGAATCAGCAACAGATTAGTCCATGGGCAGTGGTGTTACACATAAAGTGTAACAGGCCACTGAGCAGTGTGCTGCACTGCAGTTCAAAGAAACAATTCGTGACTGTCGATACCATAATATTCTGACACTCTGGTCAGGTCCTTCTTGGTCTCAAACACCAGCTCAGAGGCCCTGGACCTAAGATACAACTGACTATATCAATGGCATGCAGCAGGATTACACCAGATTCCAGTTCAGCCAGTTATGCTCTACTGCTGTCAGATGTCCAATAGCATCAACACACTGTGTACTAGGTTAGATCTTCCTGTCATTCCTTACCCTGACAGGAGGGTTCACATAAATTCAAAGGACTGCACAAAGTACCAAGTGAAAGACATTCTTGTTTTTTTTGTGCTGTTTTTACCATGCACTGTGACACAATTATTACAATGTAATACCAACCAAATGCACATCTGCTATAATTTAATTTTACACAGTATCTTCTACATGTTTCGAGCTTGAAAGGCCCATCATCAGGAAGATACCTGTAATAATACAGGCATTATGGTAAAATATATGTCAATGTATATGGTGAGTTATCAATGTGTGGATAAACTGGAATTACAATAAGTTATTACAGGAGATGTAAAAGTACACAGAAAAAAGTAAATATAAAAAATGTAAATATATAAATATGTTTTAGTCGTATAATGTAAGAGACAGTCAAATGTTTATTAAAATGTAAAAAATGCAATACAGTGCATTTTAATAACCATTTGACTATTCTGATATACAACTACATATCCATACCGTTATATATTTACATTTTTTATTTACCTTTTTATATACACTTTTGTATGTTCTAAAATAACTTCTTTGCAATTCCAGCATATTCATTCATTGATAACTCACAATATACCATACACATGGACATATATTATACCATAATGCCTGTATTATTACAACTACCTTCCAGATGATGGGCCTTTAAGGCTCAAAACATGTAGAAGACATTGAGTAAAATGAAATTATAGCAGATGCGCAGTTTGGTTGGTATTAAACTGTAATAATAACAACGTTCTTTTGAGTTTCAGTGGCTTCAACTCAAATGCTGTATCACATGAATGTTCAATACATTAATGTGAGAAGTGTAAAACGAGATACCGCACACTGCCGCATTTAGATATCCAGTCACAAACAAAGCTGACAAACAGCATGCTTCTAATTCAAGGGTATCTGTCTGAATGTGAATGACTTTCAGGAACAAACACTTACTGCACCCTGAGCAGTAAACCACATAATCTAGTTTTTCTTACTGTTGTCTTAGTTCAAGTTAAATGCTGCCTGAAGATTGGCAACAGCTGAGGCCAAAGCACATGAGGCAATAATTAACAAATAAAAACAATGTGCAACAAGTTGGTGTTAAATATTATTACCAACATACTCTTGCCTTACATCAATGCACACAAGCACTCTGTGACACAGATGGCCAACATTACAGACTAATGGAGTGCCAAATCTCTTTCAATTGATACCACATGGCAGTAAAAATAGGCCCTGAATCTGAGTAGATATATATTTTAACTGCTCTTTAAAAACAGGGAATGTAAACATTATCATGCATTAACATGTGCTCAGTGTCAGTGTACATCATTGTAGATATATCAGAACGAGGAATTGTAGCCCACTGAGTATGGTGATATGCATAAAATGTAACAGACCATTGGGCAGTTGGTCATGCAACAGTTCACTGGAACAATTTGCAAATGTCAATGCCAAACTAGGCACAACAATCACAATATGAAAACAGTATGTTCATAAATTCATAAACTTGGGGGACAAAAGGCTTCTGACAGCGTACAGGAATGTAAAGGTAATCACATAAACTTCGCACAAGAAACAACATGAACCTAACCTGTAAACATATAAAAATATAACCTCCTGCAATGTTACAAATACTGAAAGACTTAAAAGAGGCAGAAATTTGATGATCTGCAGCTAAGTATGGCATACAAGAGAAGAGGAATATCTAGAGTATAGATCATCTAGATGTTGTGCGAGACAGAGATGCATGAGAAAAGGGAGGCTGCAAAAGAAAAAAAAGCATAAACATCTAAGCCAGAGACTAGGAAAAACCAGCAACCTCTTTGCAACATGTCTACATAAATGGGTACAAGGGTATCACATAGTAACGTTAGTACAGTACATGATGACTACTAGACACAAAACAAACTATTTAGAGTTTTAGGGAAGAAGGGGCATTAATATAGATAAATGCACAGACTATCACCACACAGGACAAACTGTTGGTGACAGCACACGGTGTATACAGAAACGGGAATTCCCATCACTAAGTAGTATGTTTGACCACTACAAATAGAATATGGAAAACATTCTGAAGAAAAATAGAAGATGATGATAACAAACAAGAAAAATCAATAAGAAGGGAATCCCTGTGAACTTGATTATTACCGTACAGCATTAAAACAAAAACTAAAAGATTGAAGAAAAACAGGTAGACTTCCAAATATGAAAACTGGAACAGAGTTTTGAATTAAGATAAATATCAAAATATTAAATGTGAAATTTTATACATATTGCTTTTAAAAGAGTGTTATCATAAATAACAGCTCCTAACTGACATAATAAGAAACATATTAAACAATTTTTCATACTTTGTTAGATCTCACAAAAACAAAAGGAGTGTGTACTTTGTAAGCACATTTATCTTATTTAAGAAGTTTTTGACAACATGCTGATTGTCCTGTAGGTGGAATCAAACATGCAGCTGTGCTGCAATAAATGAATAGTTGTGTTGGATGGACAGTCTGTGCATATATCAATACTGATACCACAACACAATGTGATGACAACCATTAAGTCAGAAAAGGCATTCTTATTTTTTGCAGAATTCTGTTACTTCATCTTCATGCAGAAACACTAATTCCAAATAAAACCTGGTCTCTTTTCCACTACATGTGACATAATTTTACTGTAATATGAAATTAGAAACTTTCAAGCTTGCATAATTCCACTTTCATGTCAACAACAAAGTCTGTGCTTTAATGAAAGCCAGTTGTTCTTAAGAAGCTCAAGCACCATATGTGTGACATAGGTAATTCTGTCACTGGGTTGTCACACCGTCATTTGAAACTCCACTCTGCTCGCTAAGATACATGATGTCAAGATGACCTACACTGCACAATGCACATAATGTGACCAATGACCATACAAAAATTATTGTTTATTGTTACAATAATGCCAATTCAATCTGAGACAAGATGACCAACTTCTGTAATTATATCAACTTAAAACAACAACATACTCTCCATGAACCAAAGATACACTCATCCTTTCTTTTATATTACAAATCACAGCATCAGTAGTAACATATAATTTTGAAGAATGTGACTATCTCTGCTGCAAGGCCAAAGAAGATTGTGCAGTAATGTGAAACGAGTCTGTTTATCAGTACAATGGAATGTGGATAGTGTCTTACAATGTGAATGAGCAGTTTGGCAGGCAACAGTATGAAATCTGACATAAAGTGAGTGACATGTCTGTCTTGCTATGAAGGAAGCAAAAAAAAAAAAAAAAAAAAAAAAAAAAAAAAAAAAAAAAAAAAAAAAAAAAAAAACATGTAAGGTAAGTAAGTTCCCATGTCATGTAATGTACAATTTGATATCACTCACAGCCCTGCCACCCATCCTTATAATATCCAGAGAAAATCACAATAATTACTTAAAGTGGTGAATGCGGCTTTGGATATGATGTTCAATCCCAGCCCATGCAGGGGACATCACACAACTAACCCATTAAGGGGCAACATTATTTATTTTGGAGCAATCTGCATCCTGAATACTGATACGCAAAACAACAAAATTCTCTGGCAGTTCAGAGTGTCATCATTATACAATTCCTGCATTCTTTATGATTCGATCAGAAAAAAAACATATATATATATATATTTGTATATACATGAACATACACATGTAGCACAATTTTAAATACTTAAAGTTGCTACAGATAAGCTAATAATTTGACTGATTGTATTCATCTTACTATGCTGCAGTGTATGTGCCACTGGACAGGCTGATGACCATCTTTTCGTCTTATTGTTGATCACTGGTCCACATGTGACCTCAGAGTTATTATTATGGGTCCTGGTCTTTCAAAACAATAGGTAGAATAAATTCATCAGAGTCACCAGCTGTTGGATTATGGATCACATCGTGAAGCTGCGAGTTTGGGAGAGGAGCCCATATGCTACCCAACGCCTCACTCACCTCCTGCAAGAACAGCACATGTCCAGCTGAGATAGTATACAACACATCCTGCACGTTTTTTTTTTCTCCCCAAGACTACACACACAAAACTATGCTCAATCTTGGTTCTGACAAAGTTATATTACCCTTATAATTACCTGAGTTCTAGATTCGTCTATCATCTAGTATTCTGAAAAGAATGCAAAGTTTTGGAAAATGAAACAATTTGTGAACTCAGGTGAAATGGTAGACAACCTAGCCAGATCTTAGTAACAGCCCCATCTATCAGGGCTGTAAGTAGCTGCCTTCCCACCCTTACATCTGGGGACAGGAACATATAAAGTGTCCAAAGTGTCTTCTTTTTGAAATATCAGGAAAAGAATGAGGTCCAGAAAGCAAACAATTCAAATATGCCTGTCTAGTTTTCTACATATCAATACTGAAACAACTTATGAAACATAACATGTCTTGCAGGTCCAAATTGCCACATCTGTTCAAAGAATGTAAAATGAGAAGATAACAAGAAAAATAGTAGTGGCTTATATGTGCAAATAAACCCTGAAATATATAAATTTCTGTAAAACAAAAGAAAAGTATAATCTCGAGAGTATGCGAATGCTTGAAAAATGTGGACATCACAGGCTCAAAGGTTGAAACTACAGACTCAATGAATAGCTAACTCTTATTCAACCATTCTGATGCAAGTGTGAACATTACAAATGTTTTCCTCAAAATGTTCTTCTGGGATCCTGCATTAATGGGTTTGGAAAGTTTTCGTTTTCACTGTTGTGTACAGGGTTTACACAGGGTGATGTAACTACTCAACCTTCCCTGCCATCTGCTGGAAATATAATGAACTACATACCCAAATTATTTCATTATCCACATGGCTGAGTAAAAACAGAGAGAGGATGTTCACATTTTTAAAGAAATGAAATCAGAGCTAAGCAGGATGGAGGAACAAATTTACTTCAGGAATTTATTAATAGGTAAACTTTTTTGCCCAAATATAGTTCACACCTTTCCCCTAAAAACAATTTCCAAAGAAAATAACTGTGTATCATATATTGCCGTGCTGAATTGTATTGTATATTATACTGGAATTATCATAAAAAATGTAACCACTCTGTGAAGTCAGTCTACTTGTTGTACATTCTGACTACAATTAATGATTTCTAAAAACAGAACATATGGTGTGTGCAGTTTATTGTAGTTAGTAATCCAATATATAATAAAATGTAACTTTGCTATCTGTTGTGTATCCTGCCGCTGAACAGCAAACGGACTAAGATACTATGCAACTTACTCAATACTGTTACTACTGTGTATTGCAGCCACTGAAGTTAATGCGATGGGCAAGTATTAAGTTACAGTTTCTGGATTACATTTTAATCTATATTCTTTCTATTTTCCATACTAATACTCAGTACACACCAACACGTTTTCCTTTTGATGAGATTCAGTCACATTTACCTTCACTAGTACAGGAAAATCTTTACAGATGGCATATGCTTACATTTACTGCATGCAACATTCGCAAGTGGATGAATTTAAACTGAAGGAACTTCTGCTCCTTACTCAATAAATATTATATAACTTGAATGGGAAAAAAAAAAAAAAAATTAAATTTTTGGAATAGCCACACTTCTGTATTTCATAACTACTCAGATGACACAGGAATTCCCTCATGTTATGGGGATCAAAAGTTATATCAACATTGTCACTGGAACCTTACAGCTTCTGCAAGACAGTTTATTATCTCCTTCTATGAGGCCTTCCAATAAACAACTGTGTCCACATAATGTTTCCCTCACCTGCGCTACATGTACCCTCTGTTCAACAAAAATCAAGCGGCCTGAAATTTTCTAAGTCCCGAACTGGAAGTCACGTGACGTACAGTTGCCATCATAATTCGAGTAGTTTTACTTTCCCCATATTTGTGCATTCGTGACGTTTCTCTGTCTTCCATTCGTTACAATCAATCACGCCGCATACATATTAACCAAAGACACCAATACATTCGCTTAATTTGAAGTTATAATATGAATTAAATGTCATTAATTTTCCGAGGCGTGTGGCTTGTAGCCTTGCTTCCACGGATGGATGCTACGAAAGGGTAGTTCTTTACCGCACCCAGATGTAGCCGAGCGCATTAATGCGTGCTGTTAATACTTTTCAGAAACAGACTATATTGGTTCGAGTCCCAGTGTCAGCATACGATTTTTTTTTATTTTTGAATATGTTTTATACTCACAAACACTCAATTAAATTATGCAGTAACACATCCACTATTTAATTATATGTTTCAAAAATTATCTTTGATCCATTGGCAGGGTTAGAAATGCGAGTGACGCAGATATTTCTGTTATTTTTCTGTAATTCTTTTTTCTTTGTTTACTGACATTCTGATTTAGAGGGTTTGTGTTCAAATGTGACTAAAACTAGGCAAGTGAATTTCGTTGTTGCTTGCGGGCCATAGCGGGTCACAAGATCTGACATTGGGCCGCACGTTTTGAAACATTTACGGAAAGGAATTGTTAAGTGTATGATGCGTGTGCTGCGGATGACTGGACTGAGGGTGGTTTCACTCTCACCTTGTTTCAGAGGTGGGGTATGGGGAGTGAAGAAGCATTGGAACAGGTGCAGCTCAATTTTAGTTTTCGAAACAAGTTCATAATTCTTCTTCCATGTGGCCTTCTAGTAGAAAATAATACATTTTCAAAAATGTGCTTCTTTAAAAGTCTTACTGGCTGCATTGATTATGGTGGTTATATGACCATATTGTTGCCGGCAAGTCAGTTTTCGTCCATGGATAATCCCCTACCCTCCGTTTTCATCCACGACCAGCAGCAGGCATGATATCTTTTTTGGTCCTC
>Ga0268261_10000415_pt1 | contig 26584 bp, 4 predicted proteins | sample TergutNc150P1_FD_190353 | JGI IMG/M metagenome (GOLD analysis project Ga0268261, IMG submission 190353) | Nasutitermes corniger P1 segment gut microbial community from laboratory colony in Florida, USA - Nc150 P1 (SPAdes) (version 2) | ecosystem: Host-associated > Arthropoda: Insects > Digestive... | reverse complement strand
TATATATATATATATATATATATATATATATATATATATATATAAAATCCTTTCAAAGAGCTACCAACAAATACAAAAATATTATGTGGACCTACACAATGACTATGACAAGGCACAAGATTTCATTTTGACACGTGGTTACATTCATGTAACTTAACTGGTCTCTACCATATTCTTTCACTACATGATCCTCTAAATCCTACAGCAGCATCAGTATGACACAAGACAGTGGGCATCCAAACAAGTTAAAATTTCCACAAACATGGTATAATCAATCAGACAAAGTCTGAAGATGTGCATTAAGGTACTAGCCAGGACATCCAAGACAGCAGATGACAAGAAGCGTGTTGACCATGTAACTATGCTGACCTTGCCACCAATTAAGAAACCAACATGGAATAGGCACTGAAGAATATTTTAATGACAAAAGAGTAACACAGACTACATGAGTGGAACTTACATGACTGCAGGGTAAGGCCTCCAAGAGTGCCTCTGGCAATGGTAAAGCTGCTGGCAGAAATGAATGACTGGAAGGGGGTTAATTCAAAGGTGGTGAACAATACAACACACCATGGGTAAAACTTCACAAACTCTAACACTGTATTACATCTGCATGTCTTCCTTTGCCCTCCTACTAAACAGAGTTATCTTGGGAATTGCTTTTTTGATAAGATCATCTTGTCTCTGTATGTACAACAGTACACAATGTAATCCATCATTTTTATCAAAAAAAAAGATCTATAATTGACTATTGTCATGTTGAATATATATAGTAAAAAATCACAATTTTATATACAGTTTGTTTGAGAATGGAAGAAACAAATGCAGTATGCTCATCCAGAGTTCTCTTCCTAACACTAGCATCAGTATATGAACCATTCACAATATCTTACATGGTTGAGATGGGGTACAATTTACTGCAGGGTTGCCCTCATATCCAGTAGGACAAGTGCATATTGGTCTGTGAGCTTTGGCATGGCATTTAGCTGTTGAGGCACAGGCATTAGTGAACTCGCATGGGTCCAGACAGAATGACTTGTAACACGCTTCTGTATCAACACAATCCAAGTCTGATTCACATGGACTTGGAGCCTTGGTTGTTCCTGGGATTTCTACATGGCAGGCATCAATAAATAAGTACGGTTACATATTAGTTCAACTCACACCTTACCAATTGTTAATTCCACACCACTATGCACCAATGCAACAGATGTTTCAAAACACTTACAATCAAAGGCCAGAAAAACAATGTTGAAAATATGTCTATATTTTGCCAAACAAGTATCACGAAGTGTACTTTTTATAACACCATGATAATGGTTGGTATTGCAGTTATGTGTAAAAATTAAATAAAGGATGTTTAAATTTGTTTTCCTGTAAATGTGAAATAAAAACTTTGTTTCCATTATAGTAAGTATCAAATGTGTACTGGACCAAGTAGGAAACATTACTGGCAGAAATGAAAGTTACAGACATAATCTGATGGCAATGAACACACAAACATAAAGTAAAAAAAAAAAAAAAAAAGTAATAAATTAATTCAATACAGACAACTTTAGTACACCTATGTTGCCAACATAACAAAATACTTTATTGCAATTTAAATTTTTTTGAACACCTATGGCTCCACACTAAGATCCACTTCACATGATCACTACACACTATGTCTCTGCTTCTCTGAATGATATACTCTAAGAACATGAGACAAAATAGTTGGCTGGAAGACAAGAACTTTGGCACCAACAAATAACTTTGTGGAACCAAATTATGTAATGAACCACGTGTGTTGAATATGGGCGTGTACTGCAATCACAGCAGAAATAACTCTCCACACAAGCAATGAGCCATATAAGAAAAATGTTCATGGACAATGATCCAACATTAGGATACAAATAGGCAGTTATATGTACCTATTTTACGATATTTTAAAACTCACTGAATGTTAACTAATGGATTGTTTAATACAAACTAAGCCTTGTTTGTATTCTTTTACACATTAACAATGCATTGTGCAGTTAGTAACCACATTTTTAATTCAATGCATATTTTAACCTAAATGTATAATGCCAATATACAAATCTGTCAGCACTGCCATCTTTAGGCCCTTCTCCTGTGATTTCTTATGGAGCTCTTCTCAGTAATGACACAAAAATTGGAACATGTCAGAAAAAATATGTATGAAAGTAGGGCAGCGTGTTTCATTTGCAACACTGGTGTACTGAGTTGGCTGATACTGAAATACTTGATGTTGGTACACGGTTGACCATGTATGTCATTAAAGAATACAACTCGCTGGACATTTTGGAGATAATAATGGAAGAGTTAACCTCAAAAGAGTAGAATGGTGTGGAAATTGATACCACCAAGAGAAGGTGGACAGGAATGCAAAGAACTAAACAACAGGATGGATAGTACAACAGTACTTAAAGAAATGGGCATTGAAGTGCAACACATGGACACAGAGAAAAGGAAAAATTATTTCCCTGCATTGATGGCAACAATAGATAAGGAAAGCTGAAGAAGACTACTTGATATTAGACTACAGTAATTTTTAAGTGACAAATCAAAAAGAAGTAGTACAAGTGACCTTAACTGATTTGAGGGTAAAATTCCAGTACTTTGCAGGAGTGACTACAGAACACTGAAAGCAGCAAGGAATTTTAAAAAAGCATATCAAAACCATGTCATAAATTGCATGAGCACCAAGCACTGTGTACTGCAAAAACAGTGATACAATCCCTTTATCACCCACCTATAATGCTACAATATTTATCCACATACTGCTCATAATTCAACTTTGTGACAGCAGAAGCTGGTGAAATGTTAGCCAGGATAACCCTGGCTCACATTCCCTACAAATTTATGAAGCTGAGTCCCACACACTAGATGCAACTGAAACCAGAGTGCTGCGGTCAACTGAAGACTTACAGACCTTAAACAGCCATACTTTTCATTATCATTAAGTAAATTATAATATCAGGAAAAGATGCACTTCTGGTTGCCTTACAACTAAATTTTTCTGCTAACTACAAGAAATGCAATCAAATACAGACTGCTGTCTAGGTGCCATCTGTAAGAAAATAAATTTTGCAGCATACAGTTTATAAAAATGCTCAGACACAAACTAAACTATGACAAAACTATTCGATAATAATACTCTCACTACCATAACTGTGTAACAATGATAGATTAATAATGACTGACATGTATCACATGGAAAAAGAATCTTACCAAAATGTCCGGAACTGTACTTCACAAATGCAACATAAAATACTTGGGCAAATGTTTGGTAAACATGTATGCTAGATGTAAGAAACCCCACTTCCTACACCAAATTTTGCTACGAGAAACTGTTATTGAAAAACTGCAATATGTAGAGAGCTAAAACATCTGATGCATGGTATAAGAATATTAACTTACTGTTATAAACATCAATGAATTATGTTGTATTAATTATTATGTCTTGTTATGTATACATGTAGCATGTATGATACTTAGTAACTTGAAATTTGTCTAGTGCCTCCCACCTGGGCAGGTAGAGGATTTTTTCTAAGATGGGGACAACCATACACTGAATTTTGTTATCCCCAGTAACAGGGTGATCATGACAGTAACGATGAGCAAACAGGGCCTACAGCTTAACATGGACTTCAAATCTTGGTATGAGGCCTGGTATTTTTCACATTCCCATGATTACATCTGTGGGAGAATTGAACGTTTCAATCAGTGGGCAGAAAAATTCACACACACACATAAATCTGACTTGGGATCAGACTTGGTGTTGTCTGCATGACAATCCAGTTTTAATGACTGACCACCAGATTCCCACATTTCAGTACACTGTACCACCAACTGTATTCCAAAAGTTGGTCTTTCAGCAGTGCCTAAAATACTTGTGTATGAGAACAGCAAATAAAGCAATAAAAATAACATCCTTAATCCCAAATAAATTTCAAACAACTATTCCTTTTTTTAATGAAGATGGGCAGTAGAAACAACAATGCAAAATGTATACTCCATGATGCAGCACACAGGCTTTACCAGTGTTCTTTACTTTCAAAATGTCATACAATTTTACAGGACACTCGTAAATTTAATTTCATTCATGCACATAAAGTCTGGCCTTCTCTCCACTGATTTTCACAAAACTAACAAATGCTCAACATTATGTGCACATCTCTTATACCAAATTAAACCAAAGTTGGGCAATAAATGTATGTACGTACACACACGCGCGTGCACGCACGCACACACGCATATATATATATATATATATTCATTTACACCTTCAAATAAAGTGTGGCTTCCGTTGTGCTAATTTCACACAACTCATAATCAGTAACTTTTGTGGATATTTCCTGTACTGAATTTCAACCACATCACAGGAAAAATGTAGAAAATAGAAATTTTCCTTTACATGCATAAATACAGCTTTCACAGAAATAATTTTCACACAATTCTAAAATGTTCAGCAGTATTGCAGTGAGATCTTTAACATCGAATTTCAACCAGATCAGTTTCGCAATGTAAAATGTACAAACAGAAATGCATTTACACACTTACATACAGCATAACCATCATGAAACTGATTTACATGAAACTCACACTTGCTTGATAACTTTTTTGCAGAGAACTTCTATATCAAATTTCATGGAATCTGTATAAAGGTCAAGTCACTATTACTGGTTCACAGGCAAACAGATGAACAGGAACGGTCTTCACATAATGTATTCTTTTTTTAATGTGTAAAGAACGCTTAAAGTCAATTCATTAAAAACTAAATTTCACTGCCCAAATGAGGTTAGATAAATCACATAAATTTTACCCTTATCCATCTTTCATTTTGGAAAATAGGATTCATACAAAAAAAAAAATAAATCTTCTCTTCTTTTAAACCACATTAGAGGGGTGGAAGGGAGTTGCATTTCCTTGACATGATTTTCTTCAAGTTACTAAGTTTCTTTGTAAGGGCTTCTGCATATTAGACTGCAACAAACTGCCCAAAAATAGTCAAGTTAGATTAGCTCACATTACTGTAAAAAAAAGAAGATGAGGACTGTACAAATAACACTACACCCTGGCTATATACGAGTACTGTAGGATTTTGAAGAAATCTACTATTAAAGTAGAACAGGCAGGTGCTATTCTATTTATAGTGCAATTTGCATGTAAATATATGTATATATGGTTTATGTACACTTACTTTACGATATTCTACAAAGAAATGTATAATAACAAGGAGTTTGACAGGTACAGTCAAGAGAAAAGTATTAATATATTTAGCATATATACAAAATATGATTGGATCATCTGATTGTAGGTAAACTGCTTCTGTGTTATGGGGTGTGTGTGACTGTGAGAGTAACATATACCTTGGCAATCCTTGGTGGCATCCCCCGTATGTCCGGACGGACATGTGCAAAGTATGATGTGGTTCAAGACTGTACAGAAGGCATTGTGTGCGCAACCATTGTTGCTCTCTGCACAAGGGTTCACACACTGACTGCATCTACAGGCTTCAGAGGGGGGGCAATCAGCATCAGCAACACAAGTCCTATTTGTCTGTTTGGTGGTGGGAACAAAAAAGGTTGTACTAGGAGTAACAGTTGTAAATGTAATGTCAGTATGAGTAATTTGTCTTGATTTTGTGGTGGGAAACACCTCCGTAATTGTTTCTGCAGTTCTCCCTACAGGAGTTTCAGCAGTAAAGGGAGTTTTTGTTACAACTTGAGTTGTTCCCTCAAATGGTGACAATGGCGACACTGTTGTTGTTCCCTCTGCAGGTGTCGATGTTGGACTTTGGGCTGTGCCAACTGTATGTGGTATTTCTGAAATTTCTGTTGTAAATGTAACAGATGTTATGCCTGATGTAGGGTACAACGTTTGTAATTCCACTGTTCTTACTGTGGATGGAAGTTCTGTCGTTGCTTCAGGTGGCAGCTTTGTTTGGATTCCAGTCACCACTGTTAAAGGAGGCATTTCTGTTGGAGTCATATGTGTTGAACCCAACGTAGAAAGTCCTTGTTCAGTAGTTACCTTTGTTAGCCTTTCTGTTGGGGTGGTAATTTCCTTGGGTTCAACAGGGGTCTCTGTTTCAGTCAATCGTGTTATCATCTCGGTCATTCCTTCTGTAGGCATTTCAGTTCGTTGTTCTGTAGTTATTTCTGTTGCCCCTGTTGTGTGTATCTGTGTTGTTCTTTCTGTAGTTACTGTTATTGGCCTTACTGTAGGTATTCCTGTTGGCCTTGCTGTTAGTCCTGTAGGTATTTCTGTTGGTCTCCCTGTTAGTACTGGTGTTGTTCTTTCTGTAGGTATTTCTGTTGGCTTTTCTGTAAGTATCTGTGTTATTCTTTCTGTAGTTTTTTCAGTTTGCTTTTCTGTGGGCACTTCTGTTGGTCTTTCTGTCAGTTTATGTGTTGTTATTTCTGTAGGAATTTCTGTAAGAATCTGTGTTGTTATTTCTCTGGGTATTCCTGTTGGCTTTTCTGTAAGTACTTGTGTTGTTCTTTCTGTAGATATCGTTGTCAGTGTTTCAGTAAGTATCTGTACTGTTCTTTCTGTAGGTCTTTCAGATGTCCCTTCTGTTGGTACTGATGTTGGTCTCTGTGTTAGTATTTCTGTTGTTCTTGCAGCAGGGATTCCTGTTGGCCTCTCTGTTGATGCTTCTGTAGGTATTTCTGTTGGTCCTTCTGTTAGCATCTCTGTTGTTCTTCCTGTCAGTATTACAGTTGGTCTTTCTGTAGGCATTTCTGTTGGTCCTGGTGTTAATACTTGTGTTGTTCTTGCTGTAGCTATACCAGCTGGCCTTTCTGTTGATGCTTCTGTAGGAATTTCTGTTAGTATCTGTGTTGTTCTTTCTGTAGACATTCCTGTCGGCCTTTCTGTTGACACTTCTGTAGGTATTTCTGTTGCCCTTTCTGTCGGAATCTGTGTTGTTCTTTCCGTAGGCATTCCAGTTGGCCCTTCTGTTAGCATATGTGTTGGTCTTTCTGTAGTTATTTCAGTTGCCTTTTCTGTTGGGACTTCTGTTGGTCTTTCTGTCAGTATGTGTTTTGTTCTTTCTGTATACATTCCTGTTGGCTTTCCTGGAGGCATTTCTGTTGGTCCTTCAGTTATTATCTGTGTTGTTCTTGCTGCAGGTATTCCTGTTGGCCTTTCTGTTGATGCTCTTGTAGGTATTTCTGTTGGTCCTTCTGTTAGTATTTGCACTGTTCTGGCTGTGGGTATTCCTGTTGGCCTTTCTGTTGATGCCATTGTAGGTATTTCTGCTGGTACTTCTGTTGGCATTTGTGTTGTTCTTTCTGTACTTATTTCCAGTGGCCTTACTGTTGTTGATCCTGTAGGTATTTCTGTCGGTCCTTCTGTTAGTATTTGCACTGTTCTGGCCGTGGGTATTCCTGTTGGCCTTTCTGTTGATGGCACTGTAGGTATTTCTGCTGGTACTTCTGTTGGCATCTGTGCTGTTCTTTCTGTACTTATTTCCAATGGCCTTACTGTTGATGATCCTACAGGTATTTCTGTTGGTCCTTCTGTTAGTATTTGCACTGTTCTGGCTGTGGGTATTCCTGTTGGCTTTTCTGTTGATGCCACTGTAGGTATTTCTGCTGGTACTTCTGTTGGCACTTGTGTTGTTCTTTCTGTACTTATTTCCAGTGGCCTTACTGTTGATGATCCTACAGGTATTTCTGTCGGTCCTTCTGTTAGTATTTGCACCGTTCTGGCTGTGGGTATTCCTGCTGGCCTTTCTGTTGATGCCACTGTAGGTATTTCTGCTGGTATTTCTGTTGGCATTTGTGTTGTTCTTTCTGTACTTATTTCCAGTGGCCTTACTGTTGATGATCCTGTAGGTATTTCTGTCGGTCCTTCTGTTAGTATTTGCACTGTTCTGGCTGTGGGTATTCCTGTTGGCCTTTCTGTTGATGCCACTGTAGGTATTTCTGCTGGTACTTCTGTTGGCATCTGTGTTGTTCTTTCTGTACTTATTTCCAGTGGTCTTACCGTTGATGATCCTGTAGGTATTTCTGTCGGTCCTTCTGTTAGTATTTGCACTGTTCTGGCTGTGGGTATTCCTGTTGGCCTTTCTGTTGATGCCACTGTAGGTATTTCTGTTGGCATCTGTTTTGTTCTTTCTGTACTTATTTCCAGTGGCCTTACCGTTGATGATCCTGTAGGTATTTCTGTCGGTCCTTCTGTTAGTATTTGCACTGTTCTGGCTGTGGGTAATCCTGCTGGCCTTTCTGTTGATGACACTGTGGGTATTTCTGCTGGTACTTCTGTTGGCATCTGTGTTGTTTTTCCTGTACTTATTTCCAGTGGCCTTACTGTTGGCACTTTGAAGGTTGCCTCTGTCAGCCTTTCTGTTGACCATGTTGAGGGTATTTCTGTAGGTTTTTTTGTAAGCATCTGTGTCATTCCTTCTGTAGATGTTCCGGTTGGTCTTTCTGTAAGAATCTGTGTTGTTCTTTCTGTAGGTACTTCTGTTAGGCTTTCTGAAGGTACATGTGTCCCTCTTTCTGTGGGTACTTTTGTTAGTATCTGTGTTGTGCTCTCAGTAGAAACCTCCGTTGGCCTTTCTGTAAGTATCTGTGTTGTTCTTTCTGTAAGTATTCCTGTTGTTGCTTCTGTGGGTATTCTTGTTGTTCCCTCTGTAGACATTTCTGTTGTTTTTTCTTTAATAATTTCTACTGACCCTTTTGTTGTTGGTATTGTGGTTAATACATGTGGTGTGCTTTCTGTAGGAATTTCTGGTACAGTAGGTACCCCTGTAGGTACCTCTTCAGTTAACACTTCTGTTACACTAGTAAATGACCTCAATGTTGTTGTTCCTAAAGTTTCTTGAGTTTTCTCACTGCTCACTTCTTTAGTGATGGCAGTTTCAGTTCCAGGCATTTCTGTCACACCCACAGATGTGCCATACTCTGTTGTGACACCACCTGATACCGAACTTAACACAGAAGTTGAAGTTTCAATGCCAGGTCCTGTCTCAGTAGTACTCAAAGATAAGGTACTGGCTTCACTCACAGATGGGTAAGTGTACAACCGAGTTGTGGTGGCTGCTGTTCCTGTTCGCCCTTCTCTGGCAGTTGTTTTAACTGCCGTTACACCTTCTGTAGATGGAGACTCAGTGGTACTTGCTTTGGAAGAAAATCTTGTAGGCTCTTCTTCTGGTACCGTAACTTCTATAGAAATTTCTGGTGTAGTAATTTTTGTATAAGCTGGTACTGACGATGCTTTCTGTGTTTCTGATGATTGTGTTGTAAATTCTGTGGTGTATATGGGTTCGGTAGTCTTTTCACTTTTAGGGGTTGAGGAAATATTTGGAAACTGAGTTAAAGAAAATGAAGGAATTTTTGAAGATGGCTGAACTGGTTCTGTTATGTAAGTTACAATGCCTGATTCTGTTACAGTCACAGGCTGTTCTTTTTTTGTCTCTGTGGAGGCAGACGTTGACTCCACAGCCACTACACTTGTTGGAACTGTATGCATTTCACTCGGTCTGTAAGTAACCTCTTGAGACCTCTCTGTAGTGGCTATACTGGTCAGTACACTGTGTGCAACAGATGGGATACTGGTTGTACCAGCAGAACTAATTTCAGTTGGAAGTTCAGAGGTTGTCAAACTTCCTGTTTGAGTTAATGGTGTTTCTGGAGTTAACTCTGAAACAGGAATGACTGGAACTTTAGTTGTTTCAGCAGGAGACCCAGTAGTCTGAGTAGCTGGTGTTTCAGTGGGATGTTCTGTCACTGAAGGATGAGTTGTAGTAATCTGCTCTGGAGAAGTAATGGTAGGTACTGTAGTTGCCTTAATGTGTGTGGTGAACATTTCTGTGAGTGTAATCACACTCTCTGTTTCCTGTGTCATGGTGATTCTTCCAGTTGGTAATGTTGTTGGTATTTCTGCTGTCGTTTTGCCAGTTTCCACTCCGGGTGCTACTGGAGAAGCTTCTTCTGGGAACAGTGTTGTTGGTGAGTAAGGGGCAGTTTGCTCTCCAAGAGTTGTAAAATTTTCAATTCTACCTATACGTGTCTGCGTTACAGTCACAAATTTCTCAGTACTTGGGCGTTCTGTTTCTATTGTCTGTGTCTTTGTCTGTATATTATAACTTGTTAGGGTTGGTCCCGTTTCTAATGGCGTGGATTCTGTAATGGTGAAGCCTGGGATTGTGGGTGTCATTGTTGTAACGGTTTCTGTTGCTTCCATTACTATTTTAGTGTGGGATAAAACAGAAATAACAAAGAATACTGTTAGTTAAAGTGAGTGCAATAAGAAACAGTACAAATTATCTACTAGACAGAATTCACCAAGAGACAGTAATTATTTTGTTTATATACACTTTTAAATTTAAAGAAAAACTAAAAAATACTAGGATAGAAGTGACTAAGACTGTTACATACAATGTTAAAATTATTTTCACACCACATGAGAATTAGACCAAATATATTTATATACTGACGTACATATAATACAATACAATACAAGAGAATCTGTGGTGCAATGAGGGCTGAATTTCGTGGAAAGATAATCTGGACTGTACACTGTACAGAGCTTAACCTCTTACAATAACCAACAGTCAGAGTTTACATGCTTATAAGCTTTTACTTCCTGATATAAAGTGTCTGAGTCCAAAAATGCAATTAATGCAGTTATATTTTCCTGGAAATTGAGTCCTCCTTAAAGTCAAGGCTTACTAATATTCCACCAACTAAGAAATAAAGAGTATACAGTTAAAATACCACTAACCCCACCATCAAAAGCTCTAAGAAGCTAAGCAACAAGCAGAGTGTCATAAGCACTAATTACCACATTCAACAGCATTCTGTTAGTACCTTGTGTATTTTACCTCACACAACAATGCACTGTTTTACATTCAGATTTATACATTCTTTTCCAGGCACATATAAATGTACACACACATACGAAAGTCATCAATAACTAATCTTTGCTAAATAACGAAAACATAAATTCCTTTCCATGTACTAAGAAAATAAGAATGAAAAATAAAAGTAGTCTGACAGCACAAAAATACTAAGTTTTATTACATAAGAATAAGTATTGACAGAAAATAAGACATAAAATTTGGAACAGAAGAAATACTTTGATTCTATTAAGTCACCTTCAGTCTATATTCCAACAGTAAAAGAGTGAGGTTATGTTTAATACTCACTCCACCTCTTCCATGCTTATAACTGCACCAAATAACCCATAACACTAATACAAACAATGCCTTGAAATGTACACTTGCAGTGGCAGAAAACATGCCAACATGCTGCTTCAAATTCAACACACCATTTGTTCCTAGACTTCCCAAATATACACAGAAGAAAGAGCTATACATTACATAACAATTAAAGGATGACACAGAGAACAAAAACCCCAAAGATGTAAAATTATGACATGGAGATAAAGAAACAAGAGGTGTTGCTATTTTGATTTCTAATATTTATGAAAAAGATGGGAGAAACAATACTGTGTATTTTTACATAGATTAGAGAAGAAAGTAGCATACGTTTCCAGTTTCTGTATTAAAACAGCACTGTAAATACATGTTAGTGAAAAGAAGGAAGTAGTACTTCAAATGAAACACATATGATAAAGGTAACATTCCATCACAGCAAAAATGTGAGTAGTCTAATAATGGAAGAAAGTATATTACTCCATTAAGTTGAATTAAAAAAAAAACATTTTAGAAAAGGACACCAAGAACAGAACGGTTAACCAGAGAAGTTGTTCTCTAATCAGAAAATAGCTCTTCTAGAAACATAAAACTTTGACTGTAGATGTGACAGACAACAAAAGAACCATAAGAAAAGCTGAACCAAGCACTGCATTTCGAAGCCAGTTGTTAGTTTCCTGAGAAGCTGAGGTGATTTCCATGAGACTGTCACACCATCTTCAAAGCAGTTATCTTCTCACTCCCAGTGATGATGATACTCCAGTTAGTTGGCAAAACAACACTGCAAATTTCCTTAATCACGAAGGACTAATTGGGATAGGATTAGTACACATTACTCATTGACATGTATTGGCTGCTCCCGTTGATCAAAACAAAACAGCAACACACCACTTGTTTATTTCTGTACTTTTTTTTTTTTTTTTTTTTTTTTACTTTCAATAAGCAAAACAAAACACTGGAAAGCCAGTCGTCATCCTACCTTTGATGCATGCTCCAGATATTGGATTACACTGATAACCAGCTGGGCAATGCTCACAGCCTGTTGGTGGAACTGGTTCCCTGTCTGTGACAGATAATTAAATATTAGGGTCATTACTTCTAGAAGGGTAAGATAGCTGGAACATACAGTATGCATGAGGAAACAATGACATGCAAAATTATTTGCATGCAGACCCATTTTGGCTTTGAAAAATAACCACAGATCCTCCAACCCTTGTACACTTATACAGATTCCAGATGACAGGTACCCAAATTAAAAATTTATATCTCAGGGCTGATTTTAGACAGATACTAATACCTACCAGTTGCAAGCATAACAATGCACTGCATGATTAGACCTCAATTAAAATTACTGTCACTTGCTTCATGGGTAAAGGCAGTTTCTTAATTAGATATTCTACCAGTCATATAAAATAAATATATCACCATTAAAGAAGTTCCTCAATTGTTTTTAACAAAATATTATTCTTATAATGAAAAAAATAAGCCAACTTCAATGTTGTCATTACAAAAATTAATCCATGGTTCTCTTGGGAACTGGTCATGCATCCCTTGAGATCTGCGGTGCACACTTTGGGAACTACTGGAATAGAGGATGGCATTTCAATGAATCTTCAAGAAATGGGCTGATAGTTCAGGACATAATCCAGTGGTAGGATTTTGGGAACACCATGTTGATATTTGGATTCTATAAATGTGGGGTATTTTTTCATCAGTTGAGTGACTGTCAGCTTTTCAATAAGATCCTGCACCATGGACATTGTTCCATAACATATTAATAACATATATCATATTTAAGTCTACTCTTTTGAACAATGTCCACCATCTCAGCACTTTTAAAATTGCTACATGTTGGAAATTGCCTCACTTCCTTTACAAGATGTAAAAATAATAATGAAAGAAAACAGACCCCTGTTGTGTCTACAGGCAGAGAGCTACATTCAAACTATCAAAGTGAGCAGTGCCATTCCTTTTGTGTTTCACATTCAGTCTAACAAGAATGAACATAATCCACAATAAAACTGTCACCTGAATGTCCATATTCATCAACCAAATTAGAAAGAATTTCCTCTCCTATCATCAGAATGCACAACTCCTAATCATCTTGCCATTTCTCATTCCAGTCTCTATGACCTGAAAGATCTGATAAATTCTTAGGCAATAAATGAATGACCTGAAAGAAAACCGACCTGCAACTACTCAAATGTACTCGTACACAGGCCATTCAGTTGTTCCTTATGTTATTTAACATGTATGTACCAAGCACTGCCATTATCTTGCATCAAAGAGTAGATGCAAAAATGGACTGCAAAGTATCTGAGTGGAAGTAGAAACTGGTGTCAGAATTGAAGTTGAAGCTCAAAACACTTTCAGCTATGGAGGAAAGTAATTTCAGATCACAATCTGCCCCAGTGATCCCCTAACATTAAGCAGGTGTGATAAATTACACCATAATATTTGTTGGCAAGCTGTCACTCTGGTATATACAAGTATAGGCAGTAGGTTCATTCCACAAACTTATTCCTTTTCCAGAAAAGGCCACAAGTGATGGGGTTCTCATAGAGGTGACTATAAAGAATACTGTCCCCTTGAATGTGACACCAAGAAGCCCAGTAGAAATTTACTAATGTTTTAGAGGAACTTACTGCCTCCAACTTTAGGGTAGAATACCCGTAATATGAGAAGCATTGGGTTTCTCTGAAATGTCAGAAAATTTCTACCAGTCTACATTGAATCTTTAATCAAAAGACATTATTCAACAAGATCAAGCTAATGACAAGAAGACTTTATTACCTCTGTTGAATTATACAGTAATTCAGTGCTTGAAAATAGTAAGCAGCACAAAGTAAAGAAATACTGCCTAACAACAGTGGATTATACCCTTGTGACTATGTACTTCCTACAACATATAATTAAACACATCCCAAGACCAAATTGTATTGAGCATGGCCATCTCAAATAACATATGAATGCATAACCAAGCCAAACTTGTAGGCAGTGTGCCAGAGACAAAGGCACATGAAACTGTAGGATAACAAACTGTATTAGAATGGTCTTTCACTGCAGTTGAAAATCCCTCAAGACTTCAGTTCTGGTTTCTACTTAATTGAAAGTTTTGTAAAAATGACAATCAGTTCTTTCTTGATTTATATGTTGGTATGCTTCTCCTAATCCATGCATCCAATGTACATGTCATGTATACTTATTATACCTATAACAAAATCCTCTAAAGAGAACAATGAGAATGTGCTCAATATGTTACACAGAATGACTACAATAGAAACTGTAAGCTTGAACTTGACTCACTCATTCTTGGTACTTCTCTTACTCTCCGATTTTTTTAGTTAAGAAGTATGATGTCCTGCAGTCTGGTAACTGGTTATTGCTTAGCACACTAGTCTCATCACCCCGATAACCACGATCTTGAAAACCCATCAGGGTACAATACACACTCACATATGTGTCAGTCCTCAAGTACATGGACTTCAACAGGGTTAAAATGTTAGTTAAAATGTGTGACTTCTCTTAGAGTATAAGGCAAAATTCTACTATTATGGCATGGCAGTGATGTAAATCTCAACCTGTGCAGCCAATAAGAATAATGTATGACACATCTCATTACAGTATCAACATTACACACAGGAATTTTACATGGGAGATAAAATGATTAAGTATCTGACCTTAAATTCTACAGTGCTTCTGAATACCCTGGCTCCAGCATAAGCTTCTCGCTTTCTCTATTATAAACATTCAGTGCTCTGTTCCAAAAAGCATGCTTGCTGGCACTCACATTCAGTTTCAGCCTCCACATTGAAACATGCGGTACACTGGCATGTGTGAAACTCTTGGCAAGTCTGCTGGTGTGCATACAGGCACATACCAGCTGCATTAATGCTTTACTTTTCTCCATTTGTGTGTTACATGAGAAGAAACTTAATTATGTCACAATGCACAGGTTTCTAATACCACCACAACAGTAAAATTAACGAATATTAAAACCACACTATTTGTATTTAACGTTCATGAGTCTATGCATCGTAATGATATTCTAATATATATCCAACAAGATGCAATGTTACACAGTTTATTTTATCGGGAAACTGCTCTACAAGTTTTGGGTGGTACCATCAACCATCTTCAGGAGCGTAAACAACTGTATCTAAAGCGTACGCCACCCACAGCACAATCAAACCAGTTCCAACTCTTCCACGATAGCGGCAGATAATAATAACAGTGTGACAAATACCAGATGCGGTAGATACAGTTGTTTGCGCTCCTGAAGATGGGTGATGGTACCACCCGAAACATGTAGAGCAGTTTCAAGATAAAATAAACTGTGTAACATTGCATCTTGTTGGATATATATTACAATATTAGAATAGAATACACACTATTTGTCTTGTTACTTACCAATTGGTGCACAGTTGCAACCATCACAAACATGACCGGGTCTACAGTCCCCATGTTTCTGACACTGACAAACTGAAATTAAGAACAGAAGTTACATACACTTCTCACACATGTAGTTTATTTGAATTACTGTGATGTGTTGTCATGGTCTAAGACTGTTAAATAACAGGGGAACAAAAACTTTTAACATCAATCATAACTGCTATAACACTGCTTTGAATACTATCATGCAGCTAAGGACAGAAATCTTAATTTCTTGTGCCAGCTGACTGTTCTAGTAATTATCACATTTAGAAATGATATAAATCACTGATTACCTGTATACTGAATCAATAATGAAACATATGAAATAATGAGTCAGTCATGCAACTAATATCAAAATTCATAACTGTACTAGATATGCAACAACAGCAGAGAAGAAGGGAAATTCTATGTGTATTATAAGTCTTAGACTTGAACTAATTATTTTCCACCATTTACCTCATGAGGAGCTTACAAGGTATACTAGATAAGCAATTTCAGTTTCATGCTAACCTTTAATACACACTGGCTGGTGTTCATGCACCTGGCACTCTTGCTGTGAATTACAAGGGTTTGCAACACTGCAAGGGTTTAGACATTTCTCTCCAATACAGGCCTGTTGTGCAGGACAGTCAGAATGATCCAAACAGCTGACAACTGTTGATAGGAAATCATTATTACACTGAAACTCAGATAAACTACATCTAAACTTAAATTGTTTAATATAAATGCTGTTAATATCAACACAGATTTTTGCCAGTGAAGTATAACTGAAACAATACTATGATGTATACAACTTTTGTGAAAATATAATTACTTAGCAAAAGTTGAAATATATTACATAACAAATCTTTGTTTGCATATAATTATTTATAATGCCAGTTGACTGTATGCAAAGGCTCCCTCCATCAGGGTATAAAGCAAACAAAGCTGAAATAAAGAAACATAAGCATTCTACACCACTAATAGCAACAAGCTCCCACTTAAGTTGTTCAAATATGGTAATACAAGCACATTAGTTACTTCTGGCAATCCGGAAGAAAATGTGTAGCTGTGTACACTTAAAACTAACCATCACCACCAAAACCAGTTTTGTCTGTAAGTGATATTTGTTTGGTCCTCATTAAAAACCATTATATACCACCACCACCACCACCAGCACCACCACCACCAGCACCACCACCACGTCCACCACCATTCTATACATCCACTATCCAATTATCATATTCATGTAGCAGGTGTTCACAAGCTGTCAAAATATGAAGATACAAGATGCTCTTTGGTATGATATCTTGTCCAAGCACAATGCTTCTTCATTTCCAAAAGTTTAGACCACTCCTGAAGTAGAAAATGTTTGATCATATAATATGACTTAGAATATACAAAATAACTACACATGCTGGAAAGAAAGGGGCTTTTCAAGACCATAAATGACATTACAAATAACTTCTCTGTACGCATATGCATACAAAGAAGACCAGATGTTTAAACACAGATATCCAAAATTTTCTAATGTATCAAGACAGCGGAGGTTTAATCTTCAGTAAAATGTGCATTAAAACAGACAGGATATAATGGCTTGCAGTTTGAATGTATGGTCTGTCCTCATGCAACAGAAACAATATTCCAAAGTTTTTCTGCATAACGAACCCCGTGCACAGCTGCTTGCATTCATGGCTACTACGCTTATGCTACAGTTCACAGCTAAAGAGAATGATCATCAAGCAATCCCCTTGAACTGTTCTGCCATCCCAAGGCAATTTATGTGACACATAGGTGGAGTACTAGAACTGTTCATAACCTGAAGATACAAATCTTCTGGGATATGTCATGTCAATTGGCAAGAGAGTTTCCTGCCTCTGCCACCTAAGACCCTGTCCACCGCACAGCAACACTACTCTCATTGGCTCACTACTCGAGTTGACATTACCTGTATTATGTACCGATGTTAACTGTGCAGCTACTCTTCTGGGACTATTTAGACAAAAAAGGTAGGGGCAGCGGAATATTGCAAATGTAACTATTTACCAGTCAGGATGGCATCATATCCCAGAAAACTTGCAACACAGTCAAGACCAAGATTCACACTCATATGAAACAACAGGAGAAATTATTGTTCTGAATATTTTAATCTTCACATTTTTGAATAGTAAACTGGATGATGGATTCTTCACTGGATGGCAGCAGGCATCCCCGGAGTTCAATCTGCTCTTAATTTCTTCAGCAATGAAATTTTTATTTGTTAGCATTGTTCCCACACATTTGCATTTTCTAGACTTTCAAATGATAACATATCTTTATATTGTGTTTTGTTCTGCATTCTGTTCATAAGCTAACAGTGTCATTAAATAAGGCACTTCAAAAAGAGTATGAGTTGATTAACAGAGTCTCTTGACCTGTGAGTGTTGTTTCTGCCACCTTCAGCAGTGGTTTCAGATACATTTACTGTCTACAATTACTAATAGGCTTTCTCTAATTCCACTCTGGTATATCTTACATCCAGTCTGTGACATTACTCTTGTTCAGTATTTTAGAGATGTAACATTTTCCCCAGCAGTCACCACTGTTTTACAGAACTTCTTTCTTCACATCCAGACTACACAGTCATGTAGGCCTATACTGATAAGTCACTTGTTCAAAGCTTCACTGGTCATGAATCTGTCTGTTAAGATCGTATTTTGTCCTACTGCCTCCGCATTTAACAGCACTTATACAGTCAAAATCTCAACATAAATAAAGCTCTTCCTTTCACTCAGTGACACCAATGATAATGTCAACTTCACTTGAAAGATTCACTAATGGCTTGGAAGGATCTCCATGGGTACACGCCAGGTAAATTGGTTGTCCTTCGCCAGGTACTTGGCTGCATGGGTCACCTCAGCAACTAAGCCACAGACAATGCAGTAAAGAAATTCATTTTGTATAAGAATCTAACATATGAAAGGTCCGAGGGCAATAACATATGTGTTTCTGCATGCAGCTTTGCCCATGTTACAAGATAAATCGGCTCTTACAAAAGGCAACAAACTGTAAGTGGTAAACCCACTGACATTGGTGTAATGGTCCTCCTTCAGTTCCATCAGGAAGGAGAAAGCCATATGCATACACCTGTAGGCTGGCTGTAATCACCTGACCATCTGTATTTTTTGCACTGGTGATTTGGCTTCTACTTCCATGAAATGTGGGGAAACCATTATCATCTGACACGAATTGGTGAAAGTCCAGTATTATGAGAAAGAAGGTCTTCCACTTCATCTTCATGGTACACTGCATGATATCTTTATAGATAACCACCACAGCAAGTCCAATATTCTGGCATTCCTAAAGAAAATTAGAATTGCCAAGTCTATGCGACTGACAGAATTTTATGTAACAGAAACGTTTGTGGGTATCTCACTACATTCCTATTTTTGCTGAAGGGCCTTAGATATAGTCCCATCGACAGCCTGACACTGTTGGCTCTATTAACCTCACCAGTGTTATTTACTTTGTATTATTTTACTGCTTATATATATATATATATATATATATATATATATATATATATATGTATGTCATTTACAATCTGATAAATATATTGTTTTTCTGCAAAACCTCATTTTCAACATGAGCATGATTTAGGCTCAAGCAGGAACTGATGCTGATGTGCCTTAAAACATACTAATCATCTTAACCCTGAACATTTAACACCATATTTATCACATTTTAATGAATTAAAAATTAGTTATTTCAAAAGACTGTTTTACAAACAAATAAAATAATATCATGATGCAAATGGTTAAGGGGCTGAAACCTACTAAAATAAAGATAAATGGGTCATAAAAGCACGGATAACTTTACAAATAATCACCCACCTAAAAACTCCAAAATCTCATGAATATTTCATTATGTGAATTTATTGGAAAATACAACATAAATCAAAATAGCAACTCCCTACTTACTTCACACCTTGCAGAATCCTGAGATCTTACTGGTTAGCCTAATGATCCATGCACATGTGAAGGTGTTATAATTTGGATTTTTCTTACTATTCTTTCAATCTCCATTTCTAGAGCACAGTGAGCAATTCTTATTTCATCACTTTGTCATTAATATGCATTTAATGGAATAGCAGAAAGTAACTACAAATTATTGATATGCTTAAGACCCAGACACTAAAAAGTTACAGTTACCCTAGCGATGGCAAAACAAGAATATTTTTAAAAGAACACATAAATTTTCCAAACTTTCTAAATATAACATAATATTGTTAGCACTCCACCAATAAACCTACAGAAAATTTAATGTATATGATATACCAAAATACAGTAAACTAAATGCCTGATAAGTTCTTCAGAGGATTGCTTGTGACTGTAATACAGTGGAAAAGCAGTTTTTGTTCCATGGAGATTAGCCAGACAGATATCGCAAGTGCAAAGTTTGATAGATGTTTTGTATACCTCCCAAGTGAAATGTGTTTCATTATACTGCTTTTCTTTCAAAGGGGGACGGGTTTTGTGTTTACCTGGGAGTGTTCTACATTCAACAGAGGCAGCAGTCAGGTTCTCAGATTCAGCACACAGACAAACAGGCCTATGTGATCTAACTACACATTTCACACCAATGGCACATGGATTATAAAAATCACAAGGGTCCAAACACTTATGGCATATACATGTTGTATCATACGAACAGTCCAGTTCAGATATACATGTCCCTAATGGCCTAACAGTTGCAGCTACACTGAATTGTTTAGTCTGTGATGTCTCAGAAGTCACTAAAGTTACCTTCGGTACAGCTGTTGATTCTAATGTGGATATGTTAGTACTTGTCATTACTGTGGGAACTGTAGCAATACTGGAGCTTTCTGGGATAAATGTTGGAATAGTTGAAAGCTCTACTGCCTTAGAAAACAGAGTGGAAATGCTGCTTGATTCAGGAATGGGTACCGTCAATTCTTTAAGGGTAGAAAATGTTGCTGGGGGAGAAGTATATGGGGACTGCATTGCAGTAACTTCAGACTGTTTAGGAGCCCGCACTGTTGTGTACAGTGGTATTAGGGTTGAAAGTGTCAGAGCTCCTGTGGTGTAGAATTCTTCTTCAGTCTTCTGGGTATCAGTGTATAATTCAGGTTTTTTACTTGTGTATTTGACATGGGTTTCTGTTACTCCTGTGACATGCTGTGTAGTATGACTAAATTCATCACCTCTTGCAGTCGTATGCTCGCCATGCATTTCTGTTTTTTCTGCAACATGTTTAGTACTAGGAGTATATCCACCAGGTGTTCCAGTTGTATATGGGGTGCTTACTTCCGTTGTTTTTGTGACCTGTTCTGTAGTAACAGGAAATGCTTTAGATGTTCCAGTTGTATACTGCACAGGTGATTCAGTTTCCGTTGTCACACGTTTTGTAGCAGGAGTATATCTGCTAGGTGTTACAGTTGTATACTGCACACTGAACTCTGTTCCTTCTGTGACATGTCTTACAGGTGGAAGATATGTACCAGGTGTTCCAGTTGTATATTGCAGAGTTGATTCTGTTTCACCAGGCATGTGTGTTGTAGGAGTAATATATTTACTTGGTGTTACAGGTGTATACTTTCCAATTTCTTCTGTTATTTCCGTGACCTGTTCTGTAGTAGGAGGATATGTTTCAGGTGTTGCAGTTGTATACTGCACGCTTGATTCAGTTTCTGCTGTAACAGGTTTTGTAGTAGGAGAATACAAACTAGGGGTTCCAGTTGTATACTTTGCACTTGATTCCGCTCCTTCTGTAACTTGTTCTGTAGTAAAAGGATATATTTCTTGTGTTATACTTGTATAATGCACACTTGATTCAGTTTTTGTTGTCACGTGTTTGGTAGTGGGAGTATATGTGCTAGGTGTTCCAGTAGTATACTGCACAATTCCTTCAGTTTCTTCTGTAACATTTTTGGTAGTAGAAATATATATGATAGGTGTTCGAGTTGTATAATTGGTACTCGCTTCAGTTTCTTCTGTAACATGTTTGGTAGTGGGAGTATACGTGCCAGGTGTTCCAGTTGTATACTGCACAATTCCTTCAGTTTCTTCTGTAACATTTTTGGTAGTAGAAGTATATATGCTAGGTGTTCCAGTTGTATACTGCACACTTGATTCAGTTTCTTCCGTAACAAGTGTGGTAGTGGGAGTATATGTGCTAGGTGTTCCAATTGTATACTGCACACTTGCTTTAGTTTCTTCTGTAACATTTTTGGTAGTGAAAGTATAAGAGCTAGGAGTTCCAGTTGTATACTGCACACTTGCTTCAGTTTCTTCTGTAACATGTTTGGAAGTGGGAGTATATGTGCTAGGTTTTCCAGTTGTATATGGCACACTGGCTTCAGTTTCCTCTGTAACATGTTTGGCAGTGGGACTATATATGATAGGTGTTCCAGTTGTATAGTGCACACTTGATTCAGTTTCTTCTGTAATATGTTTGGTAGTGGGACTATATATGCTAGGTGTTCCAGTTGTATACTGCACACTTGCTTCAGGTTCTTCTGTAACATGTTTGGTAGTGGGAGTATATGTGCTAGGTGTTCCAGTTGTATACGGCACACTTCCTTCAGTTTCTTCTGTAACATTTTTGGTAGTAGAAGTATATATGCTAGGTGTCCCAGTTGTAAACTGCACACTTGCTTCAGTTTCTTCTGTAAGATGTTTGGTAGTGGGAGTATATGTGCTAGGTGTTCCAGTTGTATACTGCACACTTGCTTCAGTTTCTTCTGTAACATGTTTGGATGTGGGAGTATATGTGCTAGGTGTTCCAGTTGTATATGGCACAATTGCTTCAGTTTCTTCTGTAACATGTCTGGTAGTGGGACTATATATGAAAGGTGTTCCAGTTGAATACCGCACACTTGCTTCAGTTCCTTCTGTAACATGTGTGGAAGTGGGAGTATATGTCCTAGGCGTTCCAGTTGTATACTGCACACTTTCTTCAGTTTCTTCAGTAACATGTCTGGTAGTGGGAGTATATATGTTAGGTGTTACAGTTGTGTACATGGCACTTGCTTCAGTTTCTTCAGTAAAATGTATGGTAGTGGGAGTATATGTGCTACGTGTTCCAGTTGTATATTGGACACTTGCTTTAGTTTGTTCTGTAACTTGTTTCATAGTGGGAATATATGTGCTAGGCGTTCCAGCTGTATACTTCACAGTTACTTCAGTTTCTTCTGTGAAATGTTTGGTAGTGGGAGTATATTTACTAGGTGTTCCCGTTGTATATGCGGCACTTGCTTCAGTTTCTTCTGTAACATGTTTGGTAGTTGGAGTATATATTCTAGGTGTTCCAGTTGTATACTGAACACTACCAAAAGTTTCTTCTGTAACATGTTTGGTAGTGGCAATATATGTGCTAGGTTTTCCAGTTGTATACTTAGCACTTGCTTCAGTTTCTTGTGTAACATGTTTTGTTGTGGGAGTATATATGCTAGGAGTTGCAGTTGTATACTGCGCACTCGCTTCAGTTTCTTCCGTAACATATTTGGTTGTGGGAGTGTAAGTGCTAGGTTTCCCTGTTGTAAATTTGGCACTTGCTTCAGTTTCTTCTGTAACATGTTTGGTAGTGGGAGTATATGTGCTAGGTGTTCCAGGTGTATACTGCGCAATTGCTTCAGTTTCTTCTGTAACATGTTTGGTAGTGAGAGAATATGAGCTAGGTTTTCCAGTCGTATATTGCACACTCGTTTCAGTTTCTTCTGTAACATGGGTGGTAGTGGGAGTATATGTGCTAAGAGATCCAGTTGTATACTGCACACTTGCTCCAGTTTTTTCTGTAACATGTTTGGTAGTGGGAGTATATGTGCTAGGTTTCCCAGTTGTATACTGCACACTTGCTTCAGTTTCTTCTGTAACATGTTTGGTAGTGGGAGTATATGTGCTAGGTGTTCCAACTGTATACTGCACACTTTCTTCAGTTTCTTCTGCAACATGTTTGGTAGTGGGAGTATATATGCTAGGTTTTCCAGTTGTATAATTAGCACTTACTTCAGTTTCTTCTGTAACATGTTTGGTAGTGGGAGTATATGTGCTAGGTGTTCCAGTTGTATGCTGCACACTTGCTTCAGTTTCTTCTGTAACATGTTTGGTAGTGGCAGTATATGTTCTAGGTTTTCCAGTTGTATACTTAGCACTTGCTTCAGTTTCTTCTGTAACATATTTGCTAGAGGGAGTATATGTGCTAGGCATTCCAGGTGAATACGTTGTACTTGCTTCAGTTTCTTCTGTAACATGTTTGGTAGTAGTGGTATATGTACTAGGTTTTCCAGTTGTATACTGCTCAATTGCTTCAGTTTCTTCTGTAACGAGTTTGGTAGTGGGAGTATATGTGCTCGGTGTTCCAGTTGTATACTGCACACTTGCTTCAGTTTCTTCTGTAACATGTTTGGTAGTGGGAGTATATGTGCTAGGTTTGCCAGTTGTATACTTAGCACTTGCTTCAGTTTCTTCTGTAACATATTTGGTAGAGGGAGTATATGTGCTAGGCATTCCAGGTGAATACGTTGTACTTGCTTCAGTTTCTTCTGTAACATGTTTGGTAGTAGTGGTATATGTACTAGGGTTTCCAGTTGTATACTGCACACTTGCTTCAGTTTTTTCTGTAACATGTTTGGTAGTGGGAGTAAATACACTAGGTGTTCCAGTTGTGTACTGCACACTTGCTTCAGTTTCTTCTGTAACATGTTTGCTAGTGGCAGTATATGTTCTAGGTTTTCCAGTTGTATACTTGGCACTTGCTTCAGTTTCTGGTGTAACATGTATTGTAGTGGGAGTATATATGCTAGGAGTTCCAGTTGTATAATGCGCACTTGCTTCAGTTTCTTTTGTAACATGTTTGGTAGTGGGAGTATATGTGCTAGGTGTTCCAGTTGTATACTTCACACTTGCTTCGGTTTCTTCTGTAACATATTTGGTAGTGGGAGAATATATGATAGGGGTTCCAGTTGTATACTGCACACTTGGTTTACTTTCTTCTGTAACATGTTTGGTAGTGGGAGTATATGCACTAACTTTCCCGGTGGTATACTTGGCACTTGCTTCAGTTTCTTCTGTAACATGTATGGTAGTGGGAGTATATATGTTAGGTGTTACAGTTGTATACTGCACACTCGCTTCAGTTTCTTCTGTGAAATGTTTGGTAGTGGGAGCATATGTGCTAGGTGCTCCAGTTGTAAACTTGGCACTTGCTTCAGTTTCTTCTGTAGCATGTTCGGTAGAGGGAGTATATGTGCTAGGTGTTCCAGTTGTATACTGCACATGTGCTTCAGTTTCTTCTGTAACATGTCTGGTAGTGGGAGTATATATGCTTGGTGTTCCAGTTGTATGCTTGGCACTTGCTTCAGATTCTTCTGTAACATGCTGGGTAGTGGGAGTATATGTGCTAGGTTTTCCAGTTGTATACTGCACACTTGCTTCAGTTTCTTCTGTAACATGTCTGGTAGTGGGAGTATATGTGCTAGGTTTTCCAGTTGTATACTTGGCACTTGCTTCAGTTTCTTTTGTAACATGTTTGGTAGTGAGGGTATATATGATAGGTGTTGCAGTTGTATACTGCACACTTGCTTCAGTTTCTTCTGTAACATGTTTGGTAGTGGCAGCATACGTGCTAGGTTTTCCAGATGTATAATGCACATTTGCTTCAGTTTCTTCTGTAATATGTTTGGTAGTCGGAGTATATGTGCTACGTGTTCCAGTTGTATACTGCACACTTGCTTCAGTTTCTTCTGTAACATGTTTGATAATGGGAGTATGTGTGATAGGTGTTCCAGCTGTATACTGCACACTTGCTTCAGTTTCCTCTGTAACGTGTTTGGTAGTGGGAGTATATGCACTAGGCGTACCAGTTGTATACTTGGCACTTGCTTCAGTTTCTTCTGTAACATATTTGGTAGTGGGAGTATATGTGCTAGGCGTTTCAGGTGAATACGTGGTACCTGCTTCAATTTCTTCTGTAACATGTTTGGTAGTAGTGGTATATGTACTAGGTTTTCCAGTTGTATACTGCACACTTGCTTCAGTTTCTTCTGTAACATGTTTGGTAGTGGGAGTATATATGCTAGGTTTTCCAGTTGTATACTGCACACTTGCTCCAGTTTCTTCCGTAACATGTTTGGTAGTGGGAGTATATGTGCTAGGTGTTGCAGTTGAGTACTTGGCACTTGCTTCAGTTTCTTCTGTAACATGCTTGGTAGTTGGAGTATATGTGCTAGGTGTTCCAGTTGCATACTGCACACTTGCTTCAGTTTCTTCTGTAACATGTTTGGTAGTAGTGGTGTATGTGCTAGGTTTTCCAGTTGTATACTGCACACTTGCTTCAGTTTCTTCTGTAACATGTTTGGTAGTGGGAGTATATGTGCTAGGTGTTCCAGTTGTATACTTGGCACTTGCTTCAGTTTCTTCTGTAACATGTTTTGTAGTTGGAGTATATGTGCTAGGTGTTCCAGTTGTATACCGCACACTTGTTTCAGTTTCTTCTTTAACATGTTTGGTAATGGGTGAGTATGTGCTAGGTTTTCCAGTTGTATACTGCACACTTGCTTCAGTTTCTTCTGCAACATGTTTGATAATGGGAGTATGTGTGATAGGTGTTCCAGTTGTATACTGCACACTTGCTTCAGTTTCCTCTGCAACGTGTTTGGTAGTGGGAGTATATGCACTAGGCGTTCCAGTTGTATACTTGGCACTTGCTTCAGTTTCTTCTGTAACATGTTTGGTAGTGGAAGTGTATATGATAGGTTTTTCAGTTGTATACTGCACAATTGTTTCAGTTTCTTCCGTAACATGTTTGGTAGTGGGAGTATATGTGCTAGGTGTCCCGGTGGTATACTTGGCACTTGCTTCAGTTTCTTCTGTAACATGTTTGATAATGGGAGTATGTGTGATAGGTGTTCCAGTTGTATACTGCACACTTGCTTCAGTTTCCTCTGCAACGTGTTTGGTAGTGGGAGTATATGCACTAGGCGTTCCAGTTGTATACTTG
>Ga0268261_10000414_pt1 | contig 26607 bp, 9 predicted proteins | sample TergutNc150P1_FD_190353 | JGI IMG/M metagenome (GOLD analysis project Ga0268261, IMG submission 190353) | Nasutitermes corniger P1 segment gut microbial community from laboratory colony in Florida, USA - Nc150 P1 (SPAdes) (version 2) | ecosystem: Host-associated > Arthropoda: Insects > Digestive... | reverse complement strand
ATATTACAACAACTGTATTTGACAAATTCATTAAGCACTGCCTGCCTGGGACAAGTAGTTATCAAAATAATGCAACTTAAAATCTTACTTCGGGTCCAATGGACCCGCCTGGTAGTTAGAGGGTTAAGTGGCAATAAGTGTAGGGTTGTTGCCCTTGTGAACTTCGCCCTCGTCCCGGGTCATAACAATATCACAACCAGAGCAACGGACTGCATAACAGTTTTAATATCAAAACCAGAACAACTGACTGTGTAACAGTGTCAATATCAAACCAGAACAACTGAACTTTTAACAGTGTTATTATCACAACCAGAGCAACTGACTGTATAACAGTGTTAATATCAAAACCAGAAAAAATAGCTGTGTAAGAGTGTCAATATCAAACCAGAACAACTGACAGTTTAACAGTGTTAATATCACAACCAGGGCAACTGACTCTATAACAGTGTTAATATCAAAACCAGAACAACTGACAGTGAAGCAGTGTTAATATCAAAACCAGCACAACTGCCTTTGTAACATTGATAATATCAAAAACAAAACAACTGACTGTGTAACAATGTTAATATCAAAACCAACAAAACTGAGAGTTATACAGAGTTAATATCAAAAGGAGAACTAATGTCCGTGTAACTGTGTTAATATCAAAATCAACACAACTGGCTGTCTAATACTCTTAATTTTCAAACAAGAACAACTGACAGATTAACAGTGTTAATATAAAACCAGAACAACTGTCTGTGTAACAGTGCTAATATCAAAAACAGGACAACTGACGTAGTAAGTGTTAAAATTAAAACCAGCACAACGGGCTGTTAGAAATTTTAATAACAAAAACAGAACTGAGCGTACAAAAGTGTTTATATAAAAAAGGCTAATTGAGAGTTTAACATTGTTAATATCAAAACCAAAACATGTGAGAGCGTAACACTATTAATATCAAAACCAGCACAACTGGCTTGTAACAGTTTAATATCATGACCATCGCAACTAACTGTGTAACTGTCTAAATATCAAAACCTGAACAACTGTCCGTGTAAAAGTGTTAATAGCAAAACCAGCACAACTGCTTGTGTAACACTGTTAATACCAAATTCAGAACAACTGACTTTGTAAGAGTATTCATATCAAAACCGCCACAACTGATTGTGTAACAATGTTAATATCAAATTCAGAACAACTGACAGTGTAACAGTTTTCATATCAAAACCGTCACAACTGATTGTAAAACTCTGTTAATTTCAAAACCAGAACAACTGGCAGTTTAACATTGTTAATATCAAAATCAGCAAAACTGAAAGTGTGACATTATTAATATCAAAAACAGAACAACCGACGGTGTAAAACTATCAATATCAAAACCAACACAACTGACTGTGTAACAGTGTAAATATCAAAAACAAAACAACTGAATTTGTAACAGTGTTAATATCAAAGTTAGGAGAACTCAGCGTGTAACACTGTTAATATCAAAAACAGCACAACTGGCTGTGTGACAGTGTTAATATCATAAGAAGAAGAAATGAGGGCGTGATACTGTTAATATCAAAACCAACAAAACTGGCTATGTAACAGTGTTAATATCAAAACCAGAACGAATGACAGTGTTACAATGTTAATAACAAAACCAGCACAACGGAATATGTAACAGTGTTAATATCAAAATCAGAACAACGGACTGTAACACTGTTAATATCAAAACAAGCACAACTGACTGTAAATATCGAAAACCAAAACACCCGAGTGTGTAAGAGTGTTAATACCAAAAAGAGCACAACTGACTGTGTAACACTGTTAATATCAAAACCAGAAAAAAATGACTGTGTAACAGTGTTACTATCAAAACCAACACAAGTGATCCTGTAACAGTGTTAACATCAAAACCAGCACAAATGACTGTGTAATACTGTTAATTTCAAAACCAGCACAACTGAATGTTTAAACCCGTTAATATCAAAAGCAGCACAACAGACTGTGTATCAGTGTTATTATCAAAACTACAACAACTCTATGTGTAACACTGTTACCTCCAAAACCAGCAAAACAGGCTGTGTTACAGTATTCATATCAAAACCAGAACAACTGCTTGTTTAACGGTGTTACTATCCAAATCAACACAGCTCCCTATGTAAGTGATAATATCAAAACCAGAACAACTTTGTGTTTAACACTCTTAATATCAAAATCAACACAACAAAATACGTAACGGTGTTAATATCGAAACCAGCACAACTGACTGTGAAACACTGTTAATATCAAAGCCAGAACAACTGGCTTTTTAACAGTGTTAATATCAAAACCTGCACAAATGTTTGTGTTAACCACTTAATATCAAAACCCGCACAACTGAGTGTAACAAACTTAATATCAAACACCAAAACGACGGACTGTTTAACAGTGTTAACATCGAAACCATAAGAATTCTTTTTGTAACACTGTTAATATCAAAACTAGAACAACTATCGGTGTAACAGTGTTAATATCATTCCAGCACAACTATTTCTGTGACAGTGATAATATAAAAACCAGCACATCTGAGATAGTAGAATTTTATTATCAAAAGCAGCACAATTCACGGTGTTACAGTGTTAATTTCAAACCCAGAAGAAATGTCTGTGTAACAGTATTAATATAAAAACCAGCACAACTGAACGTCAAAGAGTCTTAATATCCAAATCAGCAAAATTGGCAGTTTAACAATGTTACTATGAAAACCAGACCAACTGTGTGTTTAACAGTGTTAATATCAAAATCAGCACAACTGGTTGTGTAACAGTCTTAATATAATAACCATCATAACTAACCGTGAAGAGTTTTAATATCAAAACCAGAACAACTAAATGTGTAACAATGTTAATATCTAAACCAGTATAATTGACTGCGTAACATTGTTAATGCCAAAACCAGCACAACTGACAGTTTAGCCCTCTTAATATCAAAACCACCACAACTGGTGGTGTAACATTCTAATATCATAACCATCACAACTTACTATGAAACAGTTTTAATATCAAAACCAGAAAAAATTTCCGTATAATAGTGTTAATATTAACAACCAATACAATTGACAGTGTAACACCGTAAATATAAAAACCAGAACAAGTTAATGTGGAACAGTGTTACCATCAAATCCAACACATGAGAGCCTGTAACAATGTTAATATCAAAACCAGCACAACTAAATCTAACACTGTTAATTTCAAAACGGGCAAAACTGACGGTGTAACCTTGTTAATATCAAAAGCATCACAACTGACTGTGTTTCAGTGTTAATATCAAAACTAGAACAAATGTCTGTGTAACACTGTTAATATCAAAACCAGCACAACTAGCTGAGTAACAGTGATAATACAAAGCAGAACAACTGTCTGTGTAACACTGTTAATATCAAAACCAGCACAATAGTCTGTGTAACAATATTAATATCAAAGCCAGAACAACTGAGTGTGTAACACTCTTAATACAAAAGCACCACAAATGACAGTGTTACAGTGTTAATATCAAAACCAGAACAACTGACATTTTAAGTGTTAATATCAAAACCAGCACAACTGACTGTGTAACACTTTTAAAACCATAAGGAGCACAACTATTTGTGCAAAAATGATAATGTCGAAACCAACAAAAATGACATTGAATCACTGTTGATATCAAAATAAGCACAACTGAATGTGTAACATTGTTAATATTAAAACCAGCACAACTGATTGTCAACACACTTAACATCAAAATCAGCACAACAGACTGTGTAACAGTGTTAATATCAAAAAGAGCACAACTGAGAGTGTAACAATGTTAATATCAAAACTTGCACAACTGACGGTGTAACACTGTTAATGTCAAAACCAGCACAACTGACGATCTGTCACTTTAATATCATAACAAGCACAACGGAAAGGTTTAATATTTTTAAAATAAAAAAAAAGCAGAAATGGATGTGTAAAACTCTTATATCAAAACCAGCACAATTAATGTGTAACACTGCTAATATCAAAACCAGCACAACAGAGAGTGTAATATTGTTAATTTCCAAACCAGTACAACCGACTGTGATACAATGTTAATTTCAAAATCAGCACCCCTGACTGTGTGACACTGTTAATAACAAAACCAGCACAAATGACATTGTAGCACTGTTAATATTAAAACAAAAAAAAGTGACTTGTAACACTGTTAATATCGATACCAGCACCACTGAGAGTGTAACAGTGTTAATTTCTAAACCAGAAAAACTGACCCTGTAACACTCTTAACATCAAAACCTTTAATACTGGATCTGTGACACTATTAATACCAAAAACAGCACAACTCTCTGCCTAACATTACTAATATCAAAGTTTTAATCTTCAATCTGTAAAACTATTAATATCAAAACCAGCACAACTGACTTCGTAACAGTTTTAATATCATAAACAACACAACTGGCGATATAATTGTGTTATTATACAAACCAATACAAATGACATTGTAACAGTGTTAATATAAAAACCAGCATAACTGAATGTGTAACAGTGTTAATATAAAAAAAAACACAATTGCCCTGTAACGGTGTTAATGTCAAAACCAGAACTGACGGTTTTACAGTGTTAATATCAAAAACAGAACAACTGGCTATGTAATAGTGTTAATATTAGAACCAGCAAAACTCTCTGTCTCACACTCTTAATATCAAAACCGGCACAAATGTCTGTGTAACAGTGTTAATAACAAAACCAAAACAAATATCTGTGTAACAGTGTCAATATCAAAACCAGCACGACTGCCTGTGTAACACTGTTAACCTCAATACCAGCACAGCTGACCATGTAACAATGTTAATATCAAACCCAGCACAACTGACTGTGTAACAATGTTAATATCAAAACCAGAAAAACTGACTGTGTAACGGTGTTAATATCAAAAACTTCACAACTGACAGTGTAACAGATTTAGTATGGAAACCAGCACAACTGTCTGTGTGACTGTGTTAATATCAATACCATAACAACTGACTTTGCAACAGTGTTAATATTAAAACCAAACAACTATCTGTGTTAGTGTTAATATGAAAATTAGAAAACTGAGTTCATAACAGTGTTAATATAAAACGAAAACAACTGACGGTTTATAAGTGTTAATATCAATATTAGAGCTCCTGAAGGTGTAACGGTGTTAATATAAAAACAAGGACAACTAACAGTGTAACAATGTTAATATCAAAATCAGAACAACTGGCTGTGTAACTGTGTTAATATCAAAAACAGAACAAATGGATGTGTAACAGAGTTCATATCAAAACCATAACAACTGAGGGTGTAACTGTGATAACATCAAAACCAGAACAACTGACAGTTTAACAGTGTTAATAACGAAAATCGAACATCTGGCTGTGTAAGATTATTAATTTAGAAACCAGAGCAACTGGCTTTGTAAAGCTTGAATATCATAACCAGCACAACTGACAGTGTAACAGTTTTAAAGTCGAAAACAAAACAGCTGTCTGTGTAACACTGTTAATATCAAAACCAGAACAAATGACCGTGTAACACTGCTAATATCAAAACTTGCACAACTGACTGCGTAATAATATTAAAGTCAAAATCAACGCCACTGACTGTGTGGCACTGTTAATATCAAAAACAGCACAACTGACATTGTTAGCAATGTTAATATCAAACACTGCACACGTGTCTATATAACGCTGTTAATATCGAAACCAGCACAACTGAGTGTGTAACACTCTTAATTAGAAAAACAGCACAACTGACTTTGTAGCACTGTTAATATCAAAACAAACAAAAGTGACTGTGTAGCACTGTTAATATCGAAAACCGTACAACTGTGGGTGTAACATTGTTAATATCAAAAAAGCACGACTGACAGTGTAACACTCTGAATATGAAAACCATTTATTCTAAACCTGTAACACTATTAATATCAAAACCAGCACAACTAACTGTGTAACAGTGTTAAAATCAAAACCGGAAAAGTGACCCATTAACACTCTTAATTTCAAAACCAACGCAACTAACTTTGTAACACTGTTAATATCAAAACCAGCACAACTGGCAATATAACTGTGTCATTATCCAAACCAGTACAACTGACAGAGTAATAATGTTAATACTAAAACCAGCATAACTATCCGTGTAACATTGTTCAAATCAAAACCAGCACAACAGCTTGTGTAACTGTGTTAATATCAAAACCAAAACAATTGACTGTGTTACAGTGCTAATATCAAAACCAGCACAAATGACACAGTAACCGTAATAATATCAAAACGAGCACAAATAACTTCGTCATAATTTAAATATAAAAACCACCACAATAGACGGTTTATCAGTGTTAATATAAAAACCGGCACAACTTGCTGTGTAACAATGTTAATATCAAAACCAGAACAACTGTCTTTGTAACAGTGTTAATAGCAACACTAAAATAAATATCTGTGTATCAACGTTAATATCGAAACCAGCACAACTGCCTGTGTGACATTATTAATCTCAATACCATAACACCTGACAATGTGACACTTTTAATACCAACACAGCGCACCTGACAGTGTAACAAAGTTAATATCAAAACCAGAACAACTGGCTTTTTAACGTTGTTAATATAAAAATCGTCACAACTGACAGTGTTACAATGCTAATATCCAAACCAGCACAACTGACAGTGTAACAGTGTTAATATCAAAACCAAAACCACGGAATGTGTAACAGTGTTGCTTTGAAAATCAGCACAACTGTCTGTGCAACAGTGTTAATATCAAAACCAGAACAAATGACTGTGCAACAGTGTCAATATCAAATACAAAACAACTGACTGTTACAATGTTAACATCAAAAATAGAACTGACTGTATAACAGTGTTAATATCAAAATGAGAACAACTGGCTTTTTAGCAGTGTTAATATCAAAACCAGTGCAACTGATGGTATAACGGTGTTAATATCAAAACCAGAAAAACTGACAGTATAACACTCTTAATATCAAAACCAGCACAACTGTGTGTGTAACACTATTAATACCAAAACCAGGCAAACTGAATGTTTAATAGTTTTATAATCTAAACCATAAAAAACTGAGAGTTTATCAGTGTTAATAACGAATCCTGAACATCCGACTGTGTAGCATTTTTAATATCAAATCCAGAGCAAATGACTTTGTCACACTTTAATATCCGAAACAGCACAACTGATAGTGTAACAGTTTTAAAATCAAAACAAGAACAACTGACTGTGTAACACTGTTAATATCAAAACCAGCACAACTGAGTGTGTAACACTGCTAATATAAAAACCAACACAACTTATTTTGTTACACTGTTACTTTCAAAACCAGGATAACTTTCCCTCTACACTGTTAATATCAAAAGAAGCACCACTGAATTTGTGACACTCTTAATATCAAAAACAGCACAACTGACTTGCTACAACTGTTAATATCAAAACCAGCACAAGTGAATGTTTAACACTGTTAATACCGGAACCAGCACAACTGAGTGTGTAACAGTGTTAATATCAAAACCAAAACAAATGACTGTTTAACACTCTTAATAATAAAACCATTAATACTGCATCTGTAACATTAATAATATCGAAACCAGCACAATTGATGTGTAACAGTGTTAATGTCAAAACCGGAACAAATGAAGGTTTAACACTCTTAATATCAAAACCATCACAACTGGCTTTGTAACAGTTTTAATATCAAAATCAGCGTAACTGGAGGAATAACTTTGTTATTATACAACCCAGTACAACTGACTGTGTAACAGTGTTAATATCAAAACCAGCACAACTGAATGTGTCACACTCTTAATGTCACAACCAGCACAACTGACTATGTATCTGTGTTAATATCAGAACTGACACATCAGGCTGTGTAACTGTGCTAGTATCAAAACCAGAACAACTGACAGTTTAACAGTGCCAATATCTAAACCAATACAACTGACACTGTAACTGTGTTAATATCAAAACCAGTACAACTGACGGTGTAACTCTGTTTATTTCAAAAGCATCACAACCGACAGAGTAACACTGTTAATATCAAAACCAATACAACTGACCTTGTAACAGTGTTAATATCGAAATCAGAACAACTGCATCTTTAAAAGTTTTAATATAAAAACCAGCACAACTGGCTGTGTAACAATCTTAAAATCAATAACAACACAACTATCACCGTAAGAGTGTTAATATAAAAACCAGAACATCTGTCTGTGTATCAGTGCTAATATAAAAAACTGCACAATTGGTTGTTTTACAGTGCTAATATCAAAACCAGCACAACTGGCTGTGTATCAATTTTAGTAAAAGACCAGAACAACAGACAGTGTATTAGTGTTAATTTCAAAACCGCCAAAATTTACTCTGTAACGGTATTAATGTCGAAACCAGCACAAATGGCCGTGTAAATATTTTAGTGTTAAGACCATTGCAATTGGCTGTGTAAGAGTGCTAATATAAAAACCAGCACAACTGGCTCTGTAACAATTTTAATTTCAAAACCACAACTAATGACAGTGTAGCAGAGGTAATATCAAAACCACAACAAGTGTCCGTGTAACAGTTGTAATATCAAAACCAGCACATCGGATGTTGTAACACTGTTAATATCAAAACCAGAACAATTGACTGTGTAACGGTGTTAATATCAAAACCAACACAGCTGACTATGTAACAGTGTTAATATGAAAATTAGAACAACTGAGGTTTTAACACTGTTAATTCAAAACCAACACAAATAACTTTGTAACACAGTTAATATCGAAACCTGCACAACCGACTGTGTAACACTGTGAATATGAAAACCAAAACAAATGGCTGTGTAACAGTGTTAATAACAAAATCAGAACAACTGACTGTGTAACAGTGTTAATATGAAAACCAGAACAACTGAGGGTGCAACACAGTTAATATCAAATCCAACACAACTAATTCTGTTTCAGTGTTAATATCAAAACTAGATCGAACTCTATAACAATGTTAATATCAACACGAGAATAACTGACGGTTTATCAGTTTTAATATCCAATCCAGAGCAACTGACTGTGTAGCTGTGTTAATATCAGAACCAGAACAACTGACTCTGTAACTGTGTTAATACCAAACAGAAAAAATGACCGTGTTACATTGTTAATATCAAAATCAGAACAACTGACTGTGTAACAGTGTTAATATTAAAACCAGCACAACTTGCATTATAGCACTCTTAATATCAAAACAAGCACAAGTGGGTGTGTAACAATATTAATACCAAAACCGGCCAAACTGAATATGTAACATTGTTAAAATCAAAACCAGAACAACTGACTGTTTATAAGTGTTAATTACGAAAGTTGAATATCTGGCTATGTGACATTGTTAATATCAAAACCACAGGAACTGAATTTGTAACACTTTAACATCCTAACATGCACAACTGTCTGTGTAACAGTTTCAAAATCAAAACCAACACACGTGACTGTGTAACATTGTTAATATCAAAACCAGCACATTGGAGTGTCTAACACTGCTAATATCAATACCAGCATAACTGACTGTGTTGCACTTTCAATTTCAAACCAGCACTACTGACTGTGTAACACTGTTTTTATCAAAATCAGCACCAATGACAGTTTAACACTCTTAATATTAAAACCAGGACAACTGAGTTTCTAGAACTGTTATTATCAAAACCAGCACGAGTGACTGTGTAACACTGTTAATATCGAAACCAGCACAACTGAGAGTGTAAAAGTGGTAATATCAAAACCAGAAAAACTGAGTGTGTAACACATTTAACATAAATACCATCAATACTGAAACTTTAACACTATTAACATCAAAACCAGCACAATTGTGTGTTTAACAGTGTTAATATCTAAACCGGAACAAGTCAATGTTGAACACTCTTAATATCGAAACCATCACAAATGGCTTTGTAACAGTAATAATATCAAAACCAGCGCAACTAGTAGTACAAATGTGTTATTATCCAAAACAGTACAACTGACTGTGTAATAGTGTTAATATCAAATCCAGAATAACTGGCCGTGTAACAGTGTTAATATCAAAAACAGCACAACTGACGGTGTAACTCTGTTTATTTCAAAACCAGCACAACTGACAGTGCAATAATGTTAAAATGAAAACCAAGACAACTGAATTTTTAACAGTGTTAATATCAAAACCAAAACAACTTTCTATTTAGAGGTGTTAATAAAAACCAACACAACTGGCTGTGTAATATTGTTAATATCAAAACCAGCACACCTGACTGTGTAACTCTCTTAATATCAATACGAACACAGCTGACATTTTAAGATTGTTAATATCTAAACCAGAACAACTGTCTGTTTAACAGTGTTAATATGAAAAACAGCAGAATTGTCTGTGTTACAGTGCTATTATCAAAACCAGCACAACTGGCTGTGTAACAGTTTCTGTAAAAGACCAGAACAACTGACGGTTTATCATTGCTAATTTCAAAAACACCACACGTTACCCTGTAAGAGTGTTAATATCAGAACCAGCACAACTGTCTGTGTAACAGTTTTAGTATAAAAACCAGAGCAACTGGCTGTGTAACAGTGTTAATATCACAACCAGCACAAATGGCTGTATAACAATGTTAATTTCAAAACCAGAACAAATGACGGTGTAACAGAGTTAATATCAAAACCAGAAAAACTGTCCGTGTAACAGTTTTAATATCAAAACTAGCACAACTCTTTGTGTAACACTGTTAATATCAAAACCAGAACAATTGACTGTGTAACAGTGTTAATATCAAAGCCAGAACAAATCACTATGTTACACTGTTAATATCAAAACCAGAACAACTGACTCTTTAACTGTGATAATATCAAAACCAACACAGCTGAATATGTAACAGTGTTAGTATGAAAACCAGAACAGCTGAGGGTATAACACTGTTTATATCGAAACCAACACAAATAACTGAGTAAAAGTGTTAATATCGAAACGAGCACAACTGACTGTGTAACACTGTTAATATCAAAATCAAAACAACTGAGAGTGTAACATTGTTAATATCAAAACCAGACAAACTGGCTATGTAACAGTGTTAATATCAAAACCAACACAAATGACACTATAACTCTCCTAATATCAAAACCAGCACAACTGAATTTTTAACACTGTTAATATCAAAACCAGACCAACTGATTTTGTAACTGTTAATACCAAAACCAGCACAACTGACTCTGTAAGTGTTAATATCAAAACCAACACATCTTCGGTTGTAAAATTGTTCATATCTAAAGCAGCACAACTGGCTGTGTAAAAGTGTTAATACCAAACCAGAACATATGTTTGTGTAACAGTGTTAATATCAAAACCAGCACAACTGATTGTCCAATACTCTTAATATCCAAAACAGCACAACTGACAGTTTAACAGCGTTAATATCGAAACCAGAACAACTGCCTGTGTAACTCTTAATATCAAAACCAGGACAACTGACGGTGTAAAATTGTCAATATCGAAACCAGCAAAACTGGCTGCGTAACAATTTAAATATCAAAACCAGATCTGAATCTATAACTTTGTTCATATGAAAATCAGCATAATTGACTGTGTATCAGTGTTAATATCAAAACCAGCACAACTGTTTTTATAACACTTTAATTCCATAACCATCACATTTGACTGTGTAACAGTGTTAATATCAAAACCTGAAGAATTCTCCGTGTAACAGTGTTAATATCATAACCAGCACAAACGACTGTGCAACACTGTGAATACCAAAACCGTAACAACTAACTGTGTTACAGTGTTCATATCATAACCGGCACAACAGAGTGTGTAACACTGTTAGTTTCGAAACCAGAACAACTGACTGTGTAACGGTGTTAATATCAAAACCAGCAAAACTAACTATTTAACATTATTAATATCAAAACCAGAACATCTGACGGTGTAACACTGTTCATATTAAAAAAAAACTGACTGTGTAACAGTGTAAATATCAAAACCAGCACAACTGACTATGTAACCGTGTTAATATCAAAGCCAGAACAACTGACTGTGTAACACTGTTAATATCAAAAACATCAAAACTGGCTGTGTAACAGTGTTAATATCAAAAGCAGAAGAACTGGCTGTGTAACACTGTTAATATCAAAAGCAGCACATCTGGCTATGTAACAGTTTTAATATGAAAACCAGAACGACTGTCATTGTTACACTGTTAATATCAAAACCAGCACAATTGACTGTATAACAGTGTTAATATCAAAACCAGAACATCTGACGGTTTATCACTGTTAATATCAAAACCAGCACAACTGTCTCTGTAACAGTATTAATATCAAAACAAGAACAACTGACTGTGTAACATTGTTAATATCAAAACCAGCACAAATGACCGTGTAACACTCTTACTATTAAAACCATAATAAATGACTGTGTATCAGTGTTACTATCTAAACCAGCACAAGTGTCCTGTAACAGTGTTAATATCAAAAGCAAAAGATCTGCCTGTGTAACACTGTTAATTTCATAAGCAGCACAACTGACTTTGTAACCCTGTTAATATCAAATCAGCACAACTGACTATATTTCAGTGTTAATATCAAAACTAGAACAACTGTCTGTGTAACACTGTTAATATCAAAATCTACACCACTCTCTGTGTAACAGTGTTAATATCAAAACCAGAACAACTCACTGTGTAACTGTTAATATCAAAACGAGCACAACTGACTGTTTAACAGTGTTAATATCAAGACCAGGACAACTGACTGTTTAAAACTGTTAATATAAAAACCAGCACAACTCACTGTGTAACAGTGTTAATATCAAAAGCAGAACAACTGACTCTTTAACAATGTTAATATCAAAACCAACACATCTGACTTTGTAACAGTTTTAATATCAAATCCAGAACAACTGTTTCTGTAGCAGTTTTAATATCAAAACCAGAAAACCTGACTGTTTAACAGTGTTGATATCATAACGAGTACAACAGAATATGTAACAGTGTTAATATCAAAACCAGAACAACTGACTATTTAAGAGTGTTAATATCAAAACCAGCACAACTGGCTGTTTAACACACTTAATATCATAAGCTTCACAACTGAGTGTGTAACGCTGTTAATATCAAAACCAGCTCAACTGACTGTGTAACAGTGTTAATATGAAAACCAGAACAACTGATTGTGTAACAGTCTTGAAATCAAAACCAGAACATCTGACTCTTTAGCACTATTAATATCAAAACCAGAACAACTGACCGTTTAACACTGTTAATATCAAAACCAGAACACAAGACTGTTGAACTCTCTTAATATCAAAACCACCACAACTGGCTTTGTAACACTTAATATCAAAACCAGAACAACTGACTATGTAAGACTTAATATCAAAACCAGCAAAACTGACTGTCTAACACTTTTAATATCAAAACCAGCACAACTGCCTGTGTAGCAGTGTTAATATCAAAACCTGCACAACTGACTGTGTAACACTGTTAATATCAAAACCAAAACAACTGGCTGTGTAACAGCGTTAATATAAAAACCAGCACAACTGACTCTGTAATACGCAATATCAAAACCAGCAAAATGAGTTTTTAACACTGTTAATATCTAAACCTACCACTGGACACGACACATCTCCTTTCCTTAGAACGGATCCATCAAGCACTACGTGAACGTCATCATCCGATCACGTCGGTTGTCTAAGTTGTATTCAACGCGTCTTCCACGTCAACCTTCTGTAAACAATTCTTGTCTCCCTCGCGAGTTCAGTTCATCGTAACGTTCGACGCTTCACTGCCGTCACTTTGATAATCCTTGAAGCTCCTTGTTACATATTATCCTAGATTGCTCATTTTGTCCTTAAATCGAAATACTTTCCTGTGCACTTGGTTTTAAGCAGTTTGGTTTATACCGGTTTAAGGCGATGGACTGTCTGCGCAGATTAGTTCTTACTCAAGCACACCCGCTGAACCTATAATTCTGTACCTTGGTACAGTTTGATATATTGCGTTTGATGAGATTTAAAAGGATATCCTGTCATTGACTAATTTTATCTGCTCATTTCTATAAGGTTTATTTAAAGACTTTTCAGTGGCTCAGATATAAAACGTCGAATGATAAGATGAAAACGCAGTGGGCAGGATTTGTTAGAAAGCTGTCATGGCCTTATTTGAAGTACCGTCCTGGCATTCGAGTAGATGGACCGAGGAAATCTGATTTTAGTCCGTATCTGTACTTCAGGACGTACCTCACAGATAACGGAGCACAAACGTTATCCTAGCAACGACTCTAGTTTGCCGAGTGTGGTTTTCCTCTATCCTAGCAAGAGTGGTCACCACGGCAAGAGAGAAACAAACTAACCAACCAACCAGTCAACCAACGAAGAATCAATGAATGCACCAAACTCATATTTAGGTGCCCTCGCAAAATTTCGACAAGTGGCTTTGAGGGTCGTCATGCCTGTCCGTCCGGTGGCGGCATGGAATAACTGGGCTGCCGCTGGAAGGATTTTCGTGATATTTTATATCGGGTTGGTGGAGGGGTTACGAAAACCCATCGAAAAAAATCCATTTTTGTTAGACAAAAATAATAAGCATTTTACATGAAGACCTGCACACACACACACACACACACACACACACACACATATATATATATATGACTACTTTGTTCAGTAGCGTTACCGTGGCTGTCGTCGTCGATAGCAATCGATAAGAAGCAATCTATTCCAATCTGCCCATGTCTTCATGTGATTTACGTGACGCATATTGAAGATAATAAAAATGTGTAATAACCTTATTTAATATTTGATTCTGCTCAGGATTTTGACACTTCGCATTCAGGTGGATTATTAATAAATTACACCTAAAAATTTGTAAAAAATATTGCGTCTAATTCACCAGTTACAAATAGTGCGACGAGATGAGGTTGACCGAAAATTTGTACAGCATCAGCGTAGGCAAAGAAATGTAATAACAGACCACAATAACAGTAACAGTATTTTACAATATGTGTACAATTACGAACGGTGACAAAAAGTGTGAAAACTTTGGATTAAATGGCATGAATATCGGGAAAGAGTCCAGGTTGCGAAGATAGGAGCTCGCCTCAGTGTTAACGTTACATGTTATGTACGTTCCCCATCTTGTTACAGGGTACACAGAGACAGACGTTTTTGGCACTATGGTAAACTGTTGCGGTAAGTGACTTAGGTTGTCGTTTCGTGCCTCTGTCCCCACATAACAACTCGGCTGCCATCGGACGGTTTTTCGTATTTTAAACTGGAGCTTTTTATAGTGTACGAAATTCAAATTTGGTTAAAAGCAGACGAAAGTAACGGACACTTTATACGAAAATCTGCGTAAGCTTGTGGTTAGATATAGCCGTTTATAAGTAAATGTGTGATATGAAATTATTGGAATTTCAATTTGTGACGCTGCGATCATGCATGTAAAAGCGAGCCGGCCTAGTCCAGCACCATGTAATACTCGTAAAACCCCTGCATAATATGACATAGTATGGTGGGATTCGTATGCCGCGTAATTAGAGCAAGAACACACAGTCATGATATTTTACATCCATCATTTTGTTCTTGATCACAGTTACTTCAAATGTCGCCAGAGAGGCGCGATTTGTTGTGGTGTGACGTAATAATCCTGTAAAGTACTCGTCGTGTAGTTACGTCATGTTCTTATGCAGTTACTAATTTTTTATTTGATTCTTCGTGTAATTTGCATGATGCATTACAACAAAACTCTCGTAAATAATTTTTAATATTTATTACTCATGTCTGGGAATATGAAATTTGGTACGTAGTTGGAGTTTGAACGTACCTACACGTTGTGTACGAAAAGTGTGTAAGCCAACAGTCACACAATATTTTGACGGGGTTACATTTTCTTGTTGGGAGCACTCGGTAGCGCAGTTGGTTGAGGCACTGCGCTACAAGCCGGAAGGTCGCGGGTTCGATTCCCGGTGATGTCATTGGAATTTTTCATTGACATAATCCTTCCGGGCGCACTACGGCCCTGGGGTTGACTCAGCCTCTGAGAGAAATGAGTACCCGGAATATTTCTTGGGGCGGTGCGTAGGGCTGACAACCTTATCACCTTCATGTGCCGACTGCCTTGAAATCTGGGAGCCACAGTCTCCTGGAACCCTCAGGACCTGTCCAGGCCTGTAATGGGATTGCTTTACCTTTACCTTTACATTTCCTTTTTACCCACTTGTTTGACCGTACATTTAACACAGACCAAATATAGGTAGGCATGTAAATAACCAGTTCTCCAGGGAAATATTTTAACACATAATAACAGACTCAAATACTGGTAACAGCATTCTGTAACATACATTAAACTGTGAAAAATTACGAAGAGTGGGATTCTGGTGAATAGGGTCATACGACTGTCGAGTAGTCCAGGATTCAAGGAGTTGATCGCGCCTTAGTGTTGCGTTGTACGTGTGTACGTGCATTTCTTGTTTTTCATTACTAAATCCAAGACATCCGCTGAAAAACTGACAGTTATACAGCTGTTACGCGATTCCTTGTTCATACGGAATCCCAAGTTTCATTGCATTGTCCAAGACAGCCAACCGTTGATCACTATCCTCAGCCAGAGGAATATATTCGCCATCATCTTACCCTATTTCCAAAGATCTATTTTAATATTGTCCTTCCATGTACGTACTAATTTGTTTTTCTGTTGAGAGTTAAGGAACCTCTTTTTCATTTCTCATTTCCGGTATTCTTATTATATCCCCGCATACTTCGGTCTTCTATGTTTTATGGTTCAAACATGCTGGGTGTGTTTATTTGTTTATTATTTGTTCATTTAACGACGCTTTCGATACATGTATGACGTCGAATGACAGTTACCAGTGAAAAAAGCTGTGAATTGGAAAATGTGGTACTTCCTCGTCATTTACCTTGAGGACTCAGAAAGTGTAAGAAAATCTCAATCAAGGTAGCCCTTCCCGGACCAAGATTTGAACCCAGCCTCCTGAATAAGAAGCAACGTCCTACTGGCTTCAGTGTGGCATTCGGTAATATTTGGTGAACAGTACAAATCACGTCAAGAAAGAGTGTCGGTTAAGGGTATTCCACAAAGAAGTGTAATTTTTTTTACAATTTCGTTTCCAGTGCAGAGTGACAAGTCATACCCGAAGATCACTTTTCACGTACACTACTATCTTGTGTGAAATATAATAACGGTATAAAAATCCATATGGTTCGGCCCGGGATCTCACTGGGAGGGGGTGGGGGACCTTCTGCGTGTAAAGCAGACGTGATAACCACTACACTACGGAACCGCCGCAGAGCGTTGCCGCGACCTTCTGTAGAGTCTTCGTAATAACGTTCTATCCACAGACCATCTACCCAATGTCATTTGCGCATGCGCTACAAACAACGCTAAAGACATCTGTCTGCACGTAACACATTAGAACAATAATTTGACGGGCCAATGCACACAGAATGATGTTATCGAACAGTGGCGTACTTGCTACTGTCACTTTCCACATCATATGAGCACCTACTGACAGTCAAAGAAGGTCCATGCTTAATCGGTCTTTGAGCCAATCAGTTAGCTTGTCAGCTCAACAAGGTAGGCTATTTCTATTTACCTAACTACACACGTACATAGTTCGTTCACGTAATTACTGTGGACTTGCGTGAGTTGTGAATTGTAATTATGTGGCTCACTTTATTAGTTGGTTTGGCAGGGAATAGGTGGTGGGTGGAAATGGCTCAGAACTGCGCCCACTAGCGGGATATATGAGCTGTACTGAACGTTCAGGTTATGCTTCTGAATGTAAATTGGTTGAGTCTGGTCACTACACAGGGTGATGAAGTTGTTACCTAATCTTCGGGTTGGTTAGTCCTGTAACATGCAGTGGTGAGTTACGTGTGGTATCTTCATACTAGAACAAGAAAGAGGAGAAACAAAAACCAACTGTAAGTACAGAACATGCGTGCTCGCTTTGAAGGACAAATTTAAGTACAACATGTTTCTTGTAAAATATTCATCTAACTGCTATTAAACAAAACCCACACGACCAAACTTCTTAACATCGAAAATATTATCGCTATGACATTTCTTATTGCCAGCGTTGAAAGAGCACCCGTACCAAGTGCAAGGTGGCTAAGAAGGGCCACAGCCGGTCAGAACGAGGTGACAATGAGAGATATGCCTGCACATGGCGGAAACCGAACGTCGGGCTTCCAGAATTTGCTGTTATATTCACTTTAATGCAGACACAAAGTGAAGATTTGACATGTTCACTGACTTCAATATACGAGTGTCGGTTTCATCACCAGCAATCACAGGCACAGTTCCGTAGAAACAAGTCACTGGCGTCATGTGAGAGACCGACGTGGGATAATCATTCGGTAGGCAACGGGCTATACGAAAGAAGAATCGGGTTTTGATTCCCACCAGGAGATAAGATATCTCCGTCATCCAAAATCCAGACGGGATTTGGGGCCCAGCAGGTATCGTATTTAATGGATGCCTCTCTCTCTTCCTGTAGGGACAGAGTGGAGGGGGATAGGGGCGGGCCACTTCTGGGGTTTAAGAATCCCTGGAGTCTCGCAGTACCTCTGCGATCCCTTAATTCTTCATGGCGTATTTCATAATTAAACACAGGGCAAATTTTACATTTTACAGTAAAACTGATTTAACCTGAGAAGGAGAGTTGACAAGCTATTGCTAGAGGTCATCCATCTATGCTACAGTCACACGTGGACACAACTGTCGTGTGTGTATATACATTCGCCCATACTGAATATACGAAGTACATACACCCATTCGTAATTTTCGCCCTGTGTCTCCTACGTCTTTCTTCCTGGATGCAAATATTCCCTTCAGCATTTAGTAGTAAGCGTCCGCGTTGGGCACGGTCATTGACTCTGTGACGTCAAACGTAAACAAACCTAACTTTCCCCTCCCCTCCTTGTCCCCAGGCGGTCACGTAATGTAAACAAAAGACGGCAGACAGCTTCGCGCCGGGCTAAACCTAATTTTAGCGTGTTATTATTTTGAAACCTAACCCTCCCCTTCCTCCCCCTACCACCAGGCGGTCACGTGATGCAAACAAAAGATGGCAGACAGCTTGGCACCGGCCTAAACCTAACTTTAAATTGTTATTATTTTGAAACCTAATAGTGACCTTGTTATTGTCACATGATGTAAACAAATGGGACATTTTGAGTTTGAAGCAATATGGCGGTAATTTTAAACCCAACTTTAACTTGTTATGGTTACTTGATGTAAACAAAGTCCCAGACGGCTTGGAGCCACCGTTATTTTGAACTTGAAGCAATATGGGGGCAGCGTGGTGATTTTAAACCTAACTTCAACGTCTTATTATTTTGAAACCTTGTTATGATCATATGATGTAAACAAAGTTCCAGAAGGCTTGTCGCCACCGCCATCTGGAATTTGTGGTAATATGGCGGTTAGAGCGGTAACTTTAACTTCTTATTATTTTGAAACCTAACATTGACCTAGTTATGGTAGCCCGTTGTAAACAAATGCGCCATTTTGAATTTGAAACAAAATGTCGGCTAGCGTGGTAATTTTAAACATTGTTATTATTTTGAAACCTAAAATTGACCTTGTTATTGTCACATAATGTTGCGCCATTTTTAATTTGAAACAATGGGGCGGACACATGCGCCACTTTTAAATTTGTTACTAACTTAAACCTTTACTATTTAAGTAAGGCGGCCATTTTAGAATACAGCGATTAGAGTGCTAACTTTAACGTGTTACTAACTTAACTAAAGCAAACGGCATTTTAATTTATACGGCTAACCAAAATTATTGCACTAGTTTCAAAGTTTTTATTTTTAAGAACCTAGGTTTAACACCCCTTTGTGAGGAACAAATTAGGTTTGCCACCCCGAGGCATCCTAAAACGATCCCACCCCACGTTATTGTAATAAGAATAATAATGAAATACAGTTTGACATTTTACAAATAAATACATCTGAAGTTTATTTTGCTTGTACACATACACAAATAAAGTTCCCCCGGTGTTTATTGTACACAGCATATTTAAAAACATAATTAGTGTTGATACTCACAGTTTTATTTATCGTGACTGCTGAATAAACTCCCTAAATTATTAACACGAAGAGACTTTATACTTGCAAGACCGGTTTTAACACACACAAGTTATATTGACTTTTGCACAATAGCTTAGTCTGGTGCGACATAAGAAGATGCTGCTAATTTATTAACGCAGAGTGACTTCAAAATAGCTGGTCCCTTTTTTAATGCACAATGAGAGTGAGGGTCTCCAAGTAAGCGATGAGATTTTTTCTGCAGTACAGTGTACCGAAATAACTTTTTCCGAAGGGATTCGTTTACAGGACTTCATGAATAATTTACAGTTTGCTAACTGCTTAGGTATATTTAAATCAATAGTGCACTGTTCAAACGCACAAATATGCTGCGAAATTACCACTTCATTTGTGACATAAATGACGCGTTTATTAATGTATAAATTACCATATGTTACATATGAAAAACGTATTTTGTTTAACACAGCGTAAGAAAATGTCAGTTTGGATGGAAGCTTTCCATGTAAAAATCTTGATTGAAACATTATAACAACTTTCTCCTCACCGGATATTAACACGAAATAGTTCTTTGTATGTGACTTAAATGATATGGAACACTGTGTACTTGAAATACATTTTTCAAGGTAGTTTGAGCAATGTAACCTTCTTTTATTATAAAGAACATAAAAATTGATTCCTTTTACTGAGTTCAGGATTCTAGCTACATAATTTGCATATTGTCCAAAACATCCAAAATGTATATTATCACTGTTTAAAACCGCAATAACGTTATTCACTAACCACAACCACTTTGTATTCTGAATTTGAAATGTATCGAACCAGATGCCTTTACCCACAGTGTTATTTAAGTTGTCACATAAATGTCCAATGTTGGCGTCAGGACGAAATGACACTTCTTCGTAGTCCAGAAATTCCAACATGCCGAAGCTGAAATATATAAAACAGTTATTAAAAACTAACTTAGATGAGGAAAAACAGCTCTTAAATCTAATCAAGTCTACAGATTAATATTATTACTACTAAATGTAAGGTATACGTACATTACTTTTACTTGTTGGCTGAAAAAACATTTACTGCACACACACGCCTATAACAGTTAAACGTTGAATGCTGTGGAAAGCGAGATATTGCCGTCTGCTCGCACAGAGCTGGATACCACTAACCACACTGAGAATTGTTACTAAACTGCGAGAACAGACAGGTTAGAACATGCACACTTTGACTGAATGCACAGAGGTTTGTTGTTGGTAAACTGTGTAAGCAGGCCTATCGTTTTGCCCGAGGGTAAGCAGGTTAGAACATGCACACACACATACTTACCGCGCATTACTCTGCTCAAGGAGCACTGTGTAATATGAACGTTGGGTCTTTTTTCACATGTTGTATGTAAACACAGGTGGGACTCCATCGTGCATGCTCCTCACAAACCGAATCAATTAATTTCCAGTCCTTTAGAGCAACACCACAATGAAAGCGTATTGTGTGGTCTTTCTTTTCTGTAACAAAACAGTTTTATATTAGTTGGTTGTCGAGAAAATAATAGTCATTCGTAATAAACTGGTTTTTAACTATAAAGTTACTCACCTGTATAAAAGAATCTACCAGCACTTAGATCGTTAGGTTTTTGATTGGATAAAGCAGGCCATGTAAAAATGACTGCATTCGGACGTGGTATGATGAATAATACGGATACATAGGGCCATCCCACCGTAATGCACTCTGTTGTCTGAAACTTGTAGCTGCAAAAGACAATGAATGTTAGTGTTTTACTAAAATTATACATTGGAGGAAATAAATAAGTAAAAACAAATATATACTTACAACGCTCTGGACGCGAGGTTTTTGGTGTATACTCCATATAAGGCCCGCACACGTCATAGCTACTGCTAGGTTGTTGATGAGATGTTTCAGCCGGAGCAGAAATGTTTCCTACAAACAACCCCTTAACAAACACAAAAGATGTACTCCAATGCTAATGGTCCTTAAATGCATCATCTCCCACAACCCAATGTTGAACTTCCACTCCACAAAACGCACCTCGAACCACATCACCCCTGTTTGTGAAGAAAAATCCAGCAGCTGCCGGTTGATTTACATGCATAAAGGGCACACGCCATGATTCAAATCTTTTACGGCGATCAATCTCACTTTTCAGTCTTAAATGATGTAGGTTAATACTGGTAGGTGGCTGCGGTAGCGGAGGTCTGTATACAAGTTCGCTAGTTGTGTTAAACTCCATGCAAATGGTTTGAGAGCTGGCTAGTAACTAACTGAAGAATGAGTCGTATTCTGGGAACTTAGGTTTATTATGTTAATATCCCTGCAGGTAAGTCCATTAAAATTCCTTTTAGACAGTTAACATCACAAACCAACTTAGAAGTTTGTTTACCACTTTTAGACGGGTTTGATCTTCTTGGCGCCAGCAGAAATGCCAGTTACATAAAATCAGATGATTCTAGGAAAAATCCATTAAGGGGATGCTCAAGATAATCAGGTGACATATTTTAAATTCCATTAAGAAGACAATCAAGTCGCAATATGTCTGGAGGGTAGTACTATATATTCGGTCGTTTTAACGTAAACGTTTATAAATTAGCGCCATTTTCAATCCTTTGAAATACCAACCCGAGTTTAAATTACCGCCCATCACCATGTTAAAATATGGCTACCGCCGAAAGAGGTTTATATAAATCTCAGTGTTAAAAGCGCCGTTTTAAAACTTAATACCAACCCAAGTTTAAACATGGAGTGTACGAACCTGTTGGAACCTGCTTGACGATGTGCCCTTTGTAGTTTTTGGTTGTGAACGACCCTAGACTTTACCTGAATATTATCCAGAACACGCTTGCTGTTATATGAACATTATAAAACACAATGGTACAAGTTAGTGTTTTAAATAATTAGCGTTGTTAAAAATATTACAAGCGGCTGAAGAACTAACGAGTTTTACTTATATGAAAAGCGCATTAAGAACATTTTACGAATTACAGTTATTTCTGATACACCTAAAGTTCTTTTATTAGTTAGAAAAGGACCAAGTTTCGCTTATGTACTAGTACTTATTACGAACAACAGAAGTTTGGTTTTCCTATATATTTGTTTACTTAATGTTGGTTTAGTTATACATTACTCTGCAAGTTGTTTTTACGGTTTCATGTTTTACTAAATATACGTGTTTTGCGTTAACGTTTATGTATTTTAATAATTGTAGACATACCTTTAACGTGTAGAAGAATGTATATGAGTGGTTTTATAATTTTACAGTAAACAGTGATGTTTTCGTTGTAGAAAAAAGAAGTAGTGCATTAGTACGAACCAGTACATGGTTTACGAATTTCCGTGGATTGCTCAACTTTAAAGAGCGCTACATAAATAGAGAATAAAATTACACCCATACAGAAACTTAAAACTATTTATTTAAAACAGCTTTACGTTGACTAATTTGTAGTTTAAAACGCAACGTGTTTTTGTTTGCGGCCTAATGATGCTGCGCTTAATTCGTAGCATTTATTAGTTATTATATGAAAATATGAATTAATTGTAGTCTATTATATTTTGTTGTGCTTGAATTTATACGTTTGCATATCTTACAGTAATTTAATGCCTGTGAAAACAATTACTACAATTTTAAGAGAGAAGTGACGTACAGTAGGCATATTATATTGCTAAATGCATGCAGCACAGGATGAAGACCTTATGGTTTAAGTTTAATTTAGACAGGGTAATAGATTTTTCTAGGAATGTTAAGACTACCTCACGGTCTGTATTCGTAGGGTAGGCTAATACTAACGTCTGGGGTAAGTAGAGTTCTACCTCCAAATAGCATGTAAAGGGATATTTTTCTGTAGCACTTATACAACGGTGGCTTTTAGTTAATATTTTCTGTTACTAAAGTAATTAGATCGGTAATATGTGTGCTTTTAAGACCACTTTGATATATTTAAAAATACCGGAAAGTTTAGACGTGATGCAAGGATACGGAACAATTGCAGGTTTTGTAAATACATTAGGATTTTATAAAATCCGGGTTTTTTGTTTGAAAAGGTAACAGATTTTTGTTAGTTATTTCCAGGAAAGTACAAGACTCTACAGAAGTGATACTAAAAATAGTTTAGGTATAATAACGTTAAAACGGGTGTATCAAACGTAGTTTTGCAGTAGTCGTTAACTACCTAAACTATTAATATTTTACATATATATATTTAGGTAAGGGCTATGAGTACAGTATTGTACAGTAGGCAAATTCTATGCTAATTGCATACAACTCATGATGAATACGTTATGGAGTAGGAGTCTTTTAATTTATAGTGTACAGGTTTTGACTCTAATTATTACTACATTTAAGAACTAGCATTGCTTATGAGATACGATGAAACGTGACGTGACGTGACGGAGTGAGTAGTGCAGTGTTAGCTAAAGGCTTGATGATGAATTCTTATACCTATAGTCTAAAAGCTTTATTACTAGGTGTTTACAAGCTAGCAAAATTTGTTCTTAGGTAGGCAGTTTGTCTGGAATGCACCGCTAAGGTAAATATTACGTATACATTTGAAAGTGAATGTCACTTATAGGCTGCAGTGTATAAAAATATCTAAACAGAGAAAATTGCGGCGCGAATATTAACCCTTATTCTGCTAACGTGGAGAATATGGTGAGCTCCTAATAATGCCAGCAAATGGCAGATGGGATTTAATTCGGCGTTTAACGGGTTAAATACGGGGGAGAACCTGCAGACAGTGACGATACCAGAGGCTGCAAATACACAATTACGACGTAGACCTCCTGAAGATGAGCAGGATGATGCACGAAACAGAGGATTTTAATAAATGTATTGTATGTAAATAAATAAGAATTTGCGCATCAATTTAGAGATTGAACACGGTTAAAGAAAAGAACGTTACAATGCACGTAGAACAGCGCCAGTGTTGCTTGTTGGGAAATGCTGCGATCAGATTCCAAAATTTTCACTTCGAGGTCAATATTTTAAGGTGTCAAAAATTCATAATGCATATTACAATGTTCCCATGCTACATGGCGAGGAAAACGTCCGCGTAAACCTATGCAAAAGGGCTCGTAGTGTGTTGGAAGCTTAAAGACTCATGCATACAACACTACAAGTGATGTACATCTCGTTTACATTACCGCAGGGGTCGTTTATAATATTTATTTTTACTGTTACCATGCTATCATGACGTGAGGAAAAGACTTACCAGACATCAACACAGCTAAATAAAGTTTACCTTATGAACTTACTCAAATCCACCCAAACACAACGTTCTACGACGTGACCCAGCCTAACATAAACCATTACCATATTTTGACTTGTCGTGATTCATTTCTCACTGTGTTCAGACACCCAACATACACCCAAAACCTAACACGACGTAATAAGATCTAACCCAACTTAACATGTACGATCTAAACTGTTTTGGCTTCATTTTGCAATTCCTTCCTTACAGTATTAGACACCAACTTAATCCAACTAATCCAACCAAAACACACCGTAATAAACCTAACATAAACTAACATGTTGCGACTTTATTAGCAATTCCTTACTCGCCGTGTTTAGACACTAACTTATACTAAACCAAAGAGCGTAACCAGCCTAACGAACGAAAATATTTCCACTTTATTCACAATTTCTTCCTCACGGTGTTCAGACACCAACAGCCCAAACCAACCAAACAGAACGTAATTGATCCTTACCCAACAGTTAGGTTTAAAACGACCATAACAAGGTCAATGTTAGATTTCAAAATAATAATAAAAGTTAAACTTAAGTTTAAACTTGTCACGCCGTTACTGCTACCTGCCGCTCGGGCAACTGCCAGCTGCTGGATTTTTCTTCACAAACTGGGATTATGTGGATCGTTGTGCGTTTTGTGGAGTGGAAGTTGGGCATTGGGTTGACGGAGATGATGCATTTCAAAACCATCAGCCTTGGAGTTCATCTTACGTGTTTGTTAAGGGGTTGTTTGTAGGAAACATTCCTGCTCCGGCTGAAACATCTCAACAACAACCTAGCAGTAGCTATGACGTGTGCGGGCCTTATATGGAGTATACACAAAAACCTCGCGTCCAGAGCGTTGTAAGTATATATTTACTTTTACTTATTTATTTCCTCCTATGTATAATTTTTGGCAGTACACTAATATTTATTGTCTTTTGCAGCTACAAGTTTCAGACAACTATGCATTACGGTGGAATGGCCCTATGTATCCGTATTATTCATCATACCACGCCCGAATGCAGTCATTTTTTACATGGCCTGCTTTGTCCAATCAAAACCCTAACGATCTAAGTGCTGGTGGATTCTTTTATACAGGTGAGTAACTTTATAGTTAAAAACCAGTTTATTACGAATGACTATTATTTTCTCGACAACCAACTAATATAAAACTGTTTTGTTACAGAAAAGAAAGACAACACAATACGCTTTCATTGTGGTGTTGCTCTAAAGCCTGGAAATTAACTGATTCGGTTTGTAAGGAGCATGCACAATGGAGTCCCAACTGTATTTACATACAACATGTGAAAAAAGACCC
>Ga0268261_10000413_pt1 | contig 26634 bp, 11 predicted proteins | sample TergutNc150P1_FD_190353 | JGI IMG/M metagenome (GOLD analysis project Ga0268261, IMG submission 190353) | Nasutitermes corniger P1 segment gut microbial community from laboratory colony in Florida, USA - Nc150 P1 (SPAdes) (version 2) | ecosystem: Host-associated > Arthropoda: Insects >... | reverse complement strand
CACAATATTTTTTCTGCCTAAGAATAGTTTTTGGGTGCTGAGTTGAAGAGGGGAAAATAAAATTTGAGTGAGAGTGGGGGAAAAGGGCGTATGTATATTAATGACTGTCTCAAACCAATCTTCCCTCCTTTCTAACTTGACCCCTTTACTTGACTCCTAACACCTATGGTCGAGTTTGCTTCCCCACCCCCACCCCCAAATGTTATTAGCGAAGTTACGCCTATGACGTAAACAAGCAGACATTTTAATCGAAGCTAAACCTCTGCATGTTTTATGAATTTAACTTTTAAAACAAAGTAAAATGTAAATATCCCCCTGTGCACTACACGAAGGCAGATGAAGAAGTGGGGGTACATCTCCACTCATTCTTAATCTCGTCACTAGATGAGGTGAGTGATCACTTTCACGCCCCAGTTGCTTTAACACCGAGAAAAGAACCGTCGGTACCAACCGAATAGGAGGCTATGTGAGCTCCAGAGTCGGTCTGAATATTTTGTACAAGAGAAAAATCTCTTACCTCTGGCGGTAATCGAACCACGATTCTTCGGTCCTCCGACCAGACAGTCTAGTAATTAAAACGACTACGCTACCCCAGCCCCCTTTATAATTTCTGTATAATACCAAACTTAGCTTGCTGTTGTAAGAGTAAATGGTTTACTGCCAACCAACTGGCCTTAAACCTACACGAAACAAATATAACACACAATCATACTGAAGTTTTTAATTCATTATTATTAGACAAAAGAATAAACAATTGACTTGGATTTTAAACTTTACAATATTTTTTAAACCTTTTTGTAGGCTATTCTAAATCAACTAATTGATGACTCTGTACGTAGGTGAGTCAAAAATTATCCGCACTATACGTACATGTTTTGCAGTTGGCTATACTGCTGGTTGGGCATGACAAAATACACATGGTCTACTCCTCTCCTACCATTGTGGTGCAGGTGTGACCTTGATAGTCTATTTCTGCCATGAGTTTTTTTGCCATAAACATGGACACTCCCAATTTCATTTGCACCAAAGAAGAGCAGAGGGCAGTGATCCATTTTTGTGGGCTGAAGGTGTACCAGGTGTCAAAACGCATAGAATGATGTCAGTGCAGTATGCGAACAACGTCATGTCACAATGGATGGTCTGTTAATGGAGCAAGAGGTTCAAAAATGGCCGCACAAGCGTTAAGCATGGGGAAGGAACCGGATGCCAATCCACATCCATTACTGATACAGACTCTGCCCACACTGTTGAAAACCTTAAGAAACTAAACTTTGAGGTATTTGAGAATCCCCTGTGTAGTCTTGACCTTACACCTTCAGACTCACCTGTTTGGTCCACTTAAACAAGCCTTAAGGGGCCGTCGGTTTACCACGGACCAGCAACTGGATGTAACGGTGCATGCGTGGCTTGTCTCTCAGCCCAAAACTTTTTATTCTGAGGTCATAAAGCAGATTGTGCGTTGATGGACAAAGTGCATTGTAAAGGAAAGGGACTATGTTACAAAATTATGTAGTTGTAAAATCTCTGCCCTTGTTTTTCTAAATATGAAACATAGAGTGCGGATAATTATTGTAATTTTGTGTGTCCATATTTATTACAAGCTCTGTAAAAGTTTGAGAACTCAGTCTTCCATGTAGAGAAGGTGTACAATACAAAAATTCCTGATGTATTCTTGCGTTCCAGACCTAACAGCTTTACTTAATTTAACTTAAACTGTACATCTCAAATATTTCGTCTAATTTTGTAATGTTGCAATACAGGAATAAAAGATTTTAAACTGAAACTTTCTGCTTTAGTTAATATTGCTCCAGTCCAATATAATAAAATGTACAAGAAACAATTTGCTATAATAGTTTTTTGGCATTGGTTAGGATGAAAAAACATATAACAGACAACAAGTAAATAAAAAATTCCTCAGTCTACAAATTGATAACCACACAAACCCAAAAAAAACACAATGCCCAGTCGCTTACTGAGTTAAGTAAAGCATCATGTGCAATTTGCTTCTTGTCACATATCAGCAATATGGACATGTTAAAATCAATTTATTTTGAAAATTTTCACTCTATCAAGAAGTGGGGGGTGGATAATTCAAATGTCATAAAAAAGACATTTTATTCACAAAATAAATAGTTACAATTACAGCTGGTGTCAACCCTATAAATTTATACAGCAGTCTGTTTAAAGCATTACAAATTCTACTTCTTCCATGTGAATGTACTGTTTTCATTATTGAATTTAATGTAAAATAACCAAGATCATTTACAAGTAAATTCAGTTGCATTTGTTGTCAATGCCAGCAGTAACCTCCACTTAGTGCTAAGGTTAAGAATGTGTGGTACTTCAACGCAGGGAAAATTCGCCACCAATCTTCAAACAGCAAGTCCAATAACTGACGTACGCAGACACAGCAGTGTTCAGAGTATCTGCAGTCTGTAACAATGCTATGCCACCCCACTTCACAGGGATGCACAGACCAATCAAAAAATTCTGTACCCTCTTCTTGTTAGCTGGGCAAAGTATCACACATCACAAAAAGTATCAACACATGAAACACAAATCTATCTTACAATGGATTCTTCTCTGAATTTAACGGTTATACCACAATGACAATACCTTAATACTCAACCCTACTTGTCTACAGATTAACAAGATAACAGTTTTGGAGCCAAACAATAATCTATAATTTTTCTTCAAGTAAGAGACAGACAGATATGGAGAAATTGATAAAATTATGTTTTATCTTAACCATCTGATGGCTTCTTACTGAGCCAAAACATGTTGCATTAATACCATATATTATTCAAAAAGAGCTTAGTTGTGATGGACAGTTATTCGTTGAGTGTATCTTCATCACAACGTAATAATTCACAAAAAATATATTCCACAATTATTTATGTTCCAGGTATCCATTCTGTTGGCACAATGGGCTCCTGGATGTGCAATCAGTAAAATATTCTACATAGTAGCAGATGGCCTGATAATGCTGCACTTCATTTTGGACCCACTGTTCTATGTGCTGTTGCGCTGCTTCCCAAACATACTAAAGTTTGTATTTCATAACTGCCGGTCTCATCAAAGTGGCCCAACTTCTCTAGCCTTAACTGACAATGAAAGTAGCCCTACCCTTAACCAACTAACAAAAACCAGCAGCTGCTAAAATAATTAAATTACCAAATATCTGAAGTTATAAGGAGTAAGTACAAAGTACAGTTACAAATTTAAGGCATGTTAAAGGGTTTGATATAATTATACAGCGTAACTGTTTGAGAGCAGCCCAAAATTGCTCAGCCAATCAGGAGAAAGAAACTAAAGATACTCAGGTAAAGCCAGTCTACACAGATTGAGACTGATGTCAGCATCAACAAACTAAGAAACTACACAAATTGGGTTTAATATTATTCATTCCATGCACTGTAATTTTAATTATTTATATAGATATAACAAATGCACACGAAAGAAATAAAATTTCAAGTTACCTATACATGTAAAATCTCCTACATGTTTCAGTGAATGTTCACCTTCTCATCCTACACAGGACACATAAATACAAGTCACAGGGACTTGATCCTTCTGGATTGAAGACTTCGATACTAGATGTTTACATGCAAACAACTATATACACAGTAAACAATAACCCACTGATGAATTTTTCACCAAGGATATGTCAGCAACATAATATCCACAGTATCTACACTATTAAGTCTGCAGCTGCTCTTACTTCTTTAACAGTGTATATATAAATTTTGACTTGTTAATATTACACTTGTATAAATTCCTTTGTGTTATCATCTCCATGAAGATAGCAATCATTTGCCAAAACATGTAGGAGAGTTTATGTACATAGATAAATTTTAATTGTATCAATTTTTTGTGAGTTTTTTTGTCTATATAATTACACAAATTAAAATTTCTCTTCAGTATCACTCCAATAAATCACTCAACACCTACCATGAAGCAAGCTTAAGCATGTGCCACCTGAACACAATTCCAAGCCACTGCTACAATAACGCTACGTATTATTCTGGGCTATGTTGTTATCTGCTTTCATTCAAAGGGGTGCTAAGATGCTAAACAGGTTAGTCATTCATATACTAATTCTTCATTACAGGGCTACAGCACAGTTAGGTAAGGCATCAATTACACAGATAGAGCTCAAAGAACAGTGTATAACGAGATGTGAAAAGAGCAATGGAGATTTATTTAATGAATTACACCAACACACAAATGATGTGTTGCAGCAAGGTGCTAGAATGCCTGCAGAGACTGAAGAGTTTTAAATGTTGAAATTGTTTGAGAGCAAAACAGCCTGCTATAGAAAGTGTCAATTGTTTTCTGACCCTCTAGATTTCGGAGGGTTTCTGAATTGGTCAAAGTGAATCATGTGCAGTGTTATGACTGAAGACTGTTTCAATTTCTATGCCTCAAAGAATCTTAACTACTTCACACCTACCTAATTTTTTCAGTTCAATGGTCACTGAAGAAGTACATGCTTACATGCCCTGTAGCCTGTTCACAATCTGAAATCAGTTAACAACATGAATATCTGGCACCAGAAAGCCAGGAGTATTTTTATTGTAAACAATGTCAATGGCCTTCAGTCTATGTAGTTTTCTTTAAAAAATAACTTATAGAAAAAATGTAGATTAAGGAAGGACCTTAGTTATGTTATGCATGGGATACTGAATGACATTCTACAGGTAGTACAGAGTTTGTATCCTAGGGGATGTTACACTAGGCAGATTGGCTAATGCAGTTTTTAAAATTAAAATATTTTTCTGACATGGTTACTAATGTGTCTGTAGGGGTGCTTTATTGTTATGGGTTTGACTTGGTTTAGCAATTAAAATAACATTTGCAAGGGTCATCCTCTGCTGCATCACCTTCTGATTCAGCTTAATCCTTGAAATCAGTGGACAGCCTGTAAGCCATACTGCCTCTGTAAACCTTCATGGTAAGTGTATGTACAGTTGGTAATTTTGGGCTTCAGTACAATAGATCTACAATTTGCTTCATTGCTAAACCATTTAACAAACGTGTGACAAAAGTTTGACAGCACCAGCAATAACAGTAATAGCATAAAATATAAATTAATAATACAAACAGCACTGAACCAACAGGTGCTAATATCAATGCATATGAAAGTCTCATGGAATGGCTCATTTTCCATTCATGTTCCACAATTAATTCCTCTACATTCTTCATTTTACAGCTGGTTAAATCCAATTTATTATAATGTGTAAAGATACTTCTCAATGGTGATTCTAACTGCCATTCATGTAAGGTAATTTTTAATGGTTAATTCACAACAATTAAGGCCCAAATCCACAGGTGAACCAGTGTTTCTTTCCATGCTTTTTACATAGAGCATGTGACAGACTAATCATAATTCTATCTTTATAACCTGTACTATCTCCTCAAAATGTTAAAAAAAGCCCATACTCTAGTAGGGCTTTTTCAACATGTCTCTGAAATTTGCCTATTGCAACTATGAAAATTTCTTCTGGTAAAAAACAAAATTTACTGTCTTGAGACTACTCTCCTCAGGTGCTGGATTAACAGGATTTCCAAATTACAAGACACCAGATTAACAGACTTTGGCTGTAAACACATTATGGTTAGTTACAGCATTGCATGTACAGTGCTTACAATACAGACTGGTACAAGCAAGCTGTGCTTGGAACAATGGCTATTGTATTCATTCCTTCTACTCTCAAAGGTTGTGGCCCTATGTAATCTGCATCTTGCTTCTGTGATCAGCTCTGGTAGATGCTATCATCAAACAATAAGCCATGCTGCCTGTTTCAAAATTTGGTCCATGAAGAGCCAGATCATGGCGCCCCTTATGTAAATGCCTTCTTACCATGGCATAACTGTTCTTTAATTTAGTTTTCAATTCCTTTTACATAGCTATCATATACTTAAAATGCCCCTTTCAGTCCCTGCTGCAAAACGCCTGGTAAGAATGGCAACTTGCCACACATTATTCAAAATGTCATGTAATTAGTTGAAGGGAGGGTTTTGTTGTGTCACAAAGCAACATAACTCACTCACAGATACCAATGATTCAAATCCACTGCTTTGTAGCTCCAAATGTTCTCCACTAAGCTTCTAAACATTCTTTCCAAAGATCCTTGAGTCTGTGACCTAACTTACTGACTGAATCTTATTTATCCCCCATAGCCTGCAAACATTCATAAAGGTCTTACTTAAAAAGTCTGTGCTGCAGCCTGATAGGATTATTTGGGGCTGTGCTTATATTAAAGTAACATTTTTTACAAATGCCATTGCAGGTTGCTCAGCTGTTTGTTAAAACATCCCGTATGGACAAAATGCATGTTTCCTGCTTCACTTGGCCTGATAAACCCAATGATAACAATGCAGTATTCACAAACTGCCTAAGAGAGACCTAAAACAGTTAATGTAATTCTGACGTGATGTTATGACATTTTATTCTTCTGGCATTTGTCACATTTCCTTTATTCCTTTCCAATTAATACACTGTTTTAGTAGCTTGTACACTGTAGGAATCCCATTATGACCACCGACAGACACAGTGTGCCTTTCCGTCAAAGTTTCCGATTTCTCCTTATCATTTATCTTTCTACCTGCTACTTCTTTCTCATCAGAGTTTAGATTGGATTCCTGGACTTTGTCCTTTGTACATGGTTGTCCTATGTTCTCTTTCCCTCACTTTCCAATTCTCTTGTTTCTCCAGGCATACTGTTGTTTCCTCATTTCCAGCAGTCATTGTTGCATCTTACCCAACACACCACCATTTTCATTCTCCTCAATCTCACAATTTATGAACTGGGATCATTAATTTTAACATCCATGTTAAAAGCCTTGTGTTTTGTGACAATGATAACTTCCTCCCCACATATAAGTCTAAACTATAAATACTCCCTTCTGTTTCCTGAATAAGTTTCTTCTGTTATATGGCAAATCTTTTCCCAGCTGCCTTGATTCAAAATGCCTCCAGTTCCATTACAGGTCATGTCAAGCATCATTATCACATTTCAAAATGGGGTATTGCAACAACGGCTCATTATGCAGTATGCATTTCCATGTTTCAAAAGCCTGTTGCTGGTCTTTTTCCCACACTTACAGAATCTTTTATCTAAAGTATGAGATAAAAGTCTCCAATGGTGATATGGCTAACCTCCATATTTGCTTCTTTGAGGTACCTTTATGTTTTCTTTGTTAAAATTATAGATAGTTGATTGCCTGATTGGCTTCCCTTCTCATACCTAACATGTATTTTTGGTTAATACCCCTGTAAATTTCCAGTTATATGGTAATTTATGACTGCAGTGTCTCTGCATAGATCTGGAAGTACATGCTGTCCTGCTCTAGTGTTTAATGGTTTGCGTTGGAGTAGGTGAAATATATGTCACAGTCTTTGCATGCATTAATAATGGATCCCATTTGCTCGTCACTTCAATTTTCCACTCTAGCCCTCTGCATATTTCTCAAATTCCATCAACAGCAGCATCTGTCTGCTCCTGTTGTGTTAATGACTCATATCTGTGTCATCCATTGTTAACATTCTTATAACCCTGTATTAGGCAAATCAATCTTGATCTTATGAGTGTTTGCATTTAGACTACTTGTAAGATACATTCTATGATTCTGCCATTTACACTCTTGGCCTATCTCTTGTTTCATGATTATCCCTTTTGTAATTCTGGTGAATTTGTTGGTAAACTGACAAGAGTTTCACTTCATGGTTTTGAAATGGCATATAATGTTTTGACTTCCATTACCTGACTATGCTCATCAAATTTTATTCTTACTTCTCCCAATATGACCTGTGTTATGATAATCTATCTTGGAAAATTTCTCTACACAAAAATACTTCCCCAGCATATCATCATATGGACTATTAAATCCACCTCCCAATATCAAATATATGTGTTCAGTTTCGTATCCCAAAGTGCAAAATTTAATCTAAGCTGCTCCTCTTCTCTGTCTTATTTGATATGCCCTTGATATTTAAAGTTTTCTGAGAGTTATATACAACACCATCTCTGATGCTGTTAGTACTGACACAATTCTGTGCTGGTACATATATATATATATATATATATATATATATATATATATATATATATATATATATATATACACACACACATGCATCTTCTCTTGTTCCATAATTCTCATGCCTCTTTCTAAACTAATCACTTGCAAGAGGAAACCTACTGCGTATGTGCATCCTAGCATTACTTCTGGAACCCAAAAAGGCTGCTCCCCTGTCCCAACCAGGCCCACAGCCAGACCAGGAACACAGTAGGTGTAGCAGCTTCCAATGCAAGTGCATGTTCATACATATGTTTATATATGTATATAATGCTGTATTATACATATAACATGTATGCGTAAACATAAAGAGTGCCTAGGTCAGGACCACACAATCAGAACTGTAATTGCATAATGTGCTCTATTACAATACACAAAATATCTTGCATATACATGCATTTTTTTAAAATGAGTTGTTTCCAACTGTGGTGGTTCAACAGAAGCAATCTGTGGATGTGGTGGGGTGTCACATATCATTTAGCGGGCTGACCAGCACATTTACCTTTGATCTTTCACAATTCCTATGGGTGCATTGCACCCGCTTACACCCCCGTGACTATGGGCCTGGTCCCAACTTCTCTGTTTCCCAAACCACTCATCCTCCAAGCATTTCTACCCTTCTTTATGCATACTGTAGTACTGCGACCCAATGCTTCACATGCGTGACACCTAATCTTTGTGTTCGTAGCTGTAACTATGTATGCATTAAACCCTGTGTCTGCGTTCATCTCAACACCTGCCCCACTCTAGGATGTATTATTCCTCCAATAACTCCTCAGCTTGCCAACACATAACTTCTACCATTTCCCTTATTAATATTTCCACAGTTGCCCATTTCTTTGTTGGCTACCTCTGGTCTTTTATATATCCTGTGCAACATAAACCTCCTCTCTTTACCTGGCAAAATGACAGACTCTTCCTCTAACACACTGTCTGTACACACTGTTAATGCCACTGATTCACCTTTGGCTCTATAGTCAGATTCAACAACTGACTGCAATGCACAGTATGCATTTGCCAAATTATTAATCTCATGGCTCATATGACATTATCTTCACTACAGATCCTGTAAACTGCTTCTAATTCTGACTGCATTGTGTATATTTGACTACTCCAGGAGGCTACATACTTGCTGGTGCCCTCTCTGCTACTGAACACTTAAAATGCCTAATAATTTCATGTTCTTTTTAACATCATAATTTTACTCAAATATCCGCTTAACCTCATTCCAAGTAGAAAAGAGATCACTTACTAATAATTCACTCCTAGATCTGCCCAAGATTTTTGTCATTATGTATTTCAACAGCAAATAATGTTGCTCTAGTTTGCTTACTTAAATAGCTGTAGTTGCATAATCAATAAATTCTTTCAGTTTCTATTACCATCAAAGGGTGGTTTATTAATTTCATTACTTCAGCTCTACTAAAGTAATGGTCTCCACTTGTTATTGCTGTCTCTCATAAATCAGAGTAACTCATGATAATCACAGATAGTAACTCTTACTTACTAATAAGTTTGTTATAAATATTTAACCTTGATGCTAAATCTAACTTACAGCACTTAATGCAGCAAATGGGTTTGTGCAACCAAGTACTCCCATTATATCAACTGACTATCAAATTGGCTTCTCTCTGTTAGCGAAATACCACTTCCTTTCCCCTCATAACAATGGGAAGGGGGAACAACATCGCATATTGCTCATGAATTTGAGGGATGCGTACCTTATGATGAGACGTACGGAGATCAACAAGTACATTCCCATCTACAACTAGCTGTGAACGGATTTGTGCTAGAACTGGTCATGGCCTGACTTCGCTTGCAATCTTGATAGTAGGCGGTCAGTGATCGGACTTATTCGGATTCTTGCATTCAAATCTCTCTACACCGGTTCAAACACCACTGCTTGCCTTACTGACAGTCGCTGTACCAAGTGTAGCTTCTTCAGTTCTCCAGCGGAAGTAGTACCAACTCCAGATCCCTTCTCAAGCCATCAACTCTTGTGAAAAGGTCTCATTTAAGGCTTTGCAAGACGTTTCAACACAAGAGGTGTTGTCAGCTGATGTCAGAGGCACTGGTGTATCACAACAATCAGACATATGAAGGGTGGCGAACAAAGTTGAATTAAGTCAGCTCGTAGAGTCACCAGGTGTTGACGTGGGCTAGCTGGGGATAGCGAGTTACACAACCCATGTTTGTTGCTGCCTGATTTTGCTCCCAGTCCTACACAATCAAACGGGTGTCCTGGTTAAGCCCGGGGGATGCAGGAATGTCTCTATGGATTGGACGTTCACCTTCACTCAGAGTTGGGAATGGTTGTTGATGTATGTTGTTGGAGACTGCTCAAGCCGTTGATTATGGTAATTTTTCATTAGTTGGCTAAGTTGTTGCTGGGTACAGCATAAGAATTAAAGAGCAGAAAACGCTGAAGGATTTACTGAATTACATCAATATAAGGTTGATGTGTTGCGGCAAAGTGCAAGAAGTCCTGCAAGAGATTTTAGGTTGAGTAAAAATGTCACAGCTGGCCAACAACAAAACGGGCTTTTATGGATAAAATAAACTTATGGTCCAGCCTTCTGAATTTCACAGAGTTTAAGAACGATTCAAAATAAATCACATGACGCGCTGTCCAAAAAAGTGATTCCCTTTGTGCTCCTTGGGAGTCTCTGGCACCTTCATGCTTACATTCATATTCATATTCATTTATTCAGTATTCCAGAAATCCACCAAAGTGGATATAGAACTTGTCATTAGATAACAATAGGCACAGTACAGAATGAGTCTTGACAATAAAATACCTATAATAATAATTTATGAATATAATACATAAATAAGACACATCAAGTTTATACAAGGAAATGTGATCAGCTCATAATAGACAATCAATGAAAACTTATATAATGTACATAGATAGAACCTCAAAACTAGTATCAATATAATAAGGAATTTTGTGATACAGTACATAATTCATGATTGACTAAGGTACTCTTCCACTGCATAAAATGAATAAGTGTATAAACATTTTTTCAAAGCAATTTTAAACTTTTTTGGTTGCCAGTGAAATTCTTAATCTCCAAGGGTAAATTATTAAAGATTTTTGCTGTTTCTTCAGTTCAATGGCTGCTGAGGAAACACATTTTTATGTGCTCCATGGCTTCCTTACAGCATAAATATCCAGCGCCAGACCATCAGGAGGGATCGGGGTGGGGGTGGGGAGTGTTTATTTAAAACTATGGCGGCAACCCTTTTTCTACGTGTGTTTCCCTGAAAAATTACTTCAGAAATATTTGTCAATGAAGCAAGGATCTTACTTATGCAGAAAGTAATTCATTACATCACACCGCGATTACAGGGTTTGCATTCTGGGGGATGCTACAGTTGTGTTTCTTCATGTCAAATATGCCATAAGTGAGATACAGTTTGGGCGGTTGTGCAGCTACCTATGTGATAAGCAGTCATGTGTACAAAACAGAATAGATTCCAGCATAAACTTCTGAATGTTACATTTCCAAATACAGATCATTACTGGACAAAAGAATAGAATCAAAATGTCAAGGGCTCAGGGAGGATATGCTGGATATCAGTGACAGACTTGAACATTCTCCTCAAACATCCATCAGATACCTTGCAAAGGAGACAAGCATTTCAGAAGCCTTGGCATGAACTTCTGTAAAACTCTTAAAATTGAAATTATGTATGACAACAGAACTGAGCTGGCAAATAATGCATATGCTGTCTTTGGCTCTACAATTCAATGGTTTAATGCAGTAATTCGAAGAGAAACCTGAGGCAATACCATCTGTGTCTTGAGCATGGGTGGCCAAACAGTTTCCAGGTAGCCCTCCAAACGTGTTTATTGTAAACAAGTTACATGCCACACTAATTTCTACTGATGGCAAGAATTCACTGTGTTGGCATAACTGGGTAAAATGTGAGTACTCAACACTCAACATACTTACATAAAAATCACAATAACAACCCTTTCTTACAAAAATATAATTTTATTATTAAAAACAATTACTCTCCCCTCCATTGAGTCACATTACAGCTTAGAACATGTAAATATAATTTTAGTGAAACTTGACTGCCACACATGAGTCTTGTGAGTTGTAGTTTGAACTTCATTTGTCCATTCTTCATAAACTAATTTTCTCTAAATAATTCATGCAGCTTGATACTAACAAAAAACTAATTTTCTCTAGTGATAAAATTATATATGATGCAGTTTGACATGTGTGTACCATACATCTGTTACAGTTAGTATGTCAGACATATATCTGTGATGAACTTGTAATAATTATTAATGTCACTTCGTGTATATGAACTCTGAAGCTATGCCCACCTAATATCTTAAATGAATATTACACACGTGTCTGTATCGTCAAAGCTAAACAATAATCTTGCTTCAGAAAATAATGACTGCTCAGCTTGTCATGAAATCATCCATCTTTTGTGGAACCTGAAAATCCACAAGATCTTAGCACTGGCTCCTACCACGACTAAGTTAAATCCAGTCCCACAACATCAGATCACATTTCTCGAACATCCATTTTAATACAATTCTCTCACTTGTGCATGTCATATTAAACTGTTCAGATCACTTCCAATTGTTTTGCTTGGATCCTGCAACCAGTGAGATGTATTGTCATTCCTATGCAGCGGCAGCTCATCCAGCAGAACTGGGGGGCTGCATCCCTCCCAGAAATTTGGGAAATATTAAACAAAATATCTGAATAAAAGTTTTTGTTAGAAGTCCTATGGAAAACTTTTAGTAAGATATTTAGTTTACTCAACCCAAATGAGTTGCCCCTGTTCCTGTGTTATCAGTTTCACATCGTTTTGTTAAAACATATTTATTCTGCTGCATCTTGTAACAACCAAGACTGCATCTGCCAGTTTTGATAGCCTTTCCACTATTTCTGTAATAGAAGACCTGTTGATGTCCTCATTATCACCAACATTTTTGAAAAGGACAAATGTATCTGAAATTATAAGCTAATTCTGTACTGCATGCATCATTTAATTCTGTCAAACACAGTATCATCATCACATTTTTGTATATGAAATAAACTATGTCTCTGACAAAATATCAGGCTCAGCCAATTAGGCCTATACTATCTATTGCTAGAAAAAAATTCAATTTCATTCCAAATCCAATTACCACAATAAACATTACAATAAAACATTTACATACTTATCTGCATAATTCAGTTGTCATCATTTTAAACAGGTTTAGCCCTTGATGTATTCTGTTGCAGAATTAATTATGAAATTCACAATCCTTCAATCTTTGGTAGGATTCTGTGTACAGTATAAAGGTACAGCTCATTGCAAAACCTCATCACACAGGATAACACAGTATATATAGTACAACACATACATACATCCACATATTGTGATTCAAACCCAAAATCCGAATGTTTAAATGTTTCAAGACCACACACAACTTGGACAACACAGCCATTGTGAAAGGTTCCATGCTTGAATATGAAGACAAATGTTGACATAAGTAGTCTATAGTGGATAACTGAATTAAAATTTTATACTCACAAGCTAGTTGCCATTCTTTTAGTAACACCTACCAGCTGTGATGTAGAATTACTTTTCAAACACATTTCTTGGTCACTGTAATGTAACAGAATCAAAAGGTGTTACATCCATTCAGAAGAACATTACTGTTCAAGCACATCTCCCGATAACTGTGATGTAGAAATACTATTCAAAAACATCTCCTGATAACTGTGATGTAGCATTATTATTCAAACACATCCCCTGATAACTCTGATGAGTTCTCTAATTTTGTTCTTATTTTCACTCACACTTCTCAGTAAAGTGGCCAGAACACATCCCCTCTAATAAACTCCAACACAGTTAAGTGTAACAAACAAGACCAGTATGAATGAAAAAACCATCAGTATATTCTTTAGGATAAAATAATGCTTCATTCATTTATTTATTTGTATTGTCATGTTTTGGTCCTTACTGGACAATCTTAAGGGCAGTGCACAAATGTGACATGGGAAATTACTAAAGTGTTTTGTATTATTAAAATAAATGGTTTAAAAAGTATGCTTCATGAGAAGTGTCATAATAAACATTAAATAAATATGTTACAATATGTTCCTACTTTGTGCAGATAATATTACTCCTTAAGGCAGGAGTGCACACATCCTGGATGCCAGGTCACCATGGCAACTAATTTTGTATGGTGATGGCTAATATTTATGGGTCCTCAACATGGAACTTGATTCATGTAACCCTTTTGGCACCTTAAATTTCGAGATGGCTCCTAGACTTTTGAAAAAACTTATGCCCCCCTGTTTTATGGATCCTTGAAAAGTTACAAAAAGTCTGAACAAACCCAAACCAGTATACTATTTACATTGAATATCATTATAAGACTGTACACAATAAACAATGGTCAATTTTATAAAAAATGGACCAAGTAATTCGGATTCACTAATGTATCCTTTGTTCCTGTAATGGATCATTTACAATTTTTTATGTTGGAAAGCACAGACAATGGAACACTGCACCATGATATACTACGAATGTTTCTAATTCTACCAATCGCAGATAATGACGCAGAACAAAGTTAAAATGTACAGTAAGTGAGCCACTCAATCTAGCTCAGGGTAAGGACCAGCAACAGATTCCATACACAGCACAGTGACAATTAGCATTCTAAGCAGGACTCCACTTCATGGAGTTTGGTCAGCACCTCCAAATTACTCGTAGAAAGTTACAACACAGTTGACAGTGATACAACACAGTATGGTAAACACTCAAGCTTGGCTATGAGACTGTATTACACTCAAGTAGATATTACATACAAAGACATTCAATTATTACATGCCTTAAAATTTGGAAAGTTATTACCTGTCAACCCAGCAAGTTCAACATTCACAAGTTTGCGTTATTGAATTGTTCACATGTTTGTTGTTCAGTATTTATCATACAAGTTGTATTTGACATAGGGTACTTTTAGCAAATAAATATGTAGTCCCTAATTAGGAGGTGAGGTGAATACAGCCAATTAATATAAACTTACTGCTACATGTTATGCAAGAAAATCAACTGTTTTGAAATAAGTAACGCAAGAATGATCTCTGTGGCCATAATAAGAAGCAGAATGTTTCATAGTTCTGCCATTCTTGGTTAAAATTATGGGGCAATCAGCCCTACTAGAACCTTTGGATTCATTGGCAGGACCTTAGGATTCATTGGCATGAATGGTTACTGTGATGTGTATAGAGTGCTGGATTTTATTCGCTCAATATGAAGAAAATACGTGTACCTCATGCTTGAAGGAAACCATTCTAACTCAAGCCAAGTTGTGTGTGTCCCAATTACACTTCTCATTAAAATAAAATAAAATAAAAACTTCAGTGAGAAGCACAAAAAAAAATTACTTTTTAATATAAACTTCAGTTTATAAGTCTGTTAACTGGGTTATACTTGTTTGTACCAAGCAGATAATTTTGTCTGCTTAAAATCACTATTTATTTTAAAATGTGAACATTACCTTTGTGAACAACATAACCTAAACTGTTCTATAGGGTTCTGACAATGGTGTATGACATTTCAATTCACAGACTTCTTACATCATCTGTGTTGAAATATAATATACATTTTGGGGATAGGTTCAGTCCCAGCCTGCAGGCTCACACTTCCAAAACAACTATCACTACATGATGATTATGTTTTAACACTGATGATGGAAAATGTCTAAGAAGTCTACAGGAGTTCAAATACAATCTATCTTCAACAGCACACATGTACACAACAGTTTTGACTATACCCATTCAGAAGAAACGCTCTTAAAAAATCAACAGTTACCCAGCTACTTGAGAAATACCTTACATTTTATAGACCCCAAAAATTAATTTACACATTCACAACAGCCCATCAACTACCTGTCCCTGTCCTAAGCCAGATCAATTCAGTCCACACTTCTCCCCACCACCCTATTTCCTGAAGACCCACTTTAACATCCATCCATACCTATCTCTTCCATGTGGTTGCTTTCTGTCAGGTTTTTCCCACCAAAATCCTGTATGCACCTCTCCTCTCCCCATGCATGCTACATGCCCTGCCTGTCTCATCTTTCTCGGTTTGATCAACCAAATGATTGGCAAGAAGTACACATCATGCAGCTCCTCATTATTTAATGCCCTCTATTCCCTTGTTACCTCATCCTCCCTCAGTGTGAGAAACCAAGTTTCACACCCACACTAAGAAAATTTTCACCTTGAAGTAGTTTCAGTTCATATGTTCATGTTCACACTTATAAAAGTACAATCACTAAGGGATACCAGAATACCATCTTCCCCATCCTTCTATAGCCATGGACAGCTGAATCACAATTGACAGTCAAGGTTCAGTTCCCAACAGACATCAGAACTTTTTCACCACATCCCAGTCAGCTCTCTAGCTCATCTGGCTTATTATTTAATGGCTACTAGAGGAAGCAAAGCAGCATGTGCCTGGTCATGACCTCTCACCTGCATATAATCCTATGCCTTCCTATCCTGATTCTTAAAACAAGGAAAGCTCTTTGCTCTTTGCATCAACTGTCCCTTCCTTCGCAACACTTCGGTCTACCATGTTTAGAAGTTGTTATTACACCCACACCAGCCTTAAATATCCCATGTTGACAAAAGGGTTCTATTGAAGCAGACTGAGACTTGCCCTGCCTCCAGCACTTGAAGGTGGCTTCCAACCCTGGGCAGTCTATGTGGTAATTGTGACAGATAACATTGCACTGGGACAGGTTCCTCTCCCAGCACTTTTTTTTCCTGCCAGTGTCCATGCCACTAATGCTCCATACACATTCATCAGGAGCTGCTAGTATAGGTGCATTTGAGGTTGCAGTACTTACAGGATCAGTCTAAGCCCATTCCTACAACTAACAATTACACCTCCATGTGACAGTAGTGGTAGTGTCACTTAAACAGCAACTGAACTCAGCCATCTGTTGCTTGCTTTGATGTGTGCTGAGTGGGCCTTGGGGGTGGGTGAAGTTGAGTCCAGAAAATATGGCTCCACCTGGTTCTGAAGCTCAGACCCACCAGCCCATACCAATTCATTATTATATATTATATCCTAATTCAGCCCTGTCTTAAGTGGTACCTCTTCCACACATAAAAATTAGAAACAATAAAATCTGAATTAACCCTTCTCTGCTACCCAGAGTAAATCCATTGCCGTGGCAGGGTCCATCACACACTTCCCCATGTGTTCATATGCTGTGGGAAATCATGTACTGAATTCAGACACCATGAGAAGAAAACATTCCAAACCTGTGCTAAATGAGAATCACATTAAAAATGATACATTAAATGTTGAAATTAATCTGGAACCATGATTCAAGAGTTAACCATTTTTGGACATGCCGAACTTTCATTTTTTTTTGTCAGTTTTCCCATTCTTTTATCCCCCGCATGAGCTCTGTGAATGTTCTTCATGAGAACACCATGCCCCATAATTTCACAAATGGACTGTCATTAAGGTTAACTGGGTTTAGAACATGGCTGTATATTTGCAAACCCACTCTGGTGTTAATTATATCAGATACCTCAAAAAACATAACAGATAAATGTGTTACTTGATTAGCAATATGAGACCAGAAATACTTGAGATTTATATTACTTGATGCCACATCATTACAATTACTGACTCACTTTATTATCTAATAAATGTATAACAGATCACTAGAAAAATTTAAGAGCATTAGTCTCAAATTTCATGATCCTAGTTACTTCTACAACAAACATACCAATTATGTAATGTAGATGTACTAATGAATGACAGCTTGCACAAAACCGATCCATGTATCAAAAGCCTGAGATGAGATAATGTACAAAATATAAATGATCAGAAAGTCAAATGAACATTACTAATGGTTTTGCAGTAACTTGGTACACATGAACTGCACTTTTTGTCAAATGACTGTAATGTCATAAAATGTTTATTGTTTCACATTAAATGCATTAACATGAGGCTGTATAACAATTTTGCCTAAACAGGAAACCTGCAACCCCAAGCATCATTTTTGTCATCATCAAGCATTCAAACAAGTGGATGACCTGTTGACCCCTTCCAGCTTCACTTGTCAACTGCCATTTTCCTCTGCTCCTTGACCTATGAGGTCTGTTATCTCTTTAAGAAATTTTGTTTGTTTGCATTCTGTCAGCATTGTTTTCAGTTTTTTGTATGTCTTCCTTTGTTTTGAAGATTCAAGTCTTCCAAAATGGCAACATGTAGTTAGTAAACAAGCACCAACATATCTCAGCTTGCTGCCTCAAATTTCAAGGTTTCAGTCCAGGTTTCTCAAATAATAACAAACTGAGTTTTAACACTACACACAGTTGCTGAAAGACAAACATTTCACAGAGGCATACTGCCTCCACGAAGGAGCGGTCTTCATATATGGGGAAGTGAACTAGGAAAGGAAGTAGGTCAGTTACATAGGTAGCTTGCAAGGGATGTGGCCAATTGGAACAGAAAGTGATTCACAGAAGGAAGCAGGGTCATTTATATAGGTAGGTTATATCAAATGTACCGTCAGAAACACAGAAATGGATTGGCCCTAACTGGTAACCTATCTATATCACCAAGCCACTCCCTTCCCCATATCACAACAGCATCTACTAAGACAATTCTGTCACCCTGCAGATGGAGTCAACATGTATCTCCAAAACTCACTGCATACCCAAAAACTGTAGGACAAAGGGCCTACCACAAAACTCTGCAAAAATGGAGTTCCAAGTTTATTTTGCATTTGTCTCAAAATGTCACATAAGCAGCTGTAATTATTCTGCTTTCACTGTACAGCTTACACTTTTTGCAAGAGTATTTAATCTTATCAACCACAAATCATGGATTTTGAATTTCCATGTACTGCAGGTTGGTGCCCATATTTTAATTTCAGCAGACTGACCATGAACAGGAAACTTATAACAGGGTTTTCAACCACATTTTAACACAAGTAAGTCACTGTGCATACCATAATGGCATATGGGGGAGGGGAGGTATAGCTCCACTCATTCTTAACCCTTATGCAAGATTAGCTGAAATCATTCTAACCACACAGAAAGATCTCTAAGTATCCACTGCAGAGAAAGCCAGATGGGCTACACAGCCAGTCTGTACACTCTGGAAAAGACAAAACCCTCACACTACTGCTGCAAATAAATAAACCAACTCATAGTCTTGCCATTATTCAATGCCATTCCAGCTCCCAAAGGTCAACTGTTAGTGCAAAAACACAATGTGTGGCCAGTCTGACCACACACATACTGTTGGAATAAATGCAGTACACAGCTGATACTGGTTAAATTCATTATCAGACTAGTTAATGTAACTTCCACTACTCTAAATGCAGCTAATGCCATTATGTTACTGGAGTACATGCAACAAATGATTACAATTATACCACTGCTCACTTCTATAACAATACTTGCTACTGAAGCAAGCAGAGGTGGGAGCCAAACAAGTTTCACAACTTTATTTCACTTTCCTTTTTTTTTTTTTAATTATGCTATTATAATGCCTTCGAACATTTAAGTGCCAGTGTGAAATGCTGATTAAGAAGTCTTTCAAAAATGCAAATTGGGGCCATGTGACAATTAACACCACCTACCACAATGACCGTCTCTTACAGTTGACAAACATACAAGTTACAACCATACAGCAACAAACAACCTGTCAGGCACCAAGAGTACATAAACACACATATTTAGCAAATCAATCATCAACAATCTCATATATTCAACCACACTAACTACATCTCTTAAACACATTTACACTACCAGGTGTTGTACAGTTTATGATGTCTCCACACCAATTTTCACATCCCTACACTCCAGTGGTTCATTTGTAACCATATCAAAACAAACCTCAAGACAAAAATTTCTCAATCGCCAAATTGTTTCGAATTCTACAAAAATATTACCTTGACAAAAGTTGCAATAGTTTTCAGGTTCTCATACTATATCAACCAATGAATTATCACCCATAAACTTAAAAATTGTTAATGCTACACAACTGGTTGACTAGGAGGAGGTCAATAGATTGGTTTACCCTGGGCACAGTTTTTCCACAGGCTGGCTCTCCCCTGAACCAATACTGAACAAACTTTACCCTAACAAATTCTAGCACTCCCAATAGAACATTCCATTACTTTCTGATGGGCTGAAAGGCCGTACTTCATCAAGAATTTATTTCAAGCACTTTTGTGCAAAGAATCCATGAAAATACTAAATTACAAACAATGAATACAAGATAAGCATGGGCAGTCTCATTCTATACATAACATAAAAACTAGTGGCAGGATAAAGGAAATTCACATAAATCAAAACCTGTGTTACTTTGAAATTCTGTATTTTGGAGACAAGACTTAAGTCAGCACACAAACTTTCTGTACATTTTCAGTTATAACCATAAGATTTGATGACTTTGGTGTATGGTTCAACTTGTTTTGCAACCTTCTCACCAGCTTCATGAGTAAGTTTCTGAAATAAAGAGCAGTAATGACAACAAATTATGCACATTTAATACAGCACCAACATGAACACATAACACAGTAGTGGCAGTGAAAGTCAATTACAGTCAACATAGAATGTGACGATGAAATAACCAAATGTCAACTATAGTCTTCCAAGAACATGCAAAGTAATGTGTGGCCATTCAAATCTCTGGTCTTTTGCAGAGTACACTGGGCACTTAATTCCAGTGCCTAAGCAAATACAATAAAACACTGTAAAAACAGCCCAGTATTACAAAGTGCGTGTCAATGCTGATGCCACTGATTACATGGTAAGTCAAGGTCACATAATCAGAACCATAAATAAGCCAAGTTATTGGAACCCAAACATAAAGCAGTTCCTTGGGAGGCCAAGTTTACAGGAACCAATAAACTGAGAGATGCTTGGAAAGGCCAAGCTTTCAGTGAAAGAAAAGGTCATCAAGTCTAATATTCCTGCGTGATGTGAGGTAGGAGTGAGGGGGAAAAAAAAAAAGACATGACTTCGGTACTACACCAATACTCACAATACCTGTATCTCAATTACAAAGCATGTCTGGAAAATGACAAGACCTACAGCAATTTGTAGTGGTCATGAATACAACTGTACCAGTCACAAATATACAGAACTGTACCAGACACAAACATAACAAACATGCTCAGCACAGTCCCTAATCTGCCCAAAATTTGGCAGTACACAAAGCAACATTTATTTCAAAGGGCATTTCAGTTTGAAACAATCTATGCCATAAAATCCATATGAGGATGGGACAGCCAACAGAAACAACGGGGTACCTGTGAAAATGTAGAACCTGCGAAGGCAAAATGAGCAGGGAAATGAAAATAGTTCTTGACATGCGCAACAAAAATAAAATGTGAACAGAACTTTGAAGTGCAACATCCCCGTTGTGTTAGTCAAATCACAAAATATACAGCAGACGCTTGAAGTCAAAACACAACTAAATTATATAACAGACAACAGTAACAGCTAACAACTACATGTTTTGGCCCCTAACAGGCCATCACCAGGTTGTACACACAATGAAAAGGGTTGGGGGCTGTACAATATACAATGTAACTTCTGACTGATGACAAGATCTCATTCATCGTATCATATACATTATAACCAGGTTAAACAAGAAAGAACTAAATAAATAAGTAAAGTTAGGAAGAACTAATGAGTAATAATGTCCTGGGATGGAGTTTGCGGTGGGTAGCGGACTGTGAACTCCGGGGTGTGTGATGTGGTATTAGTAGAACAAGAGCTGCATCCATGCTGGCTTCAATATGAGGCAGTACCGGTGAGAGTGCTGTGGCAGTGATGATGTGCGGTGCTGCGGAAGGGGGGCCATTTAGGTGCGATCCACAGCACCACATCCATGTTCATCGCTGCCACAGCACACTCACCAGTACTGCCTCATATTGAAGCCAGCATGGATGCAGCTTTTATTCTACTAATACCACATCACACACCCCGGAGTTCACAGTCCGTTACCCAATGCAAGCTACATCCCAGGGCATTATTACTGATTAGTTCTTCCTAACTTTGCTTACTTATTTAGTTCTTCCTTGTTTAACTTGGTTATAATATATATGATATGATGAACAAGATCATGTCATCAGACATAAGTTACATTGTATATTATACAGCCCCCAACCCTTTTCATTGTGTGTACAACCTGATGATGGCCTCTTAGAGGCCAAAACATGTAGTTGTTAGCTGTTACCATCGTCTATTATATAATTTAGCTGTGTTTTGACTTCAAGCGCCTGCTGTATATTTTGTGATGTGAACAGAAATTATGACACACACATCATTATGCATTTCATTAATTTTTTGCATATTAAAGTACACACAGGGGGACAACAGGACTACTTAATGTTCAGGTAACACAAGGCTTACTGAATGACACACACCATATGAGATGTTAAAAGCAAGCACTGAACAGTGCTCAGCCACGAGTGTATGGAAACCCGTATGAACACACTGAAGGTCTTGCATTGAAGAATGGTGCAAACTTCTTCCACATGCCTGCATCCACCATTTATTACAAGTATTTACAATAAACTAAAAAATTCCAAGAGTAACATGCTCCCACTCTGATTCAGACACCCGACATAATCTAAGCTGCTTGTCCCACCTTCTAACCCTGATCAGCATTATCCTGTCATTTTCAGTAAATGCAATTTTGCCCTCTGGGCACTCTGTTCTCAGAAGTCATTCATTCTTGTACCACAAAGAGATGCTAGAGGGGTAAAAACATCTTAACTGGAAACATCAAGAAATAGTGAAGTCTACTAACCTTCAGGTGTTTGTGTTTGCGGATCCGTAGGACAGTCTTCACCTTCCTCTTCAGTTCCAACGTACGCACCACATGCTTGTATTTCCATCCCACCTCATGTGACAGACGTCCCAGATGGCAGTACTAAAATATATATATATATAATTGCCCTTTTTACTGTTACTCAAGATGTAAAATACATGTTATGTACTCCTTACACATTTACAACAAACAAACCAAAACATATGAGTAGAAACATACCATTCCCTTGTAGCGATAAATTGGACATTTAAGTGCACCCTTCATGTAAGGCATAAATATTTTGTGAACCAACACAAGACAGGCAATGTACATCTCTGGCTCTACAGCATTTTTCAATATTATCTCATAAACAGCAAGATTTTCAGAAAAACTTGACTGGAACACAGAATGTGTGTTGATTTTTTTTCAACAACTTCTTGTCTGATACATTTCTCATTCTAAGAAGAATTGTGTAAGACATTATCAATGCATGTAAGTCTTCAAGTAAAGTACCACTTTTTCTTGTCAGATTTTAATAAAACTCAAATTCTGACAGATTTTCAAAAGCTACTCAAGTATAAATTTAATGAAAATCCATCAAGTGGGAGCCAGGCGGGCAGACAGACATGACGAAGTTGATAAGATGCTTTTCAGAATTTTGTAAAAATGCCTAAAATAGATAACATTATGAAATTTACAGCACTTTATGAAGAAGAAATAGAGACTGTGCAGAATGTTTAAAAAAATTCAGAAAGTATATTTGTTGGCTAAATATATTATATGCAGTTGCTGGGCGGTAGTGGTATGCCCGTCCTACATACAGGACACATGGTAACTACAAGTTAATATTACAATACCCATCCTGAAAAGGTAAAGGCACTCTCCAAATGGATTTGTACGAAGTCAAATGCAGAGAGTGTTTGAGCTGTGGGATTTTGGACATCATACTAACCCCCTCTCAAGCGCTAAGGTACTAAATCACAGTATATATGAGTGGCATATTTTAAGAAACAGAAACACTTGTAAAGTATATGCTACTTACAAATAAAGTTACACACCCACAGCAACATTCAAACACAGAACCTTTCAATTCAAATGTCAGTGAATAAAAAACTATGAAAAAATAAAAGAAGTACCTGCTTCCCTCACACTTATAGCTTTACCAATACGGTATAATGCTTCTGAAGTTATGTTAGTAGCTGTTCAAATGTAGCATATACACTGCACATACTGCACCACCCCCCCCCAATAAAATGTTATGCCAGTGCCACAATTGGCATTCAACACTAAAATAACTGTAATTATAGAGTGCAAAGAAAAGTAACATATAGGCAATTGCAAGAAAATCACAAAAGACTGGAAATATGATGCCAACTGCAAACAAACATTGCTGCAGGCTTTGTACACAGAAAATTTAAAGTGTTTCATTTTTGTTGTACAGTATACATAAGAAGTAAATAGAAACAAAAAAACTTAGGCATCTCAGATAAAATTTAATTTCATCAGTCTCAAATAATGTAGGTAAGATTTGGTGTAATCACCGATGCCTCTGCACATTTCCACAGTATAGGCCAAGTTTATTCTCCTAACACTCTTGACACACTATTTAATAACTAACCTTTCTGCCTGGTTTCAGACACATAATTCTCATAGCATTTGGGACCACCATCCGCTTCCTTCTGTCATATGGAGGAGGACAGCCTTCAAATGCCTTCAGACGCTTCAAGGCAGCTTTTCCTCGCTCTGTCTTGTGTGGAAGCATGCCTGTTGCCGCAGACACAACAGTAAAATAATAGAAATGCAGACAGAATCATGTGTTTCCAATCACAAATTCAATACTATGCATCTCATAAAACTCTTTTTATCACAAACATCAAATAATGTAGGTAAGACTTATGTAATCACTGATGAAACCTGTAGGTATGATTTTGCAATGAGAGTACTTTAACCTTCAAATGACCACGTTGGTATTTAAATTTTATTGTATGGTTTACCATAAAGTATTACTGTAAAAGAAAAAGATAAAATATGAAATAAATGGCATTCTGTGGGGGGAACAGAAATTATGCAGAATGTCTTGAACATGCAGTAAATTTCCTCGTTGCCTACATGCATGAAATGAATTTTTAGGAACGTGTTTTCTGCATGTGCTTGTGAACACAGTCATTTAAAGGTTAAAAAGTCTTCTGCATCACTGGACTTTTGGTATGAAAAAGTCAAGATACTCTCCTCATTAAGTCTGGCCATTAAGATTCAAACTGCCAGCAGAACAGGTAAAACCCACAGTTTAAACACAATACAAATAAAACTCCCCCAAAATTTGTACATGATGGCAATGCTGTTGCTAACAATAAGAATACCATATTTACGCAAATGCAGGTGGCACTTAAATATATAAGGTCATCTTAAATCTGGGAGGCATGCGGTGGCACAGTTGGTTGAGGCACTGCGCTACAAGCCGAATGGTCATGGGTTCCATTCCTGATGGTGTCACTGGAATTTTCATTGACATAAACCTTCTGGCCACACTATGGCCCTGGGGTTGACTCAACCTCTTAACAGAAATGAGTACCAAGAATATTTCCTGGGGGGTAAAGGCAGCCAGCATGTAGGGCTGAAAACCTTACCACCTTCATTCACGTGCTGTCTTGAAATCTGGGAGCCTCAACCTCCTGGAACCCTCAGGGCCTGTAATGGGATTGCTTTACCTTTTTTTTCACCATCTTAAATCTGCATATGAAGTGCCGAACCAGACTGCACCAAACCAGATTGCTATGAACCGGCCCATACAGAGTCAAACCAAGGCCTCTACTGCCAAGTCATCATGTGAGATTGATGCTGTTCTAGGACATTATGCAGCAGAGTGGCAATTCATCACCGACGTTTCCAGACAACCTATCAAAGCCATTTTCAAGGGTCAAGAAATTCGAAGGAGAGAACAGAGTATGACTGAAGTTACCTGACACAATCTTCTTAATTTGGAACTTTACCCATTGTTTAACCCTTCAGCGTCACCCTCTATACGTGGTATAGAGGTTCATCAGTTTCTTCACATGCTACCAGCCTCTATATGTCGTATAATTGGTCGGCAGCAACGGAGTACATTTAAATTCCTACCTTCTCCATGGACGGAGGAGTTTGAAATTCCCTATGATGAAATTGCAACCATCTATTTAAAAAAAAACATTATTTGCAAACTAATAATTCAATTTTTTTAAAATTTTAGTAAAGAAATCTTAAAACTATATAGATGCAGTAAAATAACTGTCATTACCTCAGTAATTGAGCTTCATGTGATAGGGCTCAAAGCAATCTTCCAAGCAAAGGCAAACATCACATATTTGGCAGCAGTACACTGAAGTTTTCTTTTTCCCGTACTTTGTGCACACAACACACCTCCTCTGAGGTTTTGATTTTTCAGTTTTGGGTGCCACTTTTCTCAGAAAATGTCTTTCAGTCAGCCGTGGAACTGTGTTGTCGGATGCCTGCCACCCTGGTACACTCCGCGTCTCCACAGCACGCGCATATTTCGTCAACAGACCTTCCACTAGCTGAATTCTGTACGACAGATGCTGTATATTTCTTCCCGTCACTTGGCGATAAACAACAAACGAATTGAGAACTGTAGAGTTCGGTAGCCTTTTGAAAAGTTGGAGGTACCACTGGGTCATTTTTTCCCTCTCAACCACATACATGTGCAGCAACTGGTCCTGCAAATCAACC
>Ga0268261_10000412_pt1 | contig 26635 bp, 14 predicted proteins | sample TergutNc150P1_FD_190353 | JGI IMG/M metagenome (GOLD analysis project Ga0268261, IMG submission 190353) | Nasutitermes corniger P1 segment gut microbial community from laboratory colony in Florida, USA - Nc150 P1 (SPAdes) (version 2) | ecosystem: Host-associated > Arthropoda: Insects >... | reverse complement strand
GAAACGGAGAAACAGGCTACTCAGTGGGTTAATACCACACAGGACCGTCTCCCATAAGAATAACTGAAGAACCAACTAGACATAGAACGGAAGGAACGCCCAGACATACACTCATACATAGGACAATAGAAAGAATGATAGTTTTAAACAAGTTTTAACAAATAGTATAATGTTTTAACAGGAAAGTGTTTTTAAGGTTCAATTTTAACTATAAAGATATTAATAAGAATTATCCTGTAAAACCTTTTGAGATCTCAAAAAGTTATATCTACAAAAAGTTGGACCAGTGTAATAACGAAGTCAAAGGCCCGATGATGGTCCATGTGACCGAAACATGTAGCCTGGTATAGTTACCAAAACAATAAAGGTGTGTTGACGAAAGGTTTTATATATAACAAAAGAAATTAGCATCTCTTGCCAAAAGTGTACTGTATTCATAAAATGGAGAAGCCCATATTAAGCACTATAGAATCTCACCGTATTAGGAGCACTCTTTGCTAATATTACCTATGTTTCATCTAAGGAGAAGCGCATTATTATTAAGAATGTGCGTTCATATGATTAAAGAGCATCAAAAAGGGATTGTAATAAAATATTACCTTCTACAAAATCGGCAAACGTTCTAGGATGCTGCAGAACGTCTAACGCATTACAAAAGACAAAGAACGCACTGGCTTGTAGACGGTGGATCCACTAGTGATAAATTTTACGTTCAAAGTGGTTACATATTGTGCTGTAACAGTGTCATACGCCGCCCGCAGGGTACAGTAATTCCACGCCAATAATAACTCGACCTCCCATATTTTGCGTCTTCCCAATTAGGTGGATTTCCTGCGCGTCATTCTTGTTGACGCCACACACAATTGGATGTCTCGAACAAAAATAATTATTATTTTTCAGTTATTTTATATAAAATAAAATAACTAGAAACGTAACCCCTTATTTTGAGGGATTGTATAATGTATAATTCAATCAGAAAGTGGACAAAGCCCAAGGTACAGAAAGTATTGTAAGTAAAGTAAGTAGAGTATATGAGGAGTTGAGCATGTTACATAAGGAGGAACGTCTGGACACGTGGAATTGTTAGTGTTGCTGCGTCTATCAGTTTAGCATGTTACGTACTGACGAACGTCAGGACACGTGATATTGTTAAGTGTAAATGAGTCTGTCAATTTAGCATATTACATAACGAGGATCGTCAGGACAAGTGATCTTGTTAGTGTAGCTGCGTCTATCAATTTAGCTTGTTACATAACAAGGAACGTTAGGATACGTGATCTTTTTAGCATGGAGGGAGACCAAAAATATACAGTACGTATAATTTTAGCAGTACAGCGTTTAAGAAATATGTTACTTATAAGGCAGAAAAGGTCGATGGAAGATAATATGAAGACGAATGAGGGACGTCTCTCAACGTTACAAATCGTACGTAAATATGAACCCAAAGAGAGTAAGGTTTATTTAAATAGAAAACTAGACATCAGTGTTAAGTCCATACAGGCCTGACTTTGCGAGAATTGCCTTCAAGCAAGCCAGACCAACTGGAATTCCCTTGAGTACAAGATAAAATATTGGATATTTAAAAACTCTGCCACTAGACAATAAACGGAAAGCGGGAATACGTCATAATTATACGCCTGAATTCATTATGCTGGTCGTCATGACAACGGACTTTAACTTTAAGAACCGCGAGAATGCGACCTTAGCGCCATGAAACAGACATCGACAGTGTGTAAATTTCACACTCGTGGAACCGATGTTTTCTAAAACACATATTAATCATAGCATTCCGTCAATATCTAGGGCTTGAAGGCGGACATTCTGCAAGAAGTATACCAAATACCTCTATAATTCTGAATGCGAGGTTATAGGTCTTCACAGCGGTGCTGACAAAGACGTTACAGCGTGTCGCCTGGAAAACAGTTACCAGCATTCCGCAGGAATGCAGTGCCTCCGAACTGATGGTAGCTCTTTGCTAGTCGACGTGTCGTAACATCCCGGATGACTTTAACCTTCCATTCGGCGTGCATGTATTGTTTCAAAGAGCAAACCTCCTTAACTGAATGAATCTAATAATGGTACATTACATTTGTACTCGTGTGGGTATGTACGTTACGTTACTACTGTATATGTATATTAGTACGCAGGCATGTGGTCTACATTATTCGGCAGCCCTCGACATTCAAGTTCGGGAGTTGCTTGTCGTAGTATGCAATATTTCCTGGTTTATTTTCCGTCCTTCCATAAAATTACCGTGATATTACCTGAAATTAAAGTAGACAACTTGTTTTCGTACCAATTTCAACAGCGTCATTGCATAAACAGTAAATAACCTACATAAACCTGTTTTCACCTATTCAGTCACAATGACCTTATTTCTTTCTTTGTTTTACTGTTATGCTTTGTCATACGTATTGTTGGTTTCTGATTATTCACTGTCACAGATTCTCCCTAACCTTATTCGTTTCTTGCACACGTAACGGTCACATCCCCCGAAGTCGTTGTGTTTCAACTAAGGTACGGCTGGGAAGATTTTGCCGAAAATTGGCATAAAAGTTAGGACTCTGGAGGCCACTCGAAATTCACAAGTCTTCTGCTGTTAGAGTCGGTAACATCAATTTGACAGACTTGCGAATTTGTTAGGTGGGAACTAGTCCACCGCAAATATTGAAATGCAGTAACCATGGTGACAACATGAAACACATTAAACACAGTAAAATATATCGTGACAACATTAGTATCCATGATAATGACAGCAACATAAGTAAGGACTTCAGAATAGCAAGATAAAACTGTGATCTTTGCGGTAGGGGCTGCAGCTTTGGAACTTCATTTCTAACCTTAACACTATTTGGATATTCTTCCGAACTTCTGCGGTATTTCAGGTTATCACGGCCGTGACTGTAATCTTTTGTCTTCTGGGTTGTGACAGCGTGAAATCCAGTAAAAAGTTTACAAAAGAACGCTTTCCTCTGAAACGTCAGTAAATTGTTACGAGACTCTAAGGCTTTACATCCTAGGGCATAATATTTGTCTTCGTCCCCTTCCTACCTGTATCATGACATCCTATTCAGCCTAGTTTTAGCCTGTTATGTTTTATGTGTTCCTCTTTCTCTCACCATCTTCAATCTTCTTACTCTCTTCACGTGTTCTATATTGCTTTTCCTATTTTTCTTCTCCTTTCCTTACATCCTCCTCTACTACCTCTTTTATCTCCTTCTCTTGAGTGATCCGTCTCTTAATGGCCGTTCATAACCATCCCGTTTGTTTTATAGAGCTTGAGAGCAAATTGGTTGCAACTCCAAACTCCTGCACAATCCAGTGAAAAAAGACTCTTTGCCTGATGGAACTCATTTCGCTCCTCAACGCGTGCAAAAAAAAAAGGTGCAGATTCATTTTACAGTAACATGAATCGACGTTCCAAGAGTTTCATGGAACTAACTCCTAATTAAATACCTGAATGTTATCATCAGATCACCCAAAATTTTGCCAAGTGTTCCTTCTTTAAGCACCAAAATTTGGTACACAAATTTTTGTCCTTCAGTATAAGATATAGATGAAGCCAACCGAACACAACAACAACAACACAAAAATAACAACTGAAGAATTGTGAACAAAGTGTGACACTTCTGATATGTTCAATATGTTTTTGTCCCGCGACATTAAATTCGTGAATACTTTAAACAAGCTCAGTACATAACGCACACTGTAAAATTTTTCCATTTCTTAAAAATACATTGATAGTCCATCATCATCATCATCATTATCGTCGTCGTCGTCGTCGTCGTCGTCGTCGTCGTCGTCGTCGTCGTCGTCGTCATCATCATCATCATCATCATCATCATCATCATCACGTTATCCTCAGCGGGAAGATGCACAATTGAATTTCTTCAACGTCGATTATGCTCGATGCTCACCTCTTTTCTGCCTTATCTCGTACAGTATTCTATCTCAAGACACCACAGGCAGGAAGTATACGTATAAAATAAGAACATGGCGCGTACATATCTTTCCATCCTTGACCATTCTCAGTGGTCATATCATTTAACACCAGGGCTTATGCGTGTTGTGACTTTTCACAGTTTCGTGTATATTATGGAATGTTTTTTCTGTTATTAGGGTACGTCATTACATTCCTGTCAAAAACTTACACATTTATATCTGTGTTCATTTTGTTTATGACAAATCTGTCGGTCATTAATAACCTCAAAGTTTAAGTCCGTCCAATGATTTTGTCACTTCTGACGTAGAAACGATATTTCACACTTAGTATTTAGATATATTCATAAATTATCTACACAAAATTTCATAATCCTACATGTAAGCAGCAAGTGTGAAATATTGTAATTCCTGTTTTATTTTACTTATTTCTGCAACATGAAACTACGTGAAAGAACAGATCGGTAACAGCATAGATACGTGAATACATCTCACTTGATTTTAGGTTGCACCACAATGAATATCAAATTCCATATGTGACCATATAGTACGTAATTATACTCAAGTATGAAGCAATAGATATTAAATTATTATGACATGCTTTAGTTACCCATCATGCAACATTCTTCTTAATCTCAAAGTTTCAGCACCTGAAAGGGAATAAGAATTAAGCATTATGAGTGTATATGTGATTTTTTACGTTCATTTGCGGTAAACAAATAGCATTTTTGACGCATATTATGTTGGATCGTCTATGGCTTGCCTGGATCTGCCTTGGCGTTTGTAATGGTATTGAAATTTCATGACTTTCTAAAAAAAATTTAATTTTATGATTCGTTCAATTTCTATCGGAAAATTTTATTGATTCACGAATAATTCGGGTAAGGATATTGTCATAAATGTACGTAGGTTTTGTTTCACATTGCCTGATATCTATGTCCGGTTGTAACCGAATTAGAAATTTATTGACACATTTTTGTAAAATCTTTCAGTATAAATATTCATGAAAATGTTTCCACTGGGAGCAGATTTGTTCAATGCGAAAATAGACAGACAGTTCAGACAGGACGAATCTAGTAGTCTTTTCTGACAGGACGAAACTTTTTTTTTCTCGCAACTTTGCAAGTGCAACTAAGTATTGTTGAGACGCGGCGCGTACGTCACAGAGGTAACAGCGTGTCTCAAGAGTGGAAAGAGATCATAGAAGCACGTACGTCCTCCTATAAATTGTCTGATACTCGTTGTCCAGTTTATACCAAAATTAGAATATATTGACAGGAATTTATTAGAGATCCCAAATAAGAAATTTCATGAAAATACCTCAGTTAGGAGTCGTATTCCATGCGATGAACAAAACGACGGACAGATACGACGAAGCTAATAGTAGCTTTTCGCAACTGTTACAAGGCGGCGAGAAACCACAGCCTTTTGTATGAAATGCGAAAAACTCTTTGTGTTAGATATACTGCCTTGTTATAAAAAGAACACAACTTGGACTTGTATAAGGGGGTGTCTGATTACTCGTATTCAGTCCTCGGCCGAATCATCAGCTATCCTTACTGATGTATGTTTTGATTTTTCTTAATGATGCCAGGCAAATTCCGACATACAGACACCCCCGACTTACGTAACAGTTACGGTCTGGAATCCGGCGCAAGTCGTATTTTATGCAAGTCGGAACTGAGTACGCTTATGATCAACTACGTACGTATACAGGGTGTCCCGGGGGGAATGTGCCAAACGTCGGGAGAATGTTCCTTAAGTTAAAGTACACCGATATAACCAAAAACATCCATATCTGATGTTGAATGTTTATGGAGATAATGGCGAGAGAAAAGTGTGGTCTTTTTGCAGTTCTACTTACTGTACCTCACTCGGCACGTGGGAGAGTACTGAAACGAATCTTTCCCTAACCGCTGGTTAGGTCATGGTGGACTCGTTGCATGGCCACCGAGGTCGCCAGATCTAACACCTCTTGATTATTATCTCTGGGGCCACATGAAGACATTAGTGTATGAAACTAAGGTCGATTCAAGAGCCGCACTTCGCTATCGTATTTTTGCAGCAGCACAACACATACGCAACCATCCTGACAACACTGCATCTGACACTCACTCTCTATTGATGCATGCCAAAAACTGCATAGCAACTGGAGGAGGACACTTTGAACAATTACTGTAAAGCAGGTACTGTATTTTAGTACAGGCACGTAGTAGGCTTATACCAAAATCCGCAGTCAGTAATGGTAAATGAGTACTTCAATACTGCTGGATATTCATGTGCCAAACCTCCCATTATTTTGGCGCTAAAGACCAATGCAGCCCTATATTTGTCGTTATTGTAATGATAAAAAAATGCAGCCCAAGACCTCCTGTTACTTTGGCGCTACACACCAATGCATCCCTAAACCTCCCGTTATTGTGGCTCTACAAACAAATGCAGCCCTAAACCTCCCGTTGTCGAGGCGCTACAAAGCCATACAGTTCTAAACCTCTCGTTACTGTGGCACTACACACCAATACAGCCCTAAACCTCCCCTTATTGCGGCGCTACAATCCAATGCAGTCCTAAAACTCCCATTATTGTTGTGCAACAAATCATGTTCATGAGCATATGATAATACTCCTTGCTCTGAGAATCAGCCCGCCACAAGTACTTTACTTTACAGGACAATAGAGAACGCTTTAGAAAATTTAGTAGGAATAGCGTAATTACCACAGACCCTGGGATCCTCTACACATCAAGTAACAGAGCTAAAATTATTGCACTTTTCCTGTGAAACTCGATTGTAACACTCTTGTAAAACATGTATTACTTTCGGCCATCAGGTTTACATTTTTACAGTATGTTACTTAAAGGTGAAGCACTGATTTTTCCTCCACTTGCGTATTGTTCCGAAGCATTATAGGAATTACGCTTGCACAGAACAGGGACCCGCAAGTTAATGTGCTTAGAGAAATGTCTGTATAAAAAGTACTTCTTAAAGTTGTTCAATCTAAACGAAAACAAATTTTCGTAAAATGTTTCAAAGTCACATTTTATGAACAAAACTTCATCTGTTCTCGATTTGGCACGTGCGGAGAGAGATATGAACGCGGAGAGAGATATGAACGAATCACTGCATGCATGCGACAGGGCTTGACAAGGCGGATATACATTTGTAATGCCCTAATTTGGAGGGGACTAGGTTTTACTAGTGATACCCTATGGGACATAAATATACAAGTAGCGTGAGGGGTTCGTAACGCTGATATGATAAACGGTAGAAAACTGCCACCAGTCAGTAAATACTGACAGTGCGCTATATAAGGGTGTAGTACCGAAGACAAGTAACTGACCAAAATTACTCTTGACTATAGATAGTCTATATATTGTAAATCAATGATGATAATGCTATAGTACAGATATGAAGGGGATGATAAATAATAAAACAAGAAAGATAAAATGATTATCTTGCTCTTGTATAAACCCGAATAAATATGAATTTAGAATTTAGTTCAGATCGTCCGAATTATATTACGAAAGTGTTCTACTCGAATTAATTTGGAATGCAGAAAATTAACTCAGTCAATTCGGCTTATCTTGTAGTATGAAGAAGCAATGCCACATCGTAATCAATATTAAACTTTGTATAATAATTATCGTTCTCACAGTCTTGTAAATACGCAGTGACCGACGAACAGCAATTCCTTCGAGTGAATTGCACGTCAGCAAAAAGCGGGGGTTTATATTAGAGCAAAATGATACATAAACATATTTTACAGTTGAGACAAACTGATCGCGTCAGAGTTGGGGTTAAGCGCTTCGAAAGAATGGGTAACTGACAAATAAGCGCTGAGTTGCAACTGTGAGCGATCGTTTGTTTCGCAATGAGGAAGTGAATGAAATCTAACTGTAACCGTTTCAACATACAAATCCAGAAAATACCAAAATTAATATGTAAAGTCTAACACACAATGAATTACATTTTACAGTCATTACACATTCATGCTCCGTCATCCAGTCTGGATCTGGGACCCACCGAACTTTATTTCCCCGGGGGTAAAACGGCTGGTGCATGAATTTGTCCACTCGTCACCATCTAGTGCCAAGTTAAAAATGAACGGCGATGCACCTCCACTTTCCTTGTATGTCTTGGTGATTGTATAGGGACAACGTTGCTTTTTTGCATTTGCCCCCACTGCCCTTCTAAAACCTGATCTGAGCAGTACACGCCTCTGATCGCATGTCCATCTCAAATGCCGGCTTCAAAATTCTGTCATCTCCCCAGTACAGTTATCATTCTTCTCCCGGTAGCTCTATGTCTCCACGCAACTTTGACAACCTGTCCCCACCCACTGTATACACACTTCCTTCTCATCTCTTCCTGTATGTAGTGGTCTAATACCAACAATAGCTTCGTTAAAGAAAGTCGCAACGAAGTGGCTAGGACTGTGCACTGTACTAGGGAGAACCGTGGTTCAAATCTCGGCCTAGAGACCAGCTGTAATGAATAATATTATCTTGGCTTTCGTCAGTTTCACCAGCAAATGTCAGGGTAACATTTTTCCTTGTTATCAGATCTATTTTTAATTACATGTTTCTCACGTATTGCAGCATTTATCTTCTGTTTTTCTCATTTGGCCGCTTCTGTACTTCTGTTGCCTCTGCCATGAAGTGTTATTGTCTGTGCAACATTGTATCCGTGGTTTAGCGAGGTTTCTTTTTCTACAAATCCGAACCCATTCTTCTGAATACGTTTAACCTAAATATGTGTAGAGTGTCCCGATTACAATGCATATGATATGATATATATATTTATTAACTGCAATTGGGTTGTCACCCGGTGGCAGTACACATTTACACACAAACAATACATAGAACAACACATAACAACCGAACAACACATATAATAACCGAACAACACAAATACAAACTAATGTGGAAGAGTGCGGGCCGTGTCCCGTCTTTGCGAGTTTTACCCTGGCATTTGCCTTACAACTGAGGAAAAAGCACGAAAAAACCTCAGTCAGGGTAAGAAAAACCTCAGTCAGGTTAAGAAAAACCTCAGTCACACATATTACCAAAAACATCCACACATTACAAAGCCCTCATAAACACGCACATTACACAACCCACTCATACACACACACGCGCATACACACACTACAAAACAATATAAAACCACCACAGTACAAATTAAAACGAAATGCATATAGTACCTAGTTTCTAATGTTGTTAATCCACAGGTATAACACCAGTTTTAACAGGACCTTCACTTCACTTCACTGCACTTCAACTCACTTCACTTCACTAACCATAAATACCCTTCACGGTACACCCCGATTTGACCCCCTTCACTGCACTACATTTCACTTCACTTCAATTCACTGCACTTTTTAGATAGTTTACAACCCACTCACTTTCCCTTTAGTTCACCACATTAATCACTCTCCTAGCCTTCTTTCTAAAAGCACTTGGTTTACAGGGGAGAGTATCTAAGATTTCTGCTGGTAGCCCGCTCCAGAGTCGGATGGTCCTATTCACAAAGAAATATTTCCCGATATCCGTCCTTTGCCTCCTGTTCCTGATTTTCCAGTCATGATCAATCCTGCTCAGATAGTTGGGCTGTTGTAATCTGTCACCTATAAACTTCCACGCTCGTTCACCAGAATACGCTTTGAAGAGAGCACATTTACGTGATATCTTTCTACGCTGCGACAATGTTTCCCAGTTCGAGTCGCTCGTATAATATGCAAATTTAGCCGCTTTCTTTTGCACCCTGTCCATCGCGTATATTTGTCCCTCCCTGTGCGGATCCCAGTACGCAGCTCCATATTCAAGAATCGGACGCACTAGTGTCGTGTAGGCTAAGCTTTTGGTACTGCTATTGCCCTTTTTGAGTATACGCATTATGAAATGTAGTGCCTTCCAGGCTTTTTTCACCGTGTAGTTGACATGATCAGCCCAGCTTAAGTCGCTGCGAAAGATTATTCCCAAGTATTTGCAACTGCTCGCTTCCGGAATTAATTGATCCCCTATCGTATAATTTAGTGGGTTAATGGTGTTTAGACAGAGCCGTTCGAAACTTCCTGGTCTGAAAAAGGATTTTAGCAAAATTAAACTTTACAGAGACTATCCAATGCATCCAACCACCTCTGTTTAAGGTGTCTCTACAAGGTGCCACAGCTGCTGTGCTGGCATATTTCCTCCCTTCCTTACTAAGCTACATGGCTTAAAGTTGTTTACAAACATACATAGTACGTATACGGACGAACGGAAACAGACGTCTACGAGTAATATACGGAAAAAACAATATTTCCTCTCTGAGAACTGCTTGAAGTTAGATGAAACTGCACACGTTTGTAAACCTTTCACCTAAACGTATGACGGCTGTCTTGAAACGTCATATATTGTCTCTAATAGAGATCCATTAAAAAGATCGTCGTAACGAGATAGTTTTGGCTTTATGTCAGTTAGAAGTTTTTCTAGAACAAACTTGGGCTGACTATTGCATTGTGACTATATACGTTATACGTATTCAAGTACTGAAGGTCACAGAACCTGAGCTTGCAGTGGAGTTGGTTCGAATGTTATTTCTTTCCTTAACGTAACACGCAGTCGTGTTTTGCGCCGGTTCGTGAATTTGCTTTGGGGTTTATCGTGCTTATTTCTGCCACCAGAATTAACCACGAGCCAAAGAAAAGATACAAGTACAGATAAATACTAAAAAATTTACTGTGACAACCACACCTTAAATGTGTAAGGGAGGGGACTGTCGGATATCCTTTTGTTTTACAAAGGTTTCGATGTGTTATATTCTGAAAATCTTTATACCAGAGTCGTGCATAATATTTTTTTATTTAGTAACCTGAAAAGACTCAGTGTTAGCATAAATATAATGGAAAATAAAATTAAATATAATTTGAGCAACAAAAGTGCTAAAATACCATTTAAAAAGTGGGGGATGATGTAGGCTACAATCCGATATTACCAACCAATATTGACAGATATTTCCAATCTTGAACTAGAAACTTAGGCAAGATAAGATTAAGATGATATTTCTACAGTGACCTTCAGGAAAATGGTGACAATTCAGTTAATTGAAAAGTAAGACAACTTTATTACTGCCACTAACAGCTATGAAATTTAAAATAAAAAAATTGGTTTCGTAATTATTATCTTGCAAAGGCTACAACCTGTTAATTTATTTTACCGTTTATGTACAATGTGTATAAATAATTACATACAAAGCCGGAATGAGAGGAACATTAAAAATAATACCATAAGCTCACAAAGATTAAAGCCTGTTAATTTATTTTGCCTTTTATTTACTTGGATATAATAATTATATATAAAACTGTAATAACAAAATTATTTAAATGGCACCAAAAGAAGTGGCTCGCAGCAATTTTAAACAGTAAAATGCTTGTCAGCTATTAAATCGGGTTCCTTTACAGATATTAATCGTATATGTGTTCATACTTCCCTGCCCCTCCACCTTATTCAGGGCACAAGTCCTCACACATGCCGCATTGTACCCATGTCTCTCCTCGAAGATCATCAGAAAATTTCCCTTATTCTGAATAGTGTTCCGTTTAATCGCATCAGCTTGAACATTTACTGCTAGAAACTCTTTTCTACTTCTTTGAAGTCTCTTTGTTTCCTGTTTCCCGTTTGTCACTCTGAAACAACTTTAATCTTCGCTTGTACGGAGAACCTGTCGTCATTTCGGCTGCTCTTCTTATCCGTCCTCAACTTAAAATTCTTCTCGAAATCATTACTTGTAATATTTCTTCAGGCAGTACAAACACTGTTGACGATTACTCTGTAGACCGTGAAAAGGAAAAAATAGAATTTGAGATTGACTTAATGGCAGAACTACACGTGACTTCATACATAAAAACATACATTCGAGATATATGTGCCTTAGATTCTTCTTGTGATAGGAACACTTATCATCAGTGTTATGCTGTTCTGTTGGTGCATCGACGTGGAAGTCTCCAAACATATCCCTGTTCAAGGGATACAGCCAGTTGACACAACTTTTTTATTTCCACTTGCCAATACATTTTTTTTTTCGTGTGGCGCTTCGACCCGATTCCAGGGCATGGCTTCCCCGGACTGGGCTTCGCGATCACACTCGTTTGACACTCCACGCTCGGCAGGACGCCTCTGGACGAGTGATAAGCCGGTCGCAGAGACCTCTACATGAAAGCACACAGCACTCACAAGAGACAAACACCCATGACCCTGGCAGGATTCGAACCAATAAACGCAGCAATCGAGCGGCCACTCAGATCGGCACTTGCCAGTATGCATTACCTAACATTTGAGATATTTCATCTCGTAATGCAACTATTACAATTAAAACCACCTAAATGCGTTCTTGTTATAATTTTAATTTCACCAAAGTTCTTCTGCCTGTTTAGTCTCTATAACATAAAAAATAGTCAAATGCTTTTTAAAATTCAAGATATGCAGTACGATATTTATGCTTTTGTACGTTTTTATTATTATCTGCTTCTATGTGTTTTATGGTAACTTTTATTATAATTATCGTGTATCTACTCCATCCTACATACAATACACATTGACGATTTCTTCATTATACCATATATACTTGGACATAACAGCATACCATAAGGTTGTATTCTACAATTGACTTCCTTCAAGTTCCGAAATATGTAGAAGAGCTTGTGTGAAATTAAAATTGTAACGGAGGGGGGGGGGGGGGTGTATTTATTTGCGTTTTAATTGTAATAATTTTATCGCAATGCACTTTCTAAGAAATGTAAATTTCACAATGGCTGAGAGCTTATTCTAAAACCCTTATCGTCTTATTTCTTCTCTACAGTAGCTTTTAAATGGCCCCATTAATTTCTGTCTAATGGCTGGAGCTTACGTATAGAATGAAGTGGCATACAAATTACGGTGATGTCACATTTTCTGGCTCGGGCAATTAGATGTAGGATTATGGCATAGTTAAAATCGTCCATCCAAAATGAGCAACACTGGGTTTGATGCAGCTGGTTTGTCATATAAACATACTACGAGTATTTAAACCATTCCATAAAGGTCATAAATTGATACAACTAGACGGCTGGCGCTCGAAGACTGTGTCTGTGGGTACTCCTCTGGTGAAAATGTGATTGAAATTCGTCCGAGGAAAAATTATCCTCGACACTCCATGGAACAGAGCCGTTCTTGAGAAGCTAACCGGTTCTCAGCTAGTCGGTAAATTACCCGCATTTTATGGAACACGAAGGTTCATTACCACGTTTACAAGTGCCCGCCACCTGCCCCTAACCTGAGCCAGATCAACCAAGTCCAGGTCCCCCCACCGCACTTCCTGAAGATCCAGCTTAATATTATCTTCCCATCTACGCCTGGATATTCCAAGTGGTCTCTTTCTCTCAGGATTCCCCACCAAAACCCTTTATACACCTCTCCCCCATACGTGCTACATGTCCCGCCCTTCTCATTCTTCTCGATTTGATCACCCGAATAATATTTGGTGAGGAATACAGATCATCAAGCTCCTCATTATGTAGTTGTCTGCACTCCGCTGTTTCCTCGTCCCTCTTCTCCTCAACACCTTATTTTCAAACACCCTCAGCCTACGTTCCTCCCTCAGTGTGAGCGACCAAATTTCACACCCATAAAAAACAAGAGGCAAATTTATAGTTCTGTATATCTTAATCTTTATATTTTTGGATAGCAAACTGCAAGACATAAGATTCTGCACCGAATGAGAACAGGCATTCCCTGACTGCAATCTGCTCTTAATTTCTGGAAAAATTATTGTAATAGGGATAAAAATTCCAGTAGCACTCATACACAAAGCAGCTATTAATAAAACTTCCCTTTTTCCGCAGTTAAGTTGCTATTCCTAACGTTTACTTTTCAGTGTAGGAATGTTTGGATGCTTATTCTGAACCACAGTTTACCCGGGTTCATCTATGTTAAAATAGGTGAAAGTGGGTAATCTTTTGCAGCAGTTTCTTCTTCGTACATATCCGAAAGGATCCCAACAAGTTTCCTGTTGAATGCAATAGTTCTGACGATGGTGGTCCCTGTTGATTAACGCGACCACATCTTACCACTATGTTGTTTTATGAGACACATGAACCCGTCTTTGCTTGCTGCTTCTAAGACGATTGAGAATGACTCTATTTGAAAGGAGGGACTTCTTGCATCGTCCCGTGTGCATCCAACTTCTTTCTGCTCAATTACTGTGATATTCAACAAGCTTCCTTCAATAGCTTGAGGAATAATTGACTTACGCCCCAGTTTTGACTGGATAACTTTGAGAAGGGTCGGAGCTGGAGCGAACAGAATTAATCAGTGCAGAACGAGGAAAGTTTTGCTCCTTGGAAACTGCAAGATGGCCCATTTCCGTGGCACGTACTGCTGTGATTGCTTTATCGTGTATTTGTTGTACTATAACTCAAACACGATCTCCTTTTTCCTGTACTTCTTCAACTGGAAGAGGAAACGCATCAAGACAGGCAACCCTGATCTTCTTTTCCTGTGGCAAAGAGAAAAACAGTGCACAATTCCAAACATTGTGTTATATATCGAGAAACAGTTGAGTTCCCATAGCCTCTAGGGTTGTAATTATTTCTAAAACAAGCGAGCCTGCGTTTGCTGAAATTATGTAAACGTTCTTAAGAGTTTGAATTTCAAATAACACATTTCACTTGCCAAAAAAAAAAAAAAAAAAAAAAGCGGAAATGTGGAAGGTAATGTTAGATGCTGTTCGACATTGACAGTTAAAGTTAAGCTCATCCGAAGGCAATTGCACACTTAAATAAGTTCTGTTTACCTTGAAAAATTCTGAATCTAAGTAGGTATACTTAAGTGAATACGAAATTAACGCAACCCGCTTTACCAATATGTCGACAGGTCACAACAGGATTCATAAGGTAAGCAGAACTTCTTTCATTTATTGCATAGAAGTTTGCAGCATCAGTATTGCCTAGAAGAGGTATCCGAGAATAACAACCTTGTTCGAGAGTCCGCTCCTTTACTCTATTATTCAAGCTATTTTTCTGAGTGCGGTTTCGGCTAATAAAAAGTTATCTGTTGGGTGGAAACCGAATGTCATTAGCGCATGCATCCGGCATGGACCGTAATGTGATCCGTGTGTATGCTGACCACACCATTACACACGCGCCAGTTACAATCAATTGTAATATCATTCCCTCATTGACGCTCAGCTTCTACAAGTGTTCTGTTCCCTTTAGTTTTCAGACAAAACTCTTGTATACCCATTTCCCTTTCCCCATGCCTAATACATGTTATTGCCGTCTCATCTTTATCGATGTCATTAGATAGCAAAATTCAAGAAGACTGTATTTTGTAGACTAGTCAAGTGTAATTCTTTCAAGTATTCTATTAATTCTTCCTCACATGTCTGTTTATTATCCTCAGCAATTTGGTCCATCACGATTCCAAAATATTTCGAGTCATTTCGTATTTTTACCGCCAGAAATGGGTGATGTGACATAATAATAATAATAAAACTCCGTGGCCTTAGTCCGCGAGCGAACTATACCGACAGAGCAGCCGCCGCCGGTCGGCAAAGTTAGTGCCAACTTTTGCGGGTACCCGCAAATAATAATAATAATAATAATAATAATAATAATAATAATAATAATAATAATAATAATAATAATAATAATAATAATAATAATTACAAAAACTACAAGAGCCTGGTAAATCTGTAACTGGAAGCGAACCTGATACAACCCTAAACAACCTAGAAAGAAAGCACCAGAATTTTTTGTGATACGCTTACGTTTTCTGATTTGTTGCATGTTCTTTAGCGAAACGGAAGAGAATTTGTACGCCTGTCGCTTTACATGATGGTGTTTCATTACATATGACATTTCTGATGAACAGTAACGCCTGTTTCATTTCTTCGCAATGTTCTATTCTAGACAGTTCAGCAGAGTTACAGCGCGCTCGATTTTTTTAAGCGAATCGTCACGTGATAGACAGATGCTTCATGCGTTGCTGTGTCTTTCTCCTTCTAACATCTGTGCAGATATACTCCCTGAAGTACGCAATTTCCGGTCATTCATGATCACTTCCACACCCGTCGGCATGTTGTCAAATTGTGCAGAATGAGATAGACATGTTAATATTACACTGTTACGTATATCTGAGATGCAGTGCATTTATACTACAATAGAGTCCTCCTGATAGATGAAAGTTTGTTTCAACACATGGAAGAGAGTGTTTCTGTTGTGTTGATGGAGGAGAGTGAATAGCAGTCTTCATCGATATAGGAAATGTCGTAAATGGTTTCGCAGATGTTACCAAATAATAACTTATTGAGAGATTTGTATAACGTACATGTATTACGTACTGAATAAATTCTTCTGTAAGTAAAATGTATTAATGTCCTTGAAAATGAATGAATGAACGTCACAGTCTGAAGAAGTTGTCTTCAATTTGTTCATCCACATGTCATACAGCTTATTTTTTTTTTTTTCGAATGTACGCCATTCAGCTCAGGCTTTCTACCTGAAGGTGAAGGCAGATGCTCTTTTGAAAGGCTGGTATGCGCATATCAGACAGTATTACGTTGTCATAAATAAGTAATATATTAATCTTCATAGCCCTGAAATTCTAAAATCTGTTTGGTTAACATTCCGTTCTGTCGCCATACTGCCGTTGCATATTGTCAGAAGTCTATTATAAAACATTTGTGGTTATGTTGTAGTCCAATATCACTGTAAGTTTTCCCACTTACGTGTAATACGTTAATAATGGCCTTGCTCTAACCTCACGCTGTCGGAGATTTTGCATGAATTTTTTCAGCTGTGTCGGATGTTCGAAAATTATGCAGTTTGTGAATAATGTAAAAATCCTTCCCTGTTTACATTTGCTGGAGTACAGAGAAAATTTCATAATACTCATATATCTGTGTATTCTGTGTTAGGAAACAGAACGCATGTACTTGTGTATATGCCAGAACACAACGCCCGTAGTGAACTGTTTGTTCTGTACGGCAAGCCACTGAGAATGAGAGTTTGTTGATGGGGCACGGAGCATTCTCGTCGTATTACGATCTCGGAAAGAATGTTGGAAGGAAAAATTCTTCTATTTTTGTGTACAGCGCTTTTTCAAAGAAATTTTCCCTCCGATTAAAAAGCATTTGCATGTTGTGCTCGAATTGTGCTTATACTATTAATTAGGCCTTCCTGTTACCTGTTCTTTATAATAACGAAAATTAGAATGTGTTGACAAGTACTACCAACATACCAGATTTTATGAAAATATGTCCAGCAACTGTCGAAATGTTGCACAGGATGTAAGCCAGGCGCAGCGCAGAAAATAGCACGTATCTAAAATTATTCATTGAACGAAAAACATTTCAGATTTAGCCTTAGGAAAATGCACTGCATGCTCATTATAAAGACTAATTGGCTTGTTCTGTTCAGGGAAATGGTAGTTGTTTGCTTTGAAAATCACGAAATCGCGTAACTGCACTGCCTGAAAATGCAGAGTTATGAAAGTTGATCACAACGTACATGGAGTGACACAGTGCTTCGAAGAGTGAACGCATTTTTTATTTATTTTATTCAAACCAACTCATGCACTCTTTTTAAAACACATTCACATTCACATTTAAAACACTAAATTGTTAAAATGTTTGTAAAACACATCATTAAAACCCTACAGGCAAGACAATCGTAAAGATCGTATTTTTCTAATATCCGACAGTCAATCTAAAGACGTTATAGCTCATCTTGTGGCCCAGTGTGTGGAGAGGACCTAAAATGCAGCGGGTGATATTGGACGTGCGCTTGCCTAGCTGTTTTGCTACAGGATTAATGATTTATCGGCGCGGGAAAATATATTTTGTTATTATACAAATTCTGCCCCATTTTGTTACATAATACTTGTAATTTTAGCCGATCTCAGTAGTCGCCCGGTCTAAGGTGTAGCTCTGCTGCCACTTTGCTGTTATTGCGGGTTCGAATACCACCGGGGGAATTGATATCTGTCTCTTGAAAGTGTTATGTAGTGTCAGGTAGAGAAGTCTCTGCGACAGGCCGATCACTCGTCAAGAGGAGTCCCACCGAGTGTGGGGTGTCTGAGCGTGATCGTGAAGACTTGATAATGAGAAGGCCCTGGCCCATTAGGGGATGTTGCACCATGAAATAAATAAATGTAATTTTGTCCGCTACGATAATGTACTTACTTAATGTCACTTGACAAATCGGTAAGGGTATGTGACTTTAGATAATATCAGATACCAGTCGTACTATTTTAAAAACTGCTATAAATGTGGCTAAAATTCGACGGATATTTTATAGGACATTTAGTCGGGAAGATCGATCGTCAGTCATTTTAGAATTTCTGATAAGACTCCTACGTTTTTACTAATTTAGCAGACTTGGCTGAATAATTTAGTGGACTGAGTGGTTCTGCTGTTTAGAGGGAAAAATGCTTCATGTGTTATTTTTGTAATATTGACTGAAGCATAAATTCCTCTGCGGTAATCCTCTGCAACAATTGAAATTATGCACTGATACATGACTACAGAACAACAAGGACGCATTTATGTACTGTAGATAAGAATCAGATAAAACATGAGGATTGTTTTGGTAGAGGACATCCCGTTGTTTTTTAAATAAAATAATAAAATAAATTATATATGTATATATACACTCAGTCGAACGCAACAATGTATTTATTGCATTAGTGGTTACCAGTTTCGCCCATAACGGTCATCATCAGGCCAGTGATACACGAAACTTAAAAAGGCGGGTTACATGTGGTGCATATAAATGTCAAGTTGTATGGGATCCTATTTACATCAATATCAATATTTATTAACAGCCTTAAAATTTGTGCTACCTCTAGTATGGCATATCGAGGTTCTCTTGTAGAAAGCTGTAAGTACATTTAAAATATAAAATTATCATATTGATATGCTATGTTAGACCAGATTAAAATTAAGTAAAAATTGTGTCAGGTCACAGCTTGTATAATTAGCTGCTGTGCATGGAGTTGAATTATTGTTTACGTATAATTGTCAAGTAAGCTGAGAGCTGGGTGGTGCTAGTGGAGTATTCCGCGTCCTGTTGTATTCTGACGCCGGAGAAGTATTATCATTATTATAAAGTGTTGACTATTAGTAAATTAGCAACCACACTAGAAATATAAAATGTGTAGATCATATTGTATCAATTAAATCTTTGTAACTAGGGATATAAAAATTCTACTTACAATTTGTCTAGTATTGTGACAGCTCAGCTCTGTTCTTACGTGCGTGCAGTTGGCGTAACAGTTTGTGATTGAGCAAGGTCAACGGCGGATACAGGGAGTGAATGCCCCCTATACGAGTTTTTGTGAATTACTGCGTTGAATATAGGATTATATTTTACTGTGCATTTATCGTTGATTTGATTATCAAGCCTTTTTTCTTTTTATATATGGAACCTTTCAAGGGTGTTCATCATACTTCCTTTTTTTAGTTATACGTAATATTTCCATGATATCTTCCATAAGTACTAACAGCTTCCTACAACAGAACCTCGATACATCATACTAGACGTAGCACAAATTTTAAAGCTGTTAATAAATATTGACATTGATGTAAATGGGATCCCTTACAACTTGGCATTTTTATGCACCACATGTAACCAGCCTTTTTAAGTTCTGTATAGCATTGGCCTGAAGATGACCGTAATGGCCGAAAATGGTAGCCACTAACGCAATAAATACGTTGTTGTGTTCGACTGAGTACATATATAATTTATTTTATTATTGTATAAGAGGGTTGGTTTCGTAATCTATATAATGTAATGTACGAGTAGCACAAAAGGCTTAGCATAAATACCTGCTAAACATACCTCACTTTGATCGACATTTTCTTCTTTCCCACTAGGTACAAATTGAAGTGACCTTGTTGCCGTTGAAGATTTATACGCCTCTGTATTTTACATTGCAAATTCATAGTTCGAAACATGTAAATAATTACTTTATGGGATTCTGGATGGGTCCCAGTCGTAATCTACTTTGCGACCTTTTCAGCATTCGGATTAAAACGCGTTTATGGGAGATGAATGGATGTGGTTATGGAATAGTGGTGGAATGATAACTAATAGGCAAACCGAAGAAGTCGTACAGAATCTTGTTTCCGTGACGATTTGACCACTACAAATCCCACACGGACTGCTCTTGGATCGACTCCACACCTCCTGAGTCACAGAGCAATCACAGACGTCTGAGTATAGATCCCATTCATTAATGTGGGTTATGTGGTGAAGAAAGTGGTACTGGAAGGTGAGGTTAGATTATTTATTGTGTGACCAATTTATGTAGCGTCGAAAGATATGATTAGTGATTGGCCAAGATATGGCAGGAAGAAATCACAGCCATACTGAGCTATTGTTTATATCATTCACTCCATGTATTGTGCTTATAAACATTATATGTATCAGCACATGCAAATAGTAGAATTAAAAATCATAAATACGCTCGTACCCCTTACATGTTTAGGTGGTAAATGGCCATCTCCATGGATTTAAGTTCAAAGGAACACATAATACCAATACATTACTCTCGATTAATATACCGGAAACTTATTTAAGATTTTTAATTCTCTTATGTGCATGTGTTGGTATGTATGAATATTGAACAATTATCTAACTAACTGTGGACACACTGAGGAAAATCACTTGAAATATTAGTCAGGAGAGCCTAGATTTAAAGTAAAACTGGACGAGGAGGAGGCAAGAGTGCGAAGACTGAAAGAAGAATTTAGACAAGGCTGCTGTATGTCGCCGATTCTATTCAACTCGCAGGGCGAATACCTTACCAAAGAAGATATTGAAGGTTTCGGAGACTTCAGAATAGGAGGAGAGGTAATTCGCACTGTGAAATATGCAGATGACCTTGTGCTACTGGCTTGGAAATAAACGGTGCTGCAGGGTATGAGTGTGAGAGTAACTGAAATTGCAATTTGCTATGGAATAGAAATGAATGTGGAAAAAAAAAATTAAGTGACGAGAATCTCAAGGAAACTATTTCCAACAGGGATTATGATAGATCAAAATCAGCCAGAGAATGTAAAGTATTTAGGATACATTGGTAGCATAATAACAAACGACCCAAGATGTACACATGAAATTAAATCCAGAATTGCCGTGACAAAAGAACCACTCAACAAGAAGTAAGATCTTTCACCCGAAAATTGGACTTATATTTAAAGAAGAAACTAGTAAACTACTACATATGGAGCATAGATTTGTATGGTGCTGACACTTGGGCACTTCGGGAAGTAGATCAGAAACACCTGAAAAGTTTTCAAACGTGGCGCTGGAGAAGAATGGAGAAAATCATTTTGACCGATTGTGTGAGAAATTAAGAAGTATTACAAAGAGACAAGGAGGACAAAAATAACCTACAAACAATAAAAGAAAGAACGGCTAAATGGATCGGTCACATATTGCGTAGAAACTTCTTGATAAACACGTTATTTAAAAAAGAAAGGATTGAGTGAAGGATAGAAGTGAAGGAAAGACGAGGAAGAAGACGTAAAAATTTACTGGATAACCATAAGGAAAAGAAAGGATACTGGAAATTGAAAGAGGAAGCACTGGATTGCACTATGTGGAGTACTCACTTTGTAAGAGGCTATGAACCTTCCGTAAGAAAGAAAACAGAATGAATGTCCGTCACTCCTGGCGGAAAAATCCAGGAATTTTTGTTTTCCTAAGCGAAGTAGTTTAGAATGTATCAGTACCACATTCTTCATTCGTAGTCGTTCTGTTATTCGAAATATACAAAGATGCAACTCAGAAAGCTTCATTTAAGGCGTACCCATCTGCCGTAGCTGTATCCATGACGGTATTCCATGTATTGACAATACTGAAAACTTCGTCCGCCAGCAATATTCACTCTCCTGACAACACGGTATGATCCTACATCCGTGGAACATGTTTGTTTTACCAACATTCATTTGTATAATTGCTTTTTCTGCAAATAACTTATTTCTTTATCCCAAACCCTCCGTCCCAAATTTAAGCTATTTTCTGTTACTTCGTGTATGAAACCATCATACGTATTACAGACTCGAATTTCTGTATCTTTGCTGTAGGGAAACATTAAATTTTAGACCGAAATCCATGCAGAGTTTAGTATTCAAGATATTTTCTATATCTCTCGAATATAGAAGCGTAATATTTCAGACCCCGCGCCTTGCAGCAGATAGCATTCACAGAATTTTCTGTATCTCTCGTGTAAGAAAGCACCTTACTTTAGACCCCGACTTGCAGAGGGTAACTTTCACAACATTTTCTACAACTTTCCTGGATTTATTACTTCATGGTTGCTTAGCTATAACAAAATTGGAAAGAAGCTACAACGCTGACATAATCTGTCCCGTTTTAAATTCTCTTTACCACAGCTAGAGTAGAAAATTGCTCTTGCATGAGTGGTAATCGTCTTTCGCATTTGTATATGGTTTAGCACTCTGATCCGTGTACAGTTTTCTTATCAACCTTCTTTCGCGTCAATCGATACCGCTTCCCTTTAGGATCTGCATTAATTTGGTCCAGCTTACACGTAAAATGTCTTCTGTCAGTTTATGAAGCGCACACAATTCCTCGCCTGTGTCCTAGTTAGTTCTGATATTCGCAGCACCCCAGTTGCATCCCTAGTTTCTTTTCCTGTTCTAAATCCAAACTGAGCTTCTCGAATTACATTCTCATTTTTCCTTTCAATCCCTCATTTAAGTATCCTCTCTACTGTCTTGGCTGGATGTGCTGTGAGGCTGATTGTGTGATGGTGACTGCATTTTGTAGCGTTTGGCTTCTTTAAGACAATCATTGTTACTTCAGTGAAATCCTTGGGCCACTTTCAGATTTCAAATATGTCGTTGATCAGTTGCGTCATTATTCTACGACCATATTCTCCCAACATTTTGGGTACATCCACAGGTACTTTATCATCTCTTGTAGGCCTCTTATTCCTCATCTCATTAAAATTCGAAACCAACAACTGAGAAATATAAGCAACAGTGTGTACCGCTGCACAGTGGCTCCCGTGGAATTAGTAGGGTATGATGTGGAGAAGTGTTTCAAAACGCGGCTTTCACAAAAGACTTGTTCGAATGAGGGATGTAGGAAGTGAGAAATTTGTAATAATACCCAATGAAAGTCTTAGGAATTTATACAGTTGAGCTAGTTTTAGGACCGTGACATCTAGAGGATGACGGAATGACGCCTGGATTAAATGGGACACACCAAAAATTCATACAAATATTTTATGAAAAACTTATTGAGAATCGACCACCTAGATCACTGGCCCTGACGGGGGAATATAACATAAGGACGGGGAAAGGTAGTCGTGATATTAAGATGTGGATAAAACTGGTTCAAAATCGTGTCCGTTGGCAGCTCATGGCAGTAGCAATGATGAAACTTCGCATTCTGCTACCAGAGGGGTAGGGAAATAAAACGACTGGTCATAGGGAAATAGGCTGTGAGGAAGAATACAACTGACTCCGGACCATGTCCGTTGACAGCTCATGGCAGTAACGGTGTTGAAATCAGAGATATAGTGAGATGACATGATTGGTGAGTTAAAATGTAAAAGCCAAGGCTTGTCTTCACGAGAAACGTGAGCTACTTTCGTGTTTACAGAGGGAATTACTTCGGCTATTCTTCCACACGAAATATTTGATTTGCAGGTCCCAGTCACTCTGGCATCAAAAGAGCGAGCGTAAGGAAAGTGCAAGGAAAAGTCCCTGGCATAACTCTGCTCGGCACTTCGTTACGTCTTATCAGGAAATTGCTTATGTTCGTAAAAACTTCACAGCATATCGCAATCATTCCAAGATTTCTGTCTTATTCACCTCGGTCTCCCAAATGTTCCTTTAAACTACTTTTCGATAAGATTATAATGTTGTAGGCAGTGACGTAATACGCAGACTTTACCAAAGCATTTCTTATTTCCAAAATTTCATATGATTTCACGGTGCAGGGGTAAAGGTAATTTCATTTATGCCGGTAAGATAAGTACTACCTTCACTGAACTTCAACAGAAATGTGTCTAAATCTCTTAAACCGATTTTTACCCATGTTTGACAGTAAACATGGCAAATACGAACAGAGGTTCTTTTACGCCCCTAAGTAAAGTATGACCTTCACTACGCTGACTTTTAGAAAACCGAGTCAGAAAATACATTACGTAGATATATCTTGTGCCGAATTATATACAAATCGGAAGAAAAATTTAGAATGCACATACTAAATTTTATTTACGTCCTCTAGTAGGGTACGGCTTTCACTGCACCAACTTTCACAAAACTTAAAACTACCCAACGTCATTAGTTGGCGATATTCCATACCGAATTGCACTCAAACGTACAAAGAAACATGGACAATACGGACAGAATCTCATTCATACCCCTAAGTAAATTATAATTTCCGCTAAACCTATAGTGCCTGCTCGACAACCTTCTGTAAAGAACTTCTACACCGAAATTTATGAAAGTCCAGAAAATGGTTTAATCCTTGATACTAGGTCACACAGAAACGGATGGAAGAACAGACGTGGTCTTCACATTAGGTATCCTCTTTAATATTTCGTCAAGAAACCTAAAACCAGAAGAGTATCAGTTTCTTTTTGTCGTGCATGCTACATGTCCATATTGAAATATTATTTTTGTTCTCACTGTAACAACACAACTGATGAAGCTTACCTTCATGAACGGGAAAATGTCTCTTACCCGTTTCATCGTAATTAAGTATTCTCTGTAGCGTGGTTCTGTAAGGTAGGCGAATATGTGAATTTGGTAGAGGAAATTATAAGGATAGGTATGTGCAGATTGGAAACTCCATATGTGTCACGTCAGCAAATGTAATAATAGAAACACCTCAAGTATTACAGCGACGAAAACGGTTCCTGAGTTACAAACATTGTGTCTAATTGAATTATACAACATTATACAGCAGTTTCATTTTGTACATGAAGTCATAGTGGCGATTACAATATAGCTGGGACGAAAGTAAACACTGAATAAACGAATAAGTGATGAGTAAAACTGAAACAAATCGAAACTCATTCTGCACCCAAGTGTGAGGTAATTGGCTTAGTAACAATATAGAATTTGATTTTAAATACAGAACAGTGTGTGGCTGGGTTGTTAACAGAATTGGGCTCGTTTGGTCTTTTGATAATTGGACAAATGTTTGGCAGTTTTTAGACAAGAAAAAGTGTTTTCAGATTCTGGACTACCTCATAAAGACGACACATTTGCACTTTTGCACACAAAAGGAGACAGAGGCCACGAACTTGATTCCTGAATGTTTTAAACAGGCTACGGAATTTAATTTACATATTTACAGAAAATGTTTATTAAGCTGACTTGCAGAAGTTTTTAAACAATTAAGAGAGCCTAATGAACTTTTAAGGAGTTGTTTTCAAATTCGTTTAACCTCTGTGAGATTTTAGAAGGTAATCTGCAGTTTCTTAATCAAAAGCCACCAATGAGTGCCTGAATCAAGTGTTCAAATGGGGAATGCGTATAATCTGGTTCGCAAACGTAATGCTGTGTTAGACTTGTAGCTCTAGTGACATGGATTATACATACAATTCACATTTGTATTGTGTTGTCTTGAAAAACTTTATGAATTGCTGGTGCTTTCTATAAACACCAATATGGCAGTGCACAATAATATTTTATGGCTTACTTGAAGACACTGTCAGTAGCTTAGACAATAGAACATTGAATGGTTGGATGCTTAGTGAGTTGCAAAATACGTGGCAGGAAGCGTTCTTACCCTAGTTTGATGTGATATCACGGCATTTTTCTATAGGAACAAAAAAAAAACAGAAAAAACTTCTCAGCATAGCCCTTTCGGGGCAGAGATACGAACCTGGAACTGAAAAATGCGCTGCAGAAGTGCAAACACTCGACGGCAGCGCTGAATGTCGCATGTGGGTTGCTGACAGAAGTGGATGAGGATCGCCTCCAGTGGCGCTGAGTAGTGTTCAATAATACTGAGTAAGTTACGTACAAACACTTAATTTCGAGTACATACACAGCAGTAAAACGGGTTAGTTGCAGAGAATTATTAGTGTTACATGTTTCAAACAGAGAGGGAATTCAGACAATTTAAACGAATTATTCAAGTACTGAAGTTCGTAACATTGTTCACTATATTACATCCAGATTATATGACTTTAACACATATGTCTATTAAAGAGAAAACGTACATTTACAGCATTGTAAGACACTTGAGGCAGGTTGCACACCCAGAATTATTTCTTTGTGTGCTGAAGGGGCTGACCGTGAGGTTGTATATAATGTATGTTTGATTTTAAAGACTGTTATAAAAGTCGTGCCGTCAGTACAAATATAACGTAACACTGCTGGCAACTGCATTTACATACATACAAATTTAACTGCATGTTCCATGACTAAATCACCTAATTTAAATCACAATATCTAATCTTGGTTTATTCAGTTTCTTCTAAGATATCCGAAGTTTTTTATTTGACTTTTCAAAATTCTAATTTTAGTGGCTGATTTTAGCTGAAGAGTAAATCACGTTAAATATTGTATATCTTCGCTTCACAAACTTTGTGTGTTTTTTTAAATTTCTATGTGTGTGTGTGTGTGTGTGTGTGTGTGTGTGTGTGTGTGTGTGTGTGTGTGTGTGTGTGTGTGTGTGTGTGGGTGGAG
>Ga0268261_10000411_pt1 | contig 26721 bp, 20 predicted proteins | sample TergutNc150P1_FD_190353 | JGI IMG/M metagenome (GOLD analysis project Ga0268261, IMG submission 190353) | Nasutitermes corniger P1 segment gut microbial community from laboratory colony in Florida, USA - Nc150 P1 (SPAdes) (version 2) | ecosystem: Host-associated > Arthropoda: Insects >... | reverse complement strand
GTATTGCACCCCTTGAAGAAAGTCGTGTCTTGGAAATCGAGAATTTCTGCGCAGAATATGGGTCATAAATTTTAATTTAGACAAGTGATTTATTTCATGAGTTGGAATTCATCATGCAGCAAATCTGTACTAAATGTGGGCTTTAGAACATACTTTGCATCATTTAATGAAAGACATATTAGAGTTCCACTTAGGGACTATCTGTACTGAATAAGGGCTCGAACATGAGTGACGTAACTGGTGTATAGGCTGTCAAAATATGCTACTAATGGGGACCAAATATTTCCTGTCCCACTTCAATTATTCCACCATTTATTTTTTAAATACAATATATCTGAGCTCAATATGTGATCGAGACTTGAATCGAGATATAATGAAGTATTTAGCCTACTGGCACTATTTTTCTCCTAACGAGATTTGCGCCAAGTGAAGAAATTCCTGTACTGGCACCTACTTATGCTAAGTATGGGATTGAAACATCACTCGCCCATGCTATATATGTTGAATATGGTGTTCAACGGACTAAAGTAATTCGTGTTGTAACGCTTCAGATACATTCGACTGTTCTATTTTTGAGTTCCAAACATGACTCACGACAAATGAAGAAATTCGTGACTTGGAACGAATTGCAGGCGGTCTGTGCTCAAAATGCGTAACAATATTATTTGTGCCAAGACGAAATTCTTATTTTCGCTTTCCCTACGTTTTATATGTTCGGTATAAAGCCTCGAAACGTCACTCGCGACATTTTAATTCGTGTATTGATCATGGAAAAGGAGACTGTGCTGAATAGATACTAAAAGCATGATCTGGCCACTGAAATATGTGTATTTTGTTAGAATTGCTGCTTATCTCTACTGCATAAGGGCTCGAAACATGAGTCGTTGCAAGATGTAACATTCGTTGACATGCTGCCAGTTTGTTGTCAATATTGTTTGGAACATGCTTTGCGACAACAGTAAAATTTTATATTGCTCTTAGTCATACAGCATTACCCTGAAGAAAATATGGTGTCGAAACGTTACATTGAACCAAGTGACAAAATTGCTGTACTTCTCTACCGCATGCAAACTACCTGGGCCGAATATGGGCTCCAAACTTCACTAGCACAACTTAAGGAACACGTATATATTCACTCGACCAACATTCTATGTTCTCAATATGGGCTCGAAACATTAAGTAATATGTTTTGGAATTAATGTACCGCTGCTGGGCATGCTGACTAATTATGCAATATTAATGGCGTCCAAACAAGACTTCGCGCCAGCTCAAGAAATTCTGATAAAGCATCTCGAGCCACAGACTATCTCAGCCGAATACCGTCACGAAACACCCGAGCCAAGTAAGAAATTTAATGAACTGACCACCCAACATGCAGTCATTCCATGAAGAGTAAAGGCTTAAAACATCTTGCGCCGATTGTTTAAGTTAGCGTATTGGCGGTAGACATGTAACAAATCTGTTCTCAATAACAGCCACAAAATTCAGTTGTTCCAATAAAACACGATCGGGTATTGGCACTCTACCTGCAGCTATTCAATATTGAATCGAAACATGACTTGCGGGAAGTTACGAAATTTGTGTACTGAAGCTGAACAAGCAGGCTGGCTGACCTTAAGTGGAATCCAAACATAACCTACATCTAATGAATTTCGTGTATTTTCATCTTAACATTGCGTAATGAGATAGAAAGAATACTTGAGATAAGTGGTGAAATTCGTGCCTTGAAGCCGTTCACGCTACATATATGTGAAGAATATAAACTACAAACGTAACTTGCGGCAACAGAGAAAGTTCGTGTGTTTGCCCTTAACATGCAGCATATGTATACTGAACGTGAGATCGAAATCTGATGATGCAAGTGATGAAATTCGTGTTTTCGAATTTGTCATAAAGCATATCTCTGCTAAATATGCCCTTGAAACATGACTTGCTCCAGGTGACTAGAATCATGAATTTATGATCTAGATACGTCTTATGTGTAATGAATTTCGGCTCAAAACGTCTCGCGTCAAAACATGAAATTCGTGTACTACGGCTTGAAAACAACCTACCTGTGCTAACTATGGGCTCCAATCAAGACTTCTGCCAAATCAAGATGATGCGTGCATAAGCGCCTAACCTACTGTGTACTTGTGATGAGACAAAGAATCATGAATTGCGCCTTTTGAGGATATTTTTGTCTTGGAAATCAAGAATTTCTGCGTTGAATATGGTTCTTAAGTTTTAAATTATCCAAGTGATTTATTTCGTGACTTGGAAATCATCATCGGAGGGGACTACGTTTTACTAGTGATACCCTATGGGACATAAATACACAAGTAGCGTGAGGAGTTCGTAACGTGATACACTGATAAAGGGTAGAAACTGCCACCAGTCAGTAAATACTAACAGTGCGCTATAAGGTTGTAGTACTGACAAACAACTGATCAAAACCACACTTGATTGTACACAGTCTAAATATATTGTAACTCAGTAATAATATAATATGGTACAGAAATGAAGCGGATGGCAAAACAAGAAAGATAAAATGATTTTCTTGCTCTGGAATAAACCCGAATAATTACGAATTTAGAATTTAGTTCAAATCGTTCGAATGATATCACTAATGTGTTCCACTCGAATTAATTTGGAATACAGAAAGTTAATTCAGTCAATTCGGCTTACCTTGTAGTATGATGAAACGATGCCACATCGTTATCGATATTACAGTTTGTCAATTATTATTCTCAGAGTCTTGTAGATACGTAGTGACCGGGGAACAGCGATTCCTTCGAGTAAATCCCGTGTCAGCAAAAAGCGGCGTTTTATATTAGAGCAAAATGAAACAATTTCCAATTTTGACAAACGGATCGCGTCAACGTTGGGGGTTAAGCTCTCCAAAGAAATGGGGAACTGATATTTAAGTGCTTAGTTGCAACTGTGACCGATCGTTTGTTTTGCAATGAGGAAGTTTATGAAACCTAACTGTTTCAACATACAATTCCAGAAAGTACCAAAACTAATATGAGAAATATAACATACAATAATTTACATTTTACACTCGTTACAATCACCCGTGGGAAGACGAGATTTGTGGTTGTAAGGTTACGTCCATCAAATCTTAACGATCAGAGAAAATAGAACCTGTAACGAATGTACAAATGAATATGATATAGAATACAATGTAAATCATACAAGTAAAACAATGAAGTACGAATCAATTGTTGGGTACACGTAACAGTGAAACGTGCGTAATATCTCACAGCAATGCGTACTTGGTTGGTACTACAACGTTCGTCTATTTAGTACTACTGGGTGTTGGATTTTGCAGCGTTCGCTAAAACTGGAGACGCGATCTCAGGGTCACTCTGATATGCGTCCAGTGCGGCTCTGTCAGCTCACGTGTTGTAATTGGTAGTTTGAAAACACGACGTTCTGTTCTGTCTCTCGGTCGTGGCTCTGGAGTTCGATGCTGTTGAGGGGAGGTAGCACTTTCAGTGTCTAGTGTTTTTGTGGCGGCACACCGCAATTTGTCGAAGTGTAATCGTAATAGAAAATATCCTGATTCTAATATAGTAGTCAAGATAATAGCAATTTTGTGCCAACGTATTTCAGTTTGTGAGCTTTGTGAACTTTGATGCATGTGCATTAAAGAATCAATGTCTATTGAATGCAGAGGCGTTGCGAGACGAGATTGTATGTTGTCCAATTCTAGCAGTGTCGGCATCGTTATCTCGTGTAGCTGTTGGGACCCGTACAGTGAGATTATCGGAACTTTATCAGGCAGGAAGATATGTGGAGTGTAAAGTTCCGTCTGCATAGATCCACGGAGCAAATCCTCTGTGGACACATGGCAGGCTGATGCGTTGATTAGTAGTCCGGCGTTCCCGAATACGTGTGTGGGGAGGACTGGCTTCGTTCCCCGGGCAGCGTACTGTCAATTGCCGTGGCGTTGGGAAGCGATATATCCAGATGTTCTGGCGCTGTATCATCGTTGATTGTTGAGAAATAAATTTCTCTTACATAGTTGTTGGCTGTTTGGACTCTGGAAGAATAAACTAGGGACACAGGTAAGTCTTTGTGTATTAAATATCGCTGAATCCAACGGGCATACTGTTATGCTACTTGTAACGCATTTACTATAGTCTTTCTCTGTGAGTTATATAGCCGTGTTGACTGACTTGTATCGCCAAATATGGATAATCAATAGCATACTGAACAAATTTATCTGGAAATATTCTTTCAGGCAAGATAATTATTTTATATAGCGTGAAGCTGTGATCTGCAGAGTTAAGGGGAATATGTAAAATGAGTATAATACTGTGGGAATTTGCAACAATAGACACTAGACAATTTATAGTATTGATGAATATCTTCGGTTCTAGTGCCGACTATCGGTTCGTATCCCTCTGGCAAATGATGGGTTATGTTTACATGTATATTCTGCTTTGACCCAAATATGTAAGATTAAACCAAAATGGAACTCGTGTAAATTTCTGATATTGTTCCCATATACTGCAACGCGCCATTGATCGTTTGAAAAGATAACATCCATCTCCTTCATAAATATGACACTGTGATTAAGTGGCTGGACATGTAACTCTGCTAACGCGATAAGTATAAAGCACCCTGTAACACACAAAGTAGCACATATATTACATGTTTTCAGCGTCTTGAGACAGTCTTCGCAAGCAACCTAGTGAGCGGGGGTTGTGTCCTGGAAGTCTGGAGTTCACGCCTAGAGGGGGCGTGTTGGGATGCTGATAACTGGGAACGTTTCGTTCGGAAATTCGCGTCTCGATAGGCTGTTGGGTGAGGTCAGGGGTGTCTGGACTGTGGTCAACTAGTGGTTCGTGTTCGGTTCTAGTTTCGGAGTTTTGTGGGCACGCTAGTGGGTATGGTCCAATTTTAAAATCACCCTGTGAATTTCCGTTTGCGTTCTGTTTTGCTAATCTCCTGGGTGCATTTCTCTGTTTTGTGCCTCGGTTTGGGATTCCATAATTCCGGATGAAAATACTTCTTAAGGCGATTAATGTGCACAACTTCACGTCTGCCTTTTTCATCCACTATTTCATATTTCAGTTCTGAAATTTTCTTGGTAATCCGACAAGGGCCTATCCACGGTTTTGCAAACTTCCGGGTCAAACCAGGCTTAAGGGCAGGGTTATACAGGTACACCAAATCCTGTACTTCAAATTCCCGCGGTATGGCTTTTCGATCATAAAGCCGTTTATTGTGTAGGTGTGATTTCCTATTGGCTTTCGCTGCTAGCCTGTAAGCTAATTTCAGATTGGATTTCATGTTTTGCAAGCGATGGTCTTAGTCCGTGTTATCCTTAGGGAGGCGGGTCTAAATTTTTGGTACTGGGCAGAACCATTTCCCTCCCATGCAATAAGTAAAATGGACTGTAACCCATGGTTGTGTGCGGGGTTGCTCTGTGTGAAATGAGGTAGTAAGATACAACTTTGTCCCAATTTTTATGATATGCATTTACGTAATGCGAGAGGCCTGAATGTAGGGAACGGTGGAGCCTTTCCACCATTCCATTGGAGGACGCATGATAGCTGGAAGTACGCACCCTGCGATTTTGCACGTTCTTTGGAAGAAATATGACTAATTCTCTGCCTTGGTCAGTGATCAAGTTCGAACCTGAACCATGACGCGTAACGATTTGGCTAGAGTACACCCTCGCACATGTTTGGGTCGTGTGATCGGGGATTGGAAACGCTTCAACATACTTCTTCAGGTGATCAATAAAAGTGAGGAGATATTTATTTCCTGGTGGCGTTGTTGGATATGGGCCAGTTATATCCATCGAAGTGACTTCGAAGGGAATTTTGGACTCCTCTACATCGCCAAGCGGGGCATTCGTTTCCCAGTTCTCTTTCCTTCTCTGGCAAGGGTCGCACCTTCTTACATACTGCTCTATGGTTTCCCTCATTTTAGGCAACCAGTAATTTAGTGAAATGAGGCTTACGTTCGCTTAATCGCAGGATGTGCCACGTACTTTGGATCGTGGTTTTCTCTAATAACATCTTGGATTAAAGTTTGAAGGACCACTAGCTGATGTTTCCCGTTTTGCTGATGTTGGTACATGACGTCATCTCTATCCATGAAGAATTCACTCTTACTGTTGTAAGTCCCAGGGTTTTGTCTGCGACAGAAAACATCCTTACTTTGTTCCTGTTGGATACTCTCTCGGCTTAGGGGATCTGGGTTCTCGTTCAGCTGCTTGCGATCTGAAGCTTCATTTTTCTTTTTCCTCTGAGGCCTAATGGCGAATGGAAATTTAATTCTTTTCGTTGATTTATCCTGTCTATCAACGGCTCTGACGCTTCTTCCGCTATACCAAGAACGGTCGACTTGGGAACGGTCAGTGTTTGGTCGCTGAAGTTAGCGAGCATGACGTATGCGCTCGTGTTAGGCGCCCTGACAGCCTTATGGTCAGCCCGTGACGTCATGAGCGACGCCTTATTGGGCTGCACTCTACCCGTGTGAGTGAGCGTGCAGGGAGGACTCCTTCAATGGGGATGTGCGCGGGCTCAATGCTCACAGGGGGTGATGGTTCCTGCTCGAGTTCTAATTTATCACCACTTGTTGGCTCCTAGGTGCTATAGTGATGTTATCCTTGGCTTTCATTAGCCAAGCTCTACCTGGGTTACAGGTTCTCTCGCGAGGGGCGTCGGCTGGGACCTGCTTGTCAATACACCGAGCTTCCTCTCGGGTGGGTTGAGGGCTGTGTCCCTCTTTACCCTCCATAAAAACCGTGAGTGCAGTGCCTTTATTGAGCTTCGTGCCATTCGCTCTGGGCAATTTCCCTGTCTGCGACATTTTGTTGCACTCTAGGTCCACTATGGCCCCCGGACTCTTTTAAGAAGTCCATGCCTAGATCATCCGCTTCGGTGGGGAGAGAACACACCTAAAACGTCTGGTGGAATTCCCGCCCACCTAACAAAAAGGAGAGAGCCTGACGTCCCTTAACGTCTAGGGTTTCTCCCGTTACTCCGAATGGTCGCATGTCAGTGTGTCTTATTTCACTTTCGATATGCCTGGTTGCACTATCGAAATGTTAGAGCCGGTGTCAATAATCAAGACCCGAACTTCTCCTATTCGCACCGAAATAGAGGGAGTACCCTGCTCCAACGCGACCGAAACTGCGGGCCTAGTGACAGCATTTACTGTGGCAACAAGGCGGGAAGAGCTGTCTTCCTTCATGCCTTTTCTGCCGTTTCCCGAATTATTTTATTCTCTCCTAGAATTTTATTTGGTCGTGTTTGGGGTTTTCTTGCCTGGAGAACCGAAACGTCTTGAACGCTCGGTCTGCTTCTTTCTCCCGCGCTGTAGGGAGATGTCGTGTTCCCTTTTTAGCCTGGAAGGACACTCCCTAGCGAAGTGCCCTATATATTCGCATGCGTAACAGCGTAGGGCAGCCTTGGTCTGCGCGTTCCTAGTGCTCGAGGCTCTAGCTTTGTCGGCACTCCTTGTAATCTCCGTGCGTCGACCCTCTGCTTGGCATGCCGTGCGTGAACCGACCGCGTTGCGAACTGCTGTCGTTACGCGTTCTATTATTAATTTCTCCAGCCACTCGGCTTCTTGTACCAAAACTGCAATTCGTATAGCTTCCTCTACTGAAACCGGAGATGCATAACGAACTTGCCTACCCGGAACAATAATTAAACCCGCCACGTAGCTTGCTAAAAGCATGCGTTCCGCATGTTCTCGATACACTGCCTAAGCTAATGGATCGTCAGACTAGCACGTTATGCTTTGAGCTAACGCCCTACACCTGTCTGCGAATTCTTGCGGGCTTTCTTTTCTGCCTTGCCGAGCCATCTGTAGCCTCGCGTAATGGTACTGGTCCGTATGGACGTCCTTGTACCGTTTCGTGAATACCTCTTTAAAAGTATTCCACGATGCGTATCGCGTGTGGAGTTCTGTGCATCCCTGATAAAATAATCGAGCTGATCCTTCTAATTTTAACGCTATTTCAACCTATCTTTTTGTTCCCACCTGCCAATTCGTGCGAAAGCTTCGAGGGTTGAAATGAATTCTTCTAAAGAATTCGTCGAATCCTAACCTGACCACCTCGGGATAGGCGAAAATAATGAAAGTTCCTAGTGAACTGTCGGTGTTCCCAGGGACATCCACTCTCTAAGTCTTTGAATTTTTGTTTTAGATTTTTCTAGTTCATGTAGTGCGTAAGCCATCGTTTTACAATACAAAAAGATTTTTGACAAATCAACCACAAAAGGAAACGAAAAAAAATTTGATCTGTTCGTGGTCTAATTACGTTTACGTATTTCTTCCTTGACTCTCCCGTTAAGGTACATATATCAACCACTTAATTACAGGACCTGTACTACCGTACTGCGCACACTTGATTCGCGTGATGCTATCCTGTCTGATAAATACACCGCCGCTATCAAATTTAGTAAAATCCCAGCGCTGCCAACCATTTGTAATGCTCTAAATCGAAGGGGACTCGGTTTTACTAGTGATACCCTGAGACATAAATACACAAGTAGCGTGTGGAGTTCGTAACGTGATACACTGATAAAGGGTAGAAACTGCCACCAGTCAGTAAATACTGAGTGCGCTATAAGGGCGTATTACTGACAAACAACTGATCAAACACATTTGACTGCAGACTGTCCAAATATATTGTAACTGAGTAATGAAGATAATATAGAACAGAAATGAAGGGGATGATAAATGGCAATAAAAGAAAGATAAAATTATTATCTTGCTCTCGTATAAACCGGAATAATTACGAATTTAAAATTTAGTTCAAATCGTCCGAATGATATTACTGAAGTGTTCCACTCGAATTAATTTGGAATAATGTCAATTCGGCTTACCTTGTATGATGAAACGATGCCACATCGTTATCGATATTACGCTTTGTATAATAATCATTCTCAGAGTCTTGTAGATACGTAGTGACCGGCGAACAGCGGTTCCTTCCAGTGAATCCCGTATCAGCAAAAAGCGTCGGTTTATATTAGAGCAAAATGAAACTTAAACATAATTTCCAATTGAGACAAACGGATCGCGTCAGAGTCGGGCCTTAAGGTTTCCAGAGGAATGGGGAACTGACAATTAAGTGCGTTGTGAACGATCGTTTGTTTCGCAATGAGGAAGTGTATGAAACTGACATGTAACTGTACCAACATACAATTCCAGAAAATACCGAAATTAATGAGAAATATATACAATAATATAAATTTACATTCGTTACATGGGCTCTAGTCCTTAGGTTGCGCCACTTCATGAAAGACAGATACGGAAAATCTGAGCTGAATAAGTGCTCGAACATGAGTCACAAGTAATGTAACCTACTTATAGGCTGTCGAAGTATCACTGCTAAATATGGGGACCAAACATTCCCATCAAGAAATTCCTCTATTTGTTGTCGAAATACCACATATCAGATCTCAATATGTGATAGAAAATTGGATTGAGAAAAAATGAAGTATTTAGCCTATTAGCACTATTTTTGTTCATAATGAGAATTGCGCCAAGTAAAGAAATTCGTGTACTGGCTCCTACTTGTGCTTAGTATGGGATTGAAACATCACTCTCCCATGTTAAAAATATCATGTATTGACGTTTTTCGTGAAGGCTATATCTACTGAATATGTTGCCCAAGCTTGAATTCAACGAACTAAAGAATTTCGTGTAATACCGTTTTAGATACAGCCCACTGTTCTATTTTTGGGTTCTAAAATGACTCACGACAAATGAAGAAATTCGTATATTGGAAGTCGGAATGCTGGCTGTGCTAAAAATGAGTAACTATGTTATTAGTGCCATAACAAGGAATTCTTATTTGAACTTCACCTACGTTATATATGCACCGAAACTTCACTTGTGACATATTATGTAATTCCCGTATTGATCTTGGACATGGAGACTACTGGTACTGAATACATGCTAAAAGCATGATTTCGCGACTGAAAAACTGTCTATAGTGTTAGAATTGCTGCTTATCTGTGCTTCATAAGGGCTCGAAACGTGACACTTGGCAAGAGGTATGGTCCGTTGAAATGCTGACAATGCACAACAATTAATTGTGTCAATAAAACATTCGTGTATTGGCGTTCGTCCTACAGCTATTAAATATTGAATCGAAACACGACTTGAGGGAAGTGATGAAATGAGTACTGAAGCAGAACATGCAGGCTAGCTGTGCTAAAATGCGATCCAATCCTAACTTACAACTCAAGGAAACCGTGTATTTTCCATCTTATCAGGCGGAATGTAAGATACAAACAAGACAAGTGGTGAAATTCTTGTCTTGATGTGGATCACGCTAACTTTATGTGAAAAATAAACACTACAAACGTAACTTGCTGCAACAGAGTTCGTGTGTTTGCCCTAGACATGAACATGAGCTCGAAACCTGACAAAACAAGTGATGTAAATGCACTTTTCTAGTTCGTCATAAAGCCCATCACCAATGCATTATGCCCTTGGAACATGGCTTTTTCCAACTGACCACAATCATGAATTTGTGATCTAGATAGGGTTTGTGTGATGAATAAGAGCTCACAAAATGTCTCGCGTCAAGAGATCAAATGCATGTATTAGCGCTAGAAAATTAACCTATCTGCGCTATTAGCTCCAAGACATTTGCCTAATCAAGGTGAGCGTGCATCAGCGCTACGCCTACTGTGTACTTGTGTTGAATTAAACCTCGAGTCATGTATTGCACCCCTTGAAGAAAGTCGTGTCTTGGAAATCGAGAATTTCTGCGCAGAATATGGGTCATAAATTTTAATTTAGACAAGTGATTTATTTCATGAGTTGGAATTCATCATGCAGCAAATCTGCACTGAATGTGGGCTTTAGAACATAGCTTGCGCCATTTAACGAAAGACATATGAGTTCCAGATACTGACTGAGCTGAATAAGGGCTCCAGCATGAGACAAATAATGTAACGTGTATCGGCTGTCGAAGTATTACTGCTAAATATGGGGATCCGATATTACCTATACCACACCAAGTAATTCTTCCATTTGTTGTCGAAATACAACAAATCTGAGCTCAATGTGTGATCCATAATTGAATGGAGACAAAAAGTATTTAGCCTATTGGCACTATCTTTCCTCATAACGTTAATTGCGCCAAGTGAATGAATTCGTTTACTGGCGCATACTTGTGCTTAGTAAGGCAATAAGGGCTCGAAGCATGACTCGTGGCAAGAGGTTAGAATCGTGTATGGTGTATTGACATGCTGCAGATGCATAAAAATTAATCGTGCCAATACAACATATTCGAGTATTGGCGCTCAACCAACAGCTATTGAATACTGAATCGAAACGACTTGGGGAAGTGATGAAATTAGTGTACTGAAGCAGAACATGCAGGCTATCTGCCAATGTGGGATCCAAACATAACTTGCAACAACTCAAAGAAATCGTGTTTTTTCCTGCTTATCAGGGGGAATTTGAGATAGATCAAGACTTGAGATAAGTGGTGAAAATCGTCCTATGATGCTGCTCAAGCTACCTATACGTGAAAAATTACACTACAAACGTAACTTACACCAACAGGACGGTCGTGTGCCCTTGACACTAACATGAGCACGATACCTGACGATACAAATGATGTAAAATGGTCTTTTCGAATTTGTCATAAAGCCTTTTCCCGTTGTATTATGCCCTTAAAATGACTTCTTCCAACTGAACACGATCATGAATTTGTGATCTAGATACGTCTAATGCGTGATGAATTTGGTCTGAAAACGTGTCTCGCTCCAATACATGAAATTTGTGTATTAGCGCTTGAAAAGCAACCTAATTGCGCTAACTATTGGCTCCACGAAGACTTGCCTAATCAAGGTGAGCGTGCATCAGCGCTTCACGTACTGTGTATTTGGGATGAATTAGAACTGGGATGATGTATTGCACCCCTTGAAAAAATTCGTGTCTTGGAAATCGAGAATTTCTGCGTTGAATATGGGTCAAAAATATTACTTTAGCCAAATGATTTATTTCGTGAGTTGGAATTCATCATGCAGGAAGTCTGTACTGAATGTGGGCTTTAGAATATAGTTTGTGCCATTTAATGAAAGACATTAGTCCAAGGTAGGTCTATCTGAGCTAAAAAAAAGCTTGAACATGTCTCACTAAGTCATATAACTGGATCATAGGCTGTCGAAATATGCTAAAGATGGGGACCAAACATTTCCTGTGCCGCATCAATAATTCCTCCATTTTTTGTCTAAATACAGAATATCTGAACTCAATATGTGATCGAGACTTGAATCGAGACTTAAAGTATTTAGCCTATTGATTCTATTTTTGCTACTAACGAGAATTGCGCCAATTGAAGAAATTCCTGCACTGGCACATACTTGTGCTAAGTATGGGATTGAAACATCACTCGCCCATGTTATAAATATCATGTATTGACGTTTTCCATGTTGGCTATATCTACTGAATATGGTCTCCAGGCATTACATCAAACAACTAAAGTACTCCGTGTAATAGCACTTCAGACAATGCCAACTCTTCTATATTTGAATTCCAAACATGACTCAAGACTAATGAAGAAATTCCTGTATTGGATCAAGGAATGCAGGCTGTCCGTGCTAAAAATTGGTAAAAATATTATTTGTGCCATGACAAGGAATTCTTATTTTCGCTTTACCTGCGTTTTATATGTGCTGAATAAGGCCTCGAATTGTCACTTGCTACATGTTAATTAATACCTGTATTGGTCATGGGCAAGGAAACTGCTCAATATATAAAAAATCATGATTTGGCAACTGAAAATTATATTTATTGTGTTAGAATTGCTGCTTATCTGTGCTGCCTAATGTCTCGAAACATGACACTTGGCAAGAGGTTAGATTCTTCTATGGTCCGTTGAAATGCTGCCAATGCGTAAATATTTCTTGTGCCAATAAAACAGATTCGTGTATTGGCGCTTGACATACAGCTATTAAATATTGAATCGAATCTTGACTTGAGGGAAGTGCTGAAATTAGTTTACTGAAGATGAACATGCAGGCTAGATGTGCTAAAATGAGATCCAAAAATAACTTACAACTCAAAAAAACCGTGTATTTTTCCATTTTATCAGGCGGAATATCCGATAAATCAACAATTGAGATGAGTGGTGAAATTCGTATCTTGATGCTGCTCAAGCTACCTATATGTGCATAATATACACTAAAAACGTAACTTGCGGCAACAGAAAGATCGTGTGTTTGCCCTTGAAAAGAACAAGAGATCGAAACCTGACTAAACAATGATGTAATTGGTCTTCGAATATGTCTTAAAGCTTATCTTCTCTGAATTATGCTCTTGGTACATGTCTTGTTCCAACCGACCAGAATCATGAATTTGTGATCTAGATCCGGCTTATGTGTGATGAATTTGGACTCAAAACATGTCTCGCGTCGATATAAAATCCGTGTTTTAGGGCTCCAATCAAGATTTTTGTCTAATCAAGGTGAGCGTGCATCAGCGCTACTCCTACTGTGCACTTGTGATGAATGAAACCTCGAATCCTATATTGCACTCCTTGAAGAAATTCGTGTATTGGAAATCGAGAATGTCTGCGTAGAATATAGGTCATACATTTTACTTCAGTCAAGTGACTTATTCCGCGAGTTTGAATTCATCATGCAGCAAATCTGTACTGAAGGTGGGCTTTGGAACGTAAGCTTCGCCATATAATGAGACAGAGTTCCAGATACGGACTATCTGAGCTGAATAAGGGCTTGAACATAAGTCACATCAAGTGAACTGGTTTATAGGCTGTCGAAATATGCTAAATATGGGGACCATACATTCCCTGTGCCAAATCAAGTAATTCCTCTATTTGTTGTCGAAATGCAATATATCTGGGCTCAATATGTGTTCGAAAATTAAATCGAGACTTTATGAAGTATTTAGCTTATTCGCACTATATTTCTTTTAACGAGAATTGCGCCAAGTGAAGAAATTCAATAACTGGCACCTATTTGTTTTGTATGAGATTGAAACGTTACTCGCCCATGTTATAAATATTATGTATTGACGTCTTCCATGCAGGCTATATCTATTGAATATGGTCTCCAGGCATTATTTCAACGAAATAAATTAATTCGTGTAATAGCGCTTCAGATGAAGACCACTGTTTTATTTTAGGGTTTCTAACATATCTCACGACAAATGATGAATTACCTATGTTGGATCTAGGAATGCAGGCTGTCTGTGCTAAAAAGGGAGAAGTATTATTTGTGCCATGACAAGCAATTCGTATTTTCGCTTTACCTACTTTTTATTTGTGCTTAATGTGGTCTCGAGATGTCACTTGCGACATGTTATTTAATTCGTGTATTGATCATGGACTAGGAAAATATGTGTTAAATAGATGCTTAACGCATGATTTAGCAACTGAAAAAGTATGTATATTGTGTTGGAATTGCTTCTAATCTGTGCTGCATAAGGGCTCGAAACATGACTCGTAACAAGAGTTTAAATTCGTGTATGGTGCGTTGACAGGCTGCCAATGCATAAAAGTTACTTGTGCTAGTACACCAGATTCGTGTAATGACGCTCAACGAACAGCTATTAAATATTGAATTGAAACACGACTTGCTGGAAGTGATGAAATTAGTGTACTGAAGCAGAACATGCACGCTAATTGTGCTAAATTGGGATCCAAACATAAAATACGATAACTAAAGGAAATCGAGATTTTTCTTCTTTATCAGGCGGAATATGAGATAGAACAAGTTTGAGATAAGTGGTGAAAATCGTACCTTGATGCTGTTCAAGCTGTCTACATGTGAAGAATATACACTACAAACGTAACTTGCGGCAACAGAAATTTCGTTTGCCCTTAACATGAACATGAGCTCGAAACCTGATGATAGATGAGATGTAATTGGTCTTTTTGACTTCGTTATAAAGCCTATTTCCGCTGAATTATGCCCCTGAAATATGACTTGATGCAACTGACTGGTATCATGAATTTGTGATCTAGATACGGCTCATGATATATTTGGGCTCAAAACATGTCTCGCGTCAATAGATGAATTTCGTGAATTTGCGCTTGAAAAGAAACATACCTGCGCAAACTATTGTCTCCAAACAAGACTTTTGCCTAATCAAGTTGAACGTGCATCCGCGCCACACCTGCTACGTATTTGTGATAATAAGACCTTGAATTATGTATTTCAAACTTTAGCCAAGCGAATTATTTCGTGACTTGTAATACATCATGCAGCAAATCTGTACTGAATTTGGGCTTCAGACCGTACTTTGCGCCATTTAATAAGACATGAGTGCCAGATACGGTCTATCTGAGCTGAATAAGAGCTCGAACATGAGTCACACAGTGTTGTAACTGGTTTATAGGCTGTTGTAACTGGTTTATATGCTAAATATGGGGACCAAATATTTCCTGTGCTGCATAGTTATTCCTCCATTTTTTCGTCTAAATAGTTTATCTTAGCTCAATATGTGATCGAGACTTGAATCGAGACTTAATGAAGTATTTAGCCTATTGGCACTATTTTTGCTACTAACGAGAATTGCGCCAATTGACGAAAGTCCTGTACTGGCACCTACGTTCGCTAAGTATGGGATTGAAACATCACTCGCCCATGTTATAAGTATCATGAATTGACGTTTTCCATTAAGGCTATATCTATTCAATATTGTCTCCAGGCATTACTACAACCAACTGAAGTAATTGGTGCAATAGCGCTTCAGATAAGTCCACAGTTCTGTATTTGAATTCCTAACATGACTCACGACAAATGAAGAAATTCCTGTATTGCTTCTATTGCCTGTGCTAAAAATGGGTAAAAATGTAATTGTGCCATGACAAGGAATTATTATTTTCGCTTTACCTACGTTTTATTTGTTCTGAATTAGGCCTCGAAACTTTACTTGCGACATGTTATTTAATTCCTGTATTGATCATGGACAAGGAGACTGCTGAATAGATACAAGAATCATGATTTGGCAACTGAAAAACTGTCTATTGTGTTAGAATTGCTGCTTATCTGTGCTGCCTAATGGTCCGAAACATGATTCTTGGACAGAGGGTAGATACTTGTATGGTCCGTTACATTCTGCCAATGCATAAAAATTATTTGTGCCAATAAAACAGATGCGTGTATTGACACGACTACTTGGAAGTGATGAAATTAGTGTACTAAAGCAGATCATGCAGGCTAGTTCTGCTGAAATGGGATATAAACATAACTTACAACTCAAGGAAATCGAATATTTTTCCATCTTATTAGGCGGAATATGAGATAGATAAAGGCTTGAGATGAGTGATGAAATTTGTATCATGATGCTGCTCAAACTACCTATATGTGAAGAAGATAAACTACAAACGTAACTTGGGTCAACAGACAGTTCATGTGTTTGCCCTTGAAAAAAACATGAGATCCAAACGTGACGAAACAATGATGTAATTGGTCTTTTTTATGTCATAAAGCTTATCTCCGCTGAATTATGCCCTTGCTACATGAATTGTTCCAACAGACCAGAATCATAAATTTGTGACCTACATACAGCTTATGTGTGATGAATTTGGGCTCAAAACATGTCTCTCGTCAAGATATGAAATTCATGTATTAGGACTTGAAAAGCAACCTACGTGCGCTATTGGCTCCAATCAAGAGTTTTTCTAATAAAGGTGAGCGGGCATCAGCGCTACACCTACTGTGCACTTGTGATGAATTAAACGCCGAATCATGCATTGCAATCCTTGAAGAAATTCGTGTCTTGGTAATCGAGAATTTCTGCGTAGAATATGGGTCATAAATTTTTCTTTAGTCAAGTGAGTTAGAATTCATCATGCAGCAAATCTGTACTGAATGTGGGCTTTAGAACGTAGCTTGCCACATTTAATGAGACATATTAGAGTTCCAGATAAGGACTATCTGATCTGAATAAAGGCTCGAACATAAGCCATAACATTTGATCTAACTGGTGTATAGTCTGTCGAAATAAGCTTAACATGGGGACCGAACATTTCCTGTGCCACCTCTAGTAATTCCTATATTTGTCTGAGCTCAATGTGTTCGAAACTTGAATCGAGACATTATGAAGTATTTAGCCTAATGGCATTGTTTTTGCTCCTAACGAGAATTGCGCCAATTGAAGAAATTCCTGTTCTGGCACCTACTTGTGTTTAGCATCGGATTGAAACATCATTGGCACATGTTATAAATATCTAGTATTGACGTTTTCCATGCAGGCTGTATCTACTGAATATGGTCTCAAAGCATTACTTCAACGAACTAATGTATTTCGTGTATAAGCGCTTCATATAGAGCCCACTGTTCTATTTTTGGGTTCCAAACATGACTCACGGCTTATGAAGAAATCCGTGTATTAGAACTCGAAACTTCGTGCTAAAAATGCGTAACAATATTACTTGTTCCATAACAAGGGATTCTTTTGTTCGCTTTACCAACGTTGTATATGTGCTGAATAAGGCCTAGGAACTTCCTCTTATTTAATTCGTGTATTGATCATGGACAAGGATAGATGCTAAGAGAATGATCTGGCAACTGAAGAATTGTGTATTGTGTCAGAATTGCTGCTTATCTGTGCTGCAAGATGGCTGGAATCATGGCTCGTGGCAAGAGTATAGATTCGTGTTTGGTCCATTGTCATGCGGCCAATGCATAAAAATTATTTGTGCCAATACAACACATTCATGTAATGGCGCTCAACGAACAGCTATTGAATATTGAATCGAAACACAACTTGTGGGAGCTGATGAAATTAATGTAATGAAGCTGAACATGCAGGCTACCTATGCTAAATTGGGATCCGATCATAACTTACAACTCAAAGAAATCGTTTACATATTTTACATCTTATCAGGCAGAATATGGGATAGACCCCGGCTTGAGATAAGTGGTGAAATTCGTATCTTGATGCTACTCAAGCTACCTATATGTGAAGAATATACACTACAAACGTAACTTGCGGCAATAGAATGTTCGTGTGTTTGACCTTGACAAGAACATGAGCTCGAAACGTGTCGAAACAATGATGTAATTGGTCTCGAATTTCTCATAAAGCTTATTTCCGCTGAATTATGACCTTGATACATAACTTGTTCCAACTGACCATAATCATGAATTTGTGATCTAGATACGGCTTATGTGTGATGAATTTGAGCTCAAAACATCTCTCGTCAAGAGATGAAATTCGTGTATTAGCGCTTGAAAAGCAAATTACCTGCACTCTTAGCTCCAATCAAGACTTTTGTCTAACCAAGGTGAGCGTGCATCAGCGCTACTACTGTGTACTTGTTATGAATTAGACCTCGAATCATGTATTGCACCCCTTGAAGAACTTTGTATCTTAAAAATCACGGATTTCTACGTAGAATATGGGTCATAAATTATACTTTAGCCAAGTGATTTATTTCGTGTGTAGGAATTCATTACGTGGGCTTTAGAATGTAGTTAGCGCCTTTAATTAGTCATATAAGAGTTCCACATACGGACTATCTGAGCTGAATAAGGGCTCGAACATGAGTCACAAGTGACGTAACTGTTGTATACGCCGTCGAAATGTACTAAATATGGGGACCAAACATTTCCTGTGCCACATCAAGTAATTTTTCCATTTGTTGTCGAAATACAATATATCTGATCTCAATATTTGATCGAGACTTTAATCGACAAATTATGATGTATTTAGCCTATTGGCACGATTTTTGCTCCTAACGAGAATTGCACCATGTGAAGAAATTACTGTAATGGCACCTACTTGTTTTAAGTATGGGATTGAAACTTCACTCGCCCATGTTATAAATACCATGTATTGTCGTTTCCCATGCAGGCTATATCTATTGAATATGGTTTCCAAAGCATTACTTCAGTGTACTAAAGTACTTCGTTTAATAGCGCCACAGGTACAGCCCACTGTTCTATTTGATGATTCTAAACATGACACACGACAAATGAAGAAATTCGTGTACTGGAACTAGGCATGCAGGCTGTCTGTGCTAAAAATGGGTAACATTATTTTCTTGTGACTTAACAAGGAATACTTATTTTCGATTAACCTGCGTTTTATATGCGCCGAATAAAACATCGAAGTCACTTGTGACATTACTTAATTCGTGTATTGATCATGGACATGGAGACTGCGGAATAGATGCTGAAATTTGGCAACTGAAAAATTATGTCTGTTGTTTTAGAATTGCCGCTTATCTGTGCTGAATAAGGGCTCGAAACAAGACCCTTAGCAAGAGGTTGGATTCTTGTAAGTTCCGTTCACATGCTGCCAATGCATAAAAATTACTTGTGCCAATAACACATTCGTGTATTGGCGCTCGACCTACAGTTATTGAATATTGAATAGAAACAATACTTGAGGGACTTCATGAAATTAGTGTACTGAAGCAGATCATGCAGGCTAGCTGTGTTAAAACTGGATCCAAACTTAACTTACGACAACTTAAGGAAATCGTTTATTTTCGTTCTTATCAGGTGGAATGTGAGATAGAAACAAGAGTTGAGATTAGTGATTAATTTCGAGCCTTAATGCTGCTCACGCTATGTGGAGAATATACACTACTAACATAACTTTCGGCAACAGAAAGTTCGTATGCTTGCCCTTGAAATGAACATGAGCTCCAAACCTTACGAAACAAGTGATATAATTGGTCTTTTCGAATTTGTCATAAAGCCTATCTTCACTGAATTATGCCCTTGAAATCTGACTTGTTCCAACTGACCAGAATCATGAAATTGTGATCAAGATACGGCTTATGTGATGAATTTGGGCTCAAAGCATCTCTCGCGTCAATCAATGAAATTCGTAAATTAGCGCCTGAAAAGCAACCTACCTGCGCTAACTATTGGCTCCGATCAAGACTTTTGCCTAATTAAGGTGAGCGTGCATCACCGCTACACCTACTGTGTACTTGTGATGAATTACACCTCGATTAATGTATTGCACACTTTGAAGAATTTCGTGTCTTGGAAATCGAGATATTGTTTTGAATATGTATCATTAATTTTACTTTAGCCAAGTGGTTTATTTCGTCAGTTGGAATTCATCACGCTGCAAATATGTATTTTGTCTTCTTGTCTTCTTCCTGTGGGCTTTAGAACTTAGGTTGAGACATTTAACGAAAGACATATAGGTCCAGATTCGGACTATCTGACCTGAATAAGGGCTTCAACATGTCAGAAGTCATAACTGGTGCATAGGATGTTGAAATATGCTAAACATGGGGCCCAATCTTTACCCGTGCCACATCTAGTATTTCTTCCATTTGTCGAAATGCAATATATCTGAGCTCAATATGTGTTCGAAACTTGAATCGAGACATTAATTATTTATCCTATTGGCACTATTTTTGCTCCAAACGTGGATTGCTCCAAGTGAAAAGATTCCTTTACTGGCACCTACTTGTGTTACGTATGGGATTGAAACATCACACGCCAATGTTATAAATATCATGCATTGAGGTTTTCAATGCAGGCTGTATCTACTGAACATGGCTTCCAGGCATTACTTCAACGAACTAAAACTATTCGTGTAATAGCGCTTCAGATACTACTCACTGTTCTATTTTAGGGTTCCAAACATCTCACGACAAATGATGAAATTCCTGTATTGGATCTAAGAATGCAGGCTGTCTATGCTAAAAATGGGTAAAAATATTTGTGCCATTACAAGTAAATCTTATTTTCGCTTTATCTACGTTTCATGTGAGATGAAAAAGGTCCCAAAACTTCCCTTGCGACATGTTATATAATTCGTGTATTGATCATGAACAAGGAGACTGTGCGTTTAATAGATAGTAAATGCATTATGTGTACTGTGATAGAATTGCTGCTTATCGTTGCTGCATAAGGGCTGGAAACATGAATCGTGGCAAGATGTAACATTCGTGTATGGTCCGTTGACATTCTGCCTGTTGTCAATATTATTTCGAACATGCTTTGCGACATCACAGTAAATTTTTATACTTTACATTGACCCATGTGATAAAATTGCTGTACTTCTCTACAACATGCAAAATTCCTAGGCCGAATGTTGGGTATAAACTTGACTAGCACAAATTGGGAAACACGTTTATTTTCCCTCGACCTACACTGTATATATGCTCAATATGGGCTCAAACATGAAGCGATAAGTGTTGGATTAATGTACTAATGCTGGGCATGCAGACAAATTTTGCAAGATTAATGGCGTCCAAACAAGACTTGCGGCAGCTCAAGAAACTGATAAAGCATCTCTAGCCGCAGACTAACTCAGCCGATTATCGTCACGAAACAACCGAGCCAAGTAATAAAATTAACGTACTGTCCCCAACATGCAGCCATTCTGGGATTAGTAAAGGCATGAAAATATCTCGCGCCAAATGTTAAGTTAGCATATTGGCTGTAGACGTGTAGCAAATCCGTTATCAATAATTGCTTGTTCCAATACAACACAATCGGGTATTGGCACTCGACCTATAGCTATTGAAAATTGAATAAAAGCATGACTTGCGGGAAGTTACGAAATTACTGTACTGAAGCTGAACATGCAAGCTGGCTGTGCTAAAATAGGTTCCAAACATAACTTACGACAACTCAAGCAATTCCTGCATTTTCATCTGAACATTACGGAATGTGAGATAGAAACAAGACTTGAGATAAGTGGTGAAATCCGTGCCTTGAGGCCGCTCACACTACATAAATGTGAAGAACAGAAACTACAAACGTAACTTGCGGCAACAGAGAAAGTTCGACTTTGCCCTTAACATACAGAATGTGTATTCTGAACATGAGATCGAAATCTGTGATGTAATTCGCCTTTCCGAATTTGTCATAAGGCCTATCTCCGATAAATATGCCCTTGAAACATGACTTTTTCCAACTGACTAGAATCATGAATTTGTGATCGAGATACGTCTTATGTGATGAATTTCGGCTCAAAGCATGTCTCGCGTCAAGAGAAAATTCGCGTACCAACGCTTGAAAAGCAGACTACTGCTAACTATGGGTTCCAATCAAGACCTGCGAAATCAAGATGAGCGTGCATCAGCGCCTAACCTACTATGTACTTGTGATGAATTAGATTACGAATCATGATTTGCGCTCATTGAAGAAACTGTCTTGGAATTGAGAATTTATGCGTTGAATGTGGGTCATAAATTAAAATTTAGCCAAGTGATTTATTTCGTGCCTTGGAATTACTCATGCAGCAAATCTGTACTGAATGTGCGCTATAGAACATGTTGCGCCATTTAATGAAAGACATTTGATTTCCAGATACGCAATATCAGATCTGAATAAAGATCGAACATGAGTCGCGATTTATGTAACATGTGTATAGGCTTTCAAAGTATCACTGCTAAATATGGGGACCAAACATTTCCTGTACCGTTTCAAATGATTCCTCAATGTGTTGTAGTAATACAAACATCTGAGCTGAATATATGATTAAAAATTTAATAGAGACATAATAAAATATTTAGCCTATTGACACTATTTTTGCTCATAACGTTAATTGCGCCAAGTGAAGAAATTCGTGTACTGGCGCCTATTGTGCTTAGTATGGGATTGAAACATCACTCACCCATGTTATTAATATCATGTATTGACGTTTTTCCTGCAGGCTCTACCTACTAAATTTCATCTCCAAGTTTTACTTTAACGAACATAGGGAATTCGTCTAATAGCGCTTAAGAAACTGTCCGCTGTACAATTTTCTGGTTCTAAACATGACTCACGACAAATGAAGAAATTCGTGTACTGGAAATAGGAATGCAGGCTGCCTGTGCTAAAAATGTGTAACAATATTATTAGTGTCAATATAAGGAATTCTTATTTTCGCTTTACCTACGTTTCAAATGTCAAGAATAAGGCATCGAAACGTCACTTGTGACATTTAATTCGTGTATTGATCTTGGACATTAAGACTCTTTGTGCTGAATAGATGCTAAAACATAATTTGGCACCTGAAAACTGTCTATTGTCTTAGAATTGCTACTTATCTGTGCTGCGTAAGGGCTCGAAACATGACTATGGGAGAGGTTAGATTCTTGTATGGTCCGTTGCCATGCTGCCAGTGCATAAAATGTACTTTTGGAAATAGAATAAATTCGTTTATTGGCGCTAGACCTACAACTATTAAATATTAAATCGAAACACGTCTTAAGATAAGAGATGAAATTAGTGTACTGAAGCATAATATGCAGGCTAGTTGTCCTAAAATGGGATCAAAACCTTAGTTACAACTCTAGGAAATCGTTTATTTTCAATCTTATTTGGCGGAATCTTAGATAGCAACAAGACTTGATATAAGTTGTGAAATTCGTGTCTTCATGCTGCTCACGCTACGTATATGTGAAGAAAAAACACGACAAAAGTAACATCCAGAAAAAGAATGTTCGTGTTTGACCTTGACATGAACATGAGATCGAAACCTAACGTAACCAGTGATGTAATTGGTCTTTTCGATTTTGTCATAAAGCATATGTACCCTGAATTATGCCCTTGAAACACGACTTCTTGCAACTGACCCGAATCATGAATTTGTGAATTAGATAGGCTTATGTGATGAAAATGGGATCAAAACTTACCTCGCGTCAAGAGATGAAATTCGTGTATTAGCTCTTTAATACAAACTACCTGCGCTAACTACTGTCTCCAATCACGACTATTGTCTAATCAAGGTGAGCGTGTATAAGCGTTACACCTACTGTGTACTTCTGAGGAGTTAGACCTCGAATCATGTATTGCACACCTTGAAGAATTTCGAGTCTAGGAAATCGAGAATTTCTTCGATGAATGTGGGTCATAAATTTTAGTTTAGACAAGTGACATTTCGTGAGTCGGAATTCATCATTCAGCAAATCTGTACTGAATGTGTATTAGAACGTAGTTTGCGCCATTAAATGAAAGACATTAGAATTCCAGATACGGACTCCCTGGGCTGAATAAGGGCTCGAACATGAGTCACAACAAATGATGTAACGTGTGTATAGGCTGCTGAAATATACTAAATACGGGGACCAAACATTTCCTGTGCCACATCAAGTAATTAATCAATTTGTCGAAATGCAATATATCTATAATATGTGATCGAAAATTAAATGGAGAAAAAATGAAGTAATTAGCCTATTGGCACTATTTTTGTTCATAACGTGAATTGCGCCAAGTGAAGAAATTCGAGTACTGGCGCCTACTTGTGCTAAGTATGGGATTGAAACATCACTCGCCCATGTTATAAATACCATGTATTAACTTTTTTCCTGCAGGCTATATCTACTGAATTTGGTCTCCAAGCTTTATTTTAACGAATTAAACAAATTTGTCTAATAGCGCTTTAGATACTGCCCACTGTACAATTTTCCAGTTCTAAACATGACACAAGACAAATGAACAAATTCGCGTACTGGAACTCGCAATGCAAGCTGCCTGTGCTAAAAATGGTTAACAATATTACTAGTGCTATGACAAGGAGTTCCTATTTTCGCTTTACCTACGTTTTACTTTCGACGAATAAGACCTCGAAACGTTACTTATGACATTTAATTCGTGTATTGATCTTGGACATGGAGACTATGCTGAAAAGCAGAAAGCTTAATTTGGTTCCTGAAAAAATTTGTTGTGTTAGTTTTGTAGCTACGTAAGGGATCGAATCATGATTCGTGGCAAGAAGTTACATTCTTGTATGGTCCGTTGACATTCTGCCATTGCATAAAAATTATATGTGCGAATACAACACATTCGTGAATTGGCGCTTGACTTAGGGCTATTAAATATTGAATGGAAACACGACTTGAGGGAAGTGATAAAATTAGTGTACTCAAGCAGAACATGCCTGCCAGCTGCGCTAAAATGGGATCCAAACAAATTTACGAAAACTAATGGAATTTTTTATTTTCCATCTTATCATGTGGAATGTAGGATAGAAACAAGACTTGAGATAAGTGGTGAAATTCGTATCTTGATGCTGCTCACTCTACCTATATGTGAAGATTATACACTACAAACGTAACTTGCGGCAACAAAGTTCTTGTGTTTGTCCTTGACATGAACATGACCTAGAAACTTGAGGAAACATGTGATGTAATTTTTCGAATTTGTAATGAAGCCTATCTCCGCTGATTTATGCCTTTGAAACATTACTTGTTCCATCCGACAAGAATCATGAAATTGTGCTCTAGATACGACTTGTGTGATGAATTAGGGCTCAAAATGTCTCGCGTCAATACATGAAATTCGTGTATTAGCGCTTGAAAAGCAACCTACCTGCGCTAACTCCAATAAAGACTTTTGTCTAATCAAGGTGATCGTGCATCATTGCAACTACTGTGTACTAGTAATGAAATAGAACTCGAATTATGTATTGCACGCCATTCAAGTAATTCGTGTCTTGTAATAGTGAATTACTGCGTAGAGTTTGGGTCTTAAATTTTAAGTGATTTATTTCGTAGTTTGGAATTCATCATGCAGCAAACCTGTACTGAATTTGGGCTTTAGAACGTAGGTTGCGCCATTTAATGAAAGACATTGGAGTTCACATTCTGACTGAGATAAAGAAGGGCTCGAACATAAGTCACAAGTGATGTAACTAGTATAGGCTGTCGAAATATGCTATATATTTCCTTGCCACATCATGCTGTCGAAATATGCTATATATTTCCTTGCCACATCAAGTAATTCCTCCATTTGTTGTAGAAATATATCAGAGCTCAATATGTGATCGAGACTTCAATCGAGACAAAGAAGTATTTAACCTTTTGGCAATATGCTCCTAACGAGAATTGTCCAAGTGCAGAAATTCCTGTACTGGCAATTACTTGTGCTAAGTATGGGATTGGAACTACTCGCCCATGTTATAAATATCATGTATTGACAAACGTCAATCCTTCAGGCTATATCTATTGAATATGGTCTCCAGGCCTTACTGCTACGAAATAAAGTAATTCGTGTAATAGCGCTTCAGGTACATCCCACTGATCTATTTTTGGGTTCCAAACATGACTCACGACAAATGAAAAAATTCGTATATTGCAACTCGAAACCCTGGGTTACAATATTACTTGAGCCATAACAAGGGGTTCTTATGTCCGCTTTACCTAAGGTTTACATGTGCTGAATAAGGCCTAGAAACTTCACGTGCGACATCTTAATTAATTCGTGTATTGATCATGGAAATGGAGACTGTGCTGAATAGATGCTAAAAGCATGATATGGCAACTGAAAAATTGTGTATTGTGTTAGAATTGCGGTTTATCTGTGCTGAATAAGGGCTCGAAACATGACACGTGGCAAGAGTTTAGAATTGTGTATTGTCCGTTGACATGCTTCCAATGCATAAAAATTACTTGCGCCAATACAACAGATTCGTTTATTGGCGCTCAACCAACAGCTTTTGTAAATGGAATCGAATCACGACTTGCGGAAAGCGATGAAATTAGTGTTTTGAACCTGAACGTGCATGTTAGCTGTGGTAAAATGGGATCCATACATAAATACATACTCAAGAAAATCGTGTTTTTTTCCACCATACCAGGCAGAATATGAGATAGATCAAGACGAGATAAATGTTGGAAATCATACTTTGATGCTGCTCAAGCTACCTTATGTGAAGAATATAAGCTACAAACGTAACTTGCGGCAACAGAAAATTAGTGTTTGCCCTCGACATGAACGTGAGCTCGAAACCTGACTACAAGTGATGTAATTGTTTTTTCGAATTTGTCATAAAGCCTATTTCCGCTGTATTATGCTCTTGAAACAT